>Ga0302325_10015921_pt1 | contig 15962 bp, 15 predicted proteins | sample Palsa_T0_2_FD_201948 | JGI IMG/M metagenome (GOLD analysis project Ga0302325, IMG submission 201948) | Peat permafrost microbial communities from Stordalen Mire near Abisko, Sweden - Palsa_T0_2 | ecosystem: Environmental > Terrestrial > Soil > Palsa > Peat permafrost | place: Sweden: Abisko... | reverse complement strand
CCGATCAAAATTGGAATTGAAGCCCGATTCCAGCGGCCTCAAGTGCGTGCAATGCCAACGTCTGTACCCAGTCCGCGACGGCATTCCGGTGATGCTGATCGATGAGGCTACGGTCGAAGCCTGACCATCGCAATGCCCTCCGTTCTTGACCGTTTTCCGAACGGCGCCCACGTGGTCATCCTGCGGTTACGGTCGCTTGGAGATTGCGTCCTTACCACTCCGGCGATCCATCTGTTGAAGTCTTTCCGTTCGGATCTGCAGCTCACCGTGGCTGTGGAACCGCGCTTTGCAGCGGTGTTTGAAGGAAACCCGGATGTGGCTTTGCTCGTCGATCCCTCGGTGAGCAGCGTTCGCCAAGTCAAGCCGCACCTTTGCCTGAATTTGCACGGCGGTTCGACGAGCGCGCGGCTGACCGCACTCTCGGGAGCCAAGTATCGCGCGGGTTTCGCGCATTACTCGCTCCAGTTCCCATACAACCTTCGCATTCCCAGTGCCCAGGAGATTCTAGGTAACGAACGGCCCGTGCACACCGCGGAGCATCTAGCATCGGCGATGTTCTGGCTTGGTGTCCCGGAGCAGCAGATTCCCCCGGCCCGCTTGTTTGCGGAACCGGAGAGCCGAGAATCTCCCTATGCCGTGATCCATCCTTTCGCCTCGGCGGAAACAAAGGCCTGGCCGGTGCGGTTTTACCTCCAACTGGCGCAACATATGAAGCGCGAACTGGATGTGCAGCCGGTCTTCATCTCAGGCCCGGGAGAAGATCTCTCCACATTCCAGATGTGGCCAACCGTGGCAAATCCCCCACTAGAGAGGACCAAGGAGCTGCTCGCCGGGGCATCCTGGTTTGTTGGCAATGACTCGGGGCCGGCGCATATGGCCGCCGCATTCGGAATCCCAACCATGGTGTTTTTCGGACCATCCGATCCCGTGACCTGGGCCCCCTGGCGTACGCGCTCCGAAGTTTTGGTGTCGGACGGCCCGATTTACTCGATCTCCCCACAGCAAGCGATTTCCGCCCTCGAAAGACTGTGCCGTGCGGTGCACGCATGAAGGACTGGCTACGGCTGCTCAGCTACGCCAGGCGTTATTGGCTGCTGTTATTGGGGTCCATTCTTTTGATGGCCGTAGTGGGCGCCTCGCAGGCAGCCATCCCGCTCTTGCTGCGGCCGGTGATCGACAAGGTGTTGAACCCGTCGGCTCCCGATGAGCCGGTTGTGCTCTTCTCGAAGGTCCCGTTCCTGGCGCATCCGTTGTATCTCAATGACATCGTCCCGTTTCACATCCATCACATTTTGACCTTGGTTGCCTTTGCGATCGTAATGGCGTTCTTGCTGAAGGGCGTCTGCGACTATGCGGCAAACTATCTGATCAGCTACTCTGGCTGTTCGGTGGTCACCGACCTCCGCAACGTGGTTTTTGAAAAAGTGCTGCGCCAGGGGGCGGAGTTTTTCGAATCGAATTCCACCGGACGGCTGATGTCGTCGGTCATGAACGATATTGAAAAGATTCAGACCGCCGTATCCAATATGCTGGCGGACCTTCTGCGGCAGCTGTTCACGGTAGCCGCATTGCTGACGGTGGTAATGCAGACGAACTGGAAGCTGGCGCTGGTGAGTTTGACGGTACTTCCGGTGGTGCTGATTCCGACCGCGCGAATTGGGCGCCGCATCCGCAGTACCAGCCGGAATACGCAGGAGCATTTTGGCGAGCTGAGCCAGATTCTGCAGGAGACCATCTCCGGGCATGCGGTAGTTCACGCGTTCAACGCTGAGAAATATGAATTGGCGCGGTTTCGTGCCGCGGCGAAGCGGCTGCTTAGGTCGAATCTGCGGTACGTGCTCCAACAGTCGATTGCTTCGCCGTTGATCGAGATTTGCGGGGCGGTGACGATTGTCGGATTGCTCTGGTATGCGCGTGAGGAAATCAAGGGTCACGACCTGAGCGCCGGCGGCTTTATCGCGTTCATCGCGGCGCTGTTGATGATGTATGAACCCGTGAAGCGCCTCACGGGGATCCACAACATCTTCCAACAGGCCATTGGGGCGGCGCAGAAGGTGTTCGAGTATCTGGACCGCGAAGAGGATATTCAAGAGAAACCCAAGGCGGTGCGGCTGGAAAGATTCGAAAAAGCGATCCGTTTTGAAGATGTCGCGTTCCGCTATCCCACAGCGGAGGGTAATCAGTTGCAGTCGATCAACCTGGAAGTGAAGGCAGGTGAAGTGATTGCGCTGGTAGGGCCGAGCGGCGCCGGGAAATCGACCCTGGCGAATCTGGTACCGCGTTTTTACGACGTGGCGTCGGGACGAATTCTGATCGACGGCAAGGACATTCGCGACTTTACGATCTCTTCGTTACGCGGGAAGATTGGTCTCGTGGCGCAGGATACGTTCCTGTTCAACGATACAGTCGCAAGAAATATCGCTTACGGGCGGACGGATGTTCCTCCGGAACAAATCAAAGAGGCCGCCCGCAACGCCTTGGCGCACGAGTTTATCGAGGCTCTGCCGAATGGGTATGAAACGTCGATCGGAGAGCGCGGCGTAAGGCTGAGCGGCGGACAGAGGCAGCGCCTTTCTATCGCGCGTGCGATGCTCAAGAACGCCCCGATTCTGATCTTGGATGAAGCGACATCCCACCTGGATACCGAATCCGAGTTATTGGTCCAAAAAGCGTTGGCTAACTTAATGGTGAACCGCACCGTGATCGTGATTGCTCACCGGATCTCGACTATCCGGCGGGCGGATAAAATTGTCGTGATCGATCGCGGACGGATTTCGGAGACAGGTTCGCATGAAGAACTGGTCAATGGCAAAGGAATCTATCAGCGCTTGCACGAATTGCAATTTATGACCGCCGGGGTCGGCGAGTGAGCGTCCGCAGCATGACAGGCTTTGCGCGCGTGCGCAAGGAACTCCAGGAAGGCGAACTGGTGCTGAGCCTGAAGAGCGTAAATCATCGCGCGCTCGATTTGCATTTCCACATGCCCACAGAACTCGACCAATACGAGCCAGCGCTGCGGGCGGTACTCAAATCGCATATCAACCGCGGACACGTACAAGTGCAGGTTCAAATCTCCAACGGCAACACTACCGCCGCCGGTTTTAACCGCGAACTGTTGCGTGGATGGCTTGAAGCGTTTCGAGCCGCGAATAAAGAGTTTGAACTCGATTCGAAACCGGACCTCAATGTCGCATTCCGCCTTCCAGGAATCATGCAGGGTTGCAGTTCGCCTGACGTGCCCCTGGAGCCGGTGCTCATCGAAGCGGTGACGGAAGCGGTACACCTGCTGAATGCATTCCGTGATCATGAAGGCGCAGCGATCGCACTCGAATTGGCCCAGCGCCGGGCTCAGATTGTGGAACTTGCCCAGAAGATGGAACGCATCCGGACCAAGGCCACGCCCATCTTCCAAAAGCGCTTGAACGAACGGCTGAGCGAACTGCTGCACGGGGCGTCGATCGACCCATCGCGGCTGGCGCATGAGGCTGCGATTCTAGCCGACCGCAGCGACATCTCCGAGGAGTTGGTTCGCCTGAAGACGCATGCCGGGCAACTGGGCACGCTCCTTGAAGCCACCGGGGAAAAAGGCAAGAAGCTGGACTTCTTGCTGCAGGAAATGAATCGCGAAGCGAATACGGTACTATCGAAGACCGGCGGCCTGGGAGATTTAGGGCTCACCATCACGGACCTGGCGCTGGCGGCGAAGGCGGAAATCGATAAGATCCGCGAACAATCCCTCAATCTTGAATGACAACCGTATTCATCATTTCCGCGCCGTCGGGCTCGGGTAAATCCACGCTCGTCGGCCGCCTGTTTCGCGATGTCGATAAGCTGCATTTTTCGGTTTCCTATACGACGCGGAAGCCGCGCGGGTCGGAAAAGGACGGGGTGGACTATTGTTTTATCAGCCGTGAGGAGTTCGAGGACCGGATCGCGAAGGGCGAATTCCTCGAATATGCCAATGTTTTCGGCAATTACTACGGCACCCATGTGAGCCAGCTAGAGATAGCGAGGGCGGCGGGGGAAGACCTGGTACTCGACATTGACGTACAAGGTGCGGCACAATTGAAGAGTAAGCTGCCCGAGGCTGTGACGATTTTTGTTCTGGCGCCTTCCCGCCGGATCCTCGAGCAGCGGCTACGCTCCCGGAGCGAGGACCCCGATGCTGTGATTGTTCGCCGGCTGAACGATGCGGCGTCGGAAATCAGGAATTACGATCGCTACGATTATGTTGTGGTCAATGACGATTTAGAAAGGTCGGCTGAAACGCTGGCCGCAATCGTAACGGCGGAGCGGGTGCGCCGGACGAGAATAGAAGATCAATTACGGCCGATTCTCAAGACCTTTGAGGAGTAAGCCGAGAGGTAACTTACGTATGGAAAATGTATCGCGCACCAACACGAACTACATCATCCCGGACGACGAAGAAAAAAGCATGTACCGCTTTATCATCGTCGCTGCCAAGCGGGCCCGCCAGTTGCAGGCAGGCGCGCGTCCGGCGCTTCCCACGTCTTCGAAGAAAGCCACAGTGATCGCCGTGGAAGAAGTCCGGCGCGGTCTGGTGAAGTATGAGATCCTGCCCCCGATATTGGAGCCGGTCGAGACTTTGCCGGAAGTATTTTAAGAAGCGCGATCTAAAGGTACGTCTTAGTTTGTGAAACTGGTCCTGGCCATCGGCGGAGGAATTGCCGCCTATAAATCCGCCGAATTGGCTCGGGCCTTTGTTAAACGGGGCGATGAGGTGCAGGCGGTACTTACGCGGGCCGCGCAGGAATTCGTCACGCCTTTGACGCTGGCAACGCTTACCGGGAAGAAAGTGATCACAGACCTTTTTTCTTCGGCAAGCCCCGAGGCTACGCTCTCAAGCGCGGTCGAGCACATCGGCGTGGCGAAGGAGAACGATCTTCTAGTGGTGGCTCCGGCTACGGCGAACATCATCGCCAAACTTGCGCACGGCCTGGCGGACGATTTTCTTTCCACTTTGTACTTGGCGTTCACAGGCAGGATTGTGATTGCGCCTGCCATGAACGATGCTATGTGGATGCATCCTGCAACACAGTCCAATCTGGCGGCGCTTCGGAACCGTGGTCATATCATCGTCGAACCGGCGGACGGTTTCCTGGCCTGCGGAACATCGGGACCGGGACGTCTAGCTGATCTGGAGCAGATTCTGGCTGCAACTATTCCTCACCACGATCTCGAAGGCGAAACGGTGCTCATCACCGCCGGACCCACGCAAGAGCCCCTAGACCCGGTGCGTTACCTTTCGAATCGGTCGAGCGGGAAGATGGGTTATGCGCTGGCTGAAGTTGCGGCGGCGCGTGGCGCGCGAGTGATTTTGATTTCCGGACCAGTGTCGCTTCCCGGGCCTGGTAGCGTAGAGCGAACCATGATTCGGACCGCTCAGGAGATGCGCGAGGCGGTCTTCGCGAACCTGGAACCGGCCACGATCGTCATCAAATGCGCGGCGGTGGCGGATTTTCGCGTGGCCGATATTTCGAAGCAGAAGATCAAGAAAACGGCGGCGCGGGTCTCGCTGGAACTAGACCCCACTCCCGATATCCTGGCGGAACTGGGCCGCAAAAAAGGCGACCGTATGCTGATCGGATTCGCCGCCGAGACCGAGAACTTAAAGCAGGAAGCTAAACGCAAACTCGAAGCCAAAAATTGCGACATGGTGGTCGCAAATCTGGTTGGCGCAGCGGCAGATACTGGTTTCGAATCGGATTCAAACGAAGTGCTGCTTGCGCTCCGCTCCGGTGAGACGATTGAGATTCCACGCGCCTCCAAGCGAGAGGTAGCGCAAAAGATCCTGGACCAGATTCTTCATTTACGACGATGGACACTGACGAAATCCGCCGCCAATTAGAATATTTCCGCGATCTGGGATTTCAACAGATCTACCGGCGTGAGGCTTCAGCGCGGGTTGAAACCAGGCAAGACATACCGGCCGTATCCGTGTTCATTGAGGAACCCAAATTGGAACTTCCGCCGCTTGCCCCCGCCAACGATACGCTGCCCATCATTCAACAGGACATCGGGGACTGCAAACGCTGCCGCCTGCATGAGAAGCGGAACAAGATCGTTTTCGGTTCGGGAAATCCCCAGGCGCGCCTCGTATTGGTTGGGGAAGGTCCCGGCGCAGATGAGGATGAAAGCGGGTTGCCGTTTGTCGGCCGCGCAGGGCAGTTGCTGACGCAGATGATCGATGGCACGGCTAAGAAGGAAGGCATCGCCATCACACGGCCCGACGTTTATATCTGCAATGTCGTGAAGTGCCGTCCGCCGGAGAATCGCACTCCGGAACCGGATGAAATGGCCATCTGCGGCCAGTTCCTCTTCCGCCAACTGACAACCATCCAACCGAAGGCGATCCTGGCGCTTGGTTCCACCGCGGCAAAGGCCATTTTAGGCGGCAAAGATGGCGTCACGAAGCTGCGAGGCAAATGGCACACCTGGCACAACATTCCGCTTATGGTGACGTATCATCCTTCGTATCTCCTTCGGCCTTATAACCAGAATGCGAAGCGGGAAGCGTGGGAAGATCTGAAGGCAGTTCTACATCGGGTTTACGATTAGCACCCTGGCCCGCTGCCATCGCTTTCAGGAGTTGGCTGGCGCCGATGCTGAGAATCGCCAGGAAACCAACAGCGCTGAGAACAATCACAGTCAACTGGCGCTGAAATGAAAGTGTGCGCGGCTGGTTGGAGTTCGGGCCTTTGAAGTTGAGAGAGAGTTTAAGAGCTACATCTGCCGGTCTGTTCTCGTCGTCATTCCAAAGCACGATGGCATACGTCCCCGGCACGCCGATTTCCTGATCGAGCAAGCCATCGGAAGAGGACTGAATCAGATCATACTTCTCTCCCGCGCGGAGTAACTCCAGGTTCGAATCCGTCATCAATTCGACGTGAACATTTGCTCCGCTCTGAACTCGAAACGAGCAATCCACGTCCACCGGAAGATTCTTTTCGGTAACGACGAAGCGGTCATAGCGCCATTTGTGATTTGGCGGAATTCGGGAGACGTCGTCGCGCAGCACCACCGCGCCCAACAGAAGAAGCGCCAGCATTATTCCGAGTAAACGATCTCGCCGTTGAGGATGGTCTTGGTGACGTGCACCTTCCACACTTCCGCTTCCGGGATCTTCATGATGTCGGCGCTAAGAAAGATAAAGTCCGCGAGCATGCCGGGCGCGAGAACGCCCTTTGATTTCTCTTCGAACGCGGCATAGGCGCCGCCTTTGGTCCAACTGGCCAGCGCTTCCTCACGCGTTAACCTCTGATCGGGAAACCAGCCTGCGGCCGGCATTCCAGCATGGTCCTGGCGGGCGATTGCGGAATAGAAGCCCCAGATGGGGTTCGGATTCTCAACAGGAAAATCGCTGCCGCTCGCAAACTTCACACCAAGCTTGATCAGCGTCTGCCAAGCATATGCGCCCTTGACACGTTCGGGGCCAAGGCGCGTTCCGGCCCATGCCATGTCGCTCGTGGCATGCGTGGGTTGCATGGAAGCGATGATCGAATACTCTTTGAACTTCGCGAAATCCTCGGGTGCGATCACCTGCGCGTGCTCGATGCGGAATCGCTTGTCATTCGGTCCCTTGAGCGCGGCGGCGTACGCGTTAAGCACGGTGCGATTGCCCCGATCCCCGATGGCGTGCGTGGCAACCTGGAACCCCTTGGCTACAGCATCGATGGCGACTTGGCGGATCGTGGGTTCGTCGGTAATCAGCAGTCCGACATTGTTGGGATCATCCGCATAAGGCGCAAGCAGTGCCGCGCCACGTGAGCCCAAAGCGCCATCGGCATAGAGCTTGATGCTGCGAACTGTGAGAAACGAACCAATCTCCGGACCGCGCTTTTTATATTCTTCCCAAAGCGGGCCAATGCCGCCGATCATCGCGTTGACGCGCACAGGCAGCCGGTTTTGCTTGATCAGCGTGCGATAAGCATCCAGATCCGCAGGCGTCACCCCGGCATCGTGAACAGAAGTCATACCCAAGCGAGCACACTCCTTCGCCGCTCGCGCAAGGCGACGCTCCACCTGTTCCGCTGTGGGCTTCGGGATCTTGGCAGAAACAAGCCCCTGCGCACGATCAACCAGCACGCCCGCCGGCTGGCCGTTCGCAGTACGGATGATCTTTCCTCCCGGCGGATCGGGCGTGGAACCATTCACGTCAGCGAGGTCGAGAGCTTTCTGATTCACCCACAGCGCGTGCCCATCGACACGGGTAAGGGCGACAGGATTATCAGGCGCCGCTTTCGACAACGCTTCTTTGGTCGGAAATTGTTTGTCCTCGAAAAGGTTCTGATCCCACGCGCGTCCGCGGATCCACTCACCCGGCTTGTGGTCCTTCACGGCGTCGTGAACGATCGCAACCGCCTGGGCTTCAGAGGTAATGCCGCGAAGGTCGATGTTCTCCAGAGAATCGCCAAGCCCTTGCATATGCGTGTGGCTGTCGATCAGGCCCGGTATGATCGTGGCTCCCCGTGCGTCAACGGTCGTGCGAGCCTTAATCACAGGCTGCTCGACCGATACGATCTTGCCTCCCGAGACCGCTATCGACGAGACTACAGGATGTGCGGGATCGCCGGTATATATATGTGCGTTGACGATCGCAAGATCGACCGTCTGGGCGCATACGGAGCAGGTAAGAAGGGCCAGGAGCCAGCGCATGAAGCTCAGTATGGCACGCGCTCCGTGTACCATATCTATATATGGGTAGTAATGGTATAGCCTTGCCGGCTGAAAGCATCGATCAGCCGGCGTGGAAAACCGCGCTGAGTTGGACGGGCGCGATAGTCGTAGCAGTATTATTTCTCGCTTCGGGCATTTGGAAGGCTACAGATCCCACAGGTTGGGCGGTCAAGCTGACGCAGGCGAAATTCCCCCAGGAACTCAGCGTAGCTGGCGCAATCATCCTCGGGATTCTTGAGACCACGGCAGGCGTACTCGTCCTCGTTCCGAGATTCCGCCGGTGGGGCGCATGGCTTGCCGGCGCATTGCTGATTGCCTTCATGATTTACATCGGCTTCTACTACAACGATCTGCGTGGACAGGATTGTTCCTGCTTCCCGTGGCTGAAGCGCACCGTCGGACCCATGTTCTTCGTTGGTGATGCATTGATGCTGGCGGCAGCCGTTGCGGCCGGACGCTTCTCGCAACGAGTCACGCGAAAGCTCGGCGCGTTTCTGATCGTCGCAGCGGTGAGTGTGTTCGCGCTCGTCTCTTACGGAGCAGCAGCCGTGAAAGACACCGGAACCAAAGCACCGGATACCGTTGCAGTGGACGGCAAGCCTTACTCGCTCGGAAGCGGCAAGATCTTCATCTACTTTTTCGACCCCGAATGTATGCATTGCCTCGAAGCGGGACGGAAACTGGCGAAGTTGAATTGGGGAGACACAAAAGTAATCGGCGTACCGTCGCGAATGCCACAATTCGCGGAAAATTTCATGAAGATGACAGCGATGAACAGCCCTGTCTCAACCGATTGGACTCTACTGAATCAGACGTTCTCCATCAAGGGCACACCGGGCGGAGTCGCGATCGAAAATGGGCATGAAAAAGCACAGTTGACGCAGTTTGAAGATAACGAGCCGGCGGCCACTCTGACAAAATTGGGGTTCATTCATTAGGCCCGCTGAATCATTCCGACACATACAGATCCCTGAAGTCTCCAACCTTACTTCAGCGCCTCCAACAGCGATAAGAGTTTAGCTTTGGAAACCGATCTGCAACAACTCATCTGCTAACTTAACTAAGGACCTACACATGGATTGGAAACGATACGCCTTCTTACTCGGAGTGACAGCCGGCGCACTGTATGCAACCCCACAATTACAGCTTTCGACCACGGCGCTTGGGCCATTGCATTTTGCGGTTGGATCGAACGGTCCTACGCAAACCGTCACGGCGAACAACATAGGCGACGGTAGTTTGAATCTTTCCGTTAGCGGCTCGGCAAGCTGGCTTCAACCTACCGCGACGGGCAACTCGGCAATCCAGATCGCATTGAATACGGCTTCACTCGCGCCCGGAACTTATACGGAATTTGTAACCGTTAACTCCCCAGGAGCGATCGACGCGCCGCAGAATATTTCGGTCACGATACAGATCGGCGGAACGCCCAGCACATTGACGTTCTATGCGGCTCCCGGTGGAGCAGCTGTAACGCAACAAGTGGTGACGCAAGGATTGGTGAACGCCCAGACGACAACTTTATCGGGAACCGGATGGCTCTCGGTTTCGCTGAGCGGCCAGGGTAGTTTCGGCACATATTTCCCGTACAACGTGACCGTCACGCCGCAGGCCGGACAGCCCGCGAGCGACTACGTTGGAACCGTCAGCTTTACCGGAAGCCCAGTGCTCACAGACGATAAGCAGGTCGCCGTCACGCTCCATCTAACTTCGTCTCCGATCCAACAGTTTAGTCCCGCTTCGCTAGTTCTAACTTCCGGAGGCACGGTGAAGACCGCAGCCGCTGTAACGGCGATCAACACGGGTCAAGGTACTTTGTCGATAACCTCCGTGCAAGGTTCGGCAGGCTGGCTTACGGGTACCGTGAGCGGATCCACGGTGACAGTTACCGCCGATCCCACTGGTCTTGCCGGTGGGGTATACCAAGGCGCATTGACTGTGAACTCGAATGCGGCCAACGCGGCTGTCGCCACGGTTCCGGTTGAATTTGTCGTGAAAGCCTCGTCCGCGCCGTTCCTGAGCTTTGGCGGCGTGGTGGATAATGCCACTTTCGGGCCAACGATATCCCCTGGCATGATTGCCCAGGCGTACGGAATCTTGCTGTCCGGCAGCACTCCCACGCTAGCCGCTTCCCTGCCCCTGGGAAACAATCTCGGCGGTGTCCAGGTATCGGTCAACGGGATACCCGCTCCGGTTTACTACGCTTCCGCGGGAGTGGTCGATTTCGTGGTTCCCTTCTCCGTCCAGCCCGGCACGGGAACCGTGACGCTCACTTACAACGGAGTCACCAGCAACACCGTATCCACGACCATTGCGGCGCAAGCACCTAGAATCTTGTCTTTCCCACTCACGGTCGGCGGGCAATCCTATAAGTACGGCATCATCGTGAACGCTTCCGATGGATCTTATCCCGTACCCACCACGGCCGGTCTTTTCAGCCATCCCGCAAAAATCGGAGACACCGTAACCATCTATGCTCTGGGCATGGGAGTTACCAACCAGAACGTTGCGGATGGCGCGGCTTCCCCATCTTCCCCGCTGGCTACGGTACCGGTTTCCTACATCACCATCGGCGGCGGCTTTTACTATCCCGTACAAGATGGAACAATCCAGTTTGCGGGCCTGGCGCCCGGGTTCGTTGGTCTATATCAGATCAACCTGACCATCCCGCAAGACGCGCCCACGGGAAACGCCATAGCACTCGAACTGCACCAGGGCTCAGCCGTCAGCAATCAAGTCTTTATGGCGATTTCCAACTAGCCCTTCGTCGAAACGGACGCAACAGAAACCAGCCCGATTCCGCAGACGAATAATACAAGCATGATCACCAGCATGGCTCGTACGCGCCCATCGGCGTCTTTAAACTCTTTCCAAACCAGCAGTCCCCAGAGAGACGCAATCAAAACCGAGCCCTGCAACAGCCCATAGCTGATCGCGGGACTCACTTGGGCTTTCCCTTCCACCGCGGCGGACACCAGACCAGCGGCGAGCCCTAGGAGCCAAACAACCCCTGCCAACAACCCGAGTAAGTGCTGGCGGCTGGTGGACTTGAAGTAATCGAATATCTCGATTGGCGGCCCGCTGACCGGTAGATTCATGAAGAACAGGTTGTAGAAAATGGTCGACAGAAAGATACCGGCGGCGAATAATACGCAGACCGAATAGGCGCCCACGCCAACCTCGCCTTCCATCGCCATTGATACGAGTGGGAAATAAGATCCGAGAATCAGGCCGCCGAAAATAGCAATGGCCGCGCCCCGGGGGCTCACCCGCCGCCGCGTGGATTTCTGCTGGCCCGTTCGAACCAATTCATCCGTACGCCCGAGCATGTAGAAACGATAGGCGGCGCTACAGACAATCACGCCGAAGATAATAATAGCGATGCCCGCCACGAGCAACGCAAGGTTCTCACCCGGCTTCATCGCGAACTGCCAGATCGACCCGACGACAATCGCGGTTCCAATCCCCAGGCTGAACGCAACCGTGATCCCCGCCTCGGCGACCGCGGCCAGCAGGAGCATATTTCCCAGATTGAATATGGCACCGGCAACCAGGCCCCATAGGTCCTGCTTCTTGGCGGCGTGAAGCAGATCGTCCATAAACGTAAAGCCGTCAAACCCAAAGCTTCCGAAAGTAAACGCGCAGATCAGCGCCGCGATGACTGTGCCGATGGCGAAATCGAAATAAAACAGCTCGAAACGCATCTTAGTGGTGGCAGTCCCCGCCGCGCGATAAATGCTGGCCCAGGAGCCCCAACACAACATTCCGAAGATAATCAATGCCAGCGTGATCGCGTACGAAGGAGGAAGAATCATTTTTAGGTTACGTGTCAAAGTATAACGTGGGCCGTAGACGGGTCAAGCAGAACGCTCAACGACGAATCGTAAATGTACTGCAACCGGCAGCTAACACACGGCCTGTAATGACGCCCTGATTCAAATCCACAGTCCCCGAAAGATTGGCGGGAAGGTAATTAGGAGGCCGCACTCCCCAACGAACGAATTGTAAGTTGAGCTGTCCGTTGGCCGGATTGAAGTTTCCATTCATCAGGAACGTGCCTGGCTTGCCGTTGGGTACGGCGAAAGCCAGTACGGCCGTGACACCTTGCGGAGTTGCTTCGATGAGAAGTTGCGTCGCGGTTTGCCCCTGTGAGCATATATAGCTGCCTCTCCAGGTCCCGCTCAACCTCTGATACGGAGAACCCGCCGCGGCCGGTCCCCTACCCTGTTGCTGCTGAACAGTCGCCGCTCTCTGCCCCGCCGCTTTCTGGGCCGCAACCGCTTTGGCGCGCGCCTCGGCATCGGCCTGAGCCTGGCTTTCCTCCTGTTCGCGCTTTACCCGTTCCGTCAACTCCTGCGCGGTTCTTTGCTCCTCTGCCTTGGTCTGTTCTTCGCGCTCTTGCCGCAGCGCCGCCTGCCGCCGGTTCTCCGCTTCCTGGCGCTGAACGATGATGCGCTGCCGCTCCGCTTCGCGCTGGCGGCTGAGGCTGTTCGAATAGAAGAGTCCGCCTGCGATCACCAGCACTACCGCCGACGCGCCTCCGATCAGCGCCCACTTGGGAAGCGGCGCGCCGGCGGCAGGCGGGGGCGTGAATTGCTGCGGCGCTACCGGAGGAGGTGGCGGTGGTGGCACAGGCGCCGGCCGAGAGGCGAAAGTCTGTGGAGCGAGCGTTTGATATGACGGTGGCGGTGCTGACGGTGGCGGTGCTGATGGTGGCGGCACTGGTGGCATCGGTATGGGCGTGGGCGCCACTACCTCACCAACACTGCCGTCCAACGCGCCGATAAACTCCTCCACCGATGAAAATCTTTGATCCGGCCGCTTATTCAATGCCTTCATCGTGGCCGCGACGATGTGTGGCGGAATGTGCGGATAGTAAATGGTCGGCGGGTCCGGCGCCCTCTCCAAATGCGCCATCTGCACCTCGTAATCGGAATTGCCCTGCAGCGGCAATTGCCCCGCCAGCATCTCGTAGAGCGTCACGCCGAGCGAATAAATGTCTGAACGCGCGTCCACCGAATTGGTCATGATCTGTTCCGGCGACATGTACCAGGACGTGCCCATCTGCATGTTGGTGCGCGTCGCGCCGCTCACGCCCAACACCTTGGCGATCCCGAAATCCATCACCTTCACCAGCCCGTCGTGGTTCAGCATGATGTTCGCCGGCTTGATATCGCGGTGAATGATGCCGCGGTGATGCGCCGCTCCGACCCCCATCAGCGCCTGCCGGAACATCGGGATCGTCACGTTCGCTGGAATCGGACCCCGCCGCTCAATCATGCTCTGGAAAGTCTCACCCTCGATGAACTCCATCACCATCACCGGCCGTCCCTCCCAAACAAGCAGAGCGAACAGCGTAGTCAGATTCGGATGGCTCAGCCCCGCCTGAACCCGCGCTTCGGAGCGGAAGCGCTGCACCAGTTCAGGCATTTCGGCGACCTCAGGGTTCAACACCTTCAGCGCCACCACGCGGTCGAGCGTAATATCGACCGCCTTGAAAACCACTCCCATCCCACCCTGGCCCAGGCGGTCGGTGATGCGGTAGTTCCCGATTTCCGTACCGATCATTGTGCTCATCGGTAACTCTCATTAGACGACATCACGCGCAGAATCTGCACCGTAATATTGTCAGGCCCGCCGCGCAGCTTCGCCAGCTCCACCAGCGTTCGGCACGCTTCGTACGGCGTTTCCTTTTCAACCGCTTCCCGAATCTCATCCGGGTTCACCAGTCCATGCAGACCGTCGCTGGCCAGCACCACGCCATCGCCCACTTCAAGCGGAATCGGCCGATCGGAAAAATCCGCCGCCATCTTCTCGCTAGGCATGCCCAACGCCGCGATCAACACGTTTCGATCCTCGTGAACCGCCGCCTGCTCCGGTGTGATCGACCCGTTCTTCACAAGCTTATTCACCAGCGAATGATCGTCCGTGATCTGCGCCGGCTGGCCCTTTCGGATGAGATAAAGCCGACTATCGCCGATGTGTCCGTAAGTCAGTTGGCCGCGGTGAACAATGGCGGCAGTGCACGTCGTGCCCATCCCCTTCAACTCCGGACTCTTCGCGGTCCTTTCCAGGATCAAACGTTGCGCCGTCGCGAACCCCTTGACCAGAATCTCCGTAAGATCGTCCGACTCGCCATTCAAAAACGCATCTCGTACCGCGTCTACCGCGATGCCGCTGGCCACCTGCCCACCCACGTGACCGCCCATTCCATCGGCCACAACCAAGAGCCGTCCGCGCCGGCGGAAACGCTCATCGCTTTCGGGCTCGGCAAAGCAGTAATAATCCTCGTTCGCGGGACGTACGCATCCGGGATCGGTCAGGTTGGCGATTTCGATCCCCGCACGAATACGCATCGCAACCTAAAGCATCTTGACTTTGAGAGTCGTGCCGCCGATGCGAATCATATCGTTGTCATGCAATTCTTCCATCGAAATAGGATCGGGAGACTCGTTCAAGAAAGTCCCATTCGACGAATCCAGGTCCGTGAGCAGGAATTTCTTGTCCCGGCAGCGCAAAACCGCGTGCTTGCCGGATACGGCAGAGTCCTTGACCAGCACGTCGTTTTCCGGGTTGGATCCAAGGGAATTCTGGCCTTCCCGAATGCGGAAATCCTCGCCTTTCTGATCGCCGTCCATAATGACCACCCACCCCGCCAGTTCACCCTTGGGACGCCCGCCTGCCAGCAGCACCGTTTTCCGCGCGGCGGCCGCGGGCGAACCCGAAGGCGCCGGATCGAACTCCAGCCGCGTCTTCGCGAGGTTAGACGCAGCGCCCGCCGGATTCTGAAATCCTGTCCGCTGGCAGTAAGGACAGGTGTCCCACGAATCCTCCATCTGATGACCGTTGTTGCAGAATTTGGGCATGTTTCTTATGAGGCGAAATACGTCATCACAGTCGCGCCCTTGCGGCCCAGGAAAACGCGGTCCCCATTCTTCAGCGCGACCTTACTAATTCTCGGAGAATCGGGAGAATTGAGATAGGTCCCATTCGCTGAGCTCTTGTCGATGATGAAAATCTCGTTATCGAGCGGCACCACCCACGCATGTTCCTTGGAAACGCTGTCGTCGCCAATAACTACCGCACATTTGGTGGAGTCGCGGCCGATCAGCAATCCCGCCTTCGGAATCGGAAAACGATTCCCATTGAGCGCGCCCGCGGTAATGTGCAGCGTGCCGTAATTCCCGTTCATCAAGGCGGGTGGCGGTGGAGACACCGAAAACCCCGGGGGAGGCGGCGGCGGTGGCATCGACATCGGCAGCGGC
>Ga0302325_10015920_pt1 | contig 15963 bp, 13 predicted proteins | sample Palsa_T0_2_FD_201948 | JGI IMG/M metagenome (GOLD analysis project Ga0302325, IMG submission 201948) | Peat permafrost microbial communities from Stordalen Mire near Abisko, Sweden - Palsa_T0_2 | ecosystem: Environmental > Terrestrial > Soil > Palsa > Peat permafrost | place: Sweden: Abisko... | reverse complement strand
TCGAAGCCAACGGGAAACTTGCCCAGGCCAACCGCGCGCTGCTGGATAAGCACGGCATCACCGCCATCGATTTCATGGGGGCGATCGGTTCGGGAAAAACCACGCTCATCACGCGCCTGGTGGAGAGGCTCAAGGACCAGGTCGGCGTGGCGGTCTTCAATGGAGACGCGACGACGAGCGACGACGCGGATGCAATCGCGAGACAGAACGTCCCCATCGTCCAGATCGCGACGGTCAACGGCTGCCATCTCGACGCAAACCTGGTGGGCAAGGCGCTGGGAAAGATCGACCTCGAGCCGCACGGGCTCATATTCATCGAGAACATCGGCAATCTCATCTGCCCCGCGGAGTTTCCGCTCGGCTCCAAAGCGCGCGTGGTGGTCATCAGCGTGACCGAAGGTCCCTGGATGGTGCGCAAGCATCCCCATATGTTTCTCGGCGCGCAGATCGTCGTGATCAACAAGCTCGATCTCGCTGAGGCGATGGGAGTCAGCATCGCCGATCTCGCGCGCGATGTGCATACCCTTAAACCGGACATCCAGGTCATCCCGACGAGTTGCAAAACCGGCGCCGGCGTGGACGAACTCGCATCGGCGTTGCTGGCGATCTAGCGGGGCGCCGATGCATGAGTTTTCCATAGCATCGGCGATTGTGGAGAGCGTCCTGGGGTTTGCGGAGAAACAGCGGGCCGCGAGAATCGTCGAAGTGCGGCTTACGATTGGGGAATTCACCCATATCGAGCAGGAGCAACTGCGGTTTTGCTTCCATGCAATCACGAAGGAGACGGTGCTCGAGGATTCCGCGCTGGAAATCGAGACCTCCGACGCCGCCGTCCGCTGCCCGCACTGCGGATACGCCGGGCCGCCGAAGTACTGGGAAGGCGCCCTCTCGGCCGCGCTGGTGCCGACGCTGCAATGCCCGGAGTGCGGCAAAGCCGCCGAACCGGCGGAGGGCCACGAGTGCGCGATCAAAACGATCAAATTCGTGCGCGATGACGAGTCTGATTTCGAGGAACCTGCCGCATGAATGAATCCCCTCCCCCCGGCGTTAACGGCCACGCGGAGCCGATTGACGACATGAACCGGCATGGCCGGCGCATCCAGGAACTCATCGAGAAAATAGATGCCCTGCCCGATGCTCCCGCCCGGGCGCTGGTGCATGAGTGCATGACCTCGCTGCTCGGTTTTTACGGGCAGGGCCTGGAACGGGTTTTACATATCTCCAAACGCGCCGGCATCGGCGGACAAAGGGCTTACGACGAATTGATCCATGATCGCGTCGTGAGCGGCCTCCTGCTCATCCACGGACTGCACCCGGTCGATCTGGAAACCCGCCTGCGCGAAGCGCTTGAAAAGATTCGCCCCTACATGCAGAGCCACGGCGGCAATGTGGAACTGCTCAGCCTGGAAGGCGATTTCGCCCGTCTGCGCTTGCAGGGAGCGTGCAAGACCTGTCCCTCCTCCGCGGTGACTCTGGAGCTGGCGGTGCGGCACGCCATCGAAGAAGCGTGTCCGGATTTGCTCGGTTTTGAAGTGGAAGGCGCCCCCGCCGCGGCTGAGGCGGAGGAGCCGCGCGCCGCGCCGGAGTGGACTGCCATTGAAGAAGCGCTGCATCTCCAGGAAGGCGCGCTGATCCGGGCAGTCGTATTGGGCGAGCCGCTCATCGTCTGCAAGGCCGCCGCCAATCTCTACGCCTACCGCGACCGCTGCCCGGCCTGCAATCTGCCGCTGCACCTCGGCACCCTTGAGGCAGGCGTGCTGGCGTGCCGCGCGGGGCATCGTTTCAGCGTCCAAAACGCCGGGATGAGTCCCGACGACGCTCACCTGCACCTCGAACCGGTGCCGCTCGTATTGAAGGACGGATCGGTCCAAGTCGCGCTCGCGGGGGAAGGCCGGCGATGAATGCTCCACGCACAGAGCGGGCAAAGGTGATCGTGCGCGGCGCGGTGCAAGGGGTCGGATTTCGCCCGTTCGTCTATCGGCGCGCCACCGAATTGCATCTCCGCGGCTGGGTGCTGAATTCGGCCCAGGGGGTCGTCATCGACGTGGAAGGCGCGGGCGACACGCTGCGGGAATTTCTGCTTCAACTGGAAAAGGAAAAGCCGCCGCGCGCGGTGATCCAGAGCTTCGAGTGCTCGTTTCTGGAGGCGAGCGGGTATGAGCGCTTCGAAATCCGCGAAAGCCACGATGACGGCGGCAAAAGCGTCCTAATTCTGCCCGACATCGCGGCCTGCCCGGATTGCGTGGCTGAAATCTTCGATCCAGGCAACCGCCGCCACCGCTACCCGTTCACCAACTGCACGAACTGCGGCCCGCGCTTTTCGATCATCGAATCGCTCCCGTACGATCGCGCGAATACGTCGATGAGGAAGTTCGCGATGTGTCCGGAGTGCGACCGCGAATACCACGACCCGCTCGACCGACGCTTCCACGCGCAGCCGAACGCATGCCCGCATTGCGGCCCGCAACTGGAGTTGTGGGATGCGAACGGCGCGGTCCTCTCGCACCGCGACGAAGCGCTGCTGAAGGCGGCCCAAAGCATCCGCGAAGGCAGGATCCTCGCGCTCAAAGGGGTGGGCGGATTTCAACTGATCGTCGACGCGGGCTCCGAGCCGGCGGTGATGCGGTTGCGCGCCCGCAAGCGCCGCGAGGAAAAGCCGTTTGCGCTCATGGCTCCCTCGCTCGCCCTTTTGCGGGAGGATTGCGAAGTCTCCGGTCCGGAAGAGCGGCTGCTCCTTTCTCCCGAAAGTCCGATCGTGCTGCTGCGACGGAATGTGAAGGGTAAAAGATTGCGGATTTCCCTCTTGGTTGCCCCGGGCAATCCATACCTTGGCGTCATGCTGCCCTACTCGCCGCTGCATCATCTTCTGCTCGCGGAGCTTGGCTTCCCGGTTGTGGCCACGAGCGGCAACCTGAGCGACGAGCCGATCTGCATCGACCAGGATGAAGCGCTCGAGCGGCTGCGGGGCATTGCCGATTTCTTCCTCGTGCATGATCGCCCGGTCGTGCGCCATATGGATGACTCCATTGCCCGGGTTGTTTGCGGGTGCGAACAGGTGTTGCGCCGCGCGCGCGGTTACGCGCCCCTGCCGGTGCATTTGAAAACGCCGCTGCCCACGATTCTAGCCGTCGGCGCGCACGTCAAAACCAGCGTCGCGCTGAGCGCGGGCGCGGACATCTTCATCAGCCAGCACATTGGCGATCTTGAAACCGGGGCGGCCCATGCGGCGTTCCGGCAGACGGCGGCCGATTTGCCGCGACTTTACGACGCGGCGCCCAAAGCCGTCGCGTGCGACATGCATCCCGATTATCTTACAACCCGATTCGCCGCGGGGCATCCCGCCCCGTCGCACCCGGTGCAGCATCACTTTGCGCACGTGCTCGCGTGCATGGCCGAGAACGAGCTCGAGCCGCCGGTTCTCGGCGTCGCGTGGGACGGCGCCGGGTTCGGCACGGACGGCACGGTGTGGGGCGGCGAGTTTCTGCTGGCGAATGGCGGCGGGTTCGACCGCGTCGGTCATCTGCGGCAGTTTCGATTGCCCGGCGGCGATGCCGCGGTCAAGGAGCCACGCCGATCCGCTCTCGGCGTGTTGTTCGAGATCTTCGGCGATGAACTTTGGGATCGCGACGAATGGCTCGGCGCTTTTTCAAAGCAGGAGGCTTTGCTTTTCAAACAGATGCTCGAAAAGAAAATCAACGCGCCGCTGACTTCCAGCGCGGGCAGGCTGTTCGACGCGGTTGCCGCGCTGATCGGGTTGCGGCAGCGGGCCAGCTTCGAAGGACAAGCCGCGATGGAATTGGAATTCGCAATCGATCCGGACGTTGCGGGAGCCTATCCGTTTGCCATCCGCGACGGCGTCCCGCGGGTCATCGACTGGCAGCCCATGATCCTGGAAATGATGCATGACGTCCTCCGCTGCGCGGACATCCGCTTCATTTCGACCAGGTTTCACAATACCCTGGCGGAAATGATCGTCGCCATGGCGCGGGAGACCGGCGAGCATCGCATCGTCCTCACCGGCGGTTGTTTCCAAAACCGCTATCTCACCGAACGCGCGGTGGAGCGGCTGATCGAGAGCGGCTTCCGCCCCCACTGGCATCAGCGCATCCCGCCCAATGACGGGGGAATCGCGCTCGGTCAAATCATCGCCGCCGCCTCGGCAATCCGCGGCAAAATCCCATGAACCTTGTCTACGGCAAAGTCGTCGATGTCTTCCAACAGGACGGGTTGCGGCGAGGCAAAGTGCGCGTCTGCGGCGCTTTCAAAATCGTTACGCTCGATCTGCTGACCGATGCCGATACTGGAGATGAAGTGTTGCTTTGCGACGGCGTCGCGATCGGCAAAGTTCGCGATGCCGCCGGGCCGCTCGAAGATTATGTGTCTCGCAATCCCAGGTAAGCTTCTCGAAATCTCCGACGACGGCCACGGCGTCCGCATGGGCCGCGCCAATTTCGGCGGGATCGTAAAACAGGTTTGTCTCGAATACACGCCGGAGGTCGTCGCCGGCGATTACGTGCTGGTGCACGTCGGCTTCGCGCTGAGCAAGGTGGATGAAGACGAAGCCGCGCGAACTTACAAGCTGCTGGAAGAAATGAAGCAGCTCGGCGAACTCGATCCGCCGGAAGACGGGCTCGACCCGTGTGAATTGGAGGCGCCCCCGCGATGAAATATCTCGATGAATACCGCAACGAGGAACTTGCGAAAAAGATTGTCGGGGAAATCCGCCGCACCGTCACGCAGCCATGGGTGCTGATGGAGGTATGCGGGGGACAGACGCATACCATTGTCAAATATGGCATCGATCATCTGCTGCCTCCGGAGGTCGAGTTGGTGCACGGTCCGGGGTGTCCGGTTTGCGTCACGTCGCTCGAGATGATCGACAAGGCGCACGCGATCGCGCGGCGGCCCGACGTGATCTTCTGCTCGTTCGGCGATATGCTGCGGGTGCCGGGATCGGAATCCGACCTGCTGGTGCTAAAATCGCGCGGGGCGGACATCCGCGTGGTTTATTCGCCGATCGACTGTTTGAAAATCGCGCGGGCCAATCCGGGGAAGAAAGTCGTCTTCTTCGCCATCGGTTTCGAAACGACCGCGCCGGCGAATGCGATGGCTGTCTGGCAGGCGGCGCAACAAGGCATCAGGAATTTTTCCGTGCTCGTTTCGCACGTGCTGGTGCCGCCGGCGATGGCGGCGATTTTGCAATCCCCGCTCAATCGCGTACAGGGCTTTCTCGGCCCCGGCCATGTCTGCACGGTAATGGGCTATCACGAATACGAACCGCTTGCGGAGCGCTTCCACGTACCGATTGTGATCACGGGCTTTGAGCCGCTCGACATCCTGGAAGGCACGCTCATGACAGTGCGTCAGCTTGAAAACGGAACCCACGAAGTGCAAAATCAATACCCGCGCGTCGTGCAGCGGGAGGGGAATCGCGTCGCGCAGGACCTGGTGAACAAGGTTTTCGAAGTTTGCGACCGCAAATGGCGCGGCATCGGTTCCATCCCGAAGAGCGGCTACCGGCTCCGCGACGAGATGCGGGAACATGACGCCGAGCAACTCTTCGACGTAATGGAAATCAACACATGCGAGCCGGAGATTTGCATCAGCGGCCTTGTCCTCAGGGGTGTGAAGAAGCCGCACGACTGCCCGGCATTTGGCAGGCAGTGCACACCCGAGCATCCGCTCGGCGCGACGATGGTCTCGGCCGAAGGCGCATGCGCCGCGTATTACGCCTATGGACGGCACTTGCAAACGGCTTCCTCCGCCGCAGTCGCATGAACGCAACAAATCCGACGTCCGGCACGTTGAACGGCGACACGGGCGCGCTCCTGGGAGCGTGTCCGCTGCCGATCACCAACTACAAGGAGATTGTCCTTGCCCATGGCAGCGGCGGAAAACTGAGCCAGCAGTTGATTCAAGGCATTGTCCTGCCGCGATTCCGCAACGGGTTGCTCGAGCCGCTGCATGACGGCGCGGTATTCATGCTCAACGGCGCGCGCTTTGCGTTCAGCACGGACTCCTATGTTGTAAGCCCGATTTTCTTTCCCGGCGGCGACATCGGCAAACTGGCCGTCCACGGCACCGTGAACGACCTGGCGATGTGCGGCGCACGTCCGCTCTATCTCTCGGCCGGCTTCATCTTGGAGGAAGGCATGCCGATGCGCGACTTTGCGCGGGTGGTGGAGTCGATGGGCGAGGCGGCCGCTTCGGCCGGCGTTGCGTTCATCACCGGCGATACAAAGGTCGTGGATCGCGGCAAGGCCGATGGCATCTTCATCAACACCTCCGGCATCGGCATCGTGCCCGAGGGGGTGGCCATCGCGCCGGCGCGGGCGCGACCCGGCGACAAGATCCTGCTGAGCGGCCAGATCGCGGTTCACGGGATCGCCATCATGTCGGTGCGCGAAGGACTCGAATTCGAAACGGAAATCGCCAGCGACAGCGCGCCGCTGAACGGATTGGTTGAGGCGATGCTCGCCGCGTGCGGCGACATCCATGTTCTCCGGGACCCGACGCGCGGCGGCATCAGCAGCGCCCTTACGGAAATCGCGCAAAGCGCCGGAGTCGGCATGGTGCTCGACGAAGCGCGCATTCCGATTGGCGAGGAAGTCAAAGGCGCATGCGAAATTCTCGGGCTCGATCCGCTTTACGTTGCCAACGAGGGCAAGCTGCTGGCGATAGTCCCCTCAAACGATGCGGAGCGCCTTCTGGCCGCCATGCGGGCTCATCCGCTGGGGCGCGAAGCCGCGATCATCGGCGAAGTCACTTCCGACCATGCGGCTTTCGTGCTGATGAAAACGCGCGTGGGCGGCACCCGCGTCGTCGAGATGCTCTCCGGCGAGCAACTCCCGCGGATCTGTTGAGAAAGCCCTCTACGGCGGGGTTTCGCTTTGCTCCCAATAGCGCCAGATGATGCGCATAACTTCGACGAAGCCGGGATAATCCACCGGTTTAACCATGTATCCCGCGATGCCAAGGTCAAACGTCTTTGCGCGATCCGTCGGCTCCTTGGAGGTCGTAAGAATGACGACGGGAATGCGCCGGAGGCGTTCGTCACTCTTGAGGATGCCGAGCAGCTCGATGCCGTTCAAACGCGGCATGTTCAAGTCGAGCAGGATGATTCCGGGCAGCGGTTTGCTCCCGTCGCGGAGGCTTTCCAGCGCCTCCTCCCCGTTGCCCGCCGTATAGAGCGGGTTGCTGATCTCGAGTTCGCGAAACGCCCGTTCAACCGACATCAAGTCCACGAGGTCATCTTCCACCAGCAGCACGGGAGAAGAGCTATTCATGAGCAGGGGGGGTATTCTTAAGCGGGATTTTCGGGACGGTGAAGAAAAAGGTGCTGCCTTCGCCGACCTTGGATTCGATCCAGATCCGGCCGCCCGCGCGTTCGACATTCTTCTTGACGACCGCCAGACCGATTCCGGTGCTCTCGTAGCTGTCACGCGCGGCGAGGGTCTGGAAAATCTGGAAAATCTTTATGAAATACTTTTCCTCGATCCCGGGGCCGTTGTCGCTCACGAAAAACTTCCAAAACTCATCCGCATTCTCCCAGCCGATGTCGATGCGCCCGATCTCTTTGCCCATGTATTTCGCCGCGTTGCTGACCAGATTCTCGAATACCTGGAGCGTCCGCGTGCGCTCGCAGACGACGGAAGGAAATCCGGGCTGAATGCGCACTTCGATCCCCGGGGGCGGCGACACCAGTTCGCAAACTTCCCGAACCAATTCGTTGAGGTCGACGAGAACCCGCTCCTCGTGCTGGCGAGCGCTGCGCGAGTAGCGCAGGATGCCCTCGACCAGCGCATTCATGCGTTTGACGCGCGAACGCAGGAGCCGGAATTGCTCCTTGCCGGCGTCGCCAATCTTATCCGCGTAGTCTGTCGAGAGCCAATCGGCCAATGAACTGATCGCCCGTAGCGGGGCCTTCAGATCGTGCGAGACGACATAGGCAAACTGGTTCAACTCCTCGTTGGTTTCCTCGAGCTCCCGCGTGCGCGCCTGGACGAGCGCATCCAGCTCCGCGCTTGAACGCTGGAGCACTTCTTCGGCGCGCTTTAGTTCGGTGATGTCATAGCCGATCCCCTGGAGGAAGGAGGGCCGGCCGAGATGGTCGCGCGCGACCGTGACTTCGCCATGAATCCAGACGGTGCGCCCGTCTTTTGCAAGAAAGCGGTAGTCTGCCTTGAAGGCCTGACCGAAGGCCACCGTCCGCGCCGCCTCCTTGTTCCAGCGCTCGCGGTCGGCCGGGTGCAGGCGCTGGTACCAGAGAATGGGATCGTCGATCCACTCCTTGGCCGTGTAGCCGAGCATCGTTTCGATGTGCGGGCTGACGTAAATCTCGCTCTGGCGATTTTCGAACGAGACCATGAAGGTCACCGCGGGAAGCTGCTCGACGAGCGCTTGATAACGCGTTTCGGCCTTGTGAATCCGCATTTCAGCGGAATCGCCGGCGCCCTTCGGCGGCGTATCGACCAGCTTTGGCATGCCGAAGCCCGGCATGAACGCCCGCGCCAGCGCGACCAGCGTGTCCATGGCCGGCAGGCTGGCGGGGAGCGTCAGGCGCTCGAGATTTGCGGCGGCCTCGGCCTCGTTCATCGCACTTGGGCGCCGAACATTGGGGAATGCCGCACGGTGATGGTTTTCGCGGAGCCGGTGTACATGTGGACGCCGCACGGCAGACAGGGATCGAAGCTGCGCACGGTGCGCATGATATCGATGCCCTGGAATTTATCCTCCCCATTTTCCTCGAAGATCGGCGTATTCATCACGGCATCCTCATAAGGGCCCGGCACGCCGAAGCGGTCGCGCGGGCTGGCGTTCCAGGGCGTGGGCGGATAGGGATGATAGTTTGCGATTCGGCCATCGCGGATGACCATGTGGTGCGAAAGCGCGCCCCGGACGGCTTCGTGAAAGCCGCAGCCGATGGCCTCCTTGGGCACCTTGAATTCATTCCACGTCTTGAGCCGGCCCGCGTGAACTTCACCAAGCGCCTGGTCGATAAAATAGAGCGCCGCCGCCGCCGCGTAGGCTTGAAAATAGGTGCGCGCGCGGTCGCGTTCGAGCGTGTTGCTCCAGCGCGGAATTTTCCACTCGAGCTCGACCGCGTCGTGATTCGCCGTCTTCGGGAGATTGATCTTCACACTTTGGCCCGTGGAGCGCACATAGCCGCCGAGATCGATCTTGCCGGCCAGCGCCGTGACCCAAAAACGGGCGAGCGGACCGCCGCCGGTATCGAGCGCGAGGTGATCGCCCGTGCTTTTGTCGAACCACCGGGGCGACATCACCCACGAGTAGTTTTTGGAAAAATTGCGTTTTTGCGGCCTGGGAAGCGTCGTCTGGTTCCAGGGATGGCCGGGATCGATCGCGTTCCCGAGCGGATCGTGGGTAACGAACATTTCCGAGCCTTCCCACTCGTCATAGAACGAGCTGCCGAGCAACACGCGGATGCCGAGATTGATGTCCACGAGGTCGGTGGTGATGAGCTTTCCGTCAAGCACGATTCCCGGCGTCACATACATCTCCCGGCCCCATTCGCTCATCGTCTCGTAACGGAAATCGCAGGCATCGGGGTTTTGGAACGAGCCCCAGCAGCCGAGCATCACGCGGCGGCGCCCCACTTCCTCATAGCCCGGGAGCGCTTCGTAGAAAAAATCGAAGAGGTCGTCGTGCATTGGCACGCAGCGCTTGAGGAAGTCGATGTAGCGCAGGAGCCGCACGAGATATTCGTTGAATAGCTGCGTGCCCGGATTTGTGCCGACGCCGCCGGGATACAGCGTCGAGGGATGCGGGTGCCGCCCTTCCATGAGGCTGAACATCTCGCGCGTGAGCCGGCTCATTTGGAGGGCCTCGAGATAAAAAGCGCCTTCGAATGGGTTCAGGGCGCGCATGATGTTCGCGACCGTGCGGAAACCATGGATGGCCGCGTGGGGGGCCTCAGTCCTTTGAGCCTTTTCCCACACGCCCGGATTCGTCTCCTTGACCAGCACTTCGCTGAAATCCACGCCGACCAGATTGTCCTGGTAAAGATTGTGATCGAACATGTATTCGGCCGCCTCGGCGAGATTAATGATCCACTCGGCGACGTGCGGCGGCTTCACGCCGAAGGCCATGTTCTGGGCATAGACCGCGCACGTCGCGTGGTTGTCGCCGCAGATGCCGCAGATGCGGCTGGTAATCTGATGCGCGTCGCGCGGGTCCTTGCCCTTCATGAACACGCTGTAGCCGCGGAAGATCGACGACGTGCAGTAGCACTCAGCCACCCGGCGGCGGGCGAAATCGATCTTCGTGTGAATGCCAAGGCTCCCGACGATGCGCGTCACCGGATCCCACACCATCTCCACCAACTTGGGCGGGATCTCCGGCGAATCGTTCATGCGTCCTCGTTCGGCTGCCGCCTCGGGGGTTCCTTGTTCATCGACGCCTGCGTGAAGGCCCGCAGGGCGCGAATCGAGTTGCCGTACGTCTGGATTGCGTGCGAGGACAAAATCGAGCCGGGGGGCTGGTCCATGAATGGCATCAGTTTGTCGGGAAACCCAGGCATGGTGCAGCCGATACAGATGCCGCCGACGTTCGCGCAGCCGCCGATCCCGTTGATCCAGCCGCGCTTGCCGACATTGCACTGCACGACCGGGCCCCAGCACCCGAGCTTCACGATGCACTGCTTGCGTCCGTGCTCCTCGGCAAAATCGGCCTGCTCGTAGTACCCGCCGCGATCACAGCCTTCGTGGACCGTCTCGCCGAAGAGCCACGTCGGCCGGCCCAGGTCATCCAGCGGAATCGGGGGCGCGCTCCCGGCCGCCTGGCGCAGGAGGTAAAGCAGCGTTTCCATAAAATTATCCGGCTGCACCGGACAACCCGGCACGTTGACGATGGGAATTTCGGCACGTGATTTCCACTTGGCGCCGAGGTAGTCGGGCAGACCACGCGCACCGGTTGGATTGCCCGCCATCGCATGAATGCCGCCGAAAGCCGAGCATGTCCCCGCACACATGACCGCCCATGCCTTCGGCGCGAGGCGGTCGATCCATTCGCACGTAGTGATCGGCTGGCCCGTGGCCGCATCGTTGCCGAAGCCGGCCCAAAAGCCTTCCTGCTTGTTCGTCTCGTCGGGAATCGAGCCTTCGATCACAAGGATGAATGGAGGCCCCACGCCGGCGGCGGCATCGCGATAGAAGCGCATGAACACCTCGCCCACCTCCCGTGCCAGCACAGGATTGCGAAATCGCACCTTCGGCAGTCCTGGAATGATCCCGCGCACTACGTCTTCGAGGCTCGGTTGCGATGCGCCCGTGATGGCGATCGTGTCGCCGTCGCAACCCAGGCCCGCGGTGATCCAGAGGATATCGATGTCGGTGATTGGTGCGTTCATCCGCAAGCTTGCTCGAATTTTCCCGCGCGGCGACAATCTTCCGGGCCTCAACTGCCGGCGAGGATGGGTTTATACAAGAACCGGCCGTTCGTCAACTCCTAGGCGGCGACACGCGCGATCGCCGCCGAGAGTTTCTGGTGTGTGATGGGTTTGCCAATGAGCAGATTTACCCCGGCGGGTGTCTCGCCGTCCTGGAGGAGCATTGCGCCGAAGCCGGTGAGCATGATGATCGGCAATTGCAGATCCATCTCGCGGGCCGCCGCCGCCAGCGCCGCGCCGTTCATCCGCGGCATCGAGAGGTCGGTGAGGAGCAGATCGTAAGGCGCCGACCGCAGTTTTCCCAAAGCCTCGGCGCCATCCCGCACCTGCTCGACGAAGTGCCCATCCGTTGTCAATTGCAAGGCCATTACCTTGCTTAGCTCCTCCTTGTCTTCGGCCAGAAGAATGCGCAAGGGCCGGATCGCCGGCCCGTTCGCGATGGCCGCCTGCTCCTGCGCCGGGTGGTGGCACTCGGGCAGACTCACGCGAAAAACCGTCCCTTTGCCCGCTTCGCTCGAGATCTCCAGCTTTCCTTCGTGCCGGCGGATGATGCCGGCCACCATGGCCAGCCCGAGCCCCGTCCCTTTCTCGCCTTTTGTCGAAAAGAACGGCTCGAGACACCGCTGGCGCACCTCCTCGGTCATGCCGATACCAGTGTCGCCCACTTCAAAAAAGACCGCTCCTTCACCCGCGCCCACACGCAAGGTCAGCACGCCGCCGCCCACCATCGCATCGACGGCATTGAAGATGAGATTGAGCATCACCTCGCGCACCTCCGAGGGATTGCACAGCGCCAGCGCGACTTTCGGCACATCGAGCTTCACGTCAATTTCGCGGCCATTCGCGCGCGCCTGCTCCTTCCAGCGCGGCTTCGACAGTTGGACCACCTGCATGGTGAGCTGCTGCAAATCCGTTGGCAGAAAGAGATCGTCCACGTGCCGCGGGCGATAAAAATGTCGCAGGCGCTCGACGATCTGCATGGCGTCCTGCGTCGCCGTGAAAATGATCCCAAGGTACTCTTGCGCCTCGACCGGCTCCTTTTCGAGCGACATGCCGCGCAGCAACTCGGTGTAACAATAAACCAGCATGAGCACGTTGTTGAAATCGTGGACGACGCCGCCCGCCATTTCGCTGAAAGCGTGGAGGCGCTCCTGCTGGATCGCCTGCCGTTGCGACTCCTCGAGCTCGCGGGTCCGTTCCTTAACGAGCGCGTCGAGACTCTGATTCTGCCGGTGCAGCCCGAGGTGCAGGAAGCGCGTCTCGAGCAGGTTGCGGATGCGCAGCCGCAGTTCACAATCGTCCAGCGGCTTGGTAATGAAATCGCGCGCGCCCGCGGCCAGCGCTCGCTGCCGCGTCTCGAGCGAAATATCCGCGGTCAGGATCACGATTGGCAGATTCTCGTCCGGCGCAATTTCGCCGCGGAGTTGTTCCAGGACTGCGAACCCATCAAGGAAGGGCATCATGAGGTCGAGCAGCACGATATCGGGCTGGAATTCCCGGAAGAGGCGCAGCGCCTGCCGCGAGTCGGTGGTGCTGCAAAAATTGAGCTGTCCATCCATCTCGAGATTCTGTTCGAGCAGCAGGACATTCAACGGCTCATCATCCACGATGAGGAAGCGCGCCTGCTTGAGATATTCGTCGAGGGGGATCACAGATGTTGTTGGAATATCTCGAGGATGCGCGCCACGTTGATCGGCTTGGTCACGTAACCGTTCGCGCCTTTCGCGAGCAGCCGCGTGACCTGCCCTTCCATTGCATTGGCGCTCACCATGTAAATCGGAATGTCGCGGCAGAGGGGGCAGGCGCGCAATTGATCGAGCACCGTGTCGCCAAAAACATCGGGCAGGTGCAGATCGAGCAGGATCAGCCGCGGCTTTTCCGCGCGTGCCAGCTCGAGCGCCCCGCCGCCTTTCGTGGTGGTGATCAGCCGCACACCGCCATGTTCGGCGGCGATTTGCTCCATGAGCTGCAGGTTGGCCGGGTTATCTTCGACGTAGAGCACGGTCTGCGGATCGCCCGGCGCCGGCGCCACTGCGATCACCGTCGCGGACGTCCCTTCCGGCCGGGCGTCCGGCCGAATTGCCTCCGGGAGCAGCACGGAGAACGTCGTCCCCTTGCCGAGCTCGCTTCGCACCTCGATCGCCCCGTCCATGATCTTCACCAGGCGCTGCGAGATCGCCAGGCCGATGCCCGTCCCCTCGATTGCCGACTTATCCGGCACCAGGCGCTCGAACGGGAGGAAGAGCCGCTTCAGGCCCTCCGGCGAAATTCCCTCGCCCGTGTCGCTGAAGCTGATGCGCAGTTGGTTTGCGCCAGCCCGTTCGCAGTAAATGCCCACGCAGCCGCCGGGGCGATTGTACTTCACCGCGTTGCTGAGCAGGTTCACGAAAACCTGCTTCAGCCGCTGGCGGTCCGCAGTCACAAGGAAGCTCGCCAGCGCCTCCGGATCGTAGTCGAAGCGAATCTGACTTTTCTCCGCCTGGATGCGGACGAGGTCCACGCTGGACTGCAAGACTTCTCCCACTTCCACCGTCTCGGTCGAGAGGGAAGTGCCGCCCGCTTCGATGCGGGCGAGATCGAGCACTTCGGTGACCAGATCCAGCAGGTGCTGGCCGGCTTTGAAGATGTGCCGCACCTGTCCGGCGGCGCGCTCCTCGAGATTGCCCCGCTGCAGGAGCTGGCTGAAGCCAAGAATGGCGTTGAGCGGGGTGCGCAGCTCGTGGCTCATGCGCGAGAGGAACTCATTTTTGGCGGCGCTGGCGCGTTCAGCCTCTTCCTTGGCCAGGCGCAGCTTGTCCTCGGATTGCCGCCGCTCGGTGATGTCGCGAATATGTCCGGTGAATAAAGGCGGCCCTTCGGTGATGATGCGGGTGAGCGCGAGTTCGATGGGAAACTCCGTACCGTCCTTGCGCACCGCCGGGAGCTCGAGGCGTTTTCCCAGCGCTGACTGCTCCGCCGTGGAGACCAGATTCGGCGATGCAATGAGCGAGCTCAGCTCCTCTCCGAGCATCTCCGCGAAGGTGTACCCAAACATTTTTTGTGTTGCCGGATTGACCTCCAGCACCCGCCCATGGTGATCAACCGTGATCACGGCATCGAGCGCCGCGTCGAGCACAGCCGCCTTTCGCGCCTCGCTCGCCCGCAAGTCCGCCTCGGCCTTGATGCGCTCCGTGACGTCATTCTGGATGCCGACGAAACTCACGAGGCGCCCGGCGCGGTCAAAGACGGGGTCGATAACCAGTTCGTTCCAAAATAACGAGCCATCCTTGCGACGGTTCAGCAACAGCCCGCGGAACGACTGTCGCGCCTGGATGGAGGCTCGCAGCCGCGCGATCACTTCCGGATCGCTCCCCTCGGTCTGAAGAAAGCGGAGGTTCCGACCCAGCACGTCTTCTCGCGAGTACCCCGTGATCCGCTCGAAGGCGGGATTGACGAATACGGTCGGGTTGTCCGGCTGCGTGGGATCGGTGATGAGAATTCCGACATCGGCGCTCTGGATGATCGCTTCGAACGCCCCCGTTTCCGCGCAGGGTGGAGGCGCCCCGCCCGCATTGCTTTGCTTGCGCGACCGGTCGCCCTCGGAGCTTTCCGAAGGAGCCAGGGTAGAAACAACGTCCATACGTCTAAGCAGATGCCACGCCCAGGCGCCGGCGGTAATTACTTATTGCCGCTCGAGCTCGCGTGCCATCCAGGCGCCAACACACTCCAGGGCCTGCCGTTTATTCCTGTCGTGAATGAGATCGTGATAGCCGCCTGAAAAACGGACGCGTTCTTTATCGGGCGAGGAAATGCTCTTCATAAGAGCCGGGAACGCCCGCTGACCCACTCCCGCCGTTCCGATCGGGTCCTTGTCGCCCGTGAGCACCAGGACCGGCACCTTCAACCGTGCCGCCGCGATGCGGGCCCTCTCGCCCAACTTCAGGGCCTCATCAAGAAAACGCCAGGTGAACCCAGGACGCACCCGATCCACCGATAAGCCCCAAACCCTGTCGAATGTCGCATCGCTGGTGAGCGCGGGCTTGTCGCCGGGGATCAATCCAACATTGAAGAGAAGCCTGTCGCCATTGAGTCCTCGCATCATCCCGATGAAGGATCTCACCGGCAGCGGACTGTAGATCAACGCCACAGCCGGCGAGTGCAAAATAATGCCGCGCAATTCCCCTCCTTCCGTGATCGCAGGGGAGCCGGCGGCGGTCAGCACAGTGAGCGCTCCCATGCTCTGCCCATACAGGAACAGGGGCGTCCGCGGATACCGCCCGCGCACCCACTGGGTGAATTCGCAAAAGTCCCGGGTCCATAGCCGTCCGTCGTCAATTTCGCCCTTCGTGTGCTGCGATTTCGCGGTAAGATCGCCATGCTGGCCGCGCACGCCGCTCGAATAGACGCAGATTCCCCGCGCCGTGAGATAACGGGCCAGCGGCTCGATATCGCCTGCCGTGGCATTCCAGCCCGGAACGGCAATGACGACGGCGCGGGGCTTTCCGCTCGACGGCCCCCACCTCCGATACATGATCTGGCGGCCATCCGAAGCGGACCAGACCGGTGGACCTTCCTTG
>Ga0302325_10015917_pt1 | contig 15964 bp, 33 predicted proteins | sample Palsa_T0_2_FD_201948 | JGI IMG/M metagenome (GOLD analysis project Ga0302325, IMG submission 201948) | Peat permafrost microbial communities from Stordalen Mire near Abisko, Sweden - Palsa_T0_2 | ecosystem: Environmental > Terrestrial > Soil > Palsa > Peat permafrost | place: Sweden: Abisko... | reverse complement strand
CAGAATATTTAGTAAAACTGGTGCGCAATGGGCGTTAACCGGATAAGCGTGGTACAGTGATTGACACGTCGTACATTCGCAGCTGGGACGACTTCGTCGACGCACTGGGCAGCATGCCGGCCTGGGCGCAGTATAGAAACCATCTGCGCGTGCAGGACATGGTGCGCACGCACGAGCAACTGAACAAGCTGGGTGTCCCGTACCCGCATGAGGAGCCGCCGAAGTGAGATTCGAATTCGTGGGTATGTATCAAATCGCTTGCCCCACCTGTAAAGCGCTACACCCGTGGATCAGCATCAACCGCGACCAACGCTGCTACAAGTGCAAATACGCGGCAACCGACATACAGCGTATGCCGGCGCAGGCGCCGGACGTGAGCCTTGAGCCACCGGAGCCGGAGCCGACGCTCGACGAGAAGATCGCGACGCACCTCGCACCCGAGCCGGGCGGCGGCGTCGAGTTGCAGGACAAGATCAACTCGCTGGAGCTGCGCATCGAGCAGCTGAACGACGACTACGACAGCCAGGAGGCGTTCATCGACATGCAGGCCGAGCAGCTACGGAAAGCCAAGAACATGATCGCGCGCATCGCGCTCGCCGCCGGCCTCTACCTCTCAGAGGATTTCGAGGTGTACTCGTGAGCACAAAAAAGAAGCCAGTCTTGGCTTATCACTTCGTTGGCGAAAAGCTCTGCGACGGGACGCCCATTCCGGCCAACGGCCGGTGGATCTCTCGCAAAGATATTTCCATGTGCAACTACGGTCTGCACGCGTCCTTGCACCCGTTTGACGCTCTCCAATACGCGCCAGGTGGAACACTGTGCCTTGTTGAGATAGGCGGAAAGATTGAATACGGCGACGACAAGCTGGTAGCGCAAAAGCGAAAGATAGTTGCCCGTTTTGACGCTACCGAACTGCTCTACGACCAAGCACGCAAATCTGCTTTGTCTGTAATAGGCAACTGGGAAACACCGGTTCCTCAGGTCGTCATCGACTACTTGAATACAGGCCGCGCAGATCTCAGGTCCGCGGCATGGTCCGCGGCAAAGTCCGCGGCGGGGTCCGCGGCATTGTACGTGGCAAGGTCCGCGGCAAGGTCCGCGGCAGAGTCCGCGGCAGAGTCCGCGGCATGGTCCGCGGCAAGGTACGCGGCAGAGTCCGCGGCAGGGTCCGCGGCAAGGTACGCGGCTCGGTACGCGGCATGGTACGCGGCATGGTCCGCGGCAGAGTCCGCGGCAGGGTCCGCGGCATGGTCCGCGGCATTGTACGCGGCAAGGTCCGCGGCAGGGTCCGCGGCAGAGTCCGCGGCAGAGTCCGCGGCAGAGTCCGCGGCAAGGTCCGCGGCAGAGTCCGCGGCATGGTCCGCGGCATGGTCCGCTGCGCGGGAGCGTCTACTTACCGCGGTAGTGGACAAGTTCAAAGCACGCTTATCCACTCTGGCCTACGCGCGCAAGGCGTGGCCGCACAACTTCAGCCAATGAGGGCCGCGCCTCAACCGATGAAGCAGCACGTCCTGCCGTGCAGCTGCATCGTCACCGAGGTGCCGGGGCACGTGCACACGATGATGTGCCAGGAGCATCAGCGTGCGCACTTCGCCAACGCGGCGCTGCCTATGTCGAAACGCAGTGAGATTGCTGACCTGATTCGACCTAACAACCTTGACCTGATCGGAGGATGATCCATGCTTATCCGCTTGACACCCACAGATACTATGCTGCCGGCCTGCGGATCTTGACAGAATGTCGGATCCGAGTTATTGTCCGCTGAAAAGGTCTTTTTCACCCCGGGAGCATCAATGACCCCCTACTTCAGAAGTTTCCTCGCCGTCACGGCGCTATTGGTTGCCGGCTTCGTGCTCGGCACCGTCCTGTTTGGATGCGCCTCCGCACAACCGAACCTCCCGCACCGGAACCCTGCCGAGTCATTCGATCAAAGCAACCTGAAGCGCTCCGACAGCGGGTGCCCGAGCGCCGTGTTCGTCGCGCCCAACGGCGAGCTACAGCAGTGCGAGATGTATCAAGACAAGCAGAAGCCGGCGGGCGAGGCGCCGAAGGACGAGCTGAGGTACTTCCCGTCGATGGACGCGGCGGCACTCTACGTGGTCACGCAAATCTACGCGCGCAGCCACTACTACGAGTACGGCGGCATCATCGCGAGGAGCCCTAAAGGCTTCGTTATCAGCGCGCCGTCGACGCAGCATCACGGCATGGACGTTAGCTTCGAGGAGGACCCGGAGTCATTCGAGTTCCCTATCGTCGCCACGTATCACGTGCACCCGTGCCTTAAGAACGCGTTCTCGTCGGTGTTCAGCCCGCAAGACCTCGCCGGCTCGCGTGTCACGAAGACGCCTGGATACGTGCTAGACGAGTGCACGGGCGACCTGCACTACTGGGCGCCTGGTGACGGCTACCTCGACGGTGACGCGATGATCAAGCTTGGCGTGAACCCTATCGCGCTGATGACGGGCGTGCAGCTGTCGCCGGGCAGGATCGTCGGACACATCGAGGTCGACGGCACCGTGCTGAATTAAGATGCTAGGCGCATCCGCAGAAGAGTGGGCGCACCTCGACCTAGTTTTAGGTTTAGGTGCTAATTTGCTACCATGTGTTCCGGCGTCTCCTGATGTCCAGGTGGCGGAGGGCAGCGCGCTTAAGGGGAAGCTGGGTAAGCTGCCCAGCCAGTACAATTCGCATGGCGAGGCGCACGGGCTGCTGGCATGGAACAGTCGCGAGATACGCCCGAGCGAGGTGGCGCAGTGGTCCACGGACAGGCGCCTGAATATCTGCCTGCGTCTCGGGCCGATCAGCGGCTGCTATGTGTTCGACATCGACGAGGACGATCCGGCTAAAGCTGAAGATATTGTGCAGTTGATTGAGTCGCAGCTGGGGGTGAAGCTGCCGCGACGCGGGCGCAGCAACAGCGGCAAGTGCTCGCTACTTTTCAGGCTGCAAGAATGACCTACTCCAAAGAGAAGATGCGCGCATACAACGCAAAATATTATGCCGGGATAAGACCAGAAATGGAGTGTACAGATGCGCCGAATAGCGTTAATCGCGCTGTGTTTGATCGTTTCTCCGCCGACGTACGTCTTTGGAGGCTCGCGTGAAAAAGAGGCAAATAAAAACCGCGACTGGGCTGATCGAACTTCTCGGACAGGGCCAGCAAACACTGGTAGCAGGTACGCATTCGAGCGGCGCGAAGTACCAGTGGGATGGCGGCCTGCCCGATTCGATCCCGACGATATCGCAAGCGGCAGTGGACCAGATCTGGACACAGCTATGGAAAACATATGCGACGATGCCTACGACGAGCGCGCCCCCAACTGCACCGGCTCAGGCGCCGTTGACGGGGACGACGGAGACGGAGGTGATGCGGGCGATATCCGAAGCGGATTGGCAGCACCTCCTCGCGTCGCTCCGGTTCATGCTCGACAAAGTCTCAGACAACGACAGCTGGAGCGAGATCGGGTACGCGCTCCTCTCACTGCAGGGCAGCCGCCCCGCTGAGCAGCTGTGGCTGGACTTCAGCCGCAAGGCGCAAGGGTATGAGGCCGGCGCCCCCGAGGCGTGGTGGGCCGCGCACCGCGGCCAGGAGCCGCGCTCGGACTATCGCCACATCTTCAACATGGCGCGACAGCGCGGCATGCAGCGCGTGGCCGATGTCTCGGCGTTCCAACCCGTGCCCGAGCCCGAGCCCGAGCCGCACAGTGACCTGGTGGACGTGGTGCCGCCGGATATGGGCGAGGCGCGTCCGCTGATCCGCATCAGTGGCGCGGAGTTCTCCAACATCGTGAAGCAACTGGAGGAGATCCTGAGCCCGCACGTTTACACGCAAGGATCGCATCTGACGCGCACGAGTGAGGCACACAGCGACGGCGCTATCCAGCGCAACGCCGACGCTGTGATGCTGATACCAGCGACGCAGGGCTGGACGCGCGTGCGATTCGGTGAGCTGTGCGACTTCGTGAAGTACAACGCGCGGCAGGGTGAGTGGGTGCCGATTGCGCCGAGCATGGAGCACATCAGCGCGTTGATGGATCGCGGCAGCTGGACGACGCTGCGTCCGCTCGACGCCATCGCCCGCGCCCCGTTCCTGCGGCAAGATGGTAGCATCTGCGACGCGGCTGGGTACGACGCGCAGAGCAGAGTTTTGTACGTGCCCAGTATCGAGTTCCCACCGATCCCTGAGGCGCCGACGCGCGACGACGCGCTCGCCGCGCTCGCCCGCTTGCGCGAACCGTTCAACGAGTTCCCCTGGAAGGAGGCTGCTTCAGAGAGCGCGTTCGTGTCGCACATCTTAGCCGAGACGTCCAGGCTGGCGGTCGAACGTTGCCCGATGTACTTCTACGACGCCCCGATGGCGGGCACCGGCAAGTCGACGCTGCAGGAGATGGCGGCCCGGATCGTGCACGGGACCGAGCCCGCGATGCGGCCCTGGGTGGCGGACGAGGACGAGATACGGAAATCTCTATACGCGTGCCTGATGGCGGGGGACCGCTCGATCTGGTTCGACAACGTCCCGGACGGTATCAAGGTGCGCTCGTCGGTGCTGGAGGCGTTCCTCACGAGCGCAGTATGGAAAGATCGCAAGCTAGGGGAGAGCGTGACCAGCGCGATACCGAACAAGACGGTGCTGGTGGCGTCAGGTAACAACATGACGCCGGTCTCGGCGTTGGCGCGGCGGAGTATAGTAGTCCGTCTCGACGCCAACACCGAGCACCTACGCGAGCGCGTGTTCAGGATCGTGAACCCTCGCCGGTATATCATGGAGCATCGGGCGCAGCTACTGGTCGACGCACTGACTATCATCCGAGCGTACATCTCGCTTAAGGAGTTCGTGAAGATGCCGGTAGAGCTGCCAAGCTTCGAGCGGTGGTCGCAGCTGGCGCGGAACCCGCTCATCTGGCTCGGCATGGCGGATCCTGTCGTCACGCAGCTGAACGAGACGGACGACGAGACGAAGAACGTCGGCCCGATATTCGAGAAGCTGGTGGCAAACTTCGGAGACAAGACGTTCACAGCTGGCGATATGGCGCGCGTTGTGGGTAGCCTCTCGGACGAAAACAACGAGCTGAGCGATGCACTGATGCAGATGGGGTGCGCCGAGCCGAACAACCCGATCAAGGTCGGCTACTGGTTGCGCGCATCGAAGGACAAGATCGGCAGCGGCTACAAGCTGGTGCACGATGGGCACAACAAGTTCGGCGTGCGGTGGAAACTGCAGAAAACAAACGGAGATCTGACCAATGGCTGATATCACCACTAAGACTGAAGGTGACGCGCTCTCCCGCTTGATCCAGCTGCAGGCCGGGCGACACGAGATCCGCCTCGCGTGGACAGGGCAAGGCACTTCCGACCTGGTCGCGCTGTGCAACGCGCACGCCGTCAAGGCGCGGCTCGCGAAGCACCTGTGGACCGGGCTCCGGGAGCTGATGCAGATGCCGGAGCTGCGCGAGCTGCCCGAGGCGCTGCAGGCGCAGATCACGTCCACCGTGCTCAAATCGCAAGCGCTCACGGACCTGGAGACGGAGGCACACGCGAAGCGGATGGCGTTGATAGCGCTGGGTGAGAAGCCGAAGAGCGCCAGCTGAGATGACGCACAGCGCATCGGAAGTCTTCACCATGCAGTTGGCGCGCGCCGCTGGGCGGCAGGCGAACAAATTTTTAATCAATAAAGGACTGCAGAGAGCAGACCGAGACGACGTGATCTCCGCCGCCATGTTGTGGTGCTGGGAGAACCGCGATAACTATAGTTTGACGACTACATTGGAGACATGGTTTATGTACGCAGTACGCCACTCGCTCGACAGTTGGCGCGCCAACGAGCTGCCGATCTCTGACGATTCGATAGACAACATCGGGGGCGAGGACACTACCTACAACACCGCCGAGGCTGAGTCCGCCGCGGACGCGCTCATCAACGCGCTGACGGCGGCAGACAAAGAGATCGCCCTGCTAACTATGAAGGGTTACACACGCCGAGAAATGGTGAAGATGGGCCACGACCAGTATATGATTGATAACGCACACGCCAGGATCAAGCAGCTGCGCCGGCTCCTGCCTGACGACCGGGTCGTGCGCTCCTCGCTACGCGCGGAGTCGGGCGGCGGCAACTCGGACGATGCGAGCGACACGCTCTCTCCCATAGACGTGGAGCTGGAGCAGCTGGAGTTCGCGCCGCCCGCCGGCAAGGACTGCCCGCCCTGCTGGCGGTGCCAGTGGTACTACGGATTCATGCCGTCCGGTAAACGCGAGACGCGCATGGACATCGAAGACTTAGAGGTGCGCGAGGCGGTGAAGAACACCGAAGCGCGCAAGATCGAGATTGCACAACGAGTGAGGAGCGGACTATGAGCGTAGATGCAAAGATGATGACGGTGGTGAGCGCGATCAAGCAGTCGCTGCAGTCGTCGGGCGGTCCCGGCTCAAGCGTGAACAGCCACCCGAACCCGTTCTTCCTGAACGTGACGGGCGAGATCAACCTGAAGCACGCGGCGGAGCTGATCATCGCGCGCTTGGAGGAATACGAGGCGGCGCTCGCGATCAAGGTAGCGAAGCTGGCGCGCGAGGTCGACGCTAAGGCCAAGGAAGAGGCGGCGAAGGTGGTAAGCGAGCTGGGTGATATTGTCAAATAGGGCCGGGAGTTGCATCCCGGCCCGGTTCGTGGTGTAATGGCAGCACGTACCCGAACACTGGAGCTGAACATGGAAATTCAAGCGATGATCGACCTACTGGAAGACTACAAAAAGAAGGGCGCGCGCACGGTAAACATCTCTGACGGCGCCTGGCACTACGAGTTCAATCACCGTTTCATGTCGGTCCCGAACTACGACGCTCCCCGCGACGTGATCCTGCGACCCATTTCGAACGGCGACGGGCGCGAGATCTGCTTCTTCGAGACGCTGGAGGATCGCGCCAAGCCGCACTGGTCGTACCCGCACGACTTCCGTGACGGGCGCCCGCGCGGGAACCTCGACGAGCACCAGAAGCGCATCCAAGACCTGAGGAGCGATGAAGCATGAACAGATACGAGCAGATCCTGACGAGGCTGGTGGCGGCGCAGGTCGCCTCCGGCTTCGATCCGCTCATAGCGGCGGAGTCCGGGAAGCTGCGGAAGGCCGCCGCGATCCTGGAGACGCACTTCCAGTCGCGCGAGCTGGAAAGCCTCAAGGACCGGGCCGCGCTCGCCGACCTCCCCTCAATCCTCAGACCACAAGCGGAGTAGATATGCACTACATCATCGAGCTGAATGAAGACGGCACCCGGCGGCGCGTGTACGAGAAGCCTGAGCCGAAGAGCGCTCAGCGCGTCATCTACGCTAGCAGGCGCGGAGGGAAACCCCTCAACATTGGCATGAACCAGGCGAAGCGCGTCGCGCGCTCCGCCGACAAGCGCGACCAGGCGATGGTGCTCAAGATCCTGGGTCCAGGGCTGCCGCGCCAGCACGAGCACCACCAACAGCTCGTACGGTCGCGTCACCGCTACTATCACGAGCAGCACGACGAGTTCATCCGCTCGGAGCCTCAGAAAGGACTCGATCATGTGTAAAGACTGCGAACGATTCAAAATCGGGCTGGAAACAATTTATCAGTACACCAGCAAGTCGCGGCACCCTAACGGGGTTTGGGATGCCCACGTGATCGCGGGCAGGTTGCTGGACGGGCAAGATCAGAATGGCCGCACGGTGCCCAAAAGGGGCGTCGATTTAATAGAGGGAAAATCATGATACCGATGATGCCTGTTTGGTTGTGTATCGCCATTAGCGCGATCTGCCTCGGCGTGGGCTGGCTCGCCGGGTATTTCCACAGTGGTTGAAATCGAGGCGTGTTTGACGGTGCGCCCCATCACGTTCAAGGCTGCTTGCCAGTTCGTGAAGGCCCTGCATCGCCATAACAAGCCGCCCGTGGGCCACAAGTTCAGTATCGGCCTGTACCAAGGAGAGACGATGGTGGGCGTCGGTATGGCGTCCCGGCCAGTTGCGCGGCACTGCGATGACGGTCTGACGCTGGAGGTATCGCGCACCTGCACGGACGGCACCCGGAACGCGAATAGCGCGCTGTATGGGGCGCTCTGGCGCGCGGCGAAGGCGATGGGCTACCGCCGCATGATTACTTACACGCAAGGCGATGAGAGCGGCGCGAGTCTGAGGGGGGCCGGATTTACTAAGGTAAAGGACTTGGAGGCGCGCGGCAGCTGGGCGGAGTCCAGCGTGAAGTTGCGCGGCAAGCGTGACCCAATCGGCAACGGAGGAGTACCGAGAGTGCTATGGGAACAGCGGACGTAGAGTCCTCAAAAGGGCACACAATCCAGCGGATCAGGAGATGCAAATGGTTGAAATTTCCAGTGTCGAAATTGCTGAGCTATGCCGCTGGCATGAGCGCTGCGCCAGTGCTTGCGACCAATCCGACGACTTTAACGGCGCGGCTTGGCATCGCGACCGCCTCGCACAATGGCGGCGCGAGCGGGTAGCCTCTACTCCCAGCGGAGAAGGCAAGCAGACATGAGTTTATTGCCTCAAAAAGGAGTCGAAGAATGATGGACTTCGCCGAAATCCTGCGACGCGAGATCGCGAAACAGTGCGAGACGATAAAGCGCATGAGCGACAATCACCCTGACTTTGATGGCAACGGCATCATGGGGCAAATTCGGGCCGAACGCTTGGACCTGCTAAAGAAGCTGCTGGAGTTTGAATCGACGCCCCAAAAGGGAGTCGAATCGAAACAGCCGGACAAGTACGCCGCGCACCATCTAGCGTGCATCACGCGGGTTACCGGCGGACTTGAAGGGCCTTGCGATTGCGGCGTGGAATCGAGTCCTCAAAAGGGAATCGAACTCGGAGGAGGAGGAACGAAGATATGAAAGACTCACAAATGTTTTGCGGCCTGACACTCTACGGTTGCATTCAGAAGGCGCCGTTGCTGCTAATACTCGGTATCGTGGTCATGATGACGGTATCGCTGCTACACGAGAATTCGACTCCTCAAAGAGGAACCGAATGAGCGCGGTCATCAGCGATTGCGGTAAATACCGTTACACCCTTGAACGTCGGTGGGGCATCAGCCCGCTGGTGGCTTGGGTGATGCTCAACCCGTCGACGGCCGACGCCGCGATTGACGACCCGACCATACGGCGGTGCATCGAGTTCAGCAAGCGGTGGGGGTTTGGCTCAATGCGGGTTGTCAACCTGTACGCATACCGGGCGACCGATCCGAGCGAATTGAAGCCGCTCACCTACGCGGAACGGTGCGGCCCTTTGAATGCGTGGCACCAGCACATGGCTTTGCAGGACGCGGCGGTAGTCGTAGCAGCGTGGGGAGGCGGTCGGCTAGACCCGCTACCGAGCGCATTAATCAGCTACGACAAGCCGCTACAATGCTTGAAGCGTCTGAAAGACGGTAGTCCAGGGCATCCGCTGTACATCGCGGGAGATACGCCGCTCACGTCTTGGATGGTGAGCGATGTGCCTCAAAGAGGACCCGACCATGGATAAAGCCGCCTTACGTAGAACGACGGTGGAGGCGCTCGGGCTCCTGGTCGAGCGCTACCCGAACATACCGATCATGGAGCTGATCGACAACGCGTGCTGCTCAGGGTACCTAACCACCGACATGGAGCTGGCGCGCGGCCTGAACCAACTTTTTGTAACGTACACCCAGTTCGAGGCTGCGGGGATCAAACCATGAAAACTCTCCATAGAATCGTCTTCCGTACAGCGTGTCTTCTTGGGTTCTTATCCATCGGGCTCTGCGCGCTAGGGCCGGATGCGTTCGGAATCTTTCTGCTCAGCCTTCCACCATTAGTATGTTTTTCGTTGGCGTGGATCATCAAGCCGTGACCGCGCCGCACTTCAACATCCTCACGCAGCAGGAGCTGACCATCGACCTCTCGCGGCCGGCGATGAAGCACCTGGTCGACACCATGACCGTCTGCCCGTGGACGCTGTCAGCTGACGTAATCTGCGAGCTTGACAACTTCAGGAACACTCTGCTAAATTTGCTGGAGCGATCTGAACCCAAACCTGGAAACATGGACCTGATAGGAGGCTGAGATGCCCGAGCGAATCACACGACAAGGCTGCACCGTCACGACCACCTTCGAAGAGACGGAAGCCGGCACCCTGGTCGAGCATGTCGTCCTGGAGTGCAAAGGCGCCGCAGCGCAGCTGGCGGTGCTCAAGCCTGACCGCGAGCGTACCTGGGAGTGGAACCGATGAACGTCATCGGCTACGTGCGCGTAAGCACTCAGGAGCAGGCCGCCTCAGGGCTGGGCCTGGAGGCCCAACGGGCGGCCATCACCTCCTGGGCGGCCTCCAGGGGGCTAGAAGTGACCATCTACGAGGATGCCGGGATCACCGGCACCTCGATGGAGAAGCGCCCCGCCCTGGAGGCGGCATTGCGCGCTGCACAAGACGGCACGGTCCTGATAGCCTACAGTATGTCACGGTTCGCAAGGTCCACCAGGGACATGCTAATCATCGCAGAGCGGCTTAAACGCCAGGGGGCGGACCTAGTCAGCCTGACGGAGAGCATCGACACTACGACCGCCACAGGCCGCCTGGTGTTCACCCTGCTCTCTGCCCTGGCCCAGTTTGAGAGGGATCTGACCTCTGAGCGCACCAAAGCCGCCCTGGCCGCCCTGAAGGCCCGCGGGGTGAAGCTCGGGCCGAAGAAGGCGAACACCGCGGCCGCGCACGAAGCGACCCGCTTGCGGTGGGCGCGCTATCGTGCTAACCTTGTAACGTCTGAAACTTGAAACTAGGAGCTGACCATGAAGAACTTGAGGATCACCACCCGCGCGCTGGAAGACGGTAGCCTCGTCCACCAGGTGCGCTTCGAAGCGACACACGCCGACAGCAGCGACCACCAGGTAACCTTAGAGGCGAATGACCGCAAGGCCGCCGCCCGCCTCTTCGACGCGCTGAACGCAGACGTGGCGTACGCTGAGACGGACCCGTCATGAGCAAACCTACATGGACACGGACGATTATCACAAATCGGTACAGCGGTGAGAACCGTTCTGGCACCGTCACCGTCGAGATCGACCTAGACTACCTCTTCAGACAGCTGGGAACGAAAGCCATCTTCAGCAAGGGTAAGCGCTCGCGCGCCCTAGCTGGCGCGATCAAAGTCACGGCACATAGTATCGAGACGGTGATGCCATGATCCGTTTAACTTTCGCCGAGCGATATCAGCAGGCGCGCACGTACGCCGCCCAGGTGCGCGTACGCAAGGCGATGGGACAGAAGTACGAACACGCCGCGCCCTGGCGCGGTCCGCGCGCGATCAAATCTGGATATCTAAATGTCGGAAGACAGTTGACAGAACCGAGTTTTGGAGTCATAGTCCGCTGAAAAGGAGATTTGATGTTAGAGCATAAGTTATGGCCCGCGTCCAACGTCCGAGCGTTTACCCCTACGTCCGCCGAGAGCGACGGGCCGGGTATCCGCGGCAATTTAGCTAACGAGTCGACCGGCGACCGGTCCTATAAACCTCACAGGTACGAGGACGGCAACGGTCGGGGCGCGTTTCGCTTTTTCGTTACCGGCCCACGCTGTTCGTGCACGCTGGCCGCGCCGGTCGGCACCTTCTGCGCCCGACATAGAAACTGATTTTTCAACCAACCGAGGAGATTGAAGCCGATGAACCATTCAAAGATTGCGGCCGCGCTGCACGCGCTCGCCGACGCCTTCCTCGCGGACGTGGAGTCCGTCGAGCAGGCGGTGACCGGAAAGAAAGGCAGCAAGAAGACTACCGCGGCTGAGGCGGTCGCCGCGAATCCAGCCGCAGCCGCCGCCACCCCGGCGCCGGTAACGCCTGCCCCCGTCGTCCCGAGCATCACCAAAGACCAGCTGAACAAGGCTGTGCTGAAGGTGGCTGCGAAGAGCCGCGACGTGGCCGAAGCGATCCTCGCCAAGTTCGGCGCGAAGAACACCGTGACGCTGCCGGCTGAGCAGTGGCAGGCGGTGTACGACGCATTCGAGGAAGAGATCGCGAAGATGGACGCAGCCGCCGTGCAGGTTGCGCAGGCGTCATTGGTCTAAAGTCGAGTCCCGCCCGCGCGTCCCGTGATAGGCCGGTTAGCGACCGCCCGGGGACGCGCGGGGGCTGGGCGAGTAGCTAGGAGCTTAAAATGAAGAAGTTAATTCCGCTGATCTGTCTGTTGGCTAGCGGTTATGCGAACGCGGCAACCGCCTATTTCACAGGCGTACAACAGATGGTACAAACAGTCACTTACCAGATGGGTTGGCGCTGTCAGTATTCATACGCAGGCCAGTATTTTTGGGCCGTGTTCGTCGGGTCTTGCCCGTCTTCAATCGAAGTGCAATGATCATCCACGCCAGACCGCCGAACTTCGAGCAGGTGCGCGCCGCGTTCCCGAAGGCCGACGGCCCCGGCGTGCTGTTCGCGTACTACCCGAACATTCACAACCCCAGCGGGATCGTCGTACCGCCCGCCCTGGTCGCGCACGAAGAGGTACACCTCCACCGGCAGAGAGATGCCGGACCAATCAGGTGGTGGGATCAGTATCTCACCGACACCGAGTTCCGCTATAACGAAGAGCTGCTGGCGCACGTCGCCGAGTTCAAGCACCAGAAGAACGGCGACCGGAACGCGAGCGCTCGGCTGCTGATGGCTACGGCGCTGCGGCTCGTGGCGCCACTCTACAACTACCAGCCGCCGGTCACGCTGCAGCAGGCGATGAAGGATCTACGACGGGAGATCGCGAAGTGAGCGGCACACACTCAATCCTCCCGCCCTCCGGCTCCGCGCGCTGGCTCCGCTGCGTTGGCGCGCTGTACCTGTCGCGCGGCGTGCCGAACCCCGACAAAGAGCACAGCGCGAGCGGTACGTGCTCGCACTGGCTGCTGCAGTGGCAACTGGAGAATCCGACACTGGACTTAGATACCTGGCTCGGCAAAGAGATGACGTTCGGAGAGAATCCGCCGTTCAAGTTCGTCGTCGACGAGGAGCGGCTGGACCGCGTGCGCTCGTGCGTCGCCGTGATCAATCGCGAGCCGGGCCTCATGCTGGTCGAGCACCGGCTCGACACGACGCCCGTGCTCGGCGTACCAGACCAGGAGGGTCACAGCGATATTATCAAGCTGTACCCGGAAGGCGGCGCGGTGATCCGCGACGAGCTGTACAAGGGCGTGCTCTCGGTGCACGACTATAAGGACGGCTACCTTTTGGTGAACGCGAAGGACAACACGCAGGGACTTATCTACCTCTGCGCCGCCATGATCGAGTTTTCACTCGTCGGCGAGTTCAACGCGTTCCGCTTCTGCATTCACCAGCCGAAGCTTAACCACTACGACGAGTGGACCTACACGCGCGCAGAGCTGGAAGCGTTCATGGCGCTGATCCGCCCGGTAGCCAAGCTCGCGTACGACATCTATCACGAGACCGTACCGTTTGATCCGGCACAGCATCTCGTGGCCGGCGACGAGCAGTGCACATACTGCGAGGTCCGCGGCCGCTGCGTCGCGCGAGCGAAGCGCATCATGAGTTTATTCGAGCCGTTGATCCAGCGGCACGAGCTGGACGACAAGTCGCTCGGCGTAGTGTACGCGCAGCTCGATGAGATCGAATCCGCGATCAGCGACTTCCGCGCCGAAGCGCTGCGCCGCGCGAAGCTTGGCGTGATCGTTGACGGGCAGAAGCTCGTCTACGGCAACAAGGGCAAGCGCACGTGGATCGATAAGTCGAAAGCCGAGTACGCGCTGTCGATGCTGGCGCCGCCGGAGAAGATCTACGAGCCGCGCGAGATCGTGTCGCCAACGCAAGCGCAGAAGATTCTGAAGGCCGACTACAAGGCCATAGAAGAGCAAGGTCTGGTGACGCAGTCGGAGCCTCAGCTTCGGCTCGTGCCGCTGGATCACAAGGGAGAGGCGGTGACGCCTGTCCAATTTATCCCGACGCAAGAGCCGGGATTAGTTTGAAACAGGAGATCGAAAATGAGTGAAGTTACTGTGAACCGACAGATCAAGATGGACAACGTGCGGCTGCTGCGTGTTTCGCTGACGAAGCAATACGTCGGCCGCGATGCGAAGATCGACCCGACCACCGGCAAGGCGGAAGGGAAGTTCCACATCGATGCGGTGTTCCCGCCGACGCATCCGCAGTTCCCCCAGCTGCAGCAGCTGATCCGCGACGTGGCGACCGCGAAGTGGAAAGAGCAGACGCAGCAGACCCTCGACATGATCAAGGGCAACAACCAGCGCTTCCCGCTGCAGCGTGGTGACCAGTACCGCCCGGGCAAGCCGGCGTACGCGGGGCAGCTGTACATCAGCGCCGGCAACAAGGACCAGCCGACGATCCTGGTGACCGAGAACGGCGTGAACATCTCGAACCGGAACACGCCGGTCATCTTGACACCGAGTCATCCGTGCTGGCCGTACGAGGGCAGCTACGGCAACGTGCTCCTGGAGTTCTACACGTACCTGTACGGCAACAGCCCCGGCCTAGGCTGCAGCGTGCTCGGCGTGCAGTTCAACAAGCACGGTGAGCGGCTCCGTGGCAGCTCGGTGGCGAGCGGGAGTGAGTTCGGATTGGTCCCGCAAGACGCGGACCAGGCTCCGGCAGGTGCGTTGGGTTCCGCTGACGGGCGCCCTCTCGGCGGCGCAGGCTTGATCTGAGGTTGTGACGAGTCCCGCCTCGCTGCCGGCCTACCCGCACGTATAAGACCCACAGGGAAAACCCACAGGGCGTCGCGGTCCGGCAGCGAGGAGATGGGCAGAAGCTAGGAGACTGAAATGACTGAGCAACAGAGACGTTGGGCGGAGTTTGGGTACGAGCCCGTCGGCGCGATAGTGAACAAGCTGCTCGCGCGGTACTTACGCACGCAGCGCAAGAACATGCGCCGCCTCTTCCAAGAGCGCGGCCTCTTCGCGCTCGCAGACCGAATGGACCAGATCCGAAAATCTCGACAAGGTATGCTCGGAAAGAATCGCATGTTCCAAAAGGTGCTCAATGAATACGCCGCTCTATCCACCCCTCAAGTATCCGAATCTGTTCCGGGGAACGTTCTACAACAGGCGCCGGTCGTCATTGCCGGCGAGAATGAAGCCGCTGATCAGTAAGCTGCCGGGCACCGAGACCTGGTTCTGCCGGTATCGTTGGGTGCCTGGCATGACTGATCGCGTGGGCGGCTTCGGCTTGACCCCGACGGCTGCGTACAAAGACTGGAAGCACAGGATGACGGAACAGTGCTGAAGATTCTCTTCCTGGACACGGAGACGCGGGCCCGTCTCGACATATCTGTCGGGACGGACCGATACACGCGTGCGGCCGAGTGCCGCATCGTGACGTATACGTTCGTCACCGGGCCGGCGAAGATCTGGCTGCCGTACTGTCAGCCGATCCCGCAGGACCTGAAAGACGCGCTCGATGATCCCGAGTTCCTGATCCTCGCGCACAACGCCGCGTTCGACCGGCTGATCCTGGCGCGTGCGCTCAAGCTGGTGACGCCGATCTCGCGCTGGCGCTGCACGATGGCGGCGGCCAGCGCGCACGGTTTGCCCGGCTCGCTTGAGGCCCTCGGCAGGGTCTGCATGCTGACCGAGGACGAAGGTAAGCTGACGGAAGACAAGGGCCTGATCCACACGTTCTGCGTGCCACAGCCGGCGACCGGAGAGTTCATCGAGCCGGAAGACAAGCCTGAGGAGTGGGCGCGCTTCTGCGCGTACGCCATCCGCGACACCGAGGCGCTGCGCGCGATCTTCAACCGGATGCCGGCCGTGAACTACGCGGGCGTGAACCTCCGTAGCTGGATGCTGGACCAGCTCGTCAACGAGCGCGGCTTCGGCTTCGACCGCGCGCTCGCGACCGCAGCGTCCGACTTCCTCGACCGGGCGCGCGAGGCGTCGCGCAAGGTGATGCGCGAGAACACCGAGAACCAGATTGGCTCCGCGACGCAGGCGAAGCGTCTGCTCGCGTACATCCGCAACCGCTACGACATCGACATCGAA
>Ga0302325_10015915_pt1 | contig 15965 bp, 11 predicted proteins | sample Palsa_T0_2_FD_201948 | JGI IMG/M metagenome (GOLD analysis project Ga0302325, IMG submission 201948) | Peat permafrost microbial communities from Stordalen Mire near Abisko, Sweden - Palsa_T0_2 | ecosystem: Environmental > Terrestrial > Soil > Palsa > Peat permafrost | place: Sweden: Abisko... | reverse complement strand
GAAACCGTGCGGCTCGGCCAGCTCCTCGCCGCCCCCGGCATCACCGTGATCAACGACGGAACGGACCTGCTGCGTGTCTCCGGCACCACCGCCGAGCAGATCGGCGCGACCGCCTGGCGGGCCCACCTGCCCCTGTTCGAGCTCACCCCCACCCACGCATCGCTGGAAGAGGCCTTCATGCAAGTCACCCAGGACAGCATCGAGTACCACGCCGGAGCAACCCGATGAGCGCCGTCACCCGGCCAGGACTCGCGCCGGCTCAGGGGGGCCCCGCCCCGGCTCCGATGACCCCGGCCCCGGCCACCGTAGCGGGACCAGTGACCCAGGTCCGCGTCGTCCGCGCGGAGTGGACCAAGCTGCGGGCGCTGCGCTCGACCCGGTGGTCCGCGCTGACCGCCCTCGTGCTGATCGTCGGACTGGGGGCCCTTGTCGCGGGCTCCGGGACGCCTTATCAGATCTCGGGCAGCAATACCGCCGCGGTGGGAATTTCAACCGCCCTGCTGGGCGTGCTGTTCGCCCAGCTGGTGGTCGGCATGCTCGGCGTGCTGGCGTTCAGCGGCGAGTACGGCACCGGGATGATCCGCGCCACGCTGGCGGTCGTACCGTCGCGGCTGCCGGTGCTGTGGGCCAAGGTGATCGTGCTGGCCGGCCTGGTGCTGCCGGTGACCCTACTGTGCGCGTTCCTCGACTACTTCACCGCGGCCGCCATCGAGTCCTCCCGCGGGGGTTCGGCGTTCTCCCTGACCGATCCGGGCGTGCTGCGGACGGTGGTCGGCTCGTCGTTGTACCTGACCGTCGTGGTCATCATCGCCTTGGCCCTGGGGGCCCTGCTCCGCAAGACCGCGGCCGGCCTGTCGGTGTTCGGCGCGGTGTTCTTCGTCATCCCGATCGTCGTGGCGGCCCTCCCGCACAACATCACGGGCTTCGCGTCCTACCTGCCGTCCAACGCCGGCGGGGCCCTGTGGGGCGACCCGCAGACCACCGCGCACGCGCTGAGCCCGTGGACCGGATTCGCGGTCCTGTGCGGCTACGCGGTCGTGCTCACCGCCCTGGCCGCCTGGCAGCTGCGCCGCCGCGACGCCTAAGGAAGAGGACGTCCTTCTGGACACCGGCCGAGAACCCGGGAACGCGCCCGCCGCGTTCCCGGGTCTTCGACATCGCCGGTACTTCTACTGCCACTGCGGCAATTGCTGAAGCGACCAGGTGTTGCCGTCGGGATCGCTGAAGGTGACGAACGAGCCCCACGGCTGCACGTCGACGTCGCTAGCCTGCACGCCCTGCGCGATGAGCTGTTGCCGGGCGGCCTCGACGTCGGCCACCACGCATTGCACGCCCTGCTGCGAGCCCGGCGGCATCTGCGTGATCCCGGTGCCCAGCACGATGGAGCAGGCCGACCCGGGCGGGGTGAGCTGCACGAACCGCAGCGTGTCGCTGACCTGGTAATCATGATCGGCGTGAAAGCCGACCCGATCCACGTAGAACGCCTTGGCCCGGTCGACATCGGTCACCGGTATCGCAACCAGCTCGATCTTCCAGTCCATATCCGGCACCGTATACCAAGGGTCGCGGACCGTGTCCCTCACCGTCAGCAACTGGGCGCAGTACGCCTGCACCCCTATCGGCGGTCGGTCATCGTGACCGCAATCACCGCATATCTGACCCCGGAGCACCGTCCCCCGGTCGCATACGTCGGGTGATTAGAGCCTGCGAACCGTGGGTCATCCCGTGGGTCTCCCGCATGGTGACCGCCCGCTGTCCAGGCTTACGTTGCCGGTGGAATCCACGGACTGACGCAATCCCGAAAGGAGGAACGTCAGGGCAGAGCCCACAGTCAGGCACCAAGCGTGGCACGCCCGCACTGCGCCATGACCGCATGATGCCCTTCGTGCGCCCGCTCGGGCAGTTCCGCGGACAAGTGCAAACCACGCGCCATCGCCCCGGAACGGCGAGATGGCAGCAAACAGCCAAACGGGCATCGCGCCCGTGACCAGGAATGGAGCCTTCAGATGTCGTGTGAAACAGCACCCGACGCCGACGCCGCTAACACAGCGTATGCATTGCACACGTCAGCACCAGTGCAACCACAATACGTCGCAGAGGTAACGCAAATGGGAAGATATAGAAAGCCGATTCGGCTTTACCGGAATATAGCGGCCTTCAGCAAGAGACATGCGGTGATCCGGATCCTGGCTGCTGCTTGCGTTGGCGCGTGCATGGTCTCCGCTTGCGGCGGAGGAGGCAGCAGCAGTAGTTCGCCGCCAGTGACCGGCAGCTCAGCCCCGGTCGCCGCCACAAGCAGCGCCTCACCAAGTCCTACCCCCGTGGTCGCTCCCGGCTACGAAACGCCGGAGGACGCTGTAGACGGACTGATACAAGCCGAACTGGCAGGCAATGGGTCAGAGCTGTGCTCTTATCTGGTGCCAGGCTCGCAGTCAGTCTGCGCTCAGGATCAGCAAGCGTCTCCATTGCCTGCCTTCACAGGAAGCGCCATGGTCGACGGTGATGTAATATCGGGATCCGAGGCTCTCGTAGCGGTAATTGGAAGCATATGCGGCAGCGACGGTGGATGCACTAGCAATAGTGATCCGACGGTTGGCATGCCGAATGACCAAGAAACGTTCGCGCAGGCCTACGACCAAGCCCTGAACAACAGCGGCAGCTTTTCGGCAGTGCCCTGCGTCGAGGAAAACGGAATGTGGTATGTGGATACCACGCTGTGATCTGACGTGCCGAGCGTGGCCTGCCGGAGCATACGAGCCTCAATCTTTCCCGACGCGGACGACCGGTGCGCCGACGCGGGCCGTTGGCTTACTGCGCGGGGGGCGGGCCAGTGAGGGCAGCTAGTTCGGCCAGCAAGTCCGGTGCTTCGGCTGTGCCGATCCGCTGGAATATCTCCAGTGCACGCCCTAGGAGGACCTCGGCCTGCGCGGCGCGGTCGGCGGCCAGGGCACAGCGACCGAGGCCGGCCAGGGCGTGGGCCTCGTCCCAGGAGCTGGGGATAGCTCGCGCCAGTTCCAGCGCCTGCTGGTGGCACTCTTCAGCCTGAGCGAGGTCACCGCTGACCCGGTGCAACGTCCCTCTCGTGTTGACCGCCTCGGCCTCGCCGCCCCGGTCGCCGAGGTCGCGGTAGATGCGCAGGGCCTGATCTAGGGCTTGGGCCGCGGCCGGGTAATCATCTGTCCGCCAATGTACAACCCCGAGGTCGTTGAGGGCGTTGGCCTGGCCGAGCCGGCTGCCGAGGTCGCGGTAGATGCGCAGGGCCTGCTCTAGGGCTTGGGCCGCCGCTGGGAATTCACTCGTCACCAGTCGGATCGCCCCAACCTCGTGGAGGGCGTTGGCCTGGCCGAGCCGGTCGCCGAGGTCGCGGTAGATGCGCAGGGCCTGCTCGACGGCTTGGGCCGCGGCCGGGTAATCACCTGTCAGGCGCTGCACAGACCCCAGGTCATTGAGGGCCTTGGCCTGGCCGCCCCGGTCGCCGAGGTGGCGGTAGATGCGCAGGGCCTGCTCTAGGGCTTGGGCCGCGGCCGGGTAATCATCCCTCACCAGACCGACGTTCCCGAGGACGGTGAGGGCCCAGGCCTGGCCGAGCCGGTCGCCGAGGTCGCGGTAGATGCCCAGGGCCTGCTCTAGGGCTTGGGCCGCGGCCGGGCAATTACGCCTCAACAACCACGTGAGCCCCAGGTCACTGAGGCTCCAGGCCTGGCCGAGCCGGTCGCCGAGGTCGCGGTAGATGCGCAGGGCCTGCTCGACGGCTTGGGCCGCGGCCGGGTAATCACCCGTCAGCCGCCGCACGGCCCCGAGGTCACGGAGGGCGTTGGCCTGGCCGAGCCGGTCACCGGGATGCCGTGCGGCCTGGATCGCGGCTGTGTGGCGGGCGATGGCGTCGGCCCAGGGGCCGTCGTGCCGCAGCAGCCCGGCGAGCCCGGCGGTGAGAGCGGTAACCCTGGCGTGCTGGCCCGTGCGAGTGGCGTAGTCAAGGTAGGCGAGCAGGTTGGCGCGCTCAGCACGGGCCCAGGCCAGCGCCCGCTCCCGGCTGGGCAGGTCGGGAACCGCAGCCGGTACCGCGCCAGCTGCGGGGGCCGCGGCGGGGCGGGTCTGGTGGGCGATGAGGGCGTCGGTCCGGGCGGCGGTGTGCTGGTAGTAATCCAGCAGCCGGACGGTGGCAGCGTCCCGGTCCTGGTCCGGATCACGGCGAGCGGCCAGGGCGCGGGCGTACTCGCGGATCAGGTCGTGCAGTCGGTACCGGCCCCGGGCGGGCTCGGTGAGCAGGTAATGGTCGTACAGGGCCTCCAGGCCGTGGCGGGAGGCCGCAAGCTCGGTGCAGTCCAGGGCGGCGGCGGCGTAGGCGTCGATGTCGGTGCCGAGGTGCAGCCCGAGCCGCCGGAACAGCCGCTGCTGGTCCTCTGTGAGGTCTGCGTACGACAGGTTAAACGCCGCGGCCACGGACAGGTTCTCGGTGACCATGAGCTCCAGCCGGTCTCGCGCCGAAGCCAGCTCGGCTGCCCGCCCGACCGCGGTCCAGGCCGGGTGATGGTGCAGCTGGCGAGCCACCATCCCAATCGCCAGCGGCAGGAACCCGCACAGTTGGACAATCTCGGCTACCGCTGGATCGGCTGGGCTCAGCCCAGTCCGCCCGGCGAGCCGGACCAGCAGTGCGGCGGCCTCGCCGGGCGGCAGAGTGTCCAGGCTGACCGCCGTGGCATCGTCAAGCGCGGACAGGTGCCGTCGGCTGGTGACCAGCACCAGGCTGCCGCCGCTGCCGGGCAGCAGCGGGAGGACCTGCTCGCTGCTGGCCGCGTCGTCCAGCACCAGCAGCAGCTGCCGTTCGGCCAGCCGGTCCCGCCACAGCGCCATCCGTGCTTCCAGGCTGGCCGGGATCTGCGCGGCGAGAACTCCGGCCGTCAGCAGCAGGCTGGCCAGCGCGTCCTCTGGGGGCACGGGCGGAAGGCCGGGCGTATGCCCATGCAGCGGGAGGAAGATCTGCCCGCCGGGGAACCGGTCCGCCAGCCGGTGCGCGGCGTGCACGGCGAACGCGGTCTTGCCGATCCCGGCCATCCCGCCGATCGCGTGAATGCTTACCACCCCGCCCGGGTTCGCGGCACCTGTCACCGCGCTGACCAGCTGGCGTAGCTCAGGCTCCCGGCCGGTGAACGAGGCGATATCACGGGGCAAGGTCCGGGTCGCCGTCGCCGTCGCCCCGGCCGCTCCCGGCCCGGGGGAGACCGTATTTGAGAGTCGCCCGCGGGCGGCCGCCTCGAATGAGATACGTGTCGGCCCGTCCAGGCCCAGCGCATCCGCCAGCAACCGGGCGGTCTCCTTGCGGGCAGTCAGCGCGACTCCTCGTTCCAGGTCGCTAACCGTTCGCCCCCCTACGCCAGCCAGCTCTGCCAGCTCTTCCTGCGTCAGCCCGGCCTCAGCTCGCAACCGACGCAACAAGCCCGCGAACGACAGCACTGACGGCTCGATCGCGACCACCCCCCACCGACCCCACCGGCTGCAGGCCGGCCATCGCCCAAAATAACCTGTCCCAGCGGGCCCACAGAAACCGTGGCAAAAGCGTAACCGCCCAGGATGACAGCCGCTATACCCCCGGACCGCCGTCCCCGGTCGCGTGCGCCGGGTGATGAGAGCCTCTGAACCGTGGGTCATCCCGTGGGTCTCCCGCATGGTGACCGCCCGCTGCCCAGGCTTACGTTGCCCGTGGAATCACCCACCCGACCGGATCCCAAAAGGAATGGAGCAGTCAGATGTCGTATGAAAGAGCCGCTGTCCCCGCGGAGATACCTAGCATCCCGCGGGTCCAAACAGCTGAACCGCAAGAAGCACCAGCACCGGAACAGCGCGCGGACGCTGTCGACCAGTTCGGCGCCTCCGGCAGTGCGCCTGCATCGCACCAGACAGGACAGCCAGCGCAACTACAAGTGGTTCCCAAGAACCCGGCGGTCGCCCTCATCGTGTCCGTTTTTCTTCCCGGCGTCGGATCGATGATCAGCGGCCAGGCTGCCGTCGGGACCGTGATCCTGATCGCCTACCTGCTCGGCTGGGTCTTGACCCTTGTCCTGGTCGGGTTCGTCATCGTGCCCGCCGCCTGGGTGTTCGGCCTGGTGCACGGCTACCAGTCGGCCCAGCGGTGGAACCGGGACCATGGATTCATCAGCTGACGCCAAGACCACGCACCGGACGCCAGGAGCACCCGGTAACCGCCGAGCACTGCTCCGGGCCATGGCTGCTGCCCTGGCCATAGCCCTGATCGCCTCGGCATGCGGTGCAAGAGACGTCTCAGTCCCGGTCACCGCAAGTTCTGCGGCGGTCCGGGTGACGCCGGGGCATTCGGCCTGGCTGCATCTGGGTGGCCTGGTCGTGACTGTCCCGGCGCAGGGGGTCGGCCGCCCGGGCACGCTGTCGGCCAGGCGCCTCACCGCTCCAGCCGCCGCGCCGCCTGGCACGGTGCTTGCCGGGCCCGCCTACGACCTGCAGTTGAACGGCACAGCGCTGACAGGCCCTGTGCAGCTGGCCGTTCCTGTACCCGCCCCGGCAGCAACCGGGATATCCTCCGGGCCCGACGGGGGGTTGCTGGTTTACTACGACACTGCAGCCGGGCAGTGGCGCCCGGTCAATGCCAGCTACAACCCGGCCACGCGGATGCTCACCGCCATCAGCAGCCACCTGTCGATTTGGTCGGTGCTGCGGCTCAGCGCACCTGCCGCGCTTGCGGCTATGAGGAACGAGCTGGCCGGGTTTTTCGGCACCCCCGTTCTCGCCCAGCCGTCGTGCCCGGACAGCGGCCAGCTGGCCGATCTGGGCGTCACGGTGACCGCTGACCGGGGCGACGTGGTGAACTGGTGCGCCGGCGATACCGGCACCGGAGCCGTGATCCGGGTAGCCAGCAACCGGGACTACGCAGTCGAGGCAGATTACCCGTCAAGCTGGCCGGTGCGTCGCCTTGGCCGCCTCGATCCCGTCAGCGAGCAGATCCTCACCTCCCTGCCAGCGCTCAGCCTGCGGGCGGGCGGGCCGCAAGTGCAGACCAGCATTATCCCGGCGGGCGACGAAATACAGGTGGCGCCGCCCGCCGGTGAATCCGGGACGATCGTGATCGTGCCCAGCCCGGAAGGAATTATCTACGACGCGGTCCTGTTCGGTGTCGACACCCTGGCCTTGACCTACAGCGACATTCCAGGAGTGCCCAAGGCCACCGCGCAGGAGACCGACGAAGCCCTCGCCGACCTGTTCCAGTCCCGCGACTGCACCACGCAGATGCGAGCCATTGCCAGCAACGCCCTCACCCAAGCCAACGCCGGCGCGATGTTCCGGAGCCTGGTCGATATAGCCGTCGGTTGCCTCGGCAAATACTGGCCGACCGTCATCGGCAGCAACGGATCACAGGGCGCTGTTCTCGTCAGCACAGCACTATGGTTGGCCAGCGCCACGAAAATCATCTTTGACACCGGGCGGGCCGCGATCGATACCGCCATCTACTGGCAGGGCTATCACATCTACGTCGAATCAAGATCCATCGCCACACAGCTGCCCCCGGCCCCCGCACCGCCTGCCAGCCTCAGCCCGGCCGCTCTTACCGGCACATGGACGGGCTCATATCTCTGCTCCCAAGGCGAAACCGGACTCCGCCTGGTGATCCAGGCGGCCCCGGGCGGCGCCCTCACCGCCACGTTCAACTTCTACGCCCTGCCCGGTAACCCCGGTGTCCCCTCCGGCAGCTTCACCATGACCGGCACCTACTCCGCCGCGGGAGTAGACCTGACCCAAGACCAGTGGATCAGCCAGCCCGCAGGCTACGAGATGGTGAATCTCAGCTCCGGCCCGCCCGCCCCAAACGGCACGGTCCTCGCCGGCAGCATCACCACCCCCGGCTGCAGCACCTTCACCGTCACCCGAGGCAGCGCCGGATAAGCCCGTGGTATCTCCCGTCCGGAAGCAAAAATCAAGATCTTCTGACGGAACGGGCAGTGCCGCATGCCCCGGCCCGTTCCTCGCCACCCGGGGAGCCCCTGAGGCGGGCTCCAAGATCTCCACACAAACTGCACATCGTCTCCACATCATCTGCACACGCCCGGCACCGACTGAATGAGCGCAATGAGCAAGATGCCCCAGCAGCGGGGAGGCAGGACGGCCAACTAGGACAGCGGCCTGGGGGCCTACGGGCAGAAGCTAGCCGACGCGGTGCGATGGGACATGTCATGGCGGATAGCGCGACACCCGAGCATGGCGCCGCTCAAAATCCGCGGTTCGCGCTGGCGAAGTTCAGGCCGCCAGCCTTGCCGGACGCCCTGATCGTGAGATCCGGGCTGCATGACCGGCTAACGGCAGGGGCGGGCCGGCGGCTGACCACGGTCACCGGGTCGGCCGGGGCCGGTAAGAGCGTGCTGATGGCGGACTGGGCCGCGGCCCGGCCAGCTGCCGCAACAGCCTGGCTGTCCTGCGATGCCGCCGACGCCGACCCGCTCCGGTTCTGGCCCGGGTTCATCGAGGCCGCGCACGCCATCGAGCCGGGCTTCGGCGGCGACGCCGCCGACGTGCTGGCGATGGACCGGCAGATGTCAGCCGACGTCATCGCGTCGATCGCCAACGATGCCGCCCAGCTGCCGAAAGGGTCGGCCATCATCGTCGACGACTTCCATATCGCGGCACCGGCAGTCGCGAGTGATATGAGCGATCTGGTCGAGTGCTGGCAGGCCGAGACCACCCAGCTGGTGCTAGCCGGGCGTTTTGACCCTCCGCTGCGGCTGCACCGGTTGCGGATCTCAGCTGAGTTGTGCGAGGTTCGCGATCGCGACCTATATTTCTCCCTGGCCGACAGCCGCGATCTGCTGGCGAAGTTCGGCGTCCAGATATCCGATGCCGACCTCGCGGTGCTTCATCAGCGAACCGAGGGATGGCCAGCGGCCTTGCAAATGGCCGCGCTGGCGCTCCGCAGCACCACCGACCCGGTCCGGGTGGCGCGGGCGCTGCGGGTCCGCGGCCAGGAGATGGCCGACTACTTCGTCACTGAGATCCTCGACCAGCAGCCGCCGGAGCTGGCGCGGTTCATGCTCGACACGTCCGTCTTGACCGAGCTGACCGCGGACACGTGCGCGGCGGTCAGCGGTGCGCAAAACGCGGCGGCGCTGCTGCATGCCATCGACGCCGCGCACCTGTTCCTCGTGCCAGTTGACGAGGAGCGGACCCGCTTCGTGTGCCACGGCTTGGTGCGCCAGATCATGCGAGCGGAGTTGCGCGCCAGGGACCGGGAGCGGGAGCGGATGTTGCAGCTGCGGGCGGCCGAATACTTCGAGTCTGTCGGTGACGTCCGGTTCGCTGCCCGCCACTTCCTGGCGGCGCGGCAAGAGGACCGGGCCCTGGCCCTATTGCGTGACCGGGTAGTAACCGACTTCCTGACTGATCCGGCGCTGCCCGGACTGCCGGACCTGACCGCGGTCGACCCCGTCGTGCTCGTGAACGCCCCTGATGAGCTGCTGGCGCTGGCCGCCGACCTATTGCTGTCGGGCGACACGGTCCGCGGCGGCAAGTACCTTGACCTACTCGAGCGGGTCCGGCCGCCGATCGCGCCCGGATCGAGGCTAGCGGCCCGGGCGGCCGCGATCCGGTCATTCCGTTACGCGGTGACCGGCCAGCTGCCCTTGGCCGTGGGTGAGGCTCTGCGAGCCCGGGCCATCCAGGAACAGACGCACCTCAGCGACGAGTGGAACGCAGCTGTCCCGTCGGTCCTCCTGCGCGTCTATTCGTGCCTGCAGGCTTTCCAGGCCGTCGAACGCGAATCAGCCGCGCTCGTGGAGATTCCTTCATTGCCCGAAGCCGCCAAGCTGGTACTGGTACCTGGGGCGCTGGCGTTGATACGGCTCCAGTCCGGCCGCTTGGACGAGGCGGCCGATGCTGCCAGATCCGCCGATGCCGCCGCCCGGCGGCTGGGATTCGACCGGCACTTCTTCGCTATCGATCACCTGCGCGCGCTGGCCGGCCTCGCGCTGGAGCGGCACGACACCGACACCGCCGAGCACCTAACCGAGCAAGTGCTGCGCCTGTCGGAGCAGCGGTGGCCGCTCTTTGAGTTCCTCGCGCTGCTGGACCGAGCCCAGATCTGGGCCGCCCGCGGGCAGTACCGTCAGGCGCTGGCCGGCATCGACTCGGCGCGGCTGGCCCTGGCCCAGGCATGCTCAGCGCTGCTGGCCCGGGCCGATGAGCAGGAGGCGCTCGTGCGCCTGTCGCTCGGCGACCTGCGCTTCCCGGCTGAGCTGGCCAGCGGGCTTCCCAGCGTCCGCCGCGAACTGCTGCTGGCCAGGATCGCCTTGTCCGACGGCGATCACCACACCGCGCTGCAGCACCTGCAGGCGGTAACGCCGGGCGGCCTGACGCCACGCCTGGCGCTGACACGCCAGCTACTGCTCGCCGCCGTCGCGATCGGGCGCGGCGACCCTGCGTTCGCGAGCATCCTGGACGGCGCCCTCCAGGCCGCCCGCCAGCAGGGATTCCTGAACACCGTCATTATGACCTCACCCGAGGTATCGGCCTACGTGGTCGAGCATGCCGCCGAGCTGTTGCCAGACCCGTTCATCGATCAGCTAGTCGCCGCGGCTCTCCAGGTGCGCACCGCCAAAGACGGTATCGGCCAGTCCGGCCCGGTGCTCGTCGAGCCCCTGACCGATGCCGAGCAGCGCGTCCTCGCCCTTCTGCCTAATCGCACCTATCGGCAGATATCAGTCACCCTCTACCTTTCGCGCAATACGGTGAAGACCCATCTGCGGTCGATCTACCGCAAACTCGGGGTTGCCTCGCGCTCACATGCCCTGCAGAGGGCAGTCGACCTGCGGTTGCTCTGAATGCCGCCGCGTTCACCCTCATGGGGGTGAGGCGCACCGGAATGGCCCGCCAAGACTTATCTGCAGGGGTGTCCCTGGCTGCGGCGCCCGGACGGAGGTGGACGTTCACAATGAACTACCCATTGTGGGACCTGTTCTTGACCATGCTCTGGCTGTTCGTCTGGATCGTGCTGATCTTCCTGGTCGTCTGGGCCATCATGAACATCATCAGAAGCCACGACCTCAGCGGCTGGGGCAAGGCAGGCTGGCTCATTGTCGTGATCCTGGTGCCTTTCATAGGCGTCTTCGCCTACTTGATCGTCCGCGGCACCCACCTGGCCGAAGAGCAGGTCGAGACGGCCAATGCCCCCCAGGATGAGGCGGCCCGCAGGTATGAGCGTTTCGAGGCGCAGGGAAAAGGCAGCGCAGACGAGCTCGCGAAGCTAGCCGAGCTGCGCGACCAGGGCGTCATCACGGACGCGGAATTCCAGCGGGGCAAGGCCCAGGCTCTGGGCTAACGGACTTGCCAGCAGGGCCGCTCAGCTCTCGATCACGTAGTAGATGCCGCTGAGGATGAGCCAGCAGCCGATGACCAGGCACCCGATGACGATCGCCCGGTCGGTATGGGCCTCCAGCCAGGTCCTGAACCTGGTCAGGAACAGCTGGCTCTGGTCGGGCCTGAAAGCGGCGTAGACCTCCATGGCGATGTAGGACGCCGAGCCCAGGACGCAGAACCCGAACAGCGCGAGCAAGCTCTCCGGGCTGGACAGCTTGGCCTCCATGACGGTGGCCGCCCCCGCAGCGATCAGGGTCCAGGGCTGAAGCGCGGGGGCCAGCGCCAGGGCGAACCACGGCGACATGTTGTCCACGTGCTCCTGCCACTTCGGCGGCTTCTTCGGCTTCTTCGGCGCCCGCATCCTCCGGCGCTGCCGGATCGCGAGCCCGACGAGTACGGTTCCGATCGCGATCTTCGCCGCCAGGGAGGCCAGCGAGGGGACCGTGGTCGGCTTGGGCGGGTTATTGCCGGTCGCGAGAACCGTGACCGCGACGACGATGGCCAGGGAAACGAGCCAGCCGAACAGGAACGCTGCACCCTTTCGCACGCCGCGCTTGGAGGGCAGCACGACGACGAATGACGTCAGCGGCAGCGGATCGAGGGCTATCCCCACGCCAAGCAAGAGAAGATCAAGAACCACGGCCGTCCTCCCGCCAGGTGGCAGTCCTGCCCACCTGGTCCCGCTGGCCCCATCCGTGTGCTATTCGCTCACCTGTGCGAAGAAACAAGCCACTATCGTGGTGGATTCGGGTTTAGTGGAGTATTCGGTGGACTATAGTGCACCAAATTAACCGCAGAACCCGAATCCACCACGATCTTCGCCGGACTAGACGCACCACGGCGCACCAGGGCACCACTACGCGCATTGGTAACACCGCCGACCAGCGCGCTGTCTGAAGGCAGTCCGTTCGGGCGGCTGGAAGCTGTCCACGACGGCTAACGACGGTGGGATCCTGGTTGGCGGTGGACTTGAATGGTTGACCGTTTCTTGTGCCTGACTGGCCCCGCTAGGACCGAATCCGGGACTGGTGCGGCTTACTGCGCGGCTGCCTCGCCGTGCAGGGCGTCCTGGAGCTCCTGCTCGTTCTCCTTGGACAGGGAGGTCTTCAGGACCGTGCCGCCGTACTTGCTCATCGCGTCGACGGCCTTGTCCGGGGTCACCTTCTCGAGCATCAAGAACAGCGCCGACGTGCCCGGCTGGAGCATGCCGCGGACCTGGTCCTCGAACTGCTTGTCGATAGTGGTCTTGGCGAACTTGCCCATCAGCGCGCCCATCCCGGCGCCCACCGCCATCCCGAAGACCGGGATGAAGAACAGCAGCCCGAACAGGAACCCCCAGAACATTCCCCAGGTCGCCCCGCCACCGACCGCGTGATGGGTGGTGTGGACGTGGTAGCTGCCGTCGGTGTCCCGCACGATCACCGCGATCGCGTCGGGCTGGATGATCAGATCGGATGCCAGGCGTCGCGCCTCGTCGGCGGCGGCGTCTGCGGTCGTTAGGTCTGGATATCCGATGGCGATCAAATCAGCCATGGTGTTCCCCTTCCTCGTTTGATCTCGGTTCAGCCTTCCCGCCGCTGGTCATGCGACGGACTCTGATCCTGTCCCCGGCGCGCGGGGGAGACCTCACCCTCCCGTGGGTGAATCGCGGCGATTTGCCCGGTGCCGGCACAGCCATTCGGCGTAGGACTGGCAGTGGCCCATGTCAAGTTCCACGTCGCCGGGCGGGGCCTGGGCGAACATCAGCGCGGCGGCGCCCGCCAGCGTGCGGCGGAGCGAGTCGGCCGGGCCGGTCGCCTCGAATCCCAGGGACCACCAGGTCTCACCGCCCGAGCGGACCTCGGTGAGTTCCACCCCGCATTCCGGGCCCGTGGCCCGCTCCGCGGCCTCCGCCACGAGCCGCCCGCCGGCCACCCGGAATCGGGTCATCCGCCGCCTCTTGTGCACCACCGTCCAGCTGGGCGGCCCGGCATCGTCCGGGCCGAGCGGCCCGAACGGGAACGACCACTTCCGCCAGCACTCGATGCGGCCGCGGGCGCGGCCCGCGGCGTCAAGGATTCCCGTGCTGCCGTGGTACCGCTTCACCTCGAGCATCTGGCCCGCGCGGATCTTCACCGCCAGCCCGCGCAGTACCGGCTGGACGAAGTAGGCGTCCTCGCGCGAGTCCATTACGGCGGGGAACCGCCCGAACCATCCGGCGATCGGGTCATCCAGCCGCCCGGGCAGGATCCACCGCACCTCGACGGTGCTCAGTCCCTGGATTTCCGGCGGGCCTGGTGGCCCGGGAGGAGGCCCGACCAGGGGATACTCAGACACCTTCGACCGCTTCGAGGCGACCTGACCGGACCTTCTTGGCGTCGGTCATCGCCGGTCAGCTGCCTTCCGGGGCGAGGGTCTTGGTCTGGCGTCGGAGCTGGATGAACTTGTCCGCGGCGACGACCGCGGGCGCGATGAGCGACAGGGCGAGCACCACGACCCACTCACGCCCGCTGAGCGAGGTGGTGTCGAGCAGGCCCTGGAGCATGTTCAGCCCGACGGCGGCCCAGGTGAGGATCCAGCCCAGGATGATCCAGCCCAGGAAGGGGAACACCGGCGAGGACCACGGTGCCTGGCGTTCCCGGCGCATGACCAGGCCGATGTTGACCGCGCTGAACGAGACGATGGCGAAGGCCATGGTCATGTTGACCGACGCATGCGTGGTGCTCGGCTTGCCGGGTCCCCACTCGAGCACGCACAGGGCGGTGACGGCGATCACGAACCCGAAGATGAACCAGCGGATGATCCAGGGGGTGGTGACGATCTTGGTGCCGGGCTTGCGCGGCGGCCGCTGCATGACCCCGGGGTCGGGGACGTCGATGATGAACCCGATCACCACGGTGATGACGACGAAGAACTTGCAGAACAGCAGCTGGAGCGGGAACAGCGCGACGCCGCCGTTGATGTTCAAGATCGTGGCGTAGACCATCAGCTGCAGCACCGAGGCCAGGATCGTCAGCTGCATCCTGATGTAGGTGGAGATCCGCCGGTAGATGTCCCGGCCCAGGTCCACGGCCTGGACCAGGGTGGCGAAGTTGTCGTCGGTCAGAACGATCTTGGCGGCTTGCTTGGACACCTCCGAGCCGCTGCCCATGGCCACGCCGATGTCGGCCTGCTTCAAGGCGGCGGCGTCGTTGACGGCGTCGCCGGTCATCGCGACCACGTCGCCGGATTGCTGCATGAGCCTGGCCAGGCGCAGCTTGTCCTCCGGCGCCACCCGGCCGAACACGTGCAGCTGGGGAAGCCGCTCGAGCACCTCGTCATCGGACAGGTGCTGCAGCTCGGTGCCGGTGATCACGCCGGGCCCCAGGCCAAGCTCGTCGGCGATCGCCCGGGCGGTCACGGTGTGGTCACCGGTGATCATCCGCACGTCGATCCCGGCGGCCAGCGCGGTATGGACCGCGTCCCTGGCCTCGGTGCGCAGCGGGTCCACGATCCCCACCAGCGCGACGAAGACCAGGCCGGTGACGGCGGCCATCGGGTCAGCCAGCGCCGCCGTCATCGCCGCGTCATCCATGTCCTTGGCGGCGAACGCCAGCACCCGCAGCCCGCGCTCGGACAGCTGGCGGTTGGCGGCCAGGAGGTCGTCGCGGACGGTGCCGATCGGCACCTGCTGGCCATGCCACAGCGCCCGGTCGCAGTGGTCCAGGACCACGTCCGGCGCGCCCTTGACGGTGACCAGATGCGGTTGGGCGACGATCGGGCCGGCCAGCCAGTCCGGGCGGTCGTGGAAGGTGGCCATGAACTTGTACTCGGAATCGAACGGCACCTCGGCCCGGCGGGGCAGGGCTTCCCGGGTCTCCTCGGCGCCCACGCCCATCTTCGCGGCCAGCACCACGAACGCCGCCTCGGTCGGGTCGCCGATGACCGACCCGTCGTCGCCGACGGTAGCGTCGGTGCACAGCACCAGGCCCAGGGCCAGGTTGCGGAAGTCCGGCGGCTCCGTCCCGCCCACGCCCAGGATCGCGCCGGTCTTGACGTATCCGGGGCCTTCGATCTTGAACCAGTCACCGCCGCCCAGCATGGTGGTCGCGGTCATCGCGTTCATCGTCAGCGTGCCGGTCTTGTCGCTGTTGATGACGGTGGTCCCGCCCAGGGTCTCCACGTCGCTCAGCGACTTGACCACCGCCTTGTGCTCGGCCAGCCGCCGCGCCCCCGACGACAGCATGGCCTGCACGAACGTGGGCAGCCCGGTCGGGATCGCCGCGATCGCGGTCGAAATGCACAACAGCACCAGCGTGGTGGTGTCCTGGCCCCGCACCAGGCCGAAGATGGCGATGATCGCCACGGCCACGAACGCGATCAGGCCGAACACCTTGGTCATGCCGTCCAGTTCGCGCTGCAGCGGCGACTTGGACCGCTGGGTGGCGGTGACCATCCCGGCGATCTTGCCCATCTCGGTCGCGCTGCCGGTGCCGGTCACCACGATCGTCGCGGTGCCCCGGGTGACCTGGGTGTTCTGGAACACCAGGTTGGTCCGGTCGCCCAGTGCCACCTCATCGCCGGGCAACGTGCCCGCGTCCTTGGCGATCCGCGCGCTCTCCCCGGTCAGCGCGGCC
>Ga0302325_10015914_pt1 | contig 15965 bp, 12 predicted proteins | sample Palsa_T0_2_FD_201948 | JGI IMG/M metagenome (GOLD analysis project Ga0302325, IMG submission 201948) | Peat permafrost microbial communities from Stordalen Mire near Abisko, Sweden - Palsa_T0_2 | ecosystem: Environmental > Terrestrial > Soil > Palsa > Peat permafrost | place: Sweden: Abisko... | reverse complement strand
TTGCCAGCTCGACGGGTGAGAAGCTGAGCCGCTCGTGCTCGTGCTCGCTCTCACGCGAATGCGAGAGCGTGCCGCGGGCTCCGGCCCAGACGAATGCACAAGCCGCTGGCAGCCCCGAGTTCCGCGCCTTGCAGGACGCTCGTCGTCCAGGCCGAGATGCTCGTCGGGGAACGAGAGCAGGTGCTGGCGTACTGCGCTGGCGGGCGCTCGCGCTCAGTTCGCCGGCATGGGACGGAACTCGCGTCGGTCGTTGACGCCGAGCTTGCGCATCGCTCGGTAGATGTGGGTTTCGACGGTACGCGACGAGAGAACGAGCGTTTCCGCGATCTCGGCATTGGTGAGACCGCGGCTGGCCAGTTCGACCATTTGTGCCTCGCGTGGGGTGAGGTCGATCGCATCACGGTCGACCCCTTCGATCGAGAGCGGCTGGGCGCCCTGTTCGATGGGCTGTAGCTCGCGGCTGCGGGCGGCCGCGCGCCGAGCGGTGTCCTGGCGGCCTTCGGACGCGAAAGCTGCCGACGCATGGGCGGCTGCTTCGGACGCGTAGCGGTTGGCACCGAGCGCGGCGAACGCGTCGGCCGCATGGAGCAGCGCCAGTCCGTCGCCGCCCGCTCGTGCGCTCACGTGTTCGGCGTACGCGGAGGTCAGGGGCGCGTCCGACCGGCCAGCGAGCACTTGCAGGGCTGGGGCCAGTTCCCGTGCCGGGCGGCCCGCGCGCATCGCTTCGTACAGAAGCTCTGCCTCGAAGACGGGGGTCCTTCCGAAGGCCTCGGCTGTGTCCAGAAGGAAGCTCTGGGCTTTGGTCGGCTGTGCGTCGGCGAGCAGGCCCCAGGCCCGCCCGCGCGTGATCCACGCGGCGATCGCGGGCTGTGCGAAGTGCGCGCCGCTCACTTCGCTATCGAGCGTGCGCGCTGCTGCCGATGCTGCGCGGTGGTCGCCGATCGAGAATGCCACGGCGACCTGTAGCGCTCGAGCGATCATGCGAGCGGCGAGCGGGTCCTGGCGCTGGGATTCGCTGAGTGCCTCGGAGAGCCAGCGGCGGCAGTCGAGAAACCGGCCGGCGAGGTAGCTGGTCGCGGCGACAGTGGCTCCCGCAAGTGCGGCAGCGGCGGGGTCGGGGACGTCGGCGGCTCGGTAGAACGCAACGCGCATGTCGTGCTCGAGCCCGGGGAGATCGGCACCGGAGCCGAGTCCGATGCTGCTGATCGCGGCGAACTCGAGGAACTCGAGCTCGCCGCGGAACGGGATCTGCGGAATCTCCGGAAGTATCGCTCGCGCATCGCAGGCGCTCCCCGCCCAGAAGCGGTCGGCCGCGAGCGCCCATCGCAGCCATCGCCGTGCGTCATCGGTCAGCGTTCCTCTGGTGAGTAGCTGCTCGAGTTCGGAAGCGTGCGCGGCCGGTGGATCGCGCAGCGCCAGAAATGGGAGGCGGAGGATCGCGACCTGCTGGTGCCACTGCTCGTCGGGCCACCACGCGAGTGCTCGGTCGAGCAGTGCGATCGTGTCGTCAGTGCGGCCGAGGCCCCACTGGAGGACCGTTGCGCGCTGACGCAGGTACTCGCCAGCCAGCCGCGGATCCTGGACCGTGCCCTCCGCTTCGGCGAGCACGCGTTCGGCTTCCTGCGGCCGGTTGTAGACCGAATGCGCCAAGGCGAGCAACATGTTCGCCTCGACGCCCGCGCCCGCATCGATCGCCTGCCGGGCGAAGCGACCCTCGCCTTGGAAACCGGCGAGGTTTGCCGCGCGGGCTGCCTCGAGCAGCGTCTCTACTGGAACGGCCTCGGCGGCAGCTGTCAGCCATAGCGCGACCCGAACCCGGTCGGACGGAGACTGATCCGGCCGGGCGTTGACGAGCTCGGCGAGACGGACGCGGTGCTGCCGGCCGCGTGAGACCGGCATCTCCGCCGTGATCAGCTCGCTGTAGAGGGGTTCGGCGATCCGGACTTCACTCGCGCCGTCCTGGTCGCCCCGGACGATGACCAGATGTTTGGTCTCGAGCTCGGACAGCGTGTCGGATCCAATCAACGTTGTCGCCTCGGTTAGCATCAGCGGCTCCGCTATGGTCAAGAGCTCGAGCCCGCTTCGCTCGCCGTCGCTCAGCTCCCCGATCCTTGCGGCTATCAACTCGCGCAGCGAGTAGCTCGCCGACGGTTGTCGAACGAGTCGCCAAAACCCGTCCTCGCACACGAGCGCGTCGCTCTCGATCGCGTGGACGATCAGCTGCCGGGTGTACAGGATGTTGCCGTGGCTGCGCTGCACGATCCACTGCCGGGCGTCGTGCTGAAGCGGACTACCGAGGACGGCCTCGACGAGCTCGGCGAGCTGTTCGTCTCCGAGCGGCTCGAGCTCGAGGAACGCGCAGCCGGCGTCCTTCCACAGCTCGGTCACCGCATCCGGGCACGGCTCGCCGGCCCGGACCGTCGCGACCACCGACGCGATCGCATGCTCGGCCAGGTGCAGCAGCAGCGTCGCGGACGCCGGGTCGAGCAGCTGGGCGTCGTCGACGCCGACCATCAGCTCGCGTTCGCCGGCCTGCGCGCGCAGCGTGGCGATCACGCCCTGGATCTGACCGGCGTCGTTCGCCGGTTGCGCTCCGGCGGGAACGTAGGCACCGAAGGCGCCGAGCGGAATCCCGACCGAGCTGCGGGTTGCCCGGACCCGCGCGACGAATGCGCCGGCAGCGGCGCTGTCGTCGAGCGCCTGCCTGGCGATCCGTGTCTTGCCGACGCCGGCAGAGCCGCCGATGAGCACTCCGCTGGCACCCGCGTCAAGCGCCTCGCGGATCAGTCCCAGCTCGCGGTCTCGACCGATCAACGGCCACACATTCGGTACGTCCCCGGACGTACGAGCCACCGGATCAAGTCTACGTACCGCCTCTTTCCGGTTCCTAAGTAGTCGGCTGCCGCGCAAGATCAGTAGTCCCGTACGTACGACATCCGCAGTCCGCGGATCGAGGCTATGCACCATCGACAAACCGACATCGGAGGCAACGATGGTCAACGCAGAGGCAGTCCCTGAGGGGAAGCAAAAGACCGGAAGCTCAGGCTTCCTGATGGCCGCCGTCCCGTGGCTGCTGTTCACGGTGGTCGCCGAGCACGGAACGCTGAAGGCCGCGTCGATCGGCGCGCTCGTGATCGCGATTTACGTCGCTCGTCCAGGCATCCAGGCCGGCAAGCCGAAGGCGCTCGAGCTCGGTGCGGTCGTGACGTTCGCCGCGTTCACGGTCGCCGCGTTCGTGGTCGATCCGAGCGTCGCCCACTGGCTCGAGCGCTACGCCCGGGCGATTGCCGCGGGACTGCTGGCGCTGATCTCGTTCGGCTCCTTGCTGGCGGTGCCGTTCACCGAGCAGTACGCGCGCGAGAAGGTTCCGTCGGAGTACTGGAACTCGCCGAAGTTCAAGGCGATCAACCGCAAGCTGACGACGATCTGGGCCTGCACGTTCGCGGCGATGGTGCCGTTCCACATCGCCGCCGGCGCGATCAACAGCAAGCCGACCAACATCCTGTTCAACTGGATCACGCCGTTCGTGCTCGTGTTCCTGGCGCTGAAGCTCCAGAGCAAGATAACGCAGGGCGAGGAGGCATGACGATGCGTTTCTTCACTGACGACGACTTTCAGTTCGGCATCGAGATGGTGCTCGGCGGCGCATACCGCCAGAACACCGACATCGGCGAATCACTGGCCACCGCCGAGCGGATCCCCGACGGCGACGCCGACGCCTGGATCCGCGAGTGGATCGCCACCGCGGACGGAGCGTGGGGAGCGGGCGAGACCGCGCGGCACGCCGGGCGGAAGATCACCGCGCTGTCGTTCTACCGGAAAGCGGCGACCTACTACACGACCGCGCTCTACTGCGTCGCGAAGGCGAAGGACTTCGGTTCCGAGCGCGAGCTCGCGACCTGGCGGCGCCACCGCGAGTGCTGGGAGCACGTCGTCGATCTCTCGCCGGTGCCGGGCGAACGACTCGAGATTCCGTATCAGGGCACGACGCTGAAGGGCTACTTCTTCCGAGCGCCCGACGCGGAGCCCGGCGAGCGCCGTCCGCTCGTGATCATGAACAACGGCAGCGACGGCGCCACCTCTGCAATGTGGGGGCACGGCGGCGCCGCCGCCGGCGAGCGCGGGTACCACTGGATGACGTTCGATGGCCCGGGCCAGCAGCACGCGCTCTACGAGCAGGACATCCCGTTCCGCCACGACTGGGAGGCCGTCCTGACCCCGGTGGTCGACGCGATGGTGGCTCGAGCGGATGTCGACGCCGATCGGATCGCGGTGATCGGCGTCAGCCAGGCCGGCTTCTGGGTCCCGCGGGCGCTGGCGTTCGAGCATCGTCTCGCCGCCGCGGTCGCCGACGGCGGCGTCGTCGACATCTCCCGCTCGTGGCTGGCGCCACTGCCTGCATCTATGCGCGAGCTGCTCGAGACCGGCCAGAAGGACGCCTTCGACGCGGTCGCCCGGAAGGCCGAGGCCGCGAACCCGGCCGCGACGGCCACGCTGGAGTTCCGTGGTCGGCCGTACGGGATCACGAACGGCTCTCGCTACGACCTCTACAAAGCGGTTTCGGCCTACCGGATCGGCAACGAAGTAAACGACATCAACACGCCGATGCTGATCTGCGCACCTGACGACGACCAGTTCCTCCCCGGGCAATCACAAGAGCTGTATGACCGCCTAGCGGGCGAGAAGAAGCTCGCCCGCTTCACCGCCGAGGAGGGCGCCGATCGTCACTGCGAGCCGATGGGCGTAGCCGTCCGTGACGCACGCATCTTCGACTGGCTCGACGGCTACCTCAGCGCTTAGAGATCAGCGAGCCATGGGCACTCCATACGACCCTGAGCGCGGACGCGGGCCAGGTCCGCGAGCCAGATCCTCCATACGCGGAGGATCTGGCTCGGAACCAACCGAAACCGGAAGCCATGGATCGCTGCCGCCGCTAACGCGTCGGGCTACTTGCGAAAGCCTGGATCGGCCAAACACCGAAGCCCGACAGTGGTCCTCCGAAACGAACTCGAGCGCGCCAGGCGCGCCCGCGCTGAGTACCGCGATCGCAACGATGCAGGCGCCTCGACATTCGCCGACCGAGACCTGAGACTCGCCACGAGCGTGGCGGGCGCTCGTCGGTAGGCGCTCGACTCAGCTGGCGTTCTGCTCGCCGCGCAAAAGAGGGCCCTGTTGGTCGCGGTGGACATGCCCGTCGCGGGACAAGAGCAGGACCGACTCCGCTGCTGGACGTGGCTGAGGGCGGAAGTCCCGTGTTGCTGGGTGACCTCGCCGGACACTTCCCGTGTTCGGAAGGGGAGAAGCGTCAGCTACGCAGCATCCGCGCGGCGCGCCCGATGCCGTCGCTGGCGCAACTTGTTGGTGCAGGACGGACAGGCCTCCGCGTCACGTCGCTGGGCGACGAAGGGCTCGCGGCACTCCGAGCAGATTCCCATCGAGGCCGTCTTCCAGCCGACGATCATGTTGCCGAGCAGCTTCGGCGCCCGGAACGTCTGAAGCTCCCCGAGGACCAGAGGCTTGAGGCCGAACACCTGGCTAGGCAGGTCGCGTCCATGGCATAGCTGGCACAGCGCCGCTGTGCGCCGGCGACGCGGCCTGAAGACGATTCCGCACTCGTCGCAGACCGCGACGCCGTCGGGCCGCCACGCGATCGGCTCCGGTTCCAGCATGAGCTGGCGGCGGAGGTCGAGCAGTAACGCGTAGGTGAGCACGCCCTCCAGCATCGACGGCTGGATCACCGCGACGGGCTTGAGCGGGAAGTGCTCGCGTCGCAGCAGTCCCTCGGTGATCGCCTCCTCCGTTCTGGCGCGCGCTGCGTCGAGCTGGCTCTCGACCGACGCGCGCAGCTTCGCGACCGCCGCCGGCGCCGCCCGTGGGTCGCTGCTCACCTCGCACAGCCGCTGCCGCGCCCTCATCGCCGCGAGGATCTCCGCGGTCAACGGCGCCGCCAGCGGATGAGGCGGGGTTGCCGCCAGCGTAGACGGGCGAACCGTCATCACGTGATGCAGCACCATGCCCGCCGGCCGCACGTCGCGCAGCGCCTCCACCGTCTCCGTCGGAGACGGGGTCTCCCCCGTGCGCGTGAACAGCGTCATGTGCCAGTCCTGGGCAACGCGCTGCGTGCCGTTCCAGCCGACGCGCACCACCGCGAACTTCGAGCCGGTCAACGTCTTCGCGGCGTGCGTCTCCATTGCGTCGAAGTGTGGCCAGCGCCAGCCCAGCCAGCGTTCCCACCACTGCACCGGCGTCTGGGGCAGCAAGCTCAGCATCGCTGCGACATCAACGGTTGGCCGGGTCGCCTTGCTCTCAGTCACCACGCCCTCCATCGTCGCCTCTCCCGCGGACGAGCCGCTGGTGGACCAGCAGCAGCCGCTCTAGTCCGTCCGCCAGCTCCCCGAGCGCGCAACCCCATGCGAACACGACCGCTGGTGGGACGAATACCCAGGCGGGTGAAAGATGAGGGAGTAGACGCGACAGCATGTGTCCATGATGCACCCACTCCGGCGGCTAGCCGAGGCTCGCGGGCCAAAAGACCGGCGAGCCGTTACGCGCGGCCATCGACCGCATGCCGACGACCGCTGCCTCCTCGTCGCCCACGCGGCACTCTCGCCGCGGGTTCTGCTCTCCGCGCGAGCCAGGGAAGGCGCCGACTATGGTCGAGTACCCGCCGGATCACGAAAGCAGGAGCCCGAACTCCCGCGCCAGGGTTATCTCGAATCCTCAATATGTGCACTCCTCGCACGTTGCCAACGGCGACGCACTATGAGGGGTGTGATCTGGGCGAAGCAGTCCGGCTCAGTGAGACGCCGGAGGGTGCATCCACTTCTCAGTGGTTGACGAAGAACCGTTGCAGTTCTTTCGCGACGACTTCGGGCTTGCCGTCGTTGGCGGCACTCAGGTGGTCGAACCCAGCCAGCGTCTTTCGCTGGACGCTGGGTAACACGTGTTCGAGGGCATCGATCGATGTCGTGAGGAACGACGGGCTCTTGCTGCCACCCAGCAATAAGACGTCTGCGCTGACTGATTTGTAGTCCTGGATGCTGTCGGCGGTTTCCTGGATGATGATCATGTCGTAGTGCTGGGTCGGCACCAGAGCCTTGATCGCGACATCATCCCCCTCGGGGTTGTCGACAAATCGCGTCGCGAGCGCGAGGACAGGACCGAGGATGAAACGCGGTGCTCGCACAAAAAATGTCGGTCCGACCGGTGTTCCTTTGAAAACGCTAACCAGTGCTTGGTTGATCTTGCCTTGCGCGATCTCCCGCTCATACCGAGGCAGCCACCACACGGGAGTTGATCCGTTGACAGACAGCGGCGGCTCATACAGCGCTACCCGGCGAAGCCTCGGAATGGTTAGGCTGGCACGCAGAGCGATGATGGCTCCCGAGCTCAGCCCGAAAATGTTCTGAGCTCCTGTCTTCTCGACCAGTGCGGCAACGTCCTCGCACTCTTTGGTCACCGAATAGTTGTCGCCGAACGGTCCACTCAAGCCACGACCTCGGCGGTCAGGAACGTAGATCGTGAACTGGCCCGAGAGCTCAGTCGCCAGCTTCATGAAGTCCTGGGATGCCTGCATGCCGCCGTGGATCAAGATGACAGCGGGACCGTGACCGAGCTGTCGGTAGCCGATTGACGTGCCGTCAGCAGATCGCACAGAGAACTTCGTGTAGGAAAGCTGCTCATGCCGTGGCATCAATCACCGCGCCTGCGTCATCGGGAGGAGGTCGAGATCTGCCCGGTCACAGTAGTCCATGCTTTCCGCGCGCTGAGCGGGGGGCTTGTGGAGCCGTCCGAGATCCGCGTAAGACGATGAACATAGGTCTGCGTCGCCCGTCGCGAGTGGGCCGCGCATCGCGAATTTGGGTTATACGGTTCTTAGCGCGTCGGTGGGTGACAGCCGCGCGGCACGGATTGCTGGCAGTAGTCCGGCGATCGCACCGATCAGGATCGCCGATGCGATCCCGCCAGCCCACGCTTCGGTTGGGACTACAACAGCCCAATGCTTGGTGTGCGCATAGACAGTTGTCGCCAGCGCACCCGCAATGACACCGACCGCGCCGCCGAGTAGCGCGAGCAGGATCGCCTCGGATAGGAACTGCGCGCGGATCTGCCCGCGGGTCGCGCCGAGCGCGCGGCGTAGCCCGATCTCCGAGCGGCGCTCCAGGACGCTGATGATCATGATGTTCGCGACCCCGACCGCACCGACGAGGAGGGCGACGGCGCCGAGGCCGAGGAACAGGCCGTTGAACGCGCCTTGTGCGTCGGCGCGGGCGGTGAGCGCCGCGGAGGGCTGGCTGACATCGACGTAGCTGGGGTTTTCGGGGTCGGCGGTATCGGCGAGGACGTTGTCGACGGCGTTGACCTGGCTGTTTTGGGCACGGACGTAGATCGTGGTCGGCGGCCCGGTCGTGGTTTGGCCGTTCGGGGCGGTTGAGGTGTAGTCGAGGTAGTTGCTGGCGGCTGTGTAGCCGACCAGGACGCTTGAGTCGATCTCGGGTGCGAGGACGGCTGGTTTGAGGATGCCGATCACGTAGAACCACATCCCGCCGAGCCAGACCCGCTCACCGCGATAGACATGGTCGATCCCGAGGCGTTGGGCGGCGGCAGCTCCCAACACGACGGCAGGCTCGATGGCGGTCGCGGCGTTCAGGTACGACCCCTGCGCGACGCTGGTGCCGACTGCGGGTAGCAGGTTGAGGCTGGCCGCGTCAACCGTGAGAGCATTTGTGTCGATGCTCGGGATCAGCGGGCTGCGGAACACGTTCGCGGTCGATACATCGCCGGTGTCGGCGACCTCGGTGACCGGATCGATCCGTCCGATCATCGGCGGGGCGGTCAGCGGCAGCGTCGCGGCCTGGCCGGTGAACGTCTGCCCGTTGGTGACGGTGAGTAGGTTGGTGCCGAGTCGGTCGATCTCCGACAGCAGCCCCGCCTGGCTTGAGGATGAGAGGCCGAGTACGGCGACGATTGCGGCGACTCCGATCGCGATTCCCAATGCTGAGAGAGCGGCTCTGAGCCGTCGGGTTCTGAGGCCGACGCTCGCGACGCGGGCCATATCACCAGACCGCAGACGCGCGGGGATTAGTGATGTGGTCGCGCTCATCACTGATCCTTCGTGGTGCTGTTGGCGTCGGTGTGCGGTGGGGTGGTGGTGGTGTCTGAGACGATCAGCCCGTCACGCATGTGAACCTGGCGATGCAGCCGGTTGGCGAGGTCGTGGTCGTGGGTGATGACGATGATCGTCGCGCCCCGCTTGTTGAGGTCTTGCAACAGCTCGAGGATCTGCTCGCCGGTGTGGCTGTCGAGGTTCCCGGTCGGCTCGTCGGCAAGCACGATCGCGGGTGCGCCGACCAGCGCGCGAGCGATCGCGACCCTTTGTCGCTCGCCGCCGGACATAGTGGTGGGACGGGCGTGCTGGTGGTCAGCAAGCCCGACCGCATTGAGGGCTTGGGCGGCCATCTCCCGCCGGTCATGGACCTCGACCCCGGCATACAGCAGCCCGTCAGCAACGTTCTCCAACGCGGCCTGGTGCTCGGCCAGGAAGAACTGCTGGAACACGAACCCGATACTCCTGGCCCGTAGCGCGGCGAGCTGACGGTCATCAAGTCCGGCGACGTCGATCCCGTCGATGCGGACCGTCCCGCTGCTGGGCCGGTCCAGAGTGCCGATGATGTGCAAGAGTGTCGTCTTGCCCGAGCCGGACGGTCCGACGATCGCGACCAGCTCACCTGCATAGACGGTGAGACTGACGCCGCGTAGTGCCGGTACCGGCGGATGCGATCCGTAGGTCTTGGTGACCTCGTGCAGCTCCAACGCCGCCGACCGGGCGCTGTCAGGGACGTTACGGTGGTGAGTGGGGGCCAATCCAGTAACGGCGACGGCGGTCGGCTGGTCGTCGCCCGGAACCGACGTGGTTCTGGGATATGTGGGCGGGCTCATATGTTGGGCACCACGATCCGCTCACCGGCCTGCAAATCGCCGGTTACCTGCACCGTCCCGGCCGCGTCATCGAACGTGCCAAGCGTGACCGCCACCAGCTTGTGAATCCCGTCCGCCTCGACGGGCTCGACCGCGTACCCGCCACCTGCGAGCGCGAGTAGCGAGTCGATCGGAACGATCAGCGCGTGCTCGACCGCCGCGGTTGTGATTTCCAGCGTCACAGGAGCTTGGTCGAGCGTGCCGCCGGCCGTCGGGTGCTTGAGCGTGATGTAGATCGGCAGTGTCGCCCCGGACCCTGAGCCCGATGAAACGGTGCCCATGCTGCTTACCACCCCCGGCGTGGCCTGCCCATCCGGGAGCGTGACCTGCACGCTGTCGCCGACCTTTACCTCGGTCTGTTCGGAGGCGTTTAGGTCGACGACTACCTGCCGGTTGGTCGAGGTCGCCTGCATGATCGGCGCGCCGGGTCCAGCGTTTGTTCCCAGGGTTGCGTTGATCGAGCTGAGCCGCACCTGCCCGGGGAGGAACACGGCCTGCCCCTCGGCCAACTCGCCGGTCTCGTCCTCCCCCAGGTGGTACTCCAACCGCTCAAGCGCATACGCGGTCTCAGCGCTGAAATAGTCCCAGTCCCAGTCGACATCAGCGCTGGTCGTATATCCAAGCGCGACCAGGTTGCGGTTCAGCTCCCGCACGTCCGGGCCGGTGTCGCCCTCGGACAGTGAGCGGTAGACGGGCGTGGTCCCGTAGAACAGGATCTCCGGATCGTTCGAGACCCGGTACAGCACCTGCCCGCGCGACACCGTCTCACCCGCCGCCGGCAGCTCTGTGAATGTCCCCGACGCCTGGTTGACCACGTTGTAATCAGACCCACCAGACGTCGTGTACTCAAGCGTGCCGCTATCGCTGATCTGCGAGGCGAGGGACCCCTCAGCCACGGTCGTGATTGAGGTTGGGTACTCGTTATCGCTCACTCCGCTCGACCGGGCGTGACCAGCGTCGAACACTCCGCTGGCCCATGCGACGACCGCCGCACTCACGAGCAAGGCCAGGACCGCGCCGGCAAACGTCTTCCGTCGACGTCGCCGCGCACGGCGTCTCGCTACCCCCGCGTCCGCTTCGTCCGGCGGCAGTTCCCCCGTGGCCGCGCTCACGAACCGCTTCCAGCGCTCGAGCTGCTCTGATTGAAGCCGCTGTCCAGGCTTTGGCAGGCATCTGCGGCTTTCTGGTACTGGGGCGAGTCCTGCTCCAGGACGCCGGTCGCGTTGCTGATCTGAATCACCCCGTGACCGTTAGGGTCAGGGAAGTCGGGCTCGCCGTGGGCCCGCATGCACGCGACGTACTTGAGCGCTTTGGCGTTGGCCGCCGCCTGGTCGCCCGGTGTCTGCTCGCCGAGGTTGGGCAGGTCGTTCTTGCAGGCCCGCTGAGCGCTCTGGAACTCGGGCGAGTTCGGCTCGTCAGCGCTATCCCCGCTGCCGTTGAACGTGAAGCTGGGCAGGCCGTTGGAGCCGATGGTCGGGTCGGGAAAGTCGGTGAGCCCGTGAAAGCGCATACACCCCGCGTACTTCAGCGCGTCCGCCTCCGCACGCTGTGACGCGCTGGAGCTCGAACAGCCGGCGGCCGAACAGCCAGAGCTCGCCGACGTGCCGAGGTCGCTGCTATGCGACGCCGAGGTGTTGATGTGCGCGACACCGCCGCCGGAGCTGCCGCCACAGCCCGCAATCAACCCCGCTGCCAGCAGTGCGGCAGCGACCGGCCAGCAGGTCCGCCGACGCAGGCGCCGACTGGTCCGCCGGGGTCTTGCGGGCACCGGTCGCGACGGGTCGGTCGCACCAATGCGGTTGATGGACTTCATGCTGATCGGCCCTCCTTCAGCTTTCGACTTTCGCTTCGGAAGGCGGTTGTACGAAAGGGCCGGTTGCAGGACCGTTCCAGAAAATGTCACCTGGCTGCAACCCTTCCACGCCTAAGCTTCGGTGCGGGTGCCGAGCCCCGAAACTGCGATGCGAGTCCTGGTTGTTGACGATCACGAGGTTCTGGCCGAGACGGTCGCGACGGGGCTGCGGCGCGAGGGGATCGCCGTCGACATCGCCTACGACGGTCGCGACGCGCTCGCCCACGCCAGGCTCACGCCCTATGAGGTGATCGTGCTGGACCGTGACCTCCCCGAGATGCATGGCGACGAGGTCTGCCGAGCGCTCGTCGCCGACAGCTTTCAGGGCAGGGTGCTGATGCTGACCGCCGCGGGCACGGTCAAGGACCGCATCGAAGGTCTCGGTCTCGGTGCCGATGACTATCTCCCCAAGCCGTTTGACTTCGGCGAGCTCGTCGCCCGCGTCCGGGCGCTCGCCCGCCGCGGCGGCGCATCGGTACCGCCGACTCTTGAGCACGGCGATCTGAGCGTTGATCCCGCGCGGCGGGTCGCGATCCGCGCCGGACGGAGACTGGCGCTGCGCCCGAAAGAGTTCGGGGTGCTCGAATGCCTGCTCACCGCCCGCGGCAGAGTCGTGTCCGCCGAGGAGCTATTACAGCGCGTGTGGGACGAGCAGGCCGACCCGTTCACCAGCTCTGTAAAGACGACGATCTCACGGCTGCGCGCCGAGCTCGGCGACCCAGCCGTGATCGAGACGGTCCGCGCGGGCGGCTACCGAATCTGATGCGCTCCCTCTCACGACCATCGCCCCCGGGATCATGGCTGCGACTCCCCGCGCGGACCGCGCGACTAAGGCTCACCTTGCTGTATGGCGCCCTGTTCCTCGCCACAGGAGCCGGCCTGCTGGCGCTCATCTACCTGGGCGTCAACCACACTTCCAGCGGCACCAGCAGGTCTAGCGGCAGCCTAGGCTCCAGCGGCTCAGCTCAGCAGTCGGCGACCGCAACGCAGACGCACAGCCAACCCGGCAGTCAGGTCTTCCTGCAGCGCCACTCTCAGCCCCCCTCTGACCTGCATCACCTGTTGGTCTGGTCGGCGATCGCGCTGGTGGTCATGACCCTCGTCTCGATCCCGCTGGGCTATTACATCGCAGGCCGGGTTCTCAAACCGCTGCGAGCGATCACCAGCACCGCCCGGGCGATCTCCGCCCGCAACCTCCAAGAGCGCCTCGCTCTCACCGGCCCGGACGATGAGTTCAAGATGCTCGGAGACACACTCGACGGTCTGCTCGCGCGCCTGCAGACCGCGTTCGACGCCCAACGGCACTTCGTCGCCAACGCCTCACATGAGCTGCGCACCCCGATGACCGTTGAGCGGTCGCTGCTTCAGGTCGCGCTCGCTGACCCCAACCCGACCGTCGACTCACTGCTCGCCACCTGCGAGCAAGCGCTCGTCGCCAGCGATCAACAACAACACCTGATCGAAGGACTCCTGACGCTCGCCAGCAGCGAAAGCGGACTCGACCACCAAGAACCCATCGACCTCGCCCAACTCGTTGCCCAAGCGCTGCTCAGTCCCTTGAGCGACATCGACCGCTTGCACCTTGACCTCACGACGACGCTTCAACCCGCGTCCACCGAGGGGGACCCGCGGCTGATCGAGCGGCTGATCGCGAACCTGATCGAGAACGCCATCCGCCACAACACCTTGCAAGGGCACGTCCAGATCACCACCGGAACCCGCGACCAACACGCCTTCCTGACCGTCACAAACAGTGGCCCTGTGATCTCTCCCTCCGAGGTGCAACGCCTCTTCCAGCCGTTCCAACGGCTGAACGGCGCCCGCACCCGACACAACAACGGATACGGCCTCGGGCTCTCCATCGTCCAAGCAATCGCCACCGCGCACCACGCCACCATCACCACCCACGCCCAACCAGACGGCGGTCTCGCGATCGAAGTCAGCTTCCCGCGATCAGACAGGCCACGCGACCGCGTTGGGCGGCAAATACCTGCGCCAGCATAAACGCAGGGCTCGCGGCGGGCGATCCAAGAGACCCCCGATTCGCCAAATTCGAGACCGAACGGCGCCAATTGGAAACCACGGCGCAGGCTACGACTCACTTGAAGCTGGCCTGAACGGCAACAGCCGTTGTTCAGCGCACTAGCTGGCCGGCGAGCAAATCAACCGCCCGCCAACCTCCAGGCTCGCGGTTCAGGACGACTGCCCAGTTCCGCGGTCGCACCGTTTGGCGCAACTCGAGCACCGCCGTGCCGCCGTCCCGCAGCACCCGGTGAACGACAACCGAGAAGCTTGTGATCTGTTTGAAGTAGTTCATGCAGCTTCCGTGCAGCGCCTTCCCGTAGGCCTGAGCGAGCTCGGGCGCAAACAGCTCGGTGCAGACTCGGGACGGATTGTCGATCGCCGCGGCCTCGTACGCATCCAGCCAGGCTCGCGGCGTCGCTGGCAGTTGCGAGCGCGCCGGGCTGGGCGAAAGCCACCAGATCGCCGTGAGACAGCCCACGGTCATCGTCACCCCGATCAAGCTCGACCACAGGGCCCGGCGCCGCCGCGCCTCGGTGCTGCTCTGTCGGTCGAGAACGGGTGCGGTCTGGCGAGCCGGGGCGTCGGCGGTCTCACGAGCTTTGGTGGGAAGCCATCTCCCCCAGCGCGCATCGTGCTCCCCGCGGATCCGCGCGATCATCGCTTTCGATGCTTGGCCCGGTGGCGCTTGTGCTTATGGTGCCGGCGGTGAGCTGCCGGGGGACGCGGGTGTCCGCCGACCAGAACGGACCGGCGTCCGGACGCGGCCGGCGCGTAGGGATAGTCGCCCATCGGCAAAGTTGCGATCTGGAACCAGTAGCGCTTGAAGATCCCCGCATACCCGGCCCCAAACGCATAGGTGGTGGTGAAGCGACCCCTGCCGGTCACATGCTCCTGCACACCGTAGGTCTGATAGCTACTCCCCTGCCCGATCCGCAGCCGCACCAGCGCTCCTCCGGGCGGCAGGTACCCGCCGAGCAGCTGGCCGGTGATCCGCACGGTCCCGCCCCAGGCCACGCGTCGCGTGACGCTCAGCAGCTTCACCTTGGCGTGGACGATCACGCGAACCTGCCCGGAGGAACCGCCCTCCGTCGTCGGGTCGCCGCCGTAGACCGCCTCGACGATCCGCGACGGTCCGGGCGGCAGCGTAGCGGTCCACGTCCCGTTCGCGGCAGTTGTCACGACAGCCGCCTGGGTGAACTGCCCGCCGCCGTTGTCTGGCGCCGTCAGGACACTCACCGCGTGACCTCCGATCGCGATCCCCGCGGAGGTGCCGAGATAGCCGTTGACGGTCGTTCCGCGCCCGAAGGCAACGGCTCGCGACGTCCTGGCGATGATACGCGGAGGGACCACCACGCGCACCACCTTGATTCGCTTGACCTTGACCAAGTGGCCGTGACGACGCACGCGCACGAACACGACGGTGCGCCGTCGTACGGTGCGCGGATGGCAGCGCATCACCCGCTCGACCCGTGTGTGTGCCCGCGTCTTGACCTTCACCCGCTTCCCGTGACGGCGAACGGTGATCCAGTGCCCGGGAACCTTCACGCGCGCGCGCGCTGCGTGGCACCGCAGCCCGACGAGCTTGTCGAATGCGATGCCGACCACGGTGGGTTGACCGATCTTCAGGGACCAGGTCGCCGTGGACGATTGACCATGTGCGCCCGAGGGATCGACGGCGTTGTCCTCGGCATAGCAGCTCACGGTGTGCGTGCCGATGCCGCTCACCGGCACCTGCGCGCTCCCGCCGGAGTAGCTCTGAGCGGGACCGCCATCCACGCTGCACACGATGCCCGCGATGCCCGACGGGCTGCCGCCAGCCGTAGCCGTTACGTACTGCGTACCGGCAGTCGAGGCCGCATCGACGGGGCCCGAGAGCGAGATCGTCGGAGTGCTGTTATCGACATAGACCGTCTTGCTCAGACTCGCTGGCACGGACGCTGCATCCGATGCGCTGAGCGTCAACGCCAAACCGCCCTGGCCGTAGCGGCTCGTGTCCACCGATTGGCTGATCGCCGGGGCCGCGCACTGATGCCACGTCGAGACGTTCTGCGCGGACGTCGTCGTATCGATCAGCTGCCCATTAAGCGTTGCCGACAGGGAACAGAGTCCA
>Ga0302325_10015913_pt1 | contig 15966 bp, 17 predicted proteins | sample Palsa_T0_2_FD_201948 | JGI IMG/M metagenome (GOLD analysis project Ga0302325, IMG submission 201948) | Peat permafrost microbial communities from Stordalen Mire near Abisko, Sweden - Palsa_T0_2 | ecosystem: Environmental > Terrestrial > Soil > Palsa > Peat permafrost | place: Sweden: Abisko... | reverse complement strand
TTAATTCTTACAACTTTCGAGGCCTTCCTCCTTCCAGACGTCGGTTCTTTTTCGGGCTCTGGCAGCATCTCGTATTTGGTTTCACGGTCCTCCAGCGTATTCTCTATTGAAGCTAGGGACGGGGATGACATTGCCCCCAGATCGTAGCCATTCATATCTCCAAAATAAAAGGGGTAGGAATCATCAATCGCGGTTGGCAGATATGTCGTCGCGGGTGCCTCGAAGTAATTAGAGAAGTAAGTAGGGTCCACGGCGGAAGGTAGGTCTGTAGGTATTTGTTGCGCATGGGTTCTAACGGTATGTGATGATGGATTTGAGTTGGCCAACTCTACTGGTTCCCAAAGCCCTTGCGAATCAATTGGTGATCCAGCACTGCTAGACTTCATGAAATTACTTCAAGATTCTTAAGGGGACTTTGGGCACGACTTACTGAGCTGGACTCAGGTGAAGTCCCATCTGTCACTGTTGAAGTTCCCCAACCCATGCCCGAATCAGGCCAACAAGATGTCTGTAATACCGGCCATTGGCGACTAGCATATGAATTTGAGTAAGCCATTTTAGGTACACCGTGTTTTGCTTGATAAACAAGAACTTTCTGTCGTTACAAGTCTCCACAAGTCAACGGACGTAACGAGGGGGTTCGTCTGCTGATATAACAAATGAAAAAAGGAGGACTCCGCGGAAACGCGCATTTTGGAAATAGTAGCCTTGCCTGATTTTCCTTGAAAACCCGTTTATCATTGGAAAGATGACTCTGACAAAGCCCGAGGCATACACTATCTCGGGGTTTGAGTGGCGATCGGATCCCAGGGTAAAATCCGGTACATTCAGGGGTCTCGGGATTTGAACCAACCACTAGGTCCCGTGACAAAAGTCACAGATCCCGACGGGAGGCGTGTACGAAGGTAAGATTACCTACAGGCTTTGGCTAATTGAATTTAATACAGTATTTGACCGTAGGTTGAATCCCGCGACAGAACCTGATTAATCCCTCTGTTGTCAATTTTCTTCTACGGGGTTTGAAGAAGAGTGCGATCTCAGAAACCATAGCCGCAGACCAGATTCCGAATGCCAGACACCGACACAAGATGCCAGAGCAGAGCCACCCGCATATGCATCTGCATCCCATTTGGCTTGAATGTCCAAGTCGCCATCACCATCCAATCAGTGGCATGGAACTGCCACTCAATCTTAAGGGCTGTGGAATTTGTTTTGGTACCACTTACTCGGTGGCTTCGGGTCATGTCTGCCACGTTTTGCATGTACCGTACTTGCCGGATGCAGCATGACGTGTGTGGCATCATTGTCTCTTCTTTCGGAAGCCGTTCAAACAACTTACCAGATGCATCATTATGTTCTCGGGAGTCGACGAAGATGCATGAATGCTGCTTTCTGAAGTCGCTTGCCATCGACTTTTGTATGACAAGCAAGTGGAGAGTTGCAGTCAACGAGATCGCAATCCTTAAAAGAGTGTCAAGCGTGTATGAAGCTGAAATTCTTTTTGCTCGTTGAGTGACATATGCACAGATTCGATTTCATTCTGTTCGATACCAAGATGCCAGTTGAGCTCAATGCCGTGAAGTCGGGTTGTGTTTCCTCATTGAGAGATAACTCTGAAGCACGTATGGGATGTGCAACAAGGCTCTTCCGAAAGTTACCCTCCTGGACTTAACTCTATGCGGTGAAGCTGGCTTTTTATCTGGCACGATCTTTCCATAGTGAGTTGATATTTCCATTTTCCAAGGTGCCTTGGGGACATGAAGTGCGGCAATAATGTTGTGATCATACAAATCGAGTACTTCAATAGTGAAAGCGCACGGTTCACCCAAGGAATATACCCACCCACATAATCTAAAAGAGATCAGTCCTTGTTGACTCCTGCTACAGGGGTTCAGATACGTCCTAAGAACATGTCAGACAAGCAACGATAATCACGTGAAAGATTCCGACACTCTCATCCATGGATCTTAGAGGTTCCTCAAAGCCACCAGAGTTAAAGAACCATGTAGAATATTTATGATTTTACAGTATTTTAGCCATTGAACCTACCGTAAAGTTTCTCAAGCCGTTTAGAAGGGTAATTCAAGCCACTGGCCGGAAAAATTGATGCCACCCTCGATACCCTCGCTGACTACAACGAACGGTCCCTGGATCGGCCACAGGTGGAGGAGACGGCGAATGACTTTCATGCAGTGTGACGGCAACATTTTCCATGTGAAGGGACTTAAGTACCGCACTCTTCCCCACAACCTTATATATCCCATCCGTAAGCTCACTTGTCTTTGGCTCTTCAGGTTCGGGTTCGGATTCAAATTCAGCGTTCAATCACGCCGTCTGCTCGAGGACATAAAACCCTCATTCAGTGTCTGTGATTGACAAACACTTCTGCTACACCTGCTGCAGCTGCAAATTTCAGAGTGAGAACACGGCTTGAAGACAAAGTGTTGGATTTGTGCTGGGATTCGGAATTCCAGATCCTCAGGAACTTATGAAGCTGGGATTGGAGACGTCTATCAATGCCATTCACTGGAATGCGCAGAGTTCGTTGATCTCTTAATACTCAGTGATACATACCCTCTGCGACCTCTGTTGAAGGATGGCATCATTGGATATCGTTGCTCAGCAGCAATGAAGTCGCTGGTTCCTGACGTTGACGACGGGACGAGGTCGGTCACGTGCCACCTGCTTCTAGCCCGCTTCTGGTAAGAATGAAAACGCCCTCCCAACCTCAACTCTTCTCTCCTCGTCAAAACACTTTCTTGTTGCACCTCCACTGGCCCACTGCCACCTAAGGAAGGATTATTTACAAGGACGAACTTCCAGCTGGATCTGCCAAGCTTCAGGTATATGCAGCACTTCGGCTGTATTACCTAACGAAGTAAAGCATCCTTCGAAGGTTTGTTTCGTTTCTAGCCCCTTGGGATTTTGACCGGGGAAGGTCGAGGTCGTGGGTTTGACAGATCGATTCCTCAATCACACTGGGCAGCGGCGTGCCCGCCGTGACGAGATAAGAATTGTCTAGGCGCCAAGCCTCTTCAAATACCAATAGACCACTGCACCCCAGATAAAGAAGGTATCGTTGCGACTACTGTAGGCGTGCTTGCCAGATCCTCTTACCACAAGAAACCCACCTGCCGTAAAGCCAGACTCTGGAGAATTTCCTTCCTCTCTTTCTTCCTTTCCTTTCCTTTTCCTACTTCCTTTCTATCTCTCTTCATTTAACTAGACGACTTGGCAAGATGGCGACTCTCAATTACAACGATCAGCCGTCTGATGAGTTCCGCGAGAAGAAGTGCAATAACCAAAATATCAACATTATCAGTGCTCAAGATGCACAAACTTTCGACGAAGACCCCCATCATCACCTCCATCGAGGACTGAAGGCAAGACAGATCACCATGATTGCAATTGGAGGTGCGATCGGCACAGGTCTCATCATTGGAACGTGAGTTTTCTCCTCTCTGGGCATCTGAGAAGCTCGTTAGCTGACAGATTATTTTAGTGGTAAATCTCTGGCTCAAGCTGGACCTGCACCATTGTTTATCGGTTACACACTGGTCGGCTTCTTGTGCTTCTTGGTAATGGCTGCGTTAGGAGAGGTATGCATTCGATCTTTATCCCAATGCCGTACGAGGTTGGATCTCTCGATCTGAGGTTGACTTTCCTGTCTCAAGATGGCTGCCTGGCTTCCACTCCCTTCTGGTTTTACGGGATATGCAACCCGGTTCGTAGACCCTGCATTGGGATTCTCACTGGGCTGGAATTATTGGTTCAAGGTAGGTGACAAATTTTATTGTAGGCTTGAATGCATTGTTTTGGAATGGAGACTGAGGCAAGGTTATGTTCTTCAGCTCGGGCCATTATTTCCAATTTGAATTCTCTTGGCTAACGAGTCAGTACATCATCGTCACGCCCAACAATCTCACCGCGGCCTCACTGTTTATTCAATACTAGGTCCCCCGCACAAGAGTCAACCCGGGAGCTTTTATTGCAGTCTTTCTCGTGGTAATAGTTGTCATCAACTATTTCGGTGTCAGATTCTTCCGCGAATTCGAGTTCTGGCTCTCAAGTATCAAAATTATGGTTATTCTCGGATTGATCTTCTTGAGTCTGATTCTGGTCTGTGGCGGTGGTCCAGATCATCATGCTACGGGATTTCAGTACTTTTGGAAGAGCCCTGGCGCCTTTCATGAATACATCTTGAGTAAGTAAATTATCATTGTAGATCTGGAGAGTCAGAAGATACTGACAAGATTACTAGCCGGCAGTGCAGGAAGATTTTTGGCCGTGTTGTCAACCTTCACCACCGCGGTCTTCGCATATCTGGGAACCGAGTTAGTCGACGTTACTGGTAAGTGATTGTGAAGATATTTCTCACTTGTCTATTTTCTGGATCAGAACACTGACTTATTTCAGCTGGGGAGGCGTCCAATCCTCGAAGAAACATTCCCAGAGCTATCAAACTTACGTTCTACCGAATTCTACTCTTCTATGTCCTCTTGGTATTTTTGCTCGGCATGCTCGTCCCATACAACTCCGCGAAACTTATCGACGGTAACGAAAACGGTGGCGCCACGGCAGCTGCATCTCCATTCGTCGTTGCCATCATCATCAGGTATGGATCCCGGGGCTTCTTATATCCATTGTTCTTGTACTCCAGTTACTCCAGAAACATGGATTAGTTTCATGTACTCTGGAGACAGCCAGAAGAAGTCTTCTTCTTCTTCCATGAACTCCTTACTCTAAAAGCACTCTCATATAAGCAAATGCTGACTCTCCCATTACCCAGTGGCATTCCAGCATTGCCGGTCATCCTCAATTCAGCCATTCTGGTCTTCGTCTTTTCGGCGGCGAATTCAGACCTTTATATTGCATCCCGCACCCTCTATGGTCTCGCTTACGAGGGCAAGGCGCCGAAGATATTCAAATGGACTGATATACGCGGGGTTCCAGTGCTTGCTCTCGGCCTCTCTGTCATGTTCTGCCTTCTTGCATTCCTTGCTGTCAACACCTCATCCTACACTGTATTCGGCTACTTCGTCAACCTGGTCACGACGTTCGGGCTTTCGACCTGGATTTTGATCCTCATCTCGCACATCTTCTTCATCCGTGCACGCAGAGCACAGAACATCGCAGACTCAGCTCTACCATATGCCGCTCCTCTGGGCACGTGGGGTTTTGTCGGAGCACTCATCTTCAGCATTCTCATCATGTTTTTCAAGGGCTTCGCTCTGCTCGCCTACAAGAAGACTGCTGCGAGGGAACACGTCCAAATTCGACACTAGCACGTTTGTCACAACTTATCTGGGCCTCCCCTTATATATTATCTTGATCGTCGGGTACAAGGTCATCATGAAGAGCAGGTTGATCAGACCAGAGGAAGCAGATCTGTATGGTGGAAAGGCGAGAATTGATGCTGAGGAGGCGGAGTTCTTGGCGCGACAGGCCGAGAAGAGAGGAGTTCCAGAGACAAATCTTCAGAAGATTTACCGCCTTACAATCGGTAATCTGTTCTAGTTTTTGGGAGCTGGTCCAACAGAACATTATACAGAGAATGATGTGGGGTTTGCATTGCACTTACTATATGATTCATACTTTCAACGAATAGAGCTAGATAGTTTACGCTTCAACTAATGCAGTATGATATGGTCACAATATTTTGGCTTCTCTAATCAAAGTAGGTGATTCCGACTCTCGCAGTTGATTGTGAGCTCTCGTCTTGGAGTTTCGATTCAGAAGTAATCCCTCACCAACTTCCCCAATCGACGAGTGGCAAATTTTATCTCATCCGCGACGGATTGGAATAGCTTTATAATTTGATTTCAACTGCTCTGGTTTTAGAAGATGATGTCCAACAATTGCTGATCTGTAAATCGGTTTCGACGTCACGAGATATGACCTTCACACTACAGCAGTCTTCCAACAGCGTAATCATGAAAGGGGCCTATGAAACCTCCAAACATATATCTGGAATAATATTCGGCAACTACAGTGGGCAAGTTTGCTTCTTGAGATGATTTTCATTGACCTTTTGGTGATCTTATTTGAGAAGCTCATTCGTTCAACTGTTCCTCCCATCATTGGACTTGCAGCACAAGAGTTCAAGAGACAAAAGAGAGAGGAATCAATTCCAAATATTGCAAGAAGTCAATTTCCATCTGTAGCAATAATTCACAAAAAGGAGGGGACCAAGAAGCTACAGTATCAATCTAGAAAGTAGCAGACGCAGTAGCGAATGCAGCATCAACGGTAGCTTGCAAGGTTTCAAGAGAGGTAGCATCCGCAGAGTCGAGAGCATCTTCAAGAGCGACGAACAGATCATTGGTGTCTGTGGTCAGTTTTGAGAGGGCGCTGGCGACAGTCGAGGTGTAGCCTGCTGAGGAGATGACGGACGCCTGTTTAATACTGTTAGTAATCTCTGCTCGGGTCTGCTGACTGCTTTAATGGGTATTATAACATTACCTTGGCATCCAGATCACTCAAAAGCGTCACGATCTTCGGCGTGAGAGTCGTGACAGCAGCCAAGATGTTATCAGAGTCTGTGGAATCGAAAGTCCCTGAGGAAGTAGTGTCACTGGTTGCGGTTGTGATGGCGGACTCGAGGGAATCGACTGTGATGGCGAGAGCGAGGGATTGTAAGAGGCTGCCTGTGTAGGCTGTTGCATCGCTGGTGAGAGTTGCTACATCGGAACTGATGCTGGCGAGGTCTGACAGGACGGTGCTGGCGCTACGCTTGGTCTTGGTAACGGGAAGGGCTGAGGAAAGAGTGGAGGCGAGGAGGAGGGGGAGAAGGGTAGTGAGGAGTTGCATTTTAAGATGAAGGGTGTTGATATCTTTTGGGTGGATTTTATTATTTGGGGAGAATTGTTTGGTTGTTTGATTGAGACCAGAGATTCAATCCTTCAGGTTTTCTACTTGGCTTTTATATATTTCAAATTTTGAAAGCCCCTTGAGGAAGTGCACATGTGGTGCAGACTTTCTGGAGTAGATGTCAAAGGCCAGAGCCAAACCGAGGTTGGTCAGAATGTTCAGGATGAAGTTTTAAGCTTCTGATCGTGAACTTTGAGCGGTAGTCGCTCTCGGACGCAGGAACGACACCCTCCTGGTTCAAGTTATCCTCCAATTGGCGAGTATGCTAGCTGGTAGAGTGGTTCTTGTTACGAGAGCAAAACGTATCAAGGCTTGAACTCAGAGCACATGTGAAAACGTTACGCCGAGGATGGTGAGCATCCCTCGCAAGTATAGATCTCGAGAAACTCAATTAATACCAACGTCCACTGCGAGACTCCTCACGCGGAGCTGTGTGAATGTCGACATACATCGGTGATGTGCCTGAGAACTGTGATCAGGCATGAGCGGGGTAATTCAGGGGTCTTGATGGAATAATATGGTGGAGTGGACCTTGCGTGGAAGCGGTGGATGAGATCTAGAAATGGAAGGTACCGATCACGATTTCGGACCATGGGGTTGGGAACTTATTCCTGATAGGTGGCGAAATCTGAAGTATTTTTTGGCCCGTGGTTCAAAGACAAAGGCTGCATGTCTATCAATAGCTGCATGTAACTATACTCGGCAGTGACTTCCGAATAGATTTACTATTTGACTGCCAATAAGGCACTACCTTGTTTATGAAACAGAAAAGGAAATCAAAGTCCGCCGAGGGAATGCCAAATTCCTGTTTTATCTATAAGAGCAAGAAAAAATAGGCGTAATAGCTTTAGTGCTTCGAGGTGATGCCTCATTTGCATCATGGTAGCAGCTCCACTTCACGAAGACAATTCGGCTCTCTCTCCAGGTCCTCTTGATGACTATGGGAGCCTAACATATTAAGTGGACTTCTATCCGCCATGTGCAATAATCGGCGTTCGCAAGGTTGTCAAGGTATGTGCTCCCCGTGGGTGAGAAAGGAAGTTCGTTAGGGAGGAAGAAGGCGGTGTCTGCAAGCGGGGCGGACTTTCCCAGGATGACACCTTTCCCGAAGCGGCTTAAGATCTCGAAGAAGGTCACTCCGATGCACGATCTCGCGATGACCCGAAAAACAGCACTGAGATGCGCAGCGCCTGACCTTCGTTGCCGAGTTACTGTAAGGTTACGTGTGCATACTGAGGCCGAATAGGGGCTTAGGGAAAAAACTCATGGCAATGCGCATTAGACGATTCGCTCGTCGAAAGTGATACCGAGGTCGCTCTGGCTCCTGTTACATACGATGGTATATCCGAGCTTAAACCGGCCTTTGCCCTTCGTATTTGTAACAAGCTACCAAGACCTAGAGCCGTGTTAGCAAACGGTCTTATGGGTTTACGAGCACCCTCTAACCTTGTCTTCGGCTCTTTTATTGACTAAACTTTAATTCCTTCAATTTGATCTTGGGCTCTAAGAAATCTGCTGCTCTTGACGTTTATCTCAAATTCCAAGTGTTGAACGTGAAGTATTAGGCCGGTAATGCGGGGTAAGATTGGGGGCTAAAATAGCGGGGTAGATCTACATCGTACCCTCCCTTGCCTGGATAAGGTTAACCCAGAATTTCTCTCTGACCTGAACAATCAAAATATCGTGCCTATGTTCTGAATCTTAAAGTAGAAAGGACACCTTTGAACTGGAATATTTTATAACTGAAATAAAATTTAGTTGTTGAGATACTTTGAAGTGTTTCCGATCAATCCGCAGGCATGCTCACGTAACTAGTAGGGGATGCGCCAAAGTAACCCATATCAGTAGAAGTTGACTTTCGATCACGATTTGTCGATGGCTTCTAAAGCTCCCACAAACAAAAGCACGTATATATTATAGTGAAGTGGGCAGATGATAAGACAAAATCTCGTTAGAAATCTACTCTTTCCAATCTTCTATTAAGCCTCTTTATCCACCAGCAAAATTGAGCTGCCTTGGGAGCCAAGATCTTGGGTTCCTAAGAGGTCTAAACCGTTCAAAATTATCCCTAGCTCTATAATTAACCTTTTCCTTTCCCAGGCTATCAAAAGCATATACTCATACACCCGCATTCAGAAACTCAAAGAACCCGGCCCGGAAACACCATCTTCTCTGTCTGTTAATATATTTGATCTCGAATGCCAGATCGATGTCCTCCAAAAATCCAAAGATTATATATAAAACAAAAGAGAATCTCCCATATAAACAGAAGAAGCAAGATGGACGGTACCTGTAACTACATAGTCCCAGGCGCTTCATTCTGTGAGGCCGCCGGCTCCTTCATCTGCTCACTGCCCTCCGTCGAGGTCCCCTTCTCAACCCCAGCACCGCCACCTAAAAGCCCCTGTTCCGCAGCTGAGGCGACATCTGTTGGCGTCTTCTCCCCCAACAACGTGAACATACCCTTCTTCTCCTTCTTCTTGTTCTCCTGCCGATCACCATGGAACCAATTCTTTTTCATCCATATCAGACCTCTTTCCACACCCGTCTCCCTCCAAAAGTTCAGGGGCAACTTATTCGGATCCTTCTTTTTACTCTTGGATTTTCCACCAGGCACAGGGGCCGGATATTGGAAGAAGTTCTGCAGGAACTTGAGGATGGCGCCGATGTAGACGGCGAGCGTGTAGGTGAAGAAGGAAATGAGGAAGATGGCGCCCACGAACCAAGAGCGGCCATGATCCGCCATTTTGGGGACGAAGAGAACGTTCATCTCTTTCGGTATTGTGAATAGTGCCTACTTCCTATTAGTAATATTCTGTAATGGTTTCGAAGATAGCTAAGCTTACAGCCATTAACGCTACAGGTAAGTAGCCGATGGTTAGGTATGTTAGTCTCTGTACAGTGCTGTTTTGAGAGATGGCAGTACGACTATCTCTCATTGCCAGAATAGCAGAGGTCTAGAACAAATTTGGTTAGCCAATGCATATACTATATTTGAGAGTGATCTGCAACTTACGGCGTCCTTGTTGCGTGTATTCAGCTCGATTTTTCGGTTCAGCTCCACGTTTACGGCTGTTAATTGGACTAAGTTATCCTCAAATTTTGACAGGTATGCTTGACACAATCTCTCAAGTTTTACACTACGCTGTCCAGGGCCCTGTATTGATTAGCAAGCGTTCATACAGTTGAATTTCTGGGAGATCTACAGCAATAATCTGTGCCTTTAGCTCTAGTTTGGCTTTGAGAAGACTGGCGACTGTGGCATTCAGACTGCTTTGCAATTTGTAAAGCGCGTCCAGGCTCCAAACTCCAAGCTCATATTTTTGAGGATAATCATCAACCGTTTTTGTGAACGTGCCCTACTTATGGTCAGCTCGGACGAAACAAGAAATCACCTCGATCCCAATGTATTTCCAACTCACGTCGATTATTAAGAGATCAGAAAGTATCTTGATAGCTTCTGTGTACTGAGTTGTAAGTGCCTCGCACATATTTCCAAGTAACAGAAAGAAGACCAGACATCTGCCAGTCTGCGGCTGATGAATGAACCTCTGCCACACTTTCCTGGCTTTCGTTGCGAGAATCGTCATTTTTTCAGGGTCAATAAACTCCGCCACGACGGTGCATTTGCTGAAGTCGCCAAAGGAGTTTGTTGACAGAATAATTGACGCTGCCTCGGGCTTGAAGCTTGTTTGTTTGCTGAGACCAACCACATTCTCCCAGACTTGCATCAGGTTTCTCGGGAGGTAAAAGTCGTCCGCAGAGTTTTGGCGCTTGAGATCAGTTAGTTCAACGCCACGGGCTTTGTTGATCTCATCTTCAGTATGCACTCGCCAACCTCTCAATGTGATGCTTGCGACCCACGTATCTCCTGTCTGGCTGGAGAAGCGAGAGAAGTTGAGAATGTCACGGATATGGTCGCCGAGACATGCGGCCGACTCGGGATGGACCACATAGACCAGTAATTCTAGGATCTCTTTCGGGATTTTAGTTCGTTCCTTCGGTTTTCGCAATGGTTTCAAGTTGCTAGTTCAGAAAAGTTAGTAAACTACACAATTTGAGGATGGCAGGCGAGCGGATCTTACTGAAACCGATGCTGAACTTCTTGGTCAACCAGCTAATGGCAAGGGTCAGCATACTTCAACACAGAAAGATTAGGACGGCACATAGTCTGCTCACACTGTCGTACAACGCCCATTTAAGCGCCTCCGTATTCTTGTCGACTTTTTTCTTCCTTTCATCCGCATCTTCGCACTCATCGAACTTCTTATATTGATAATCCTTGATCACCCAGGTGAATCCTTCATTATCCTCTTCATTCCTGGCAGCCTTGATGTCAACAATAAAAAGAAGATCTCGCATATCCTCATCTCGGAAAATTTTGTTGATATCTTCCCTGTCGAAATCCCTCTTATTTCTACCTACCGCATCAGGGCGCTCTATGATGCCTTCGCTGAGTGACAGGGGCATTGGACGCTTGCGTAAGACCTGATACTTGTATAAATCGGGTTTGTCCTCGATGGAATCAGTAAAGCTTGTCGGGTGGTAAGTGAGTGGTGGGCGGAAGGACTTCCACACAATTGGAGGCTGCTGGCCAGATTCGTTCGTAAACCGTTCGAAAGCATTGAGCTGCCCTTTCATCAGACCTCCTAGATGGATAACTTCTTGTACGATTCGCTTCTCATGATCCATTGACCTTTCTGCAAATGTTGCGAGAGTTTGCGGCCATTCTGGTTTGGTGCCATCAGTCGGAGACTTCGTGGAGGCATCATCGCCAGCCGAAGTGTCTTCTCCATCTCCTGCAATCGGGCTTGCCAACTCTAAAATCCTTTCAAGTATGATAACCAGAGTCGTTGCCACCACGGATGTAGCCTCTGAGCGAAGCCAGCCTTTGCGGTATTTGGCATGCGCCCGTTCCCAACAAGGGATCAAGGTCCCTTCCGCGTTCAAGAAGTTACAGATATTCTGTCGGAAGCCCTCCGCCTCCGAATGTGTATGTTCTCTCGTTCTAAGGCTCTGTCTGGTTTTTTCCTCTTTTGTCAGAACTACCAGGCGGCTGTGGTGACACAACGCGTGGATTTCCCATGGACCAGACGTAGATCCCTCCATATTTTTGGGCAGCCATCCGGGGTTGAGGGTTCGTGTATAGTCTCTTCCTTTGACGCGTTTCATGGATAGCAAAGTAATAACGCCATTGTCTGTAGGCTCGAGATTTTCGAGGTCTAGCTCATCTGACACAAAGGAGAGTCTGTCGAAAATTTCGTCATCCGCCACGTATGGTTTACGGGATGATAGCTTTGCGGAAGAAACCATTTTTGCGGCATTTGCCAGCTTGCGAACCTTATACTCGAGTAACTCGAGGTCATGTCCTTCACCTTCCCACCAATTGTCCAGAATTCCTTTTTTGCAAAGCTTCAGGAGCGACCCGTAGTGAAACCACTGAAGGAGTTGCACCTTGTCTCTGTCGGACCTTGCAAAGGTCCACTCGTCGGGAGGTAGACGGCGAGGTCCCAGTAGGACTGAGTCTTCTCCCTTGCCAAGCTGGTCTGTCCAGTCAAACCTCCAAGCTGGATCAACTTGATGGAAGTATTTCCAAACATACCATATTGTCATCATGACATAATAGTAGTTTGATTCTCTGGGTACCTTATAATCGGGCATCAAAGATGTTCTTGGCTTCCCGTTCAGTAGCGGCTCCAGCAATGCCTTAGCTAGGTAGCGAACAATTCTCTCAATGGAGGACTTGATCCGGTTCATTTGATTCTTGATGCAATCCTCTTGAGCCTTCTCAATAGGATCCACTTGTTGTACTCCTCCTACTTGCTGTGATTGTTCCCGACTTTCTGCTCCCTTTCTTTTATTCGTTTCTTTCCCCTTGTCTTTATCTTTAGCTCCTTTTGGCGGTGATGTAATAAGCGTGTCAGACAGAAATTTGTGTACTCTGATCAGGAATCGAATTTTCCAGCTAATGGCTGGAGTCAGCAAGCGTTCTTTCTCTCCTATCTGTTTCTAATCTTGAGCAGAAAACTTACAACATTGCTTTCAGGTCAACATTTGCTTTGACAAAGAGGTTGCTCACAAGTGCTAAGTACTTTAGTTTGTGATTGGTTTCATTTGGATGAGCCTCATCTGGTGTATCGTCCTCGAAGGCGGCGGGGATCATGTCCTGTTCCCCATGATCCCAGAGTTAGTACATTTCTCCAGTTATTTCCAAGCGTAGAATATCCCAGGAGCCGTTGGACATCGCTACAAGCCTGAATGGCAACATCACGAAAGAGGGAATAGTCACGCTAGAAGTTGAGACTTACAACTTGCAAGATCTTTTCAAGAGATCGGCCGATAATATTGAATTCAGCAAGATTCAGAACAGGTTCCAAGCCCGCACCTACGGTGAGAGGACTCAGAAATATCCGCTCCCACATGGCACCCGTGGCCGAATCGCACAACGGGTCGACGCCAATGTGCTCATAGAATGTTTGTGGATGGGGTGGTTGTTCAGTCCAACCAGCCAGCTCATGTGCTTGGCCTTCGACCAGGCGAATGACTGCCACGAAAGTGGCGGATCGCGGTCGCTTGCATTGGCCGAAAGGGGTTGCATCCACCTTCTCCAGTCTACCATGAGCATTGTAGGCTGTAAGGCCAGTACTATCTGGCCCATTATCCGCTTCCCAGCGTGATTTGACCAAATCAAGTTGTTCATATTCTCCTTTACCTCCATTCGCATCTGGGTGGTATTGATAGATTTGAGCCTCCAGGCCCCGCCCCTTATTATCGACCACTGTTTCCCCGACAAGATTCTCCTTGTCCTTATTTTTAACCCAATAAGCCATTGTCTTTGTTTTCGGCTTAGTGCTGTGGACATCGATAACCTTCTCTTCACGTTCGCCGCCCTCTTCCGAATCAGAATCCTTCGGCTTCATTCTGGTCTGGTGAGGTGACGCCGACGGATATCGGGTCCCTTCCCCACCGACCAAATCATGCTCGCCGTCATTGAAAGATTGAAACCCTGATAACATACTTAGTACTTGGTCCATAAAAGCAATCGAGAAAAATTAAGACATTGCTTTTAGGCAAACACGACAGAAATTTTGAGAATAGAAAGGAGGATGACCTCCGAATACTCACAAACCGGACCCCCAAATGTGAGCACAATTTGGCTGTCAGCTGGAAAGGACATCTCGAAGTCATAGTCCGGGCCGCGCAACTCTTCAACACGCAGGATTTGGTAGAACCATTTACCCATAGCGCAAGAAAACATCTGGCACGTTCCCACAACTTTGCCTCGCTCTTCAGGCTCCGTATCCTTCTTCTCGGGATTCTGTGCGTTAGGATCTTCAGTTGGTGGTGCTTCTGCCGCCTGCGGCTGCGCGCTAGTAGTTCCGGTGTCAGTTGGTCCCGATGTCATAATCTGTCCATTCTGCGGCGGTCCGGTTGGATCATTGCTTCCGCTGCCGGTTTCCCCACGAGGTGGACCCTCTTTCGTATTCACACCTGGGCGAAGTCCCTCGGAGTTGTCGGCATTTGTGGGTAAAGATGAAGCTTGAATTTGCGCTCTATTCGCGTCTTCGATTGCTTTCTTTTGTGCAATTGCGAGTGCTTCTTTTTTTGCTTTCTCGATGGCTGCTTGCTTCCCATCTTCGATTGCTTGCTGATACGGATGTAGCTCGAGGTAGTACTCGGTGACTAGGATCGAATTAGTATGGACCATTCTGAATCGCCCGAGGGAGCTTAGGAGCTGAAGAGCTAGGCTCCGAAGACGTATGCAAGTTCCCGTAAAGCTCCTAGCTCTGACTTGCCACACAAAAAAGGAACCAACCTAGTATGAGAATAAGCTTACCTGGATAGCGGTAATTGAAACAGCCTCGGTCGATCATGTTTCCCAGCGCAAAGCTTGATCCATTTTTGACACCGAAGGTCTCCTTCTTCGTCTTCTTGGCCTGAGCTTCTAATTGTTCTGGTGTGCGTTCCGTTATATCCTTATCGTATGCAAAGGGATACCTCGTTACCTCGAGTCCAAATGTGGATGGACCGCCAAAATCAGTTTGTGAGCGAGATAAAGACGCGTATAGCGAGGTTGCAAAATGGCCTCTCACAATCAACAATCCTTCTGTTGAAGGTTGCGATAGGTATAGAAGCTCCCCCCCATGGCTGCAGCAACCAGCGAGCCCCTCGTTACCCCATTCGAAGGAGCAATATGGGAGATGCGAGTATTGAGAGTAGCTTGTATAAGTCGGTCCTTACCGCAAATATGAGATTCTTCACTGGTGATAAGAGTAACGAAGGAGCAGTGTAAAACTTACCTCTGTGAGCACGGTTCAGCCACTTGAAGTTCTCAGCGTGTGGGTTTGGCGGATCTGGGCCCAGCGGACGGTTCTGCGACTCATCTTGCACAAGGCTCTGCCGCGGGTCGGCCATTACGAATAGAGTGCTTTGGCAGCTTTGACGATTTGACGCGAGGTGCCGTGATTTGGCGCTGGTCAAGCATTGAAGGAGAAGTGGACAGACTTGTGGGCAGACTCGAGGTGAGGAAAGGCTCTGGATGGCTGGTTAAGAACTAGAGATCTCTGGGCCCGGGGAAGAGTCTGGCTTCTGGGGGCACTGCAAGCTTCCCAGCCTCACAGCCTCGAACCACCCGCAGAGCCTCAAGCAAGCCGTCTGGATTTCGGGAGGCCTGGGGTTGGACTCGACATCCCTGCCAGCTGAAAACCATTTTTGCATACTCGTGTAATATTCCTTGTTTCGGGCAGAGATGGGGGCCAAGCTGAAGCCACAGCGCTTCCCCCCAATTTCTGTAACACGCTCTCCCCATCAAAGAAAACACTTCACCCCAATAAAGCTGTCTCAAAGGAGCTTTAAAAAAAAGCAAAATCCGACTCCGACTTGAAGCCCAATCGAGTATCCACCTTCACTTGATGATCTTGGCGACCTGCAGCAAATACTTCACCAAAGTGGCGCACAAGGCTTGCTGCACTGGGGAGACCCAACAGAAACAACGGGGACCAAAAGTGGGTGGAAGGGTGTAGATTCAGTTCCAGAGGTGAAACTAGCTAAATGCACTCTGGACTGCCTTAAGGCAACCACGAATCACTAAAGCCA
>Ga0302325_10015912_pt1 | contig 15966 bp, 10 predicted proteins | sample Palsa_T0_2_FD_201948 | JGI IMG/M metagenome (GOLD analysis project Ga0302325, IMG submission 201948) | Peat permafrost microbial communities from Stordalen Mire near Abisko, Sweden - Palsa_T0_2 | ecosystem: Environmental > Terrestrial > Soil > Palsa > Peat permafrost | place: Sweden: Abisko... | reverse complement strand
AGAGGTTGCTCGAAAGTGCCGATCTTGCCGGTTTCGTCTTCGCGCGCGACAAATTTTAGTTCGTATCTGCCCGGCGCCAGCACCACTCCTCCCTGATACAAAAGGCTGCTCTGATTCACCTGCTGGAAGCGTTCCTGGTCCAGGCGCACCTGGATGGTGTCGCGGAGATGCGCGACGACGCGCCCCGTTGAAGCCACGCGAACCTCTGCGGCGAAATCGAATCCCGCCTGACGTTGCCCGCGTTTCTGCGCCCATTCCAGCGCGCTTGAAGATAATTTTGCCGAGATCGGAACGTAGAACTGCTGATCGTTCAATCGAAACATGGATGTTTCGACGGCAACTGCCAACTCCACAATCGGATTTTCCGATGCGAGCGAGTCCGCGAGTTGCTGATCCCGGTCTTCCTTTTGCAGATGTTGGAAGTCACGCGGAGCGAAGTATCCCTCGCGAGAGCGAACGTGCGCTCCGGGTGCGTTAACCTTCACCCGGATGCTGTGCCAAGCGCCGTCGCGTTTGATGTTTGCCGCGAGAGTGTAGCCAACCAAGTAGTAGCCGCCGTATTCCTTCTGAATCTGCGGAAACGCCTGGCTGAGATCGCCCAAATCGAAGAATGCGTGACCGCCGGTGTCGGATGAGAGCGTCGCAAGGGTATCGCGTGAATCCTGGCGTTGATCGGTCTGGTGATAGACAGACGCGCCTGTATACATCGAGGTGCCAGTCGCCGCATTCGCGGTGGCATCGCCACCGGGAACAGTGGCGAATAATCCTCGCGCGTCAATCGAGTAGATCGAGACGTCGGCGAGATTCGCCGCGTCGGTGGCCGCGCGCAATTCCGTGCGATTTTCCTCACCTGTTTGCGTGATGCCACCGGTGAATTGAACGATGGCCTTTCTGCCGGGGATGGCTCCGAGAACGTTCGCGAGTCCTTCGACGGCGGCGAGTTTCTGGTCGGTGTTGAAGACGTTGAATTCGGTTTCATCAGCGGTATAGGCCGCGCCGGTGTATTCCTGAACGTCATATTCGCCATTTTGAGCCGCGGCGTAGGGGTTATCCGCGAGATTGGACGAGGCGCCCGGAATGAGGCGCGCTATCGCCTTGGCGAGCACTTTTCGATCGTTCGTGAAATCGGCCCAGACGGAGAGGCGATTTCCGTAGGTCACAACGGAGACCAGGTCCGCGGGCGTCATCTGCTTGTCAATGAATTTTTGCGCGGCGTCATGAGCGCGAAGCAAATCGTCGTTTTCCATCGAGGTCATATCGAAGAAAAGCACCAGCAGCCGGCGGTCGCGCACGGCCTTGCTCACGGTTTCTTCGGGAAGTGGCGCGGGAGGATCCACCGGGATCGTGATCGGCTTTTGCTCTTCGTTGCCGGCGCGCTCGATGGCTTCGATGTCGGAGTAAACGAACGTCGAAATCTTTTGAGGCTTGCCGTCATCACTGACCGTGAATTGATCGGCCCGCAGTCCTTTGATCGAAGCGCCTGAGCGATCGGTGACCTCCACGTCGATTCGGACGAGGTCAGACGTCGTGCGGAGCGGCGGCGCCTGATTCGGCGGACGAGTTGAGTCGGCTGGGGGAGGCGGCGGGGCGGGAACGGCCGTTGGCGCCGGAGCCGACTGCTGTTGGGATTGTGGCATCGCGGGCAACGCGGATACGCCCACTGCGAGGAGAGCAGCCAAGAATCTTTGAGCCATGCCTCTCATTAGAAGTTCATCCGAATCGAGATGTCCATCGTGCGCATCGATGCCGCCGATGTCACGCGCCCGAAAGTTGTGGATCCAAAGAGCGTGGAGAGACCGGTGAAGCTCGGAGTGTTCGATACGTTCTGCATTTCCCAGCGCACATCGAGCCGGTGCGGGCGATCGCGCGGGCCGAAGCGAAAGCTCTTATCGAACGAGGCGTTCCACGAAAGAGCGCAGGGGCCTTCGATCGAATTGCGCGGCGCATCTCCATACTCTCCTGGTGGCGGAAGGGCGAACGCGCCGGTGTTGAAGAACGTGAGAGGCGAACCGCCGCAGATTCCGACGTTGGGGTTGCCAATTTGGTTGGCGCGCGTTGAGCCATTCGCGCCGGTGCCGGTGTTGTCGGTTGCGCTGCCGCCGAGAAGCGCAGTAGCCGGGGTGCCGGTGTGGAACGTAACCATGTTCAGGATGCGCCAGTTGCCTAAGATATGCTCGGACCAGCCGTGATTCGCGTAGCGCTTGCGTTCGCCAAACGGCAATTCGTAGACCGAAAAAACGCGCAACTGATGGCGCATGTCGAAGGACGAGAGTCCGCGCTCGGCCGCAAAATCGCCGTCCTGTTGCACGACGACGGGCGTAGTGCCGCCGATCGTGCTCGCGTTATCGAGAGCTTTCGAATAGGTGTAGATCACTTGAAGCGAAAGGCCGCGCGTGAAGCGATGTACCAGGCGCGCCTGCAGCGCGTTGTAAATTGAATTTGCCCCGGACTGATCGTAGAGAAAGCTGGTCGCGTATGGAATTTTTAGATTGTCCTGAGTGTTCAATTGGCTGGTGCCGGGAGGCGCGCGATTTGGAGCGCGGAGCAAATCGAGATCGGTGCCCTTCGTTCCGGTGTAAGTGAAATTGACGATCCAATTGCGGGTGATGTCGGTTTCGGTTCCCAGCATCCAGAGTTGAGCGTAGCCATTCTTGTAGAAGGGCGAAACGCCGGCGGTATTTAAAATTTCGGTTGATGAAGTTGCATTCGTTACGGCGGGGAATCCATTTTGGAGCGTTAGCTGCTGTGTCGCTGAGGTGATCAGCGTTTGAGCCTGATCGAACGGCGGTTGATAGGCCAGATAGGACGTGGCGAGAGTGTTGTAAATTGCCTCGTTGTAGAAGATCGAGTAGCCGCCGCGCACGACGGTTTTCTTTTTGATCGGCGGCTGCCAGGCGAAGCCGATTCGCGGCTCCCAGTTGCCATAGTCTCCGTGGATGAGCGACCGCGGATAGGCGCCGTTAAAGGTGCCCGTAGCGCCAGGCGTGACCACGTCCACGGCGGTGGCCTCCGGATTCAAATCCAGATTCGCAATATGATTGTAGAGTTCGACGGGCGGCGTGACGCCGTCGTAGCGGATGCCAACCTCGGCGGTGAAGTGAGTGGTCACTCGCCAGTCGTCCTGCGCGTAACCCAGAAATCCCCAACTGCGAAAATAGGTGGCCGCGTCGCCGAAGCGTGTCTGCGTGCTATAGGGCAAGCCTAGAAGGTAGTCCGCAAAATCGTCTCCGGTGCCCTGCACGGGAGTGCCCGCGGAGGTGAGTTGGCTGGTCATCAATCCGGTGAAAGTAAACTGCCCTCGCGGAATGGGATCTTCGTCGTTATTGAGTTGGATGCGGCGGATTTCACCGCCAAATTTGAAGGTGTGTTTCTTTCGCACGTAAATAAGCGAATCGGAAAAGCGCAACGTCTGATTGCGCGTAAGCGATGGATCGGGATCGTTCAGGCCCGAGAAGTCGGTGAAATTTATGGCCGGAACGCCGAAATTGATCGGAGCGGTTGAGACGCCGGTGATGCCGAGGTCGCCAGCGACATCGTTGAGGTAAGAATTGTCGCTGAGAATTTGAATGCGGCTGCGGCTCCAGTTCAGGTGATAAGTGTCGGAGAGTTTCGCAGACCAGTTGTGCGAGAGTGACAGGTCCAGATTTTGATTTCGTGTTGATTGATGGCCGCCGAATTCGGGGAAATTTCCGAGCGTGTCTATTCTCTGTGAGCTGAAGTTGTAGCCGGCATTGAGGTTCCACTTGGCGTTGATCGTGTGAAGTACGTGAAGATTTACGATGTCGCTATTGAGCGGCGTTGTGGCTTGCAGGTGATAGTTCTGAATCGTTCCCGGGAGGTTCGGCAGCGGGACGTAAGCCAACAGCCCCGAAGCGGCAGAATTGATCCGAGCGGCCGGAATGTTGCAGCCATCGTTCAGGAGCGTGCGCGGCCCGGTTGAACTTGAGGTTGGATCGTAAAGAACGACGCCGGTCCCGCAAAAATCTCCGTTGCGCTCGTCCTGTGTCGGAACGGTGGAGAAAACATCCACCGGCGACTTTTCGAGTGTGTGCTGGTAGTTGACGAAAAAGAATGTCTTATCCGCGCCGTTGTAGATATGCGGAATCTTGAGCGGCCCGCCGACGTTCGCCCCGATGACCTCATCGTAATGCGAAATCTTTGGGGCGGGCGCACCCGTGATTGAATACGGCTTCGCGTCCCAGATTGAATTCTCGTATTTATCTGTGAACCCGAAGCGCATGCGATTCACGGCTTGGCGCGCGAGTCTGCCGCCTCCTCGCCCGCCACCTCCTCCTGGCGGACCACCTCCGCCGGGACCTCCGCCCGCTCCACCGGGGCCGCCGGCCCCTGGAAAGCCGCCGCCCTGAGTGCCAAAGGGATTTCCGCCCTGCTGGCCAGGCGTTTGACCTGGCATCCCGGGAATGCCACCGCGTCCGCCGGGATTTCCAACGCCTAGGTCGCCAAACATGCCGCCGGGTCCGCCTGCGGCAGAGCCTTGGCCGACGGTCCCTTGCAGCAGGAAGGCGTCCGACGTAGATGCGCCACCGACGCCGACGCCTACGGTGAGAGTCGGTTGCTGCGCCATGCTGGTGCCCGGATTCTCGTTGTCCTGATTGCCGGTGCCTTCACCCGTCAATTGAGTTTGCTGAAAGCCTCCCGCGGCTAGGCCTTGGCTAAGGGCGTTTTGAACGCCGGCAGGAATCTGATTGCGTCCACCATTGCGATTTCGAGCGGCCGGCGCGCCGTTCGATGTATTTGCCTGGCCCGCGGCTGAAGTCGTACCTTGCTTTGCCGTCGCTGGCGGCGCATCGGCTGGTGATTGCGAAGCGGCGATCTCCGCGAGCGTCGCGACGCGCAGGACGACGAGGATAGGACCGCTGGGCACGACGGGAATTTTCACATCAATTGCGGAAGCGACGAATCCCGGCTCGGTCGTCTCGATGTGATATACGTCCGCGGCCAAATCTGGGATCTGAAATTTCCCGGCTTCATCGGTCCAGCTGACCCATGCCTTCTGGCTGGTTGTCTCGGTGACGTGAACCGTTGCGCCGGGAATCGGCGAACCTTCGGCCGTGTGCACGGAACCAATGGCCAGGTATTTGCCAGGCAGAGCGGGCGCTTCCTGACCCTGTGGTTGAGATTGCTGTGCGCAAGCGATGATTGGCATTGCCGCGAGCAGCGACAGTGTGGCGGCTCGTAATGGGGCAGAGAAGCGCGAAGGCATCCGGTCTGTGTCCCTAGTGCGCTTTCCGGCAGAACGCGTTACTTTCCTGCCAGAAGCCTTCGAATGTGTCGTCGAGACTATGAGCGCAATCTGATTCTACTCGCTCGAGCCCGAGCTGGCCTTCGCTGGGTCGTAAACAAGACGGAATGTGACCGGTTGGGTGAATCGCGGATTCTGCATTTTCGTGGTCACGATAAGCTGTTTGCCGTCGGAAGATAGCTCGTAGGTTCGAGTGGTCGATCCGCCGCGACGGCCTTGCATTGATGCGACTAGCTGGGAACCTTGCCATTTCGCAACGGGAGGTGGGTAGGTGTGAGTATCGTCGTCAGGATTTCCACCATTCGATGAAGGCTTCGCGGCCTGCTGATCTTCTGGATAGGCAGCGAGGACTCGACCTGAGGCGCTGGTCACTTTCACTGACGTGCCGGTTTGTAGGATTGTAAGCTGCGCCTGGTCGTTCATCATTGCTCCGGCACCGCCTTGGCCGCCGCCACGACGCCCGCCTCCGCCTTCGCCGCCGGCGCCGCGGCCGCCGCCCTGTCCGTTTGCCGCCATAGCCTCCTGCATCTTTTGGCGCGGATCGTCGCTCTGATCCTTGTTGAGTTTCCACTGGCCGGCCAGGTTAGGCTTCGCTGCGGATTGTGTTTGCGGCGCGGAAACCTTTGCGGCGCTTGCGTTACCGAGAGGCGCGAGCAACAGGGCCAAGCCGATGTTCATCGTCATTATTGCTATAAGCTTCAGCGGAAAATTATTATTGCGATTCATTGTGAGATGTCCTCCAATGCGCTCCGATGCGAAGACGGCGAGTTCGGTTCTCCGTCACATGTCATTCCCGCTTGCGGCGGGGTTAGTTCCATATTTACTCCACGTTGGGTTCAATACGCTCGACCGTGATTTCATGGGCTGAACTTGCCCGAGGATGATCCGGCTTACGAAGTCCGCTTCGCGCAGGCCGGCAATTCGTGGTCGCCGGGGCGCCGACGGGGTGTATCCGCCGTCCGGTGTGGTACATCAAAAAACTGTGGCCTCTTTTGGGATTTCGTAGCTTAATGTGGGGCAACAGGAGGCCCTGTCCAGGCCCCATATGACGCGAAAGGAGCATCCAGCCATGCCCAGCACCAGCGTCCCCCACTTTGAACGGAGACTGCTGAACAAAATTCAAAGTTTGACGGGCGACGCACCAATCCGATTCGTGTTTCAGGATGACAAGGGAGTGCTGCCGTTTCAGAAGGAGCCAGTTGACACGGTTTTCATCGAGGACCGCAAGACGCTGGTCGCCATGGCGCTGAATCCCGAAGTTGGATTCGGCGATGGCTATGCGGCGGGGACGATTCGAATCGGTGGCGACTTGATACGGCTTCTTGAAAATCTCTTCTATTCGGGAGCAGCTAACGGGCCAGGAGGGTTGTACCGCAGGCTTTGGGAGCGATGGCAGGACTGGCGGCAAGCAAACACGCCAGAAGGATCGGCCCGCAATATCCATCACCACTATGATTTAACGAATGAGTTTTACAAACTTTGGCTCGACCCGCGATTGATTTATACCTGCGCGTACTTTCCGTCGCCCAGCGCAACCCTTGAAGAAGCACAGCAAGCGAAGATGGATCTCGTCTGCCGCAAGGTCCAACTGCGGCCGGGCGAGCGGGTCATTGAGGCAGGATGCGGCTGGGGCGCGCTGGCGATTCATATGGCGAAGAATTACGGAGTCAGCGTCCGCGCATTCAATATTTCGAAGGAGCAAATTCAGTTCGCACGCGAACGCGCGAAGGCTGAGGGAATGTCGAATCAAGTCGAATTCATCGAAGACGACTATCGGAATATCGCGGGGACTTGCGACGCATTCGTTTCCGTCGGCATGCTCGAACACGTCGGGGCAGAGAACTACAAGGAGTTAGGAGCTATCATCCATCGAAGCATCGGCAATGCGGGTCGCGGGCTGCTGCACTTCATTGGGCGAAATCAGCCGCGGCCGTTCAGCCGCTGGATTCGAAAGCGGATTTTCCCTGGCGCGTATGCACCGGCCCTGAGCGAAGCGCTTCAAATTCTTCAGCCCTGGAATTTTTCCATCCAGGATGTAGAAAACCTGCGCTTCCATTACGCGAAGACGCTCGAACACTGGCTGAGCCGGTTCGAGAATGCCGCCGGTGATGTGGAAAAGATGTTCGACGCGGAATTTGTCCGGGCCTGGCGGCTTTACCTCGCCGGATCGCTCACGGCATTTCGCGTGGGCTCGCTGCAATTGTTCCAGCTGGTGTTCGCGGGATCGGAGCGCAAGCAAATCCCCTGGACGCGCGAATATCTCTACCGCGACGAGACGCAAACCAGAGAAGAGTCCCGATGGATTCATGCGATGTCCTGATCGTCGGCGCGGGCCCGGCGGGGTCGTCCTGCGCCTGGGCATTGCGACGCGAGGGCATTGACGCAGGAGTTCTCGACAAGCGCGTATTTCCTCGCGACAAAGTCTGCGGCGGCTGGATCACACCAGCTGTCGTGGAAGAACTCGAAATTAGTGCCGACGAATACGCCTCGGGCCGAGTTCTTCAGCCGATCACTGGGTTTCGCACCAGCCTGATGGGCGGCTCTGAAGTCCTCACGGATTACCGCGCGACGATTAGTTACGGCATCCGCCGGTGCGAATTCGATGACTTCCTGCTCAAACGATCCGGTGCGCGTGAGTTCGAGGCGGCTCCGTTCAAGTCGCTCGAGCGAATCGGGGATCAGTGGCTGGTTAATGGCGAGATCAAGGCGCGGCTGATTGTCGGCGCGGGTGGCCATTTTTGCCCGGTCGCGCGGCACTTGGGCGCCGATGCGCGCGCAGAGGTCGCCGTCGCGGCGCAGGAGACCGAATTTGAAATGACGCCGAGTCAAGCCGAAGCCTGCGAGATTCGCCCCGAGATACCGGAGCTATTTTTCTCTTCGGACATCAAGGGTTATGGGTGGTGCTTCCGCAAGCAGAACTTTCTTAACGTCGGCCTCGGCAGGTTGGATCCGCATGGGCTGCCACAGCATGTTTCCCGTTTCGTGGAGTACCTGCGCGAGAGCGACAAGCTTACGTTCGATTTGCCCAAGGCGATGGCAGGCCACGCGTATCTTTTGTATCGAGGGACCAGACGGCGAATGATCAGCGACGGAATTTTGCTCGTCGGCGATGCCATGGGGCTCGCGTATTCGCAGAGCGGGGAAGGCATTCGTCCGGCGATAGAATCCGGCTTGTTGGCGGCAAAGGCGATCGCTTCAGCTGGTGGCAATTACAGCGAGGATCGGCTGGAGCCGTACCGGGAGCTCCTATTCGATCGATTTGGGAAATCCGACTCGGAGTGGTCTGCGGCTATCGGCCGGAGGCTGCCCGACCGGCTGGTCGGCGCGCTGGCGCAGCGGCTGTTTGCGAGCGATTGGTTTTCACGGCACGTAATTCTCGACCGGTGGTTTTTGCACCGGAATGAACCAGCGCTTAGTTTTTGATTGATGGCTGGCCACATTCCGGACGCTCAAAGTTTCCGCTGCTGGACGGGTGCACTGCGCGATGTCTCTATCCGCTTCTTCTTAAGTCCGCTTTAGTCCCTCCCGATCGCCTAATGCAAGTCTGCCTGATAGCCGATATTGAACTTCGCCACCGAATGGCGTGACGCGTGTCACCGTGCGTCTTGTGTTCCGCGGAACGAATGTAAGCGCGCTCCGAGGAACAGCGTCTCCGGAAATGATTGAGTTCTCACCGCTCGATTCTCACGGCGGGACCGAGAGGTAGCCCAAAGGAGCGAAGAAAATGATCGAAAAAGGTACCGCAACTCAGTTGGCCCCCGTAACAACTTCAGTCAAGCTGGTCGAGCCGGGCATTCTGCTCGACCGGATCAATCGAATCCACGAAGGCATTGAACGCCGCGCGTTCGAAATCTTTCAAAACAACGGTGGTGTCCCCGGACGTGAACTTGATGATTGGTTCAAGGCCGAGGATGAGCTGCTCCATCCGGTCCATATGAATCTTGCCGAGTCCGATGGGGCCTTGACTGTTGCTGTTGAAGTTCCGGGATTCGGCGCTGACCAACTGCAAGTCAGCCTCGAACCGCGCCGGCTGATGATCAGCGGCAAGAAGGAAACGAGCAAAGAAGAGGAACGGAGGCAAACGATTGTTTACCGGGAACAGTGCTCGGACGAAATTCTTCGCGTCATAGACTTGCCCGAGGACGTAGATCCTGCCAAGGCGACCGCAATTTTAAAGCACGGAGTGCTCGAACTTAAATTGCCAAAAGGCGCACGGCCCGTAACGAGCCGTGTTGACGTGCAAGCGGCCTAACGGGCAGATAACGTCAGAAGAGTTTTTTTGTGGAAGTTTTAGTTAAGTTGCTGGCCAGCCGATGAGCCTCGTCCGTGGATTCGTGCACGGACGAGGCTGGCTCGAGCGCAAATCCCGGTGCGATCGACGCGCCTCGACTACGAGCGCCCGCTCCGCGTGCTACACCGTGATTTCAGATGGTTTTTTCGCCGGCTTTTTCGGGCGGGCTTCTTTGTCATCCTGAAAATAGGCATTCAAGATGTATTGCGAGAGCATTCTCTGCGTATTGAAGAACGATCCATTCAGCGCAATCGAGTTGCGCATGACTTCCGCGTAAGAATTTCGGCGCTTATAGAACATGGGAAGAATCGTGAATTCGAGTTTTTCGTACATGGAGGCCATTTCGCTGCAGTGCAGCTCTGAATTCTCCTTGACCGCAATGTCCCATCCCGTCGCGCCTTCCACGTGGCCCTCCGGCCACCAGCCATCCGGTACGCTGAAACTCGGGACGCCGTTCAGGGCGGCCTTCATCCCGCTCGTTCCGGAAGCCTCGTAGGGGCGTATCGGCGTATTTAGCCACAGGTCAACCCCGCTGGTAAGAAGTTGTGCCCATCCCATGCCGTAGTTGGGAACGTAGACGATGCGAATCACGTTTTTTAGCGCCGCCATCTGCTCAAAAACGCGGTGGATGAGGGCCTTGGCGGGTTCGTCGTGGGGGTGTGCTTTGCCCGCGTATACGATCTGAATCGCGCCCACGCGATGAGCAATCGATTTCAGGCGCTCCGGATCGGAGAACAGGAAATCCGCGCGTTTGTACGTGGCCACGCGGCGCGCAAAGCCGATGGTCATCGCGTTCTCATCGAACTGCGCGCCGGTCACCCGCCGAATTTCTTTCAACAACTCCTCTTTTGCGCGGGCGTGCGCATCCTGGATTTCTTCAAGCGGTATCCCAATCGCATGACGTAGGTAATTATTATCCCGGCGCCAATCGGGAATATGCCGATCGTATAGTTCCTGGAAAGCGGGAGAAGTCCACGTGCCAGCGTGAACTCCGTTTGTGATGGCGTGAACGGTATAATCCGGGAACATCTTTCGCGAAACTTCCGCGTGCAGCATCGCGACGCCATTGATGTAACCCGAGCTGCGAAAGCCCAGATAAGTCAAATTCAAGATGTCGGCGGTGAAGCAACCGAGCTTTTCGAGCAAGTCCGTGCGCTCATCGCCAAGAACACTACGGACGAGTTCTTTTTGGAATTGATCGTGCCCCGCAGGCACTGGTGTATGCGTCGTGAAAATGCATTTCCGCTTCAAAAATTCCATGTCTTCGTCGGTCACTTTTGCAAGCGATCGGCCGCGCATGCGCGCTTCCAGCAGGGCAATCGTGAGCAAGGAAGCGTGGCCTTCGTTCATGTGGTAGTTGGCGAGATTCTTGTGGCCGAGTGCAGCCAACATTTCGACGCCGCCGATGCCCAAGGCCACTTCCTGGCAAAGGCGATAACGAGTGTCTCCGCCGTAGAGATTTTCGGTTATCGTCTGATCGAACTCGCTGTTCTCCGAGAGTGCGGAGTCGAGAAGGTAGACCGGCACAATCGAGCCGCCAACACCATGAACGGAGTAGCGCCACGCGCGTAAGACAACCTTGCGGCCTTCGATGACGATCGTTGCGCGAGCGTCCAACGGTTCCAGAACTGACTCCGGCTTCCAGGAAGTAGGAGTCTCGGATTGGTTGCCATTCTCGTCGAGATGCTGGTCGAAGTAGCCTTTGCGATAGAGCAGCGTGACGGCCGCGAGCGGCATGCTCGCGTCCGCGGCAGAACGCAACGTATCGCCGGCGAGGACGCCGAGGCCTCCGGAATACGTCGGGATGTCGGCCGCCAGCGCAATTTCCATCGAAAAGTAGGCCGCACGGACTGGTTGAGTGGGTTCGGGCATCGTGTGTGCTAGGCCAGCCTGAGTGTTCTCCGCCACATTTCTCAATTGCTAACGCAAATCATGGGAGGAAAATAGCTTCCGATATAACAGCCAAATTCGCAAGCGGGGACAACAGTGGTGTTGCCGTACTCACTCATACTCGGGAGAGGCGACAGGCTTTGGAGGCTAGAACATCGAGAGCAGACGTCCTATGCCTTCGGCAAAATCTGCAGGCGGCGTGATGAGGCTTACCACCAAGTAGCCGTCCGACTCGAAATCGTAAAAATGGCCCGGGTGGACGTAGACTCCGTGTTCGTCTAGCAAATCGACTGCGAGGTCCTCATCCGAGCGCGTTGCGGGCACGCGAAGCACTGCATACCAACCGCCTTCGAGCTTCAATCGGCTGCAGCTTTTGTGGGCCGCGAGTTGCGTGTCGAGCTGTTTCAGATTGTGCTTCACGCGATGCTTAATCTGACTTTGGATTTCGTGCCGCTGCTCCAGAAACGACGGCAATGCGGCTTGGATTGGTGCGTTCATCGAGAGATAGGTGTCCGCGATGACCTCTAGACGCGCCAGCGCCTCTGTCTTCAATTCTTGAGGACCGCTGGCGATTAGCCAGGAGGCTTTCATCTGCGGCAAGCCACAAATCTTTGAGATCCCGCTCATTGTGAACGTTAAGGCCGCCTCGTTCCCAGCGAGGCTGCCCTTCGTTTCATCGTCGAGATTGAAATCAACGAAGACTTCGTCGGCGACGAGCGCGAGGCCGCGCGTTGAACAAATCGCATTGAGCTGAGTCAACTCTTCCGCTTTAACGTAATGCCCAGTTGGATTGTTCGGATGAACCACGATTACCGCGCGAGTTCGTGGCGTGATGGGGCGCTCGAGTGAGTGGAAATCAATCTGCCAGCCGTGGTCATACACGAAAGCGTACCGGATTAGCTTAACATCCTGAATTTCCGCCAAAAGATCGAAAAGAGGGTAACTCGGCTGCGGAATTAGAATTTCATCTCCGGGATTGCAGAGCGTTCGTAAAACGTATGAATAGGCTTCACTGGTGCTCGTTGCCAAAATGATGTCTCCGATCGAAACCGATATGCCTCGACCCGCGTAATACTTTGCGACCGCTTTTCGCGCATCCACGAGTCCGCGCGGCTCGGGCTCGTAAATCAGCGCGGACGGATTCCCCAATGCGCCAAGAATCGCGTCGCTGTCGTACGCGAATCCACATTGGGTAGGGTTGGAGGCGGTGAGATCGAGGAGCGTTTTTTCCGCGGCTTGATGGCGGGCCAGGGCATCGCTGAGACGATTTGGCTGAAGATTCCAGTTTGTGCGTTCGGAAAACATTCGAAGAGATCGAAAGCTAGATGTATTGAGCCGAACTGAAGGTTAGCACATAGAGTTGCCGGAAGCTGTGGGTTCGCAATAGCAAGGCGCATTTCGCAGTTTATGTTCGCTGATTTACAGAGCTTAGTGCATCGCGCGACTCGTTTTTGCATCCAAAACCACGATTGCGCAGTCACGCCCTCGCGGTAATATGGCTGAATGTCCCGCGTGACAAGGATCGGCGCGAGCTCATGAAAATAGTCCACGTTGGCGAACCGGTCCTCCGGCTCAAAGCCCATCCGCTCGCTGCCGCTGAAATTTCCAGCAATTCAACTCGGAAACTCATCGAGAGAATGCGCGAGACTATGCGCGACGCTCCCGGCGTTGGCCTTGCCGCTCCGCAGATAGGCGTATCGCTGCAAATCGCGGTGATCGAAGATCTGGCTGAGTATCACAAGGATGCGTCGCGCGAAAAGCTGGCCGAGCGCGAACGAAAAGCGGTGCCTTTTCACGTCATCATCAATCCGAAGATTCGAAAGATGAGCGCGCAGAAGGTCGAGTTCTACGAAGGCTGCCTGAGCCTGCCGGGATTTTCGGCGATCGTTCCACGTGCCCATCATGTGCGCGTGGAATGCCTTGACGAGCATGGAAAGGCGAAGGTCATTGAAGCTTCCGGTTGGTACGCCCGCATTTTGCAACACGAAATCGATCATCTTCTCGGCACTCTCTATATTGATCGCATGAACAGCCGCTCGTTCTCATCTCTAGAAAATTTCTCGCGGCATTGGAAAGACAAGTCAATCAACGAAGCCCGCGCGGCGCTACGATTGATTTGAATCGCGTGGTTCCGTCACAGGGGATAAACAAGGTGGCCCATTTATTTTCCGAGTTCGAGATTCGCGGAGTGACCCTGCGCAATCGCATCGTGATGTCTCCGATGTGCCAGTATTCTTGCGTGGATGGCCTGGCGACGGATTGGCACTTCGTGCATCTCGGGAGCCGCGCTGTCGGGGGCGCCGGAGCTGTGATCGTGGAAGCGAGCGCCGTATCGCCAGAAGGCCGCATCAGCGGTGAAGATCATGGCATTTGGAGCGATGCGCACATCGAGCCTCTCGCGAGGATTACGCATTTTGCGCGTGAGCACGGAAGTGTCGCCGGGATACAGTTGGCGCATGCCGGACGCAAGGCATCCACACGCCGAACGTGGGAAGGCGGCGCGCCGATTTCAGCTGCTGAGGGCGGCTGGCAGCCGGTTGCGCCGAGCGCAATTCCATTTTCCGAAGGCTACACCACGCCGCGACCTCTGACGCCACATGACATCAAGTCCATCATTCGTGAATTTGGCGCTGCCACTTTGCGTGCAAGAAACGCGGGCTTCCGGCTGATCGAGATTCATGCGGCGCATGGCTATCTGCTGCATCAATTCCTCTCGCCACTAAGTAATAAACGCGAAGATGAGTATGGCGGATCGTTTGAGAATCGAACGCGGCTGCTGCGCGAAGTGGTCGCTGAAATCCGCCGTGAGTGGCCGGCGCAATTTCCGCTTTTTGTGAGAATCTCCGCGACCGATTGGGTCGATGGGGGCTGGGACATCGAGCAATCCGTCGAGTTGGCGAGAAGTATCGGTCCGCTCGGCGTGGATTTGATTGACTGCTCATCCGGCGGCACAGTTGCGAAGGCGCAAATTCCCATCGGGCCGGGATACCAAACGGAATTTGCCGAACGAATCCGGCGGGAAACAGGCATTCGGACGGGCGCGGTTGGGGTGATCACAGATCCCGCGCAGGCCGATCACATCATTCGAACAGGACAAGCCGATTTGGTCTTTCTCGCCCGAGAGTTCTTGCGCGATCCGTATTGGCCGTTGCGAGCAGCGCGAGAATTGGGACACTCGGAGACGTGGCCGGCGCAATATCTTCGGGCCGCGCCCCACGGGACGAAACCCCGCGTCGCTTTACCGGATGCTCCCGACGGGGAGTGAAGCACGCGTGGCGATTGCAATCAAGTCCGTCGCCCGGCTGCACCGAATCACTTCGCCGTGGGCGTAGGATTTCCGCTTCTTGTCATCCCCAGCGCCGTGGGTTAGAGTACCCGCCTTCTCGTCAGGGGATAATCGTCGATGTCAGACAAAGGGCGCAATCATCTCAAAGTTCTTATCCGCCGCGCCGCCATCAAGAAGCGCGTTCAGGAAGTCGCCCGGCAGATTACAAAAGATTTCAAGGGCGAGCGCCTGCATCTGGTTGGTGTTCTGAAGGGCGCGTGCATTTTCCTCTCAGATCTCGTTCGGGAAATCAATTTGGACACTTCGCTCGATTTCATCGCAGTTTCGAGCTACGGCAAAGGTAAAGAAAGTTCGGGACAGGTGCGTGTGCTAAAAGACCTCGACAGCAGCATCGAGGGACTCAATGTGATTCTTGTCGAGGACATTCTGGACACCGGACTGACGCTCAGCTACCTTCGCCGCATTCTTGAGCAGCGCCGGCCGCGAGTGTTGAAAATCGCCGCGCTGCTCGACAAACCGTCGCGCCGTCTTATCAAAGAAATTAAGGCCGATTATGTCGGGTTCCAAATTCCCAACGAATTCGTCGTCGGCTACGGTCTCGATTACGGCGAGCGATATCGTAATCTGAAGGACGTCTGCGTTCTATCCCTTCCGCCAGAATAGCCGTGCCTCGACCTGTACTCACCACGCGCGAACTCGAAGATACGCCGGACGGCGGCGAAATCACGATCGCGCCCGACACTCTGATTACGCCGCTGGCTCGCGACGAAGTGGAGCGCCGCAAAATCATTCTGCGCGTCGCAGAGGCGTCGAAACAGGGCACGCGTTCGCATTTCGGGCGCGTGGTGGCTTTGGGCGCTGACCACGGCGGCTTCGCCCTGAAAGAAGATTTGAAGACTTACGTCCGCGACTGGGGATATACGCCGCTTGATCTCGGCACTTCGAGCATCGAGGCCGTAGATTATCCCGATTTCGCGGAAGCGGTTGCGAATGCCGTCGTTCGTGGCGATGCTTGGCGCGGCATCGTGATCGATAGCGCTGGAATCGGCTCTTCCATCGCGGCGAACAAGGTCCCCGGAGCGCGCGCAGCGCTATGTTATGATAGAGCCACCGCGCGCAACAGCCGAGAACACAACGACGCCAACATACTTTCTCTTGGCGCGCGCCTCATCCCAGCGGACGCGGCGCGTGAGATTCTGGCGGTGTGGCTTGAAACGGAATTTGGGGGCGGCCGCC
>Ga0302325_10015911_pt1 | contig 15967 bp, 12 predicted proteins | sample Palsa_T0_2_FD_201948 | JGI IMG/M metagenome (GOLD analysis project Ga0302325, IMG submission 201948) | Peat permafrost microbial communities from Stordalen Mire near Abisko, Sweden - Palsa_T0_2 | ecosystem: Environmental > Terrestrial > Soil > Palsa > Peat permafrost | place: Sweden: Abisko... | reverse complement strand
CTACCGCAATTTCGCGACCAAGCTCTGGAACGCCGCGCGTTTTGCCGAGATCAACGGCTGCGCCCGCGATCCCGATTTCGATCCGCGCCGTGCCAAGGAAACCCTCAACCGCTGGATCGCACACGAGACGGCGAAAACTGTCGCTGAGGTTACCGAGGCGATCGAGGCTTACCGTTTCAACGATGCGGCGGCGACTGCCTACCGCTTCGTCTGGAACATTTATTGTGACTGGTATCTTGAAATGGCCAAGCCCTTGCTCAGCGGGAGCGAAGCGAATGCAAAACGCGAAACGCAGGCCGTGGTTGCTTGGGCGCAGGACGAGATCCTGAGCCTGCTGCACCCATTCATGCCCTTCATTACGGAAGAACTATGGGCCGTGACCGCTGTGACCAAACGCGAGGTGTTGTTAGCGCTTAGCGTATGGCCTTCGCTGGCAGGTGTTGGCGACGCCAGGGCGGAAACCGAAATCGGGTGGGTGGTGGACCTGATTACCGCTATCCGCTCTGTGCGCGCCGAAATGAATGTCAATGTACCGTTGCCGCTTATTCTGGCAGGCGTGTCGGATCAGGTTTGGCAGAGATCGCAGCGCTGGTCCGAGTTTATAAAACGGATGGCTAGAATTTCTGAAGTCACTCGAGCTCCTGTGTACAAGCCTGGCACCATCCAACTTGTTGTTCGGGGCGAGACCGTGGGCTTAGCGCTTTCGGGTTTCGTCGATCTTGCCGCCGAGCGCACTCGGCTCGCCAAGGAAATGACCAAGGCCGATGCCGATATCGCGCGCGTCGATCAAAAGCTCGGCAATCCCAATTTCGTCGCGCGCGCGCCGGAAGAACTGGTCGAAGAAGAAAAAGAGAAGCGTGACGAGGCGGAAGCACGCAGGGCCAAGCTCGCCGAAGCGCTGGAGCGCCTCAAAGGCGCAACCTGACGACCTTTTCAATCCTCGCCGTTTCGGGAAAACTTACGTGCCGAAAACTCGATCTCTGCCGGTCCTGTTGGGTCTTCTGTGGCTCATCGGCAATGCCATGCGATTGTCGATACTCGCCGTTCCTCCGGTCATTCCCGCGTTGCGGGACGAGTTGGGACTCTCGGGCACCGACATCGGGATTCTGACCGGCCTGCCGGTCGTCCTGTTCGCGGCGGCGGCCTTGGTCGGCTCACGCCTTGTCGCACGGCTCGGCGTGATTACAGCGGTGGTGAGCGGTCTCATGCTGACGGCGTTAGGCTCCGCCCTTCGCGGCGTTGCACCGGATGTGATGACGCTGTTCGCCGCGACTGCATTGATGGGCATCGGCGTCGCGGTGACCCAGCCGGCGCTGCCGGCGCTCGTCGGCCAATGGTTGCCACGTCACATTGCGCTCGGCACCGGCACTTACACTAACGGTTTGCTGGTCGGCGAAATCGTGCCGGTCGCGCTCTTTCCCATTTTGCTCCCGCTACTCGGCGGAAGCTGGCGCGCGACATTCGTGCTGTGGGCCGTGCCGATCATGGTTATCGCGCTGCTCGTGATGACGGTAGCGCCGCGCGAGGCAAGCGTGCGCGTCGCCGGCCCGCCACGCTGGTGGCCCGACTGGCCGGCGCGCGAGATCTTGCGCCTGGGCGTTATTTTCGCCGGCGCCAGCGCGCTCTATTACGGCAGCAATGCCTTCCTTCCCGGCTACCTGGCCGGGACAGGCCGTTCCGATCTCGTCAATCCGGCGCTGACGGCGCTTAATGCCGGGCAACTGCCGGCTTCCCTGCTGCTCATAGGGTTCGGGCGGCACTTCGAGCGCAAGGCATGGCCGTTCGTGCTCTCGGGTCTGCTTTGTGTCGCCAGCATTGCGCTTATCGTGGCCACCGCGAGCGTGGTGACCGTGGCAAGCACAGCCGTGCTCGGCTTTGCCATCGGCGCGGCGTTTGCGCTTGGGCTCACTCTGCCTCCGCTTTTGAGCACAACGGCCGAAGTCGCCCGAGTTTCGGCGGCGATGTTCACGATCAGCTATTCGAGCGCGATGCTCGTGTCCGTCATCGGCGGCGTCGCCTGGGATCTCACCAGCGTGGAACGTTTCGCCTTCCTGCCGATCGCGCTGTCGGCGCTGCCGTTGATCCTGCTCGCGCCGACCATTAGCTTTGACCGCAAACAAGACGTCGCTAAGGAGGAATGACCGTGCTTGATTTGAATAACCGGCCGGGAGGGCCGAACCTGATCGTCACGGCAAAAACGGCGCACAAGGTGCACTTTCTCGATGCCGCAACGCTTACTCTTTCGAAGACCATCGACATGCCCGGCTCGACGCATGAGCTGGCGCTTTCGTCCGATGGGCGCACCGCCTACGGCACGGTCTACGGCGACGGGATTTTCATCAAACGCGTCAATCCGGACAGGCGCATCGTCGTCATCGATCTGCCGTCGAAGTCGCTGGCGCGCGTGATCGACCTCGGCGAAACTTACGCGCCGCACGGCGTCATGATGGATGCCTCCGGCGCGCTCTGGTGCTCGGGAGAACTCGGCAATGCGGTGCTGGTGATCGATCCGGCAACCGATAAGGTGCAGCGGATCGACGTCGGCAACACCGCGCATTGGGTTGCGATCAGCTACGCTACCGGCAAGGCATTCGCCTCGGTCAAGAGCGATTATGTCGTGGCCATCGACGTCGCCCGCCGTGCTGTCATCGACCGGATCAAGGTGCCGAACCTGACCGAGGGCCTCGCCATCGCGCCGGACGGCGAGACGCTCTATGTCTGTGCGCAGACGGCGCCCGAGTTCTACGTCATCGGTGCGCGCACGCATGCGGTGCGGCGAACTGTCACGATCGATGAGGGCAATCCAATAAATCCGCAAATGCGCCGCGTGCGGGTGTCGCCGGACAACCGTTACATCCTCGTTTCGTCCAATAAGGGCAATCGCGCCGCGATTTTTGCCGTAGCCGGATTGAAGCCGCTCGCATCGTTCCCGACAAAGAAAAGTCCGATGGGCTTCGGCTTCGCGCCTGACGGCAATCATGCCTATTTGTGCTGCCACGACGACGCCGTGGTGTTCGAATTCGATCTGTCGAGCGGTCTAGTCACGCGCACGTTTCCGACCGCGGCTGGATGTGAGTTCATCGTCGCCTATCACTGAAGGCAATCGTGCGGATTTTCCTTGCTGGCGCCAGCGGCGCAATCGGGCGGCGGCTGACGCCGCTGCTGCTTGCCGCCGGACACGCCGTGACTGGAACGACGCGATCGCTCGGCAAGGCCGAAGAGCTTAAGGCGCGCGGGATTGAAGCGGTTGTTGTTGATGTCTTTGATGCTGCCGCCTTACGCGATGCCGTGCTCCGGGCGCGGCCCGATGTCGTCATTCATCAACTGACCGATCTGCCGCAAACGTTCGATCGCGAGCGCCTGGCGGCCTCGCTCGTCAACAACGCTCGTCTGCGGATCGATGGCACGGACAACCTAGTCGCCGCATCGCTTGCTGCCGGCGCTCGCCGCCTGATCGCGCAAAGCATCGCTTTTGCCTATGCCGCCGGCTCCGAGCCGCATCGCGAGAGCGATCCGCTCGCATCCGCCGAGGGAGACAGTCCCGAGGCGATTAGTGCCCGCGGGGTGCGAGCGCTGGAAAATGCCGTCGTCAATGCGCGCGGTATGGTCGGCATTGTGCTGCGGTACGGGCGGCTCTACGGCCCTGGCACGTGGAACACGCCGAACGTGCGGGCGCCGCTGCACGTGGATGCCGCAGCGCATGCGGCGCTCCTCGCCGTCACCGCGGCGCGTCGGGCGTCTACAACATTGCCGAGGACGACGGCGCCGTCACAGTCGAAAAAGCCCGCAGCGAGCTTGGCTTCGATCCGGCCTTCAGGCTGGCAAGCTAGAACCGCCTGCTCAGGAAGCGCGAGCCCTTCAGCCCGTAGCGCCACGGCTTGTCGGCTGCCTTGGTAATGCCGATCCGCGGACCGGTCACAATCTCAACACGACCGGTTCGGGCTAACAGCTCGAATGGCGGAGCGTCGAGCGCCAAGCCATTGTGCGCGCCGGTGATGGCCAAAGCCTCGCAGATCCGGCCCGGGCCGGCGCATAAGAGCCGTTCGTCGGCCTTGCCGCGGCGCCGGCGCATGGCCGCCAGGCCCGCTTCCGGCTCGATGGCGCGAACAAGCACGGCGCTGGCCGAGCCTTCCGGCTCGCACACGAAGTTCAGGCACCAGTGGATGCCGTAGGAGCGATAGACGTAGGCATAGCCGCATGGGCCGAACATCACCGCATTGCGGGATGTCGGCCCGCGAAAGCTATGCGCGGCGGGATCGGTGTGGTGGTAGGCCTCGACCTCAACGATACGGCCGCCCACGCCCTTGAACAGTATTGTTGTCCCGATCAGGCCGCGGGCGACCTCGTGCACGCTTGGCCTGAAGAAGGCCCGGCTCAGGCGTTTTGGCATGCTCTCATCGTCGCAGGCCCGCAGGCGGATGGTAACTCGCGAGTTAACCAAACAGGCTCCCGACGCCAAATCTGTGGCTCCAATGCAACAGCCTTGGAACATTTGATCGTTCGGCACCGGAGCCATCCAAAGCGCCGCTTTTTGGCCATAGGATTTTTTGACATCGATGAGTGCGACGGCCGAACGGTCGATACGAACCGCTGCGGCGTTTTCGATTTCAGGGCGGCTTAGCCTTGAAAGCGAATGGGAGGGGCGAGGGGGCCCACGTTGGCCCGCAAGAGTTTAATGGATGCCAAGACCCACCTGAAATTGAGGCTGCCGAGCCGCCACGCCACCGAGGGCGCGGAGCGCGCGCCGCATCGCGCCTTCTATTACGCGATGGGTCTGACGCGGGAGCAGATTCATCAGCCGTTCGTTGGCGTTGCAACCTGCTGGAACGAAGCTGCCCCCTGCAATATCTCGCTCATGCGGCAGGCCCAGGCGGTGAAGCGGGGGGTCGCGGCTGTCCACGCTACGGCGCGCGAGTTCTGCACCATCACCGTGACCGACGGCATCGCCATGGGCCATGCCGGGATGAAATCGTCCTTGCCCTCGCGTGAGGTCATCGCCGATTCCATCGAATTGACCGTGCGCGGCCACTCCTATGACGCGCTGATCGGCGTCGCCGGCTGCGACAAGTCGCAGCCCGGCATGATGATGGCCATGTGCCGGCTCAACGTGCCGTCGATCTTCATCTATGGCGGCTCGATCCTGCCCGGCACCTTCAAGGGCAAGCCGGTCACCATTCAGGACGTGTACGAAGCGGTCGGCAAGCACTCGGTCGGCGACATGTCCGACGGCGATCTCGATGTACTCGAGCAGAACGCCTGTCCGTCGGCCGGCGCTTGCGGCGCCCAATTCACCGCCAACACCATGGCGACGGTCTCGGAGGCGATCGGCCTTGCACTTCCCTATTCGGCGGGAGCGCCGGCGCCCTACGAGATCCGCGACAAATTCTGCATGCTCGCGGGCGAGATGATCATGGAGCTGATCGTCAAGAACATCCGTCCGCGCGATATCGTCACCCGTAAGGCGTTGGAGAATGCCGCGGCCGTGGTCGCCGCCACCGGCGGCTCGACCAACGCCGCACTGCATCTGCCGGCCATCGCCAATGAATGCGGCGTGAAGTTCGATCTCTTCGACGTGGCCGAAGTCTTCAAAAGGACGCCTTATATCGCGGATTTGAAACCGTCCGGCCGCTATGTCGCCAAAGACATGTTCGAAGCTGGCGGCGTTCCGCTTTTACTAAAGACGCTCCTCGACCATGGCTTCCTCCATGGCGAGTGCCTGACCGTCACCGGCCGCACTTTGGCCGAGAACCTCAAATCGGTGAAGTGGAACAAAGACCAGGACGTGGTTCGTCCGGCCGACAAACCGCTTTCTCCGACCGGCGGCGTCATCGGCCTCAAAGGCAACCTCGCGCCTGACGGTGCGATCGTTAAGGTTGCCGGTATGGAGCGGCTGCATTTCTCCGGGCCGGCGCGCTGCTTCGATGGCGAGGAAGCGTGTTTCGAGGCCGTGAAGAATAAAAAGTACAAGGAAGGCGACGTGCTGGTGATCCGCTACGAAGGGCCCAAGGGTGGGCCCGGCATGCGCGAGATGCTGTCGACGACCGCTGCACTCTACGGGCAGGGCATGGGCGGCAAGGTCGCGCTGATCACCGACGGTCGCTTCTCCGGCGCCACGCGCGGCTTCTGCGTCGCCCACATCGGGCCGGAAGCCGCCCTGGGTGGACCGATCGCGCTTCTGCGCGACGGCGACATCATCGAGCTCGATGCCGAGAAGGCGTCGCTGAACGTCAAGTTGACGAAAAGCGAACTCGAGAAGCGCGCGCGCGAATGGAAGCCGCGGGCGGGCGAGTACACCTCTGGCTATTTGTGGAAATACGTCCAACAGGTCGGGCCGGCGCGTCAGGGCGCCGTCACCCATCCGGGCGGGTCGGTCGAGAAATCGTGTTATGCGGACATCTAAGCGAATAGTGCCTGCCGCCCGAAGCGGCATGGTGGTCACCGCCATTTGCGGGCTTGGCCTCGCTATTGTGGCCGGGCCGGCTTTCGCCTTCGACGGTTCGAGCGCCCCGAGCACGGCTTTGCTCGCGCCGGGCGATGGATTGCGCGGTCCGGGCAGCGCGCCCGATGGCGGCGAAAAGTCCAAAGCACTGACCGCGTTGCAATATGCGGCCGATCAGGGGCATCTCGCGGCACAATGGAAGGTCGGTCGCATGTATGCGGTCGGCGATGGCGTTCCGCAGAGCGACCAGCGCGCGTTCGGCTATTTCAGTCAGATCGCCAACACGCATCCGGATGAGCCGCCAGGCACCGCCCAAGCGCGCATCGTCGCCAACGCATTCGTGGCGCTGGGGCATTACTATCTGAAGGGCATTCCCGATTCGACGGTCGTGCCGGACGCGGCGCGCGCGCGTGAGATGTTCGCCTATGCAGCGTCCTTTTTCGGCGACGCCGACGCGCAGTACCAGCTTGGCCGACTTTATCTCGATGGCATGCCGAGCGATCCGCATCAGGCGGCGCGCTGGTTCCAGCTTGCGGCGACGAAAGGCGATTGCCGCGCCGAGGCGGTGCTGGGCGACATGCTGTTCCAGGGGCAAAAGGTGCCGCGGCAAGCCGCGCGCGGCCTGATGTGGCTCACGCTTGGCCGCGATTGCGCCGGCACCGAGGAAAGCTGGATCAAGCCGCTCTACGACAACGCCTTCCACCGCGCGAGCGACGACGAGCGCGCCGTGGCGCTGGTCTACCTCGAAGATTGGCTTAAGGGTCGCAGGGAATAGGCAGCGCGATCGTCGCTTCGCTCAGAGTTTGTAAGCCGAGCGAAAGCCTCCCCAGTGCTTGCCGAATATGCGGATGGGCGCGTCGATCTCGCGCATGATGATGGTAATGCCGTTTCCCATATCGCGTGGATAAACCTGGATGATGTAGGGACGCACGTTGCGTGCGGCGGCGAGTCCGGCACGGTCGTCGAAAATCCGCCGGTTGCGTGAGTTCGCGGTATTCCACGCCTGCTCGCGGGGCCGCTGCGGGAAGGAATACTTGCGATTATGAACCGGGAGGTAGCCATTCCTGTCGACGGCCGCGCAGAAGGTCATCCGTGGATCGCTCGCCAGCAAAGTCTCCTGGATCGGCGGCAATACATCCTCCAATACGGAGAGAAACCGCGTCCGATATTGCATCGGGTCGGTGTCCTCGATGGCGACGTAATCGTTGTCGAACAAGGCTTCCTGCGTCAGTTTCCCCTGTGCAACCAGCGCTTCGAACATGCGGGAGATGTCGTTGGCGACATCGACCGCCCGCGAGATGATTTCGCGGTTCTCCTCGCGAATTGACGCGAGCTTGCGCTCCAGTTCCGCGCGAGCGGCTGAGCCCATCTCCAGAAATTCGAGATGCAGTCCGAGCGAAGACTTGTTGGCCACGCGAACGCGCGTTGTGCCTACGTCGTCGAACTTGGCCTCCAGAAACATTCCTGAGGCGATCAGCGGCATCTTGTCGACGCGAACCAGCGCTCCGCCCTCCGAAATGTCGGCGGTTTGGCCGCGAATGACGCCGGCATCGGTGCGCAATTCGACACCGATCTCGCAGGGCAGGCGGTCATGCCGCCTGCGATCTCCGGCTTCGCTTTGACGCAGGAATATCGTAACCCGCATCTTGAGTTTCTCGGCAAGCGCGATGACGCCTTTGCCGTGCTGTTCAACGGATTTCCCATAGGCCGTTGCGCCGGTCGCGGCGTCGCGAATTTCGGATGCGCCTTCGGACACCGCGCCGGTAAAGCGCAAGGTCTCGTTGGCATTGCGCGCCACGGCCGTCGTCGCGCTGTTTTGTTGTTCAATCGCGGTGGCCACGTTTCCGAACAGCGGCCGCAGGACTTTGATCACCTCTGTGATCCGCTGCACCGCCTCGAAACAAGTCGCGGCGTCGTTTTGCAGCACATCGACCTTCTGGGAAATCTCTTCTGTTGCCTTTTGCGTTTCTTGCGACAGTTTTTTTACTTCCGCAGCGACGACCGCGAACCCGCGGCCGGCCTCGCCGGCGCGGGCGGCCTCGATGGTCGCGTTCAGCGCCAGCAAATTCGTTTGTCGTGCGACCGTCGAGATCAGGCTCAACACATGACCTATCTGCGTCGATGACTGCTTGAGGCCTTCGACGCCGCGCCCGGCCAGGGCGGCCGATTCATTCGCCTGGTCGGTGAGATCGTCCGCCTGGCGCACCCGGTGGCCGATATCGTCCGACGAGCGCGCGAGCTCCTCGATCGCCGCGGCGAGTTGCGTCAGGTCGCGGCTCGCGGTGCCGGCTTGAGCGACCAGGCTTTCCGTCTTCTGCGTGATCGAATCGGTGGCAGCGGCGGAATCTTCGGCTTCGCGGCAAACGAGTTCGCAAGCCCTGTGTACCGCGCCGATCATGGCGCCGAGATCGGACTCAAGAAGATTGATGGTCTCGCGGATGCTGCTGACCTGGACCGTCTGGTCCGCTGCGAGGGGAGTTTGCGATGGCTCCGGCTCGTGAGCCGTCGTCTCGTCAGCGCGTTCGCGGCGCTTTGTGGGGAACCATTGCATTCGGAGCCAAAGATTCGGGTGCTCCGCAATTTGGGTCAGGTGTGGTGAATGTTCGGTTAAATCTGCCCATTGGGGGGCAGCCGCAAGCGCGTTTCCCGCCTTACCGAAGTCTATGGTTGTTTCGCCGCCTCGATCGCCAAATCGAGCCAAACCGGGACGTGGTCGGACGGCTTTTCCCACGCGCGCACGTGGCGATCGATGCCGACGCCGGTGAGGCGGTCGGCGGCTTCGGGCGACAGCAAGAAGTGATCGATGCGGATGCCGTTGTTCTTTTGCCAGGCGCCGGCCTGATAATCCCAAAACGTATAGAGACCTGCCTCATCGCTAGCGGCGCGCACGGCGTCGGTCAGTCCGAGGTTGGTCAGCGCGCGAAACTCCGAGCGGGTTCGCGGCAGAAAGAGTGCGTCGCCGAGCCAGGCCTGCGGATTGCGCGTATCGGCGGCGGTCGGAATGACATTGAAGTCGCCGCCGAGGACGAGCGGCTCGCCAAGCGAAAGCCGCTCGCGGGCATAAGCAAACAGCCGCTTCATCCAGCCCATCTTGTACGAATATTTCTCGGTCTCCGGCGGATTGCCGTTGGGCAAATATATGGTCGCGATCCGCAGCGCGCCGTGCGCGGTCGAGACGACCGCCTCGATGAAGCGCGCGTGATCGTCCGTGTGATCTCCCGGCAGACCGTTATTCACTTCGTCGAACGGGAATTTCGAGAGCAGCGCCACGCCATTGAAGGTTTTCTGCCCATGGACTGCGAGATTGTAGCCGAGCGCCTCGAAGGGTTCGCGCGGAAAGGCGTCATCGACGCACTTCGTCTCCTGCAAACAGACAATGTCGGGTTTGCGCTCGGCGAGCCAGGTCATCGCCGAATCAAGGCGCTGCTTGATCGAATTGACGTTCCAGGTGGCGATGCGCACGGGCTACGCCCCATTTTTCCGGAAGGGTGATCTTATCCGAAAACCGGTATCCACCCCCGGATCGGGTTCGGGGGCAGGCTTTTTCGGGATTACGCTAGAGCGCGAAGCTCGTGCCGCAGCCGCATGAGGCGGTGGCTTTCGGGTTATTGATCTTGAAAGCCGAGCCGATCAGATCGTCGACGAAGTCGATTTCGGCGCCGGCCATATAATCGAGCGATATGGGATCGATCAGCACCGTGGCGCCAGCGCGTTCGATCACGATGTCGTCGTCGGCCTTGGCGCGCTCGGTGCCGAATTTGTATTGGAAGCCGGAGCAGCCGCCGCCCTCGACGCTGACGCGCAGCATGGTGCCCGCCGCCTCCTGGCCAAGGATCTCGCCGATCTTGCGTGCCGCCCGCTCGCTTACCGTCACGTTGGCTACCATGTTCTTCTCCAGCCGGGCATCGCACCGATTGCCACGGGGTTACCACGATAGTTAAGTGCGGCACATGCTAAGGTCAATTAGCTAGTGTTCCGAGAGCCCGGCAGATCGATGACTATTGGTGCCGCAGCTTTTCGCGCGCCCTATGCGTGCGACCCGCTGCAAAGTCGTGGGCGGCTGCATGCGGAGCCCGCCAGCAAGGGCCGTAGCCCTTTTCGCCGTGATTGCGACCGCATCATCCACTCGACCGCGTTTCGCCGGCTTAAGCACAAGACCCAGGTGTTCGTGTTCGACGAGGGCGACCATTACCGCACGCGGCTGACCCATACGCTCGAGGTCGCGCAGGTCGCGCGAGCGCTCGCCCGCGCTCTAGACCTGGACGAGGATCTCGCCGAAGCAATGGCGCTCGCCCACGATCTCGGTCATCCGCCGTTCGGACATGCCGGCGAGCGTGCGCTCGATGAATGCCTAAGCGTCTACGGCGGTTTCGATCACAACGCGCAAACGTTACGGGTGGTGACGACGCTGGAGCGGCATTACCCGGGCTTCGACGGGCTCAACCTCACCTGGGAAACGCTGGAAGGCCTGGTCAAACACAATGGGCCGCTCACCGACAAGGGCGGAAAGCCGCTTGGCCGTTATCGCGCGCATGGCATTCCTGAGACCATCCGGCAATATGTCCGGCAGCAGAACCTAGAATTGTGGAGCTTCGCAAGCGTGGAGGCGCAGGTCGCTGCGTTCGCCGACGATATCGCCTATGACGTTCACGACATCGACGACGGCCTGCGCGCCGAACTGTTCAGCCTCGATGACATTGCCGCCGTCGCACTTCCGGGCAAGATCATCGCCGACATCCGCGCGGCCTTTCCCGCGCTCGATTCCGCGCGGCTCGTGCACGAGTTCGTCCGCCGACTGATCGGACTATTGATCGAGGATGTGATCGCCGAGACCGGACGCCGGCTCGCCGCCCTGGCGCCAGGCTCGGCCGATGACGTGCGCCGCGCGCCCTCGGCGGTGGTCGCCTTCTGGCCGGCGACCGCGGAGGCCGAGCGCCTCATCAAAGGCTTTCTCGAGACGCGGATGTATCGGCATGCCCGCATCCAGCGGGTGATGAACGAAGCAGCCGGCGTAGTTCGCGACCTCTTTGCCCGCTACAGCGCCCGTCCCGACGACTTGCCGGCGGAGTGGAAAGAAGGGCTCGCCGGCACTGACAAGGCGGCGGGCGCCCGGCGCATCGCCGATTTCATCGCCGGTATGACCGACCGTTACGCGCTTGCCGAACATGCACGGCTTTTTGACTCGACCCCGGAATTGGGTTAGGCGCGCGGCGCAAAATGTCGAACCCGCCCCGACCGATCAATGTCTTTGCCGACACCCTTCAACGCGTGCGCGCGGCAGCACGCGTCGTCCTTCCTGAAGGTACGGATGTGTCGCGCGTTCAAGTCGAACCGCCGCGTGACGCCGGCCATGGCGACGTAGCGACCAACGCTGCGATGGTGCTGGCAAAAGATGTTCGTCGAAATCCGCGCGAACTTGCGCAAGCCATTGCCGCGCAGTTACGCACGGATTCAACTGTCGCCAGCGCAGATATCGCCGGTCCGGGTTTCATCAATCTCACGCTTCGGCCGGAGGTCTGGACGCAGGAACTTCGACGAGCGGTCATGGCAGGCGGCGATTATGGCGGCAGCGATATCGGCGGGGGAGTGCCCGTGAACGTCGAATACGTTTCCGCGAACCCCACCGGGCCCATGCATGTCGGCCATGGTCGCGGCGCCGTTTTCGGCGATGCGCTGGCCACTCTGCTTGCCTTCAGCGGCTTCAAAGTCACGCGCGAATATTACGTCAACGATGCCGGGACGCAGGTCGATCAACTCGCGCGCTCGGCCCATCTGCGTTATCGCGAAGCCCTGGGTGAAAACATCGGCACGATTCCGGAGGGACTTTATCCGGGCGAATATCTCAAGCCTATCGGACGACAACTAAAAGCATCCTATGACGCTAAGCTTGTGGGTCAGCCGGAATCGCAATGGCTTCCGATTGTTCGGCAGGTAGCCGTAGAAGCGATGCTTGTGAAGATTCTTGAGGACTTGGATGCTCTTAATATTGAATTCGACGTTTTCTTTTCCGAAAAGTCCCTCTCTGAGACGATAATTGAATATGCGCCCCAATTTGGTAAGCCAAAGTTCTATTGCGCGAGCAAATCTTATGACCTGATGGAGGGGCCTCCCGGAGGCCTTCGAACTTATTTGATTCGCCAAGAGGTAGCTCGTTTGGGTGCCGGCCCGGGAGCTTTTGGCTTTTCCGAACGACCTCCGCCTGGAGAACTCGCTCGATCCGATTTTCTGGGTTCGACACTTCGACAGTTTAGAAACAAAGATTTGATCTATTCAGGTCGCCTGCCGCCGCCGAAGGGCGCGCCGGTCGAAGATTGGGAGGACCGCGAGCAGACGCTGTTCCGTTCGACGGCGTTCGGCGACGAAATCGATCGTCCGCTGAAAAAGTCCGACGGCTCGTACACATACTTCGCGTCCGACATAGCCTACCACCGTAGCAAGATCGAGCGCGGTTTTCGCATTCTCATTGATGTCTGGGGCGCAGATCACGGCGGCTACATTAAGCGCATGCAAGCGGCCGTCGCGGCGCTGAGCGACCGGAAGGCCGAGCTTGATGTCAAGCTCGTCCAGCTTGTGAAGTTGTTGCGCGCCGGCGAGCCGGTGAAAATGTCGAAACGGGCAGGGGAGTTCGTCACGCTTCGCGAGGTCGTGGATGAGGTCGGCTGCGACGCCGTGCGCTTCATGATGTTGTTCCGCAAAAACGATGCCGTGCTCGACTTCGACCTCGCCAAAGTCATCGAGCAATCGCGCGACAACCCGGTCTTTTATGTCCAGTACGGACACGCCCGCGGCCAGTCGGTGTTCCGCAACGCGCGCGAGGCGTTCTCCGATCTTCCGGCCGATAGTCCGAGGTTGCTTGAAATCGCGAATCTGGAACTGCTTTCGGACCCCGTGGAACTCGCCTTGATGCGCCAGATCGCGCTCTATCCGCGGGTTGTCGAGGCCGCTTCGGCGGCGCACGAGCCGCACCGGATTGCCTTTTATCTGTTCGATTTAGCGAGCGAATTTCATGCTCTTTGGACGCTCGGTACCGCATCGCCACATTTACGCTTCATTATCCAGAATGATCGAGAACTGACCTTGGCTCGCCTTGTGCTTGTACAAGGCGTCGTGATGGTGCTGGCATCGGGGCTCGCGTTACTTGGCGTCGCGGCGCCGGATGAGATGCGATAGTTCCCCTTCGGGACGTTGGGGCACTGCAAAAGCAGTCGCGGGGAATCACTGTTCGATATAGTTTGAACGCCACAATCGGAGCTTAAGCCCGATGGCCGATGATAATTTTCGCTCCTACCGCAGCCGCGATCCGCTGCCGCGGGACGAAGCCGATCAGATCGCCAACGACGAAAGCGATCCGCTCGCGGAATTGGCGCGTTTGATCGGTCAGAGCGATCCTAACGCCGAAGGCCGCCGTGCTGAATCCTACAGGGCGGCACGATCAGATGACGCCGCGGCCGCTTCCGGTGTCGATTGGGCAGCCGATGAGGATTATGCCGAGGAGCACGATCGTGCGGACGATCGCTACGTTCCGCCCTCTCCGGCGCCTCCATCCGCCGCGTCCTATGCGCCGCAGGAGCGCGACGACGAGAACGAACCGCGCCCGGCCGGTCGATATTTTTCCGGACCCGCGACGCAGTTCAACGGCTTCCGCGAAGAGGCCGACGCCGACTACCGCCAGCAACAAGTGCCGGTCTTACGCGCCCGGGACTTACCCGCCTGCGCGACGGCGGAGCCTGACGAGGGCTATGAAGCCGAGGAGCCGGAGCGCGAAAGCGGTGAAGCATACGCGGCGGATGATTATTACGACGAGGCGCCAAGCTCGCGTCGGCGGGGTGGTCTGATCGTCATCATGGCAGTGTTGGGCTTGGCGGTGATCGGTACCGCGGGCGCGTTCGGCTATCGTGCAATGTTCGGCGGTTCTGTCCTGCCGACGCTTCCGCCCATCATCAAGGCGGGTAATGGTCCGAACAAGATCGTGGCGAATTACGGCGACTCCCAAACGAGCAATTCAAACCAGGCGGCAAGCCCGACTTCGACCGAAAATCTCGTTTCGCGCGAAGAACAGCCGGTCAATATGGAACCGCCGAAACCCGTTCCTCGGGTCGTTTCGACGATTCCGATAGGCTCGGGGCAAAACGCAGCCTCGCCCGGAACGGCGGCTGCGCCGAATGCCGCGCCGGCGGCGTCGCCCTGGCCGCCCGCGCCTCCGCCGATGTCGACGACACTACCGGTGCCGGCACTCGCCCCCGGACAGGCGCAGGTCCCGACGGATCCCAAACGAATTCACACCGTCACCATCCGGCCCGATCAGGCCGGTCCTTCGGACGTGTCTAATCCAGCGGTCTTGCCGCCGCCCGCCCCCCGCAATGTGGCGCGTCCGGCGCCGCCGACACCCAAGCCGGCCGCCGCGGCAAGCCCGCCGCCGGCCGGGACCAATGCGCCGCTCTCGATCGTCCCCGGCAGCCAGGCTGAAAACGCCGCCCAGGTGCCTGCGCACACCCGTGCCGCCCCGGTTGCCATGTCGGTAGCCAGCGCCGGGCCGGTGACTGGGGCTGCGGCTGCTCCGGCTTCCGGCGGCGGCTATGCCGTGCAGGTCACCTCCCAGCGCAGCGAGGCCGAGGCGCAGGCTTCTTTCCGGGAGCTGCGGGCCAAATTCCCCAATCAGCTCAACGGGCGCGAGCCAATCATCCGGCGCGCCGATCTTGGCGCCAAGGGCACCTATTATCGCGCCCTTGTGGGCCCGTTTGCCTCGGTGGAAGACGCCGCCGGATTGTGCAGCGGCATCAAAGCCGCCGGCGGCAATTGCATCGTCCAGAAAAACTGACGGCAGCACGCTTGACCCTGGCGTGGCCCGCGGGCTAAGCGGCCGCGATGCGCGCCTTTATTACCGGCCTTTCCGGACCTGCGCTGACCGACAACGAACGCGTATTCCTCCGTGAGGCGGAGCCATGGGGTCTGATCCTTTTTCAGCGCAACGTCACTGGCCCTGAACCGTTACGCCGGCTGATCGAAGAGGTGCGGGCTACGCTTGGGCGCGCGGCCCCGGTGCTGATCGACCAGGAGGGCGGCCGCGTGCAACGCCTCGGTCCGCCGCATTGGCCGTCCTATCCGCCGGGGGCCGCCTATGGCGCGCTTTACGACCGCGATCGGGAAACGGGACTTGCGGCGGCGCAGCTCGGCGCTCGCCTGATCGCGGCCGACCTGGCGGCGCTCGGCATCGATGTTGATTGCATGCCGATCGCGGATGTTCCGGTTGCTGGGGCCGATCCGGTGGTCGGGGACCGCGCCTACGGCACCGAGCCGGCCAAAGTGGCCGTCATTGCCGGAGCCATTGCGCGAGGCTTGGCCGAGGAGGGCGTGCTGCCGGTCATCAAGCACATTCCCGGCCACGGCCGCGCCACCGCCGATAGCCATAACAGGCTGCCCGTGGTCAGTGCCGACCGGGCAACGCTAGAGGCCACGGATTTCGCCGCTTTTCGGCCGCTTGCAGGCCTGCCGCTCGCCATGACCGCGCATGTTGTGTTTACCGCTGTC
>Ga0302325_10015910_pt1 | contig 15967 bp, 14 predicted proteins | sample Palsa_T0_2_FD_201948 | JGI IMG/M metagenome (GOLD analysis project Ga0302325, IMG submission 201948) | Peat permafrost microbial communities from Stordalen Mire near Abisko, Sweden - Palsa_T0_2 | ecosystem: Environmental > Terrestrial > Soil > Palsa > Peat permafrost | place: Sweden: Abisko... | reverse complement strand
CGATATGACATACCATGAATTATCTGCTATCCCTCGTCGCGGCAGCCGGATTTGGACTCGGTGCGATCGTGACAACATTCGGCAACGTACCGCGCGAGCCCCAAACCCAGCAGCTCGCCGACAGGCTCGCGCGTCACGACGTCGGCGCGATGCGGTACAACCAGCGCTGCAAACGTCCGCTTACGAACGGTGCTCGCCACCGAAGGATAAGTCGTGCAGACTATCGTGCATCTCGCTGACGAGCTGCTCGCCCTCTTGGGTCGAGGGTTGAGCCCATTACGGACAATCGCGACGCATTGCTGGTGCTTGGATTTGAACGCGCCTACCCTCAGATCCGCGGGGGCTACGAATCGACACTTCGGTAGCGTGTCTCGAAACGGACCGTTGGAGTGAAGCAGCGGGATATCAGAGTGGTTTTGAGCCTCGAAGCGTCGGGAACGATCTGCCAATGGCCAACCTTCTCGCTCGGTACCCGGTCGCCCTGACCGTCATCTTGCTCGCGTGCTCGAACTTCTTTATGACCGTCGCTTGGTACGGGCACCTCAAGAACACAAAGAGCCCTCTTGTCCTGGCGATCTTTGTGAGCTGGGCAATCGCCGCGCTCGAGTATTGCTTCCAAGTGCCCGCTAACCGCATCGGCTACGGCGTCCTGAGCCTGACGCAGCTCAAAATCCTCCAGCGAATTTCTTCGCGAGATTGACTTGTCGCCAAAGATCGCACCAGCTCCGCTGGGATGCGTTCAATTTCTTACGGTTCATACTGCGAAGGGCTTGGAGTTCGACAATGTCTATCTGATCGGTGCGGCCGAAGGCCATTTTTCAGCTTACCAAGCGGTAAAGTCTGGCGCAAACAGCCGTTCAATGCAGGAGGAGCGACGAAGCTTTTTTGTAGCGGTTACGAGGACAGTACGCCACCTTCGCATTTCTCACGCGCGACAATATTTTGGATGGCAAGCTGCTCCGTCGAGGTTTATTTCGGAAATGGATCCGGTAAGTTAAGCAGTCGCAGCACTTCGAGGGTTGCGCCGGATGAAGATCGTTTTTCGCTAATATGAAGACTTCGGAACGAGAAGCGCGGTGAAATTGTCGCGCACGGTGAGCTGGCAGTGTTTATGGGTGATCACTGATACGTCTGGAGGGTATCTAGAAAGGGGTTTACCAAGATGTTACCACGATGTACCTAATCGAAAACCCGTTGCTCTGTTGGTACAAAATCGGCTTCTCGTATCGTCCGGAGATTCGTTTTGACCATCTACGTCGCATGTGGCACGAGGACGATGCCAGCAATGCGCATTTGGTCGCGTACATGCCCGGCTCGATGAGCCTGGAGCGGCAGCTACACCGGAAAGCGAAGGAGCACCGTCTCCCGGCGCTCGGACGCGACTACTACGAAATGGTTCCCGAGGTTTGCCGTCTGTTCTTCGATGCCGGCGACCGCTACTGTAAGGTACTGGACCCGGACGAGGCTGAAGCTACGTGGAGCGATTGCTTGTACCAAGGTGGCGAGCAACGGGCACGCGCCGTAGCGTGTTCGTTGGTCGTGGCCGAAGCCGAACGCAATATCCGGCGCGACTACGGCGAGGCGCTGCTTCAAGAAATGCGCGCCGACGTTATCGCGGCCGGAGACCGGTCAACCGCCCTACAGGAAGCATCGGCGTGCGCATACGACAGTCCCGCGTTTCAAAAAGCCGCGAACGATTGGCTCCGGCCGTTCTGCTGCGGCTATGAACCGACCGACAAACAACGGCCAAACGTCTGGGTTGACGTCGGTCGCACCGAGACGCGTAAAATATAGCCTATGTATAGCCTAACGAGCGAAAAAGGGCGGTTGTTGGCGAAAACGGCAACATTCAGCAGCGAACGGCAAACCCTTATGCCACGGGCGTTTGCCGCTGAACAGAACCAGCCAGAAAAACGGTCCGAGGCCTCTGGGGGACTGGGGGTCGCAGGTTCAAATCCTGTCTGCCCGACCATTTGCAAACCCTCGTTGCATAAGGAAAAGACAGCGCCGGAGTTCCGAGCGCTGTCTTCGCGTTTACGGTCCTGAACCTCCTAAGCACCGCCTAAGTCGCTAATTCGCGCTGCGGCTCGCGTCACGGCGACTAGGTCGAGATCGTACCGGCGCGGCGCGAACAACTCGCCGTGGGCAACCGTGCGCGCCACGCTGAACGCCGTGGACGCAAGTCCTCGTGCGATCGGTCGGCGGCTGCGGCTGTCGGCGCGACCACACCGTCCGGCGCCGGCGAGATTCCGGCGCGCGAACCCGTCGCCAGAACTGTTCGGGCGGCGTCATTAGCATCGGTGATAGGTCGCTAAAGCGATTCGGCTACGTGCAAGCCAAGGCGACGTAGTAGGTCGGGCCGGGTCCGAGGGTGGAGGCGCTCGAGACTTGGCCGGGCGGGAACGTGATCGTCGTGCTGTCGGTGACTGGAATCGGGTTGCCGAGGCCCTGCCATCCGGCTCCGGAGACTCCGAAAAGCTGATAGTATTCCGTGCAAAAGGGTGGCCCGTAGAGGTTGAACTCAAGCTGCGGTGAGGTCATCGCCCCAGCGGGGATGGTAATCGAGCTGCCGCTGTTGAGCGTGAAGGCCGCCGTGTAGACCGTTACGAGGAGCCCCTCGTTCCCGTCCGTGGGCGCGGGGGAGACGGTGGGTAGGGGCATCGGTGCCCCAGTCGGCACAACCCCGTAACTGTAACCCCGGATGGTGATGCTGCCGCTAGCCGAAGACCCGCTCTGGAAGGTGATATTGCCGCCGCAATAGGCATCGGCGGGGAACGGAATCGCGGTACCAACCGATAATGGCGCCGTGGTCGCAGGGGTCGAATAGGTGTTTTCCCGGCAAACGATATCGGTCGTCGTCGTCCCGCTCCCACCGGTGCCCGTCGGAGCTGGTGTTGCCGATGATGCCGTCGCGCTCGATGTCGGCGTCGAACCGGGCTCGCCGGCCGGCGGGACTGAAATGGAAGTCGTGTTACACGCGCTTGCGGCGCCTGCGGCGGCAACGAGGGCCAATAAGGCTCGGAGGCTTCTGGCGCTGGGCTCGAACATGGATCGCGCTCCTCGCAGCAAACAATCGAGCGGCTGGCGGAGCGTTTGCTGCTGGGTGTGATGTCTCCTAGTACCGACAACGTCTGGGAAAGCCGCTCCGCCCGAGGAAGGATCGCGTCCAACGCTTTGAAGTAGCGGCGGCGCGACGCAGTCGCGCGCCGTGCGAGGCTCGCGTCAACAGCACGCCGGAGATGTGGACGCCAAGTCGTCGTCGGTCGTACAGCATGTCGTTGCTTCGCCATCGCGCTCTTCGGTTTCTGCGACGACGAAGTATGTTTCCCAACGTCGTCCGTCCGGGTCCGTCGCCCACACTTTGTTCTGTACGGCATAACAGCACGTCTCGTCCATCTCGATATCGATGGCATATCCGGCGCTCCCGAGCCGAGCGATAGCGGCTTCGACTTGCTCCGGCGTTTCGACGACGACGCCGTAGTGCGCGCCCTCGCGTACGTTCGTCGTTGGGTCCAGATCGAGCGCAAGCTCGAGGCCCGGCTGCTCCGTAAGGAACAGGGCGTAGTCGGCATAATGCTTCGCCGGTTCGGCGAGGAGTAGCGTGCGATAGAACGCGACGCTGGCGTCTAGGTCGCGCGTCGCGAGGTTAAGGTGCATCTTCATGCGAGAACTTTCGTCGGTACCGTCTGCGTCGTAAAGCGCCGTCTCCTGACAGCACCCTTTGGATCGAGATCTCTCGAATCTACGGCTAGAATCGCTGAAAGTCAATTCGCACCCGGGCACGGTGGTGACCGAGGACACGGTAGGAGTGTGAGGAGATCGCAAAGCTCGGTCCGAACCCGTGAAGGGTATGAAGCGCTTTATTCTAGGCGTCCTTGTCGCCGCGTTTTCGCTCGCGACTGCCTCCGCACAGTCGCTCCAAGCAGGTTCGCCCGCTCCGCTCAAGGCCGGCATCAACGAAAGCGCGACCGACAATTTCACCGGGACGCACTACTGGTATTTTTACGGCGGCCCGGGCGCCGTTGACGTCCACTGCGTCTTCAAAGGCGGTGGCTTGCTTGGAAACTCGCTGAACTCGACGCTTACGTTTACGCTATCGGACTCGGCGGGGACCTGGAGCACGAGTAAGGTCCTGCGGTCGGGGTCGACCGCGTCCGCTGCCCAGACGACCTTTCATGCCGCTAACCTCAAGAAGCGCGCGAAGATAATCGTCACCGTCGCGCCTGTGGCCAACGGCCTCGTGCGCATGGGCGGTGACTATCAGATTACCGCTTCGGGCGTCGTCGCGTTCGGCGCGGAGAAAGCCGGCGATCCGATCGTCGGAACGTACATGCAAATGAACGGCATGACCGAAAACATCGGCGTCACGAAGTTCAAGGTCGACGGGACGGTCGTTGCGGCCAACGGCTTCACCGGAACCTGGAAACTGTTTGATGCCGACACGCATACCTACGCGGTCGTGATCAATGGCGAGCGCCTCTCGCTGATCTATCGCCCGGCCATTGGCCTCGTCGACGCGAGCGACGCCGCCAGCACCAACCCTGTCTTCAAAGCTCTGAAGTAGCGGCACCGCGACAACGCGTCGTCCCTACGGGTCGACCAGCGGTTCGCATATTCCTGGATTTCTTCACGGCGCGAGCGCGCCCGCGCCCTCTAAGAAATGGTCCCGAAGCGTCGAGAGCTCTTCATCCAGAACGGCCATGCGAGCCTCGAGTTCCGCATCGCCTTCGCCGGGCAAACGAAGTAAGGTGAACGAGGCGATGCTTCCGCGACCGTACGGTACGATGCGCAGAAGTGCGGCCGGCACGTAGTGATCGGGCGCAGCGGCGACCAGGAAGTCTACGACGCCAAGTGCGGCGTCAGTGCGCAAGCGGAAGCGACGTTCGGCGCCGCCGTCGCCGATGACAATAATGTCGTCGCCGTCTCTGCGAACTGCCGTGGCAAAACGCGGCGCCCAATGCGGGAGATTCTCTGGACGGGCGACGTACTCGAAAACGGCTGATGAATCTTTTGTAATCGCGAGGCTTCGCGTCGCGGCCGCCTGCTGCTCGATACTCATTGTTTGAATTGCTCCTTGAAGCTTAATAAGAAGGTTGATCGTTGGTCGCTTCGGACTCGGGCTCTGATCTCGCGAAGAGCGCAATCGTTCGTGGCGACAGAACGAGTGTTACCGCAAAGCCGCGTTCGGCAAGGGCGCTCGAGCATCTGACCAGGTCTTTCCTCGCTTTTCGAAATGAAGCCGCGGTGGCGGAAACACTTTCATGCTCCGGCATGTTGTGCTGCAGCGACACTTCGCTCAGGCCCTCGAAAGTGAGGAAGAGACCTTCTTGTTCTGCCGAAGACGATTCGCGAATACCCTCGCGCGCGAGGATCTCCCGTAGTGCTTCGACCACCGCGCCGCCGCGAAAAACGTCGCTTCCGGACGGCCCACTCGCTATTACCACGGGCCGTAGTATCTCAGAGCCGACGGGGCGGGTCGATTACCTGCGGGGTAATGGACGCAAGACCCATGCTGAGATAGACTACGCCCATGAGAGCTTCTAGCGCGTTGCCGCATGGGTCCGATCGGCCGATCGGTGACTTGCTGCGTGGCTGGCGCGAGCGTGAACGGCTGAGTCAGCTCGAGCTTGCGCTGTCGGCCGGAATGTCTGCGCGCCATTTGAGCTTTATCGAGACCGGCCGTTCGCAGCCGAGCCGCGACATGATCGGACAGCTCAGCGACGCTCTCGCTCTGACCTTGCGCGATCGCAATCGCTTCCTGCTCGCTGCCGGCTTCGCGCCGGTTTATTCGCACGACGAGCTGGAAGCGCCGCAACTCGAACTCGTCCGCGCTGCCGTCCGCCGTATTCTCACCGCGCACGAGCCATATCCGGCGATCGTCATCGATCGCTACCACAACCTGGTCGATGCGAATGCGAGCTCGGCCCTCTTCACGAAGGATTGCGCGAGCTGGCTCCTCGCCCCGCCGGTAAACGTGCTGCGGTTGACCTTGCACCCCGACGGAATGGCACCCCGCTTTATCAATCTCTCGGAATGGCGGCCTCATCTGCTCGGGAGTTTGCGACGCGAGGTCGAGTCTTCGGGTGATAGCGAGTTGAACGCACTCTATAACGAGTTGAAGGCCTACCCCGTGAGCAACCCCTTGCCGGAGACCCGGCAACGGAGCGCCGCCGACATCTGCATGCCCATGCGTTTGCGAGACGGGCAACGCGAACTCGCGTTTTATAGCACGATCGCGACGTTTGGAACGCCCTTCGACGTCACGGTCTCAGAACTCGCAATCGAGTCGTTCTTCCCCGCCGACGCAGCAACGGCGCACGCGCTGAACAGCGGTGCATTTTCCTCGGCGTAAGGTAAGACCTCAGCGCGTCGCCATGTAGGCGGCCAGCCCTACGGCGAAAACCGTGAGGGCCGGCCTTAGCGCGCGCTCCGGCAGGCGATTGGCGACAGCGGCTCCACCGGCGGCGCCGAGCGCAAGACCGAAGACGATTCCGATGATGGAGTACCACGGCAGCGGCCATCCTCGTGCGACGTAAACGCCGGCCGCGGGCGCGGTAAGCGGGAGAGCGACCAGCATCAAACTCAGCGCCTGCGCACGATGTTGTCCTAAATGGAGAAGCGTCGTCGACAGTGCCGTTACCGCGAGGCCGCCGCCGATTCCAAGCAGGCCCGACGAGAATCCACCGGCAACGCCGATCGCGAGCAATGCGCTCCAGCGTGCGGGGTCCGGTGGCGCGTCGTCGGCGGACGGGCCTGCGCGACCACGCAGGAGTGAAACTGCGGCGAGAACCAGCAGATAGCCGACGAAGAGCCAGCGCAGGGTTCGGTCGGACAATCCTGTTGCCATGAAAGCCCCGAGAGCCCCGCCTGCGAGGAAGCCGGCCGACAGCTGCGCCAACCACGCGACCGGAACCGTTCGCTTGCGCCTGCGATACTGCGCGAATCCGGCGAGGCTCGTGGGCGGGATTTGAACGATTAACGAGACGCCTTGCGCGACGTGCTGATCGACGCCGAACGCGGCGCAGACGGCCGGCACGAGAATGCCGCCGCTACTGACGCCGAGCATCCCCGACGCAAAGCCCGCTGCCGATCCGGCGCCCGCGCCTTTGAGGCCACCTACGAGACTTCCGATCGTTGCGGGGTCGAGCATAATAAAAAGGATAGCATTATCGAGGCCGTCGGGGCGAAGCGCCACGCGCACGACAACGCACTTCTCTCGGTCAAGGATCCGCTGGTGGATCCGTTGCGAACGCTTCGGTCGAAAGTCGAAATGTTTGCTTCGCACCGGTGGCAAAGCCGGGCAGACCCTGCTACATCTTGATCCTGGGAGGCAACGAGCCATGGCAGTGACCGGCATCGGTGGACTTTTCTTTAGGGCGCGCGATCCGGATGCGCTGGGAGCGTGGTATCGTACCCATTTCGCAATTACCGACCCAGGCGAGGCAGTTTGGCAACAGCAGGCCGGGCCCACGGTATTCGCGCCGTTCGCCGCCGACACGGATTATTTCGCCGCCGACAAGCAGTTCATGATCAATCTGCGAGTGGACGATCTGGATACGCTGCTCGCCGACTTGCGGCGTGCCGGCATCGAGGTGAAGACCGATGCGAGCTGGGACTCGCCGGAAACCGGCCGCTTTGCGCGGGTGTACGACCCGGAGAACAACGCGATCGAGATTTGGGAGCCACCGGCGGATTAATGCGGCGAAAGCCGGCGAAAACAGCGGCAGGGTGTCGCGCGCAAAATCACCCTGCCGCTTAGTTCACCAAAAAAATGCGGCCGGCGAATCCCCTAAATGGGTGATCCTGCGAAGTCTGCTACGGTACATCTTTGCGAGGACGAGCGCATACTCTGAATGAGTGAGGTCCGATAGCGAGGGGTCGAGCTATGCTAGCATGAGTCGCGTGTCGTCTCGTCGCGCAACGCTCCGCGTTGCAACTCAGGAGTGAGTCCCATGTCCACCGTCACAAACCAAAGCCAAGGCTCCTCGCTCGACCTTCGCGTGTTTGTCAGTCCGACCCATACGATCGCCGGCGATCCGAACCGGACGTTCTCTCCTACAACGGCCACGCTGATCTTTGGAGCCGCCGATGCCGTTCTGGTCGACGCGCTGATGCTCGCCGAGGACGTCGAGGCTCTCGGCGACATGATCGCGAGCACGGGTAAGAGACTCACCACGATTTTTGTGACGCACGGCCACGGTGACCATTTTCTTGGAAGCGAACAGCTAACCGCACGGTTTCCCGGGGCGCGCGTCGTTACGACCCAAGGCGTTGTCCACTACATCGACGCGCACTTCGACGAAGGGATGAAGACGTTCTCCGCTTATTTCGGTGACGCGGTCTCGAAAATGAGCTCGCGACCGTCGCCGCTCTCCAATGACGTGATCCTTCTCGAAGGCCACGAATTGCGCGTCGTCCCGGTCCCTGGAGGCGACATCGCGCCCGCGGCCGTCCTGCATATTCCCGCGCTCGACGCCGTTGTCGCCGGCGACGTCGCCTACAATCAGATCCATCAAATGCTCGCGCTCGGCGGGCCGGCCGAGTGGGACAAGTGGATCGAGAGCGTCGGCATCATCGAACGTCTTCGGCCGCGCATCGTCGTTGCCGGTCATAAGAAACCCGAAGCTCGCGACGACGAAGCGGAGCGGATCCTCAGCGGCACGCGTGCCTACATCCAGGATTTCGCGGAGGCATACCGGTCCTCTAGTACGGCCGACGAGCTCGTCGCGGTGATGCGATCGAAATACCCCGAGCACGGAAATCTCACGACGTTGATGTTCTCGGCCCGGGAGGTAATCAAAGCCCGAGCGAAATCGCCTCCGCCTTGATGCAGGTCTGGAGGGCCAACTCGTGAGCGAAGCAACGAAACATGGCGGCACTGAACCGGAACTCGCGGTCACCGTCGAGCGCCGCGGCCACGTCCTGCTGATCGGCCTTAACCGGCCGGCGAAGCGCAACGCCTTCAACCTAGCGATGATCGATCAGCTCGCAGCCGCCTACTACCAACTCGAGAACGACGACGACGTTCGGTGTGGCGTTCTGTTCGCCCACGGCGACCATTTTACCGGAGGGCTCGACCTCGCCGAGGTCGGCCCGCTGATCCGGAAGAACGTGCTCGACTTCTCGGCGCCCGGACGCCGCGACCCGTGGCGCAAAGACAACGTCTGGACGACCCCGCTCGTCGCCGCGGTGCAAGGTTGGGTGATGACGCTCGCGATCGAGCTTTTGCTCGCGGCCGACATCCGGATCGCGGCATCGAATGCGCGTTTCGCGCAGATGGAGATCAATCGCGGGATTTACGCGTTCGGAGGCGCCACGATCAGGCTGCCCCGCGATGCCGGCTGGGGCAACGCGATGCGATGGCTCCTAACCGGCGACGAGTACGACGCGGCCGAAGCCTACCGCATCGGGCTCGTCCAAGAAGTCGTCGAGCCGGGACGGCAACTCGAACGCGCGATCGAGATCGCCGAGGCGATCGCGACGAAGTCTGCGCCGCTCGGCGTCAAGGCCACGCTCGCGTCCGCGCATCGCGCCAGGCTAGAGGGCGAGGCCGCAGCTTTTGCTCGGTTGGAGCCCGACATGGCCGAGTTATTCGACAGCGAGGATGGCCGCGAGGGGCTGCAGTCGTTCGTGGAACGGCGTGCGGCGCGATTTAGGGGCCGCTGAACGACGTCGCTAGACGACGGTCGGCCGTCGCCGGAAGGCGTATCGCGCCGCGAGCAGCAGGCCGCCGGCCAGAAGGATGACCGTCAGCACGTTGACGATCGTGGCGCCGCGCCCTCCGCCCGCGCGTCCGAAGCGTGCCGACGCCGCAAGCGTGTGGTGAATGAACGCAACGACCCTGCTGGGCGTCACATTGAACGTTGGGTCCCCGGGCCGGTAATCGGAGTAGAGACCCTCCGGCCCGAAACGGAAGTCGTTGAGCAATGCTGCGAGAGGGGGTTGTATTCGGTCGCGTGCATTCGGCGTCGTATGGGAGATCAGCGTTACCGTCTCAACGCCGAACCTTCCGAATGCGAATGCGAATGAAACTTCGTAGGGAGTGACGCCGTCGACCATCGCGAGCTTCCATTCGATGCGACCGCGCGGATCGAGGCTCGGGTGTTCGAGCCACCGGACGGGCGCAAGACACGAACCCTTCTTCCAGCGAAAGCATTCATCGGACGATATTGCGCGATCGAATCTCCCCACGAGAGTCTCGCCGAAGATCTCCATCCACTCATCGGCGCGTACGAACGCCTCGCGCCGATACGAGAGGTAAAGCGTTTCCCCACCGTCGACGACGATCGCCTCGCATGGCTCGCTGGTTAGAGCTCCCGTTTCGCACCGGGCGGAGGCCTCGGCATTCTCTTGCTCGTCGTACGCTACCGCGTCATCGTTGAGCAGCATGGCGCCGCCGCTAGGGACGGTAAAAAAGCCGTTCGACTCCGCCAAGTGGTGCGTGCCGGTCACCCAGGCGAACGCCAATCCGTGTGCGTTCCCCGTTGCCGCAAAGGCCGATGCCGTCGAAAGTCCGGCGGCCGCGACAATTGCGATGCCTACGGCGTGCAAGCGCCGCCGGCTAACACCACCCCCTTGAACGCCGGCTCATCGGTAGTCGGGAACGGCGTCGTCCCGTTGCCGCTGGGCTTCAGGCAGTTCGAGGCAAGCAGAAAGGCCATGATCGAGGCGTACTGCGGGGGGGTCAGGGAACCCGGCGCAGTGAGCGGCATCTGCTTGGTGACGATCGAGCGCAGCGCCGAGATGTTCAGATGAGAACTTCCAAACGCCGATCCCGCAAGAGCAGGGGCGGACACGCCCTGCAGCTGCGCGCCGTGGCACGCCTGGCACGACGCCACGTATTGGGCTTTGCCGGCTTTCACTTGCGCCGCCGTGTACGGCGCCGAACCGGCTTGAACCGCGCCCTTGGTCGCCGCGGTGGCCGCCAGACTCTGTCCCTTAGCGGAATTTGCGATCGCATTTGTCGCGCCTACCCGAAAAGCCAAGACGTAGCTGCCCTTGCTGCCCGGTAAATTCGGCGTGTGCTGATTGCCCGGCTCGCCGCCGGCAATTGCAAGATACTCTACACCGCCCACGCGATACGAAGAGAACGGCGCGACGATCGAGGAGCCGGTCGCGTGCTTCCAAAGAATTTTTCCGCTCTTCGTATCGAGCGCATACACGTTGCCCGCCAAATCGCTCGTGAACGTCAGACCCGTCGACGTAACGAGCGCACCGCCTTGCGCGGGATATGGAACGGGGGTTCGCCAGGCGAACGTTCCGCTCGATACGTCGACTGCGTTGATTAAGCCGGTGCCGTCGGCGCGCGCCGTCGGTGGGCCGCCGCGAAAATTCTGCCCCTGTACCCACGCCGGCTGTTTCGCGTAGCTCCGAAACACGCCGCACTCTTGGGTGACCGGGATGATGAAGTAGTTCGACGCCGGATCGTACACGCCGCCGAGCCACTCTGCGCCGCCGCCGTGATTGGGGCACGCCTTCGTTCCGCTCGAAGCAGGCGTCGTGTCGAGATTTAGCTGAGTTGCTACTGCTAGACGGTGGACCACGGCGCCAGTCGGACGGTCGAGGATAACGAAGTTCCCGCCCTTGTCGGCAATGGCGAGAAGCGGGCGCATTTTGCCGGCGACTTTGCCGTCGAACAAGACGGGCGGCATGGCGGGATCGGCGTCGTGCGTATCGTTCTTGATGATGTGGTAGTACCACTTGAGTTTTGGCTGCGCGCCCGAGATGTCGAGCGCCACGACCGAATCCGAATAGAGATTCGTGCCTTTACGTGTCGCATCCGAGAAGTCTGGACCAGGGTTGCCGGGCGCGATGAACAGCGTGTCGGTTTGCGGATCGACCGAGAGCCCGCCCCACAGCGCGGCGCCGCCGTGTTTCCACGAGTCGCCGGCCCAGGTGTTGTGGCCCGGTTCTCCCGGCGCAGGGATCGTGTTCCATTGCCACAGCTTCGTTCCGTCGCTCACGTTAAAGGCTTGGACGCTCCCGTTACCGCCGAAGTCTCCGCCCGCCACGCCGATGAGCACCATGCTCTTGTAAACGTAGGCGGCCATCGAGTACCAATTGTTCTGTTGCGTCGAGCAACCCACGACGTCCCAAACGGCCTTACCGGTCTCGGCGTCGAGGGCACGAACGTGACAGTCCTGCGTGCCGATGAAGAGCTTCCCGTCCGCAATACCGGCGCCGCGATTCGCGGCGAAATCGAGAATCGTCGCCGGCGTGTACGGCGAGTCCCACTTCAGCGCGCCGGTCGCCGCGTTCAGGGCGATAACGTGATCGTGGGGTGTCGTGAGGTACATCGTCCCGTCCGACACGATCGGAGCCGTTTCTTGTTCGCCGTCGTCCGCGATTTGCGTCGACCACGCGGGCGCGAGGCTCGCGACGTTCTGCTTCGTGATCGACGAAGACACGTAGCGGTTGTTACCGTAATCGTGCCCCGCCAAGAGCCAATCCGACGGATTCGCTCCGGCGGAAACCGGCGACGTCGAACTCGCAGCTGCGCTTGGCGACGATTCGGTCGTAGGCGCTTGGGAACAGCCGCCGAGAATCGATACGGCAAGCCCGAATGCGATGGCGCGTTCGTTATAAAGATAATATGGCATTCCGCTCCTTCACCGACGTGCTGTAGGTTACGACCCATTCTAACTGCGGCCGACCGCACGCCTGCCTCGGTCGCAAGCCAAGGCACATCGGCGCCTTGCGCCAAGCTTAATGATCATGGAGACGTGGCCGTAGGACTCAGGTCACAGATCGTCGCCGGCAGGACGGCTGCCGGAACGATTGCCGAAGGTCCCCGTAGGACACACTGATGGATCGCAAACTTCTCGGTTGGATCGTATGGTCAACGTTTCGCGCCGAGGCGGAACGCGAAGAGCGTGTTCGTGCAGTCCGGCGTAAAGTGCAGCGCGAGATCGAGTCCGCTCGGCGCAGCGAGGCAGCGTATCAGAAGCTTCTCGACCAACGGCTGCGCGAGAGTCGCATCCCTTCGACCTGGCATCCGGCGCCGCGCATGACGGCAGAGCAGTACGCAGAGGCGCAACGTATCCGTCAGAGCGATCGCGAAGCCGCCGGCGTCGTTCGTAGAATCGGACAACCGGCGCGGTTGCTTCACGCTCCGGAAGCTTCGGCCGCATGGTATCTATCGCCGCAGTATTTGCAAGAAGGCTTGAACGACGGAAAGGCGCGGGTTCCAAAGCTCGCCGCCGACTACCGTCGCGAGCAAGACGAGCTCGAAGCGATGCGCGTGCGATTCATGGCGCGGCTCCGGCACGGTCACTGACCGTCATGTCAAAAACTTTAGGTTTTTTGCGATCGTAGCGCGCGGTGTGACGTAACTCACACCGAGCGTAAAGAAAAAGCCTAAAGAACGGCATCCGTCGCACCGACGAAAGTGATGTGCCTCACGCCGGACGCTTATGTGTTCCGGCGATGACGGACGCCCCGGATCGAACTGCCATCAGCCTTGCAGGCTTCCAAGGAACGGAGTAGCCGCCTGATGATCCTTGCTACCCTCGCTCTCTCTGCCGCGCTCCAAAGCGAGCCGGCGCGACGGCCGATTTCCCCGGCTGCGGCGATACGTTCCGTGCGCGATCTCGGGCGAGCGCCGGCGAACACGACCGTTCATCTTGGGGTGCTCTTGCGTTACCGGCACGCGAATTGCCGGCGCTGATTGCGGCGCAAGGCGACCGGCGTTCACCGTATTACCACCGCTTTCTGACGAACTCGCAGTGGAACGCATATTTCGCGCCCGACGCCAGCTCGGTGCTGCAGGCGGCAAGCGCGCTCTCGCGGGCGGGGTTTCGCATCGCTCGCGTCCCGGCAAACCGGGGGATGATTTTAGCGGATGCTCCGGCTGCAACCGTGGAGCGTTACTTTCAAACGGAGATCCATCGCTTCGCCGTTGACGGAAAAGCGACGTACGCCAACGTGCGCCAAGCGGTCGTGCCGCAAGAGCTGCAGGCGCTCGCGGTTTCGGTCTCAGGACTCGACGCGGTGACGCAGGCGCACTTTTCGCTGCATCCAAGCGCGAGAACCGTCATCGGTCGCCAGGCGGCGGCACAAACTGCGGTTCGCAAGCGCGCCGCGTCGACGACGCGCCCGGTCGGCGAGTTCACGCCCCCGCCCAACCCGAACCCGGAACCCACGCTGGTCAACGGGACGTCCTACACGATCGGGTCCCTCGGTGGCTGGGGGCCGGTCACGATCGCAACCTCGTACGACTATCCCGTCATGCACGGATACGGCGGCGTGGGACACCCGGTCGGCGATTTGATCAACGCAGACTTTGCGGACTCCGATGAAGCAGCGTACCTCAGTCAGTTCCAGATCCCGCACACCGGGAAGATCGTCCGCGAACCGGTTGCCGGCGATTCGGCCGGCGCCTCGTCGGGCGCGGCGCTCGAATCGACGACCGACGTCGAGACGATCACGGCGCTCGCGCCGGGCTCGGATTATTACGAGTACTTGCTCGCGGGCCCGTACGAACTCGACGTTGAGAACGGCTACAATCAAGCCGACAGCGACAACGTCGTCGACGTCGTGAACTCGAGCCTGGGATACTGCGAGTCGCAGGATCCCGCGGCCGCATTCGACTTCGGTTACCTCGCGATGCAGGGCAGCGCGAAGGGCATCACCTTCACGGCGGCCACCGGCGACAGCGGAGCGCTGGTGTGTTCCGCCGCGCTCGCAAACGGTGTCGAGAACGCGTTTCCCGGCGTCTTCACGCCGGCGAGCTCGGACTATTTCCTCGCCGTCGGCGGATCCGATCTCGTGGCAAACCCGCTCAACGGGTCGTACCTTCTCGAGAACGGTTACGAACTCGGCGGCGGCGGCGTCTCGATGTTCTTGTCGCAACCCAGCTGGCAGGCATCGACGCCGGGAACGAGCGCTTCGGGGCGTACGGTTCCCGACATCGCGCTGGCTGCGGGCGGCTTCGGATTCTCCACGATCGACGGCGGGACGAGTCTGCCGAATTCCGGCACCTCGATCGCATCGGCTCTCATGGCCGCGCTGATCGCGGAGATCAATGAAACGCAGAATTCGCGCAACGGCTGGATCAATCCGAGCTTGTACCAAATTCAAAACGCACAAGGCTACGCGTGGGCGTTCCACGACGTCACCGTCGGCACGAACGGCACGCAGCTCGCGGGCCCGGGCTACGATCAACTGACCGGCATCGGTTCGCCCCTTGGATGGGAATTGGCGGGCGAACTCAACTCGACGGCGATCGCGACGGCGACGCCCACGCCGTGTCCCTCACCGACGAGTCCGGCGCTTCCAACCTTGCTGCCGCCCGGCAAGAAAATCTACGTGACCAACCACAGCGCCTTTGGGCCGGGCGGCCCGCGCAACAATCCGTCCGTTACCGTCTACATGGCCAACGCGAGCGGGAACACGGCACCGGTCGCGACCCTGGCCGGTTCGTCGACGGCGCTCAGTCAAGTCTGGTATCCCGCGGTCGACTCGGCCGGCACGCTCTACGTCTCCGATCAAAACACCGGCACGACGTCGGGCACGGTGACCGAATACTCGCAGTACTTCAACGGCAACTACGCGCCGAAGCGGACGATCTCTGGCGTTCGTACGCCGACCGGCGCGGCCGTCGACGCAGCGAACGACCTCTACGTCGCCTCGCCGGATGCGATCAACGTCTATGCGCCGGGCGAAAGCGGACGAGCGACGCCGATTCGGACGATCTCGGGATCGAACACGGGGCTCTTGAACCCGTACCAGATCTTCCTCGATGCGCTTGGGAACCAGTACGTTGCCGAACAGAACGCCGTCTACGTCTTCCCCGCGGGCGCCAACGGCAACGTTGCGCCGACGGTAGACATCCTCGGAAACGCGAGCGGTCTGCAAGACACCTTCGGCGTCGCGGCCGACTCGGGCGGCAACATTTACGCGACCAACACCAACCTCAATACGGTCGAGGTTTTCACGGCGGCTACGGTCTCGCTCTTAGGCGGCAACG
>Ga0302325_10015907_pt1 | contig 15968 bp, 4 predicted proteins | sample Palsa_T0_2_FD_201948 | JGI IMG/M metagenome (GOLD analysis project Ga0302325, IMG submission 201948) | Peat permafrost microbial communities from Stordalen Mire near Abisko, Sweden - Palsa_T0_2 | ecosystem: Environmental > Terrestrial > Soil > Palsa > Peat permafrost | place: Sweden: Abisko... | reverse complement strand
ACAGGTATATGTTCCCTATATAGCTGGGCTATTTCAGCTGTACCGGCATCACCGATATTCAGCTTGTAGGGCTCTCATCGGCATTACCGATAATTGAGGCTGTACAGCTGAACCCCCTGTAAACACGTGATTTCCAACTGACACTACCTCCCTAACATGTACTCGTGAGTACTGTGAGCTACCTCGGACGCTCAATTACTCAAACGATTAGGTGTTCAAATGGCCACCTGGTCTACTCTCCAGTCCCCAGCTCGTCTTCTTCGAGCTCTGCACTAGGAGCTACTTGTACTGCAGCAGCAACGACCCAATTTCTCACCTCCCCACCATACGACAATTACTTCTATTCAGATTGCCACGCCGCAACGCAGGTTGTAGTAACTTCTCCTCTCGCAGACAGCAACTTGAGCATCATTTCACCACGAGTTATTGTCGCTTGGCCAGCTGGGAACAGCGGTATCGCCACATTCTTCGCGCCTGAAAGTGGTATCAATGGAACGTTGGGCATTCAGTTGCTCAACTCTTCCATAGGATCACCTCTAGGTCCTCTCTACAGCGACAGCAATGGTGGGAATGCAGCTGTGGGAATCAGCACTCAGCTCCAGTTCAACAGCTCGGCTACCTTGGTTGTGGCAATTCTGGGCAGCATACGGACCATTCGGGATTTCACTGAAGGGCCAAGTCTGCTCAGAACCGACATTCAGGATGCGTTGAAATACTCGACTATTCAGAATGGCGTTGAGCTCAGTCGACTTTGGCTCGATAATATTACGACCACAACTCTGTCATTCACTAGCGCCAATCAAACCATCAAGCTTGACAACACCTCAGTCACGTTTCCAGCTGGAACGTACACTCTCAACGCTTCGTTCAATTACCCACAGTTAACTCAGTTGAGCATAGATGAAGTACTGGGCGCACAATCCACAGACCTTATTACTCAATCGCCGAGTCAAACAACGTCACTCTCATTTCTATCATACACTACGAAACTCACGGCTGGAGGCTGGAGGTTCTTGACTTACTTTGGCCGAGATTCAGTGATTTCTGCTTTGTTGTTAGAGCCAGTGCTGAGTGAAGGGAAGGGTGGTGCCATTGAAGCTGTCATTTCGGCGGTCCTGGAGCGAATCAACAGTACTGATGGGTCAGTTTGTCACGAGGAGACAATTGGGTGGGCATTTCTGCAGAACGAGACTGCGTAATTGGCTAACCTTTGCTAGTGACTACGCGACTTGGACAAATTTGCAAGACAACATTACCAGTACAGCTCCATTATGCAGTTACATAATGGTGAGACATCCTTCAGAAATCACATGATGCAGTTCTGACACGAGTAGATTGACTCGGATTACTATCTTCCAGTATTGATGGAGCGATACTTCGTTCAGAATGCCAATGGATCTTCACGTGCGTCTAATTTCTTGAGGTTTGTATCCACCACACAAGGCATTGACCCCGCTAATCAAATCTAGCACGATGGCGAGCTTCTTCCCCTCAAATTCTAACTTGACCTACAGGCAACTTGCACAAATCAACGCCAATAAGATCGTAAACTTGGCAGCACCATTTGCAGCACCTGGTAACCAGACAATTGACAACTTGATGCATTTGAAAAATGGTCAAATTGTCGGAGAATGGCGAGACAGCACTTACGGAATTGGTGGAGGTCGAATCCCATTTGACGTGAACACTGCTCTGGCCCCAGCAGCCTTGCGCGCGATTGCTACCCTCTCTTCAAATGGTATCCTAAACTTCAACGCAACTCTGGTGAACGAGTACGCCCAAGTATGGGAAGACAACACCCTCCAATTCTTCGAAGTCTCCATCCCGCAATCAGATGCGCAATCACTCCTCCAGAATTACACAACCGAATCCGGGATCTCTGGTCTTGAATCTGAAGCTGATACACTGCATGGCAACGTCACCTTCTACGCTATTTCTCTTGACGGCAATGATAATCTCACCCAAGTGGAAGTGATGAACACCGACAGCTGTTTCCGGCACTTCTTACTCAATACCACGAACGACAAGCAATTGACATCGTTTTTGAATAATACTGCAAATAGTATTCGTCTCAGGTTCCCAGCTGGACTTATGACTGATATCGGGATGGTGGTGGCGAATCCTGCGTATGGAGGTAACACTGTGTATGCAGCTAATTGGACAAACCTAGCATATCAAGGAACTGTCGTCTGGTAAGCATTGTCCTAGCCCTTTCCTTTCTCACCTTATCTCAGCTCCTTAAAAAAAAGCTGTGCTAATTTCTTCCAGGTCCTGGCCACTAGCAATGATGTCCCGCGGCCTCGAACTGCAACTCTCGCGCTGCAACTCCAGCTCCGTCCCGGCATTCTGCTCCGATGAAAGCGTATACGGAAACGTGAAGAATGCATACAACAGCCTGTGGGATGTCATCGAAGTAATGTCTCCGCACTTGAGCGAGGAGGTTTGGTCGTGGTCGTACGCAAACGGAAATTTCAGCTATGTTGCGTATGGATCGTTGCCGCCACCGCCCGGGAGCAGTCCCACGGAGAGTGATATTGTGCAGCTGTGGAGTTTGACTTTCTTGGCTGTTACGAGGAATGAGGGGTTGAAGTAGTGGCTGTTGAGCAAGTAGATATGGTGGGTTGGTGATAGTTAAATCAAACTGTTACTTGCGCCGGGCTCATCGACATTAGATAAGAGATCTTCTTGACAAGAGGACACTTTTGTTTACTCATAGTGGAGCTGTAGCTGAGAGACGGAGCCGAGAAGTTGTTTCGAAAGGTGGATTCTCCTGGTCAGTATAATGATCGCGTGTCAAACGTAAGATTACAAAAGATAAAGGAGATGATAGCGACGAAGTAGGATGCTTATTGTACATGTGTCGAGAACAGGGTATGCGACTCTTTGAAAACAGACTGCAAACACTAGCGGGTTTCGCAGGTATTTTGAAACCCTCATGATCAAGGTGTGCATGTAGCGAGAGAGGAGCTAACGGGGTTTGAAAGCCTGCATGATATAGGTGCAGTGGTAGTACTTCTGTCTGTTATGCTTGCCTTTGGTCGAGTCCCCGCTCTGGAAGAGTAGAAAACTTCTCGCTATGGATAGAAAGTCACGTGGGCCTGTACGCCGGCACTGGGAATAAGTTTTCGCACACTTCTACTAATTCTTACATTTTAGCCCCTAAGGCGCTATAAATCACTCCTTGGTAGGGTTGCCACCTTCTCTCTGAACAACTTCTCCGCACGACTCTATACCGGATTCTGCTTCTAGTGCTTAAGCTCGAGGAGATGCGGCAGAAGTGCTTCACTGAAGCTTTCGGATGCCTCGCGTGGTAATAGTGATGGTAAATGATCGATAGATATAACCGTGAGAGGCGGATCATTCTTGACCTCTACAGGAACCGTCGGCTTGTCAAATGCGGTAGCAATCGTATAAATGGGGATCGGGCTGTTTGGGTTACTATCAAACGTCAGCGGCCCATCTCCGATTGGGAAACTAGAATACGGACATTGTGTCTGCTGACAAATCGCAAACAACGGATAGCTTGCGATCTAGGGTATCTAGAGACTTCATATCGACGAAATAAGGGATCCTAGACGTGAGGTAAATGCTGGGAGTTCATACTATTAGTAGATAGTTTAGGCAAGACTGCTCGGATGATAACCCACCAGTTGACAAAGATGTCATTCTCGATAATTTCTATGAATCTATCAGAGTATAGTGTCAGTCGATAATTTTCCTACTAAAATTCGAGGGTCGGTAGAGTTTTTCAAGCACAATCCGCTTTGGAAAATGCCACCCACTAGATGGATGCTGCGTATAGAAGAGCTCACGGGCCACCTTTAGCTGTCTCCGCTTAAAATCTCCACGATATAAGCATTTGTTTATCTTAGATATAGCACGTAATATAGAGTTAGATTTAAATAGTGCAGGTATATAAACTAAATCTTACTTAATCACGTTCTATCACAGGTTCAAAACGATTATACAATCTGAATTGATCCTTAATTACAAGAAGATTAAACTAAAGAGGAAAGGAAGAGAAGAGCTTTTCCAAGGGAATAAGGCCTTTGTATAGAAGTCGGCATAGCAACCGAAGCGAATCGCACGTGCCAAAGCACTAAGACCAACCCAGGGTCCAAACTCTCACACGTTCTTTGTTAAAACTTTAGCATATAAGCATAAATTAATAGCGCTATTACTATATTTACTTAAAGGTTTAATAATACGCACTCTTAGTACTTTACTTCTCTTTTCTAATCCTTATACAATTGCTTTTTTAATATTTGCAATCAACTTGATCTTGTTAAAATAGCTCGATGCTAATAAGAATAGCTTATTATTTGAGTTTATAATATTATTTTTCGAGGAATAATTTATATAAAGTTGCTTATTGCGCTAAAATTATCTCTTCTCTTTTTTATTCCTAATAATAATAAGCAAATTAGATATAAATGTACTTTAAAGGGACTTGTATATATTAGCTAAGCTTAATTAAATATTTTTAGTAGTAATTTGCTTATATTTGTTAACTAGTAGCTCTTTAAAGCTAATAATAATAGTATTTTTTAAAAGTATTATATTAAGCATTTTCCTTAATAAGAGTTGCGCTTGCTTTTTTAAACTCTTTATTATTAAAGATTCTTTATAAATTGCGCTTAGCCTTAATATAATAATTAGCCTTAACGAGCTTCTGTCGCAATGAGCCAGGGCTAGCTTAGCGCCCTGATTAGGCTTACTTAGCAGCCCTTGTATTTATAGTCCAGATGCTCCCTACGAGCTTCCTTCCTCAGACAACCATTTTGCAATCACTCTGCCTCCTGCTTTTTGTGACAGCTTCTTAGTAGTAATTAGGGTAAGTATACTTTTACACTTAAGCGCTTTGCTTAATTTAAATTAAAGGAGAAGGCTAGTTAGCATCTTCTGGGGCTAAGCGACCCTCTCTAGATCAATTAGCATGCTCGTCGTCATAATTAGTATAATAACAACGCAATTCTATGAGGGGAAGTTTAAATCTAATCCAAAAAAAATGCTAAATCTAATCCAAATTATAATCTAAAAGGCACTTTAACAACCGCGCGCGCACTCACTTATAATACTTGCTATGTGTATATTATTAAAAAAAAAAGAGTAGAGTTTTTGTCACGAAGTGATTGCATTGCAGTGGTGGTAAAGAGCTTGCATTGGAATTTAGAGCTGAAACCGGGTTTTGTGCGCCCGCACACGCGCTAAGCACGTGCAGGCATGCCACGTGACTGGCATACCGTAACAGTTTTAGATAGCAAGCATAGTGGACTAGAGAATGTAAGTGGCTATAGACTTCTCCCGAAGCTTATATAAGGGTAAGATAGCCTTTAAAGTAAATGCTTACTTAAGCCTTTGATGTTCTTGTGAGTTTTTAGTCATCTTATAGCCCCTAGACCTAAGTATAGCATGTGGTTGGCTAGAAGTGCTTCTTTGGATTATAATTTGGATTAGATTTAAAAAACCCTTTCTATGGCTGTGACAAGTGAGTTGTGTGGTTCTTAGAATTTTAGCAGAAGCTTAATGCACAAAATATTTTTTTCCGAGAATAGTAGTGATGCCTCAAGCATCTAGGGTTCCACTTAACGCCACTTGGCACAAGCATATAAGCGAATGTAGATCCAAAAATGGATCCGCGCGGAGATAAGACGTGGAAAGTGTAACTGAGCCTCACAAAAGCCAAAACTTATTATAAACTGCAAGGCTACTACTACTAGCCGTTTAATAAGCATAGTTTGTTGATATTTTAAGCTATTAAGAAGGGAGTTAACTGGGGAGTCTTTCGCTATTAGCATTATTAAAGTAATAAGAATCGAGAAAGAGGGAAAGAAGATATTAATTAAAGAAGAGAAAGTTGCATTTAAGGCTCTTATTAAATCTACAAATTAATTCGATTCGACGAATATTCGTCGAATTTAAAGCAAATCGAACACTTCTTTAAATAAGCTCGCAATTCGTCGATTTGACCAATATTTGTCGAATATTTGTCGGATTTCATATGATTTTTAAGGCTATTTATATACGAGTTTCTAGTGATATTCTCTATTAAATTTACATTTAATTTAATAATTTTAAAGCTATTTAGATATTACCCTATAATATAAACACGTGATATTTTCCGCTTTTTAGACCTACTTAGCTTCTATACAACAAATATAATCCTTTAATAAGATTAAAGCCTTTAAAGTATAATAAAGACTTATAATCTTCTTAGCAATATTAAAGCGCTTTCTAACATTTATCTCTAATCCCGGAATAAGAAGATAACTATATACTATAGTGTGTATATATAAGGGTATTTGTGCTTATAAGCCTTTTACTAGTTTAATATATATTAAACTTGATTCTCTTCTTATTTAATACAAAATTGAACCCCGAAAGGTTAAAAAACTGGCCGATATTATCATTAGTTGTAATTATAGCTTTATAGTCTTATAAAAACTTAAATTTTATATTTACTTTCCCTTTTTTAAACTTTTTATATAATAGTATAAAATAGTTGCTTTAGCTAAATGTTACAGTTCTGCGCTGGCACGTGCAGCGCTATTCCCGATTAGGATAAGTTGGCGAGAAGCTTTATGATCTTTAAGTATACAAGTACCCTCATACTCTTACTTCCTTCCTTAGCTTTGAATAGTCGAATAAGAAACCCTTCTACCTATGCTTTCCAAGCCTAGAAGCTGGCGTTCGTGACACTAAATATACCTCCTTTTAAAAGCTCTTAATTCGAGCAATAATCTTATAAGTATTAGTATAATTATTCTTTAGCTAATTATTTTTAACTTTAAAGTCTAAAATACAAGTAATCTAATATATATTATTATTCTTCTTTACAATTAAAGTTAAAAGCTTTTTAGCTTTAAGTAAAGATTCGAAATATAATATAAAGTAGGTTTATTATAAGAAATAATCTTTATATACTCTTTAAAAGGCCTAAAAGGACTTTAAATTTGCTTAAAGCGCTTTTATCGATTGTTATTAAATTAAAGGCATAAAAGCTCGAAGTAGTTTGTCACGAACATACCCTTAATGCCCAAAGGGCAAAGGTTTAAGGTGCATCTATTGCGAGAATTCTAAGCTAAAGAGTAGAAGTCGAGTTATATAAGAAGTCGAAGGCTTTATATAGCGCTCGCTTAGTGGTCATATGATGCAATAGTGCAAATAGTGCAAATAGTAGTGCAATAGAGCAAATAACAACATTATTCTTAACAAAAGTTTATAAAGGTGCTCGGTTTTAAAGCGCTCTTTCTACTATTAAAAGAGTATAGTGTAGGGGGGCGAACCTCAGCCAGAAGAAAAGGCCCTACAAGAACGTCTCTCGGATACCAAGCAAAGCAACAAGTAAACGCGTATGTAGATATAAAGCAATAACAAAAGAAAGGACTAAAGCACGCAAGAACCAAGTGCAATCATAAGGCAAAAGCAGTACGCAAAACAAGCGACAAATGAATGATTATTAAGTGACGTGTGTACATGTATGATGATTAGGAGTGATGCATGTCTAGCTACAAAAAACCCAGCAATTATACCTCCATTCCAGTCACGTGTAGCACTAGTAGAGAACCTCTGAAAACCTCCAAAATCGACAGAAAGCAACAGTCTCCTTGGCGCCCCGCCACAATAGTTTTATCTAATATTAATATTATATAGTATCTTTGTTTTAACGCCCTTAATTATTAGCTATTCTTAAACTCTTTAAGGTAATTTGTTTATTTAAAGTATAATAATACGCAAAACAGCAATATCTTTAAATACTAGTAGCATTATAATCTTATCTTAGCTATTCTCTTTAGCCCAATTAAGAAAAGTGTTGGTTTTACAGCTAGGTGGTTTCACAAATAAGCGCGTATAAAAACGATACCCCAAATGATAATTCTATAATAATGACTTGCCTCTTGTTAAATAGGGGCTACTATGTATATATAATAAGTGTGGGAAGTGAAGGGGGTGAAAGCAAAAGCAAGTGCCGATTTGTACAAGTCATGCTAGGCCTGTACGCTTCGTGTACAGCCCATTTATTAGCTAATAAGTAGGCTATACGGAGCATCTAGACTGCGCGCAAGTGAGGGCTAAAATAGGGCCCAAAAAGGGGCTCTGTCAGTCCCCGTAAATGGGATACCGACGGGCCGAAAGTGGGCTATACGGATTCCATATAGCCGCAAAGAAGTGAAGTGTGTATAGGGGAGTAAAGGGGTGTGTATCCCGACAAAAAGCATAAGCATCCTTATAAGTACTTAAGCTTAAAGACTTTAAGATAGCGTTTATAATAAGGTTATTAATGTGCGCAAGACAATCGACTTTACTAGTTTCTCCTTTAAACCTTATCGAGATTCTATAAATTAGCATTAAATTAAGATGCTTATCTAATTTATTAAAGAGTATAGCATAAAGCTGTTACGGTCCTGCGCTGGCACGTGCAGCGCTACTCCCGATTAGGCTAGGGTTAGCGAACCCAGGATATTTAAGCATGCGGATAGCTTCATGTTTCTTCCTTCCTTAGCTTTGTATAGTCGTAATTGAGACCCTTCTACTTTGCCTTCCTTTCCAGGCCTTGAAGCTGGCGCTCGTGACAAAAGCTAACAAGCACAAGTATTATTATCAAACGCATTATCTCTTATAATACTAATAATCTTGTAAAAGTATACTTAGCTTCTTAGCTCTCTTATAAAGTAGTAATACTAGATTCTTGCTTAATTTAAGTGCCTTTAATTTTAATAAAATTAAAGCAAATATAATATATATTTATATTTAGACTAGCTTAGCTTTTTCGTATTATAAATATAAATAAGTTATATATGCTTGTTTAATTGTCGAATAAAAAACAATTATAATATAAGTGCAATTTAAGAGATTAATTAAGTTTATATTAAATATAATAACTCGAGTATAAACTCGCTTCAATATTATATTTGCTATAATAATCTTGCTATTATATCTTGCTAATTCGATTATCTCCTTAAATTTGTTGGATTTAATAATTTTAAATAGCTAGCAAGTGTCGATAATTCAATTAACTATTGCTTTTTTTTAACAAAAATATTTTCCAAGTCCACCTTGTTTTATATTAGCAATAGTGCCTTCTTCTCCTTCTTTATTAATTTGGATTATAGCTTAAAAGGACTTTATACTAGACTTTTAAGTCTTTTTGGTTATATTAAAGCGTGCTTTCTTAGTAAGAGGTAGACTAGACTTTGCAATCTTTAGCGATATAAGAGACAGGGCTTAAAAGCTAGAATTATAAAGAGAATAGTAATTAACTTAACATTTTCAGGTTTTAAGGGTTTAGATAGCTTTTAGGGTATTTACAAAGACTTTAAAGGCTCTTTTAGCTCTCGGGGCAATATTAATAATAATCGATTTTTCGGTAAGGCTTAAGGATTTAAAGTAGTAGCAACGACTCTAAGTGTGTTTTTTGCGATAATAAGAGGCATTCTTTTATAATTAGTATATATTATAACTTAAGAGCACTAGAACTTACGCTTTAAGGGTCTAATTAGACTATTTAAGGGCTAAAAACAAGTGGTCTTAGTAAGTGTAAGTTTTAAGAATTTAGTTCAGTGCGAATTTTTTTAATTGGCTGGACTAACTATTACAATTTAGGAATAATATTGTATTTCCACGTGGTTCACGTGATATTAGTATAAATCGAGAACTACTTGTAAATTCTTTAATAAGTTTCGAGTTTAAGTATAACGATTATTATAGTAGTAATCGCAATCCATATTAATAATACTAAATGTATTTTGCTTATTTACAATATTTAATGAACAGCAAATAGTACAAAATTCACTCCTTGGCTGTCGAAGAAGTCGCTTATAGGATTGTTATCATAAATCGCATCACTTTCAATACGACCGATATAATCACAACATTCTATCTTAGAATGTTTAAGATCATCGGGTATACTATCAATTTCCAGCGATCTTCTTATTCCTTCCTCGTACTCCGATCCATACTTCTGTTCATCGGGACGAAAGATATGTGCAAGAAACCAGCCTGATCAATAAGCTAGTTAGTTAGTCATTAGCTACAGCTGATAACTGACTAACTGACTTATTATTAAATCGATTTAAATCAACTAATTGTCTAATTTAAGGCATTCCTACTAACAAATTAATGCTAATCAGCTAACTATTAATTGAATATTTGAGGATATACTTCGAAAAATAATTTATTATAAGTTTAATATAGCTGTATGCTTGAAAGTTTCCATTTTAATTGCCCCTCTCCTTTGCTAATTTTTAACGCATTCCTAATGCTATAGCATCTTCTTAGATAATTTAAAGCTTTTAGGAGTAGTCTATTTAGCACAAGAAGAGAAGACTCGTTTGCATTTAAAGCTTATAGCTAGGATTGAGAGGAAATTGTACGCTATTTGTGCAAGATAAGGCTATTAAGCTTCCCGGGACTTCTAATACTCTATTAAACTTATATAATTAGTTGCAAGTTTAGCCAAATACAAAAACAACTCGTCCTTTCCACGTGTAAGCCTTATAACACGTGACTAATTGCTAGGGGCTATTTTATTTAAAACACTCTCTAAGTAAAAGCGTTGCTTTTTAGGTAAATAAGGGTTCTTTATACTCTTTAAGACATTATCTTTCTTGTATATGCCTTTTTATAATCGACATAGCTTTGTTTTTATTAATGCTAAAGCACGTGATTTACTAGCTAAAGTCTATTTCTCTTTAAATTATATAAACTTATATCTAAGATATAAGACTATAGCTATTACTTAAGCTATTAATTAGTTAGTTTTCTTGTACTACTTTTGCGTAGTATTTTATGCAAGGGTAATAGAGCTTTAGATACTAGGATGACGATTAAATGCACCCCCTTTTGCTTCTCTTTTTAGCTTCTTAAAATGCGATAAAATAAACTCAAAAACAGGGAGTACCTCTTATAAAGCTTTATAAGAGGCCTTTTATGCCCTGTCTTTAAGATTATAATTGCCTTTTAAGTCCTTGGTTAACCGGGAAAGAGGTTTTAATTAATCTTTAATAAGTTTTAAGGCTTTTTATTCTTGGGGAGTTAAATAGTTATACTTAAAGGTCTCTTAATTAAGCTCTTTTATAGAATTGCGTAGCTTATTAGCGTATAAGTCTAAGGCCTCTCGCAAGTGTAATGCTCGAGTAATTATCAAATATGTAGCATTTTAGCGCACACTACTATTTAAAAGAAGCTTTTATCTCTTTCCTTTTATATAACTAATATTTGCTTTTACTTGCAATACTAGGAATAAATTAGTTCTTTTCTTAAATGCAATAACATGTGCAACTAAATTATAAAGCTTCTTTAGCTTTTTACGCTATCTCTAAAGCTTTTGCCGCTCTTTAAATAATGCTTTTATATAATTCTCCTTAAATGTTAATATATCTTGCTCGAATATATATAACTTAGCAATTAAATTAATAATATGACTTATATAATGTAACTGCTTTTATATAAGCTTAAATCTTATAGTTTTTCTTAGCTTAACAAGTATAGTGTTATTGTTTAAAGCATTATTAAGCACAAAATAGCCTAAATTGTCTTTATTAATGCTAAAATGCTTTAAGAGAGGTTGAATTACTGCTGCTTAATCTAAAAATAAGGTTAGCTACTATACTTTAATTGGCTAAAAAGCTACAAATTCACTATATTGCCGCGCTAAAGTAAACAAATTACCCGATTTGTTAAGACAACTTTACTAATAAATAAAGTATAGCTACTGTGGCGGGGTGAACCGCCAGAGGTCGATTTCTATGCATTTTGGAGGGTTCGGCTAGCATTGCACGTGACTGCAAAAGGGATATATATTCCAGGTTTTTGCACATTAACCTTCATATAACAATTCATTCTTGTACATCAGTTATTATATACTTGTATACTTTTAATCGATTACTTCTATATTTAATAATTGTTTATCCGTTACTTGTTTGCGTTCTACTATTGCTTTATGTTTACATATGCGTTTGCTTCTTGCTTTATTGCTTGGTTTCCTAGTATCGTTCCTATAGGGTTTCTTCTAGCTGAGGTCCGCCCCCCTTACACTACTTGTATATTATATAAGAAAATTAAACACTTACTAATACTAGCCTTCTTATAATTTAGTAGCTTTAATAAACTAATTAAATGTGTTACTATATTACTTTGCTTGTTAATAAAGTATATAATAACCCTAATAACACTTAGCTTCTTATGCTTAAATCCTTAGCTATTAAAGGAGACGTATATTTTAGACTTTGCTATTTTAATCTCTTCTTAAATTTTAGGCTTAAAGTATTTAAACATCTTATAAATTTATAAAGCAATAATGTTATTGTGTTAGGGTAAAGCATTAATAGTTTATATGTTTGCAATTTTAAATGCTCTTTATAGTCGAGTAAAGGCTGCTTTCCGGTGCTTGACATTGTTTATAATTACTTATTTTATAAAAGCATTAACGAACTCTTATTAACAAAACGGGATAATGTGTTTATAGCCTTTATTTATCGGTCTTAACGCTTGAGTTAATTTGCTTTGCTTTACCTTTTATATGTCTCCTCTTGCATTTAAAAAGTGGAAATCGCGCAAGTGTCTTTCGGCGTTTTTAAGGGAATTGCTATTATAGTTCTAGTCTTTCCCTTTAAAAAAGTCGGGATTATGATAACTTAAAGCTTTAAATTAGCTTTAATTATTATTTAATTAAAAGAAAACTTACAAAGCTTGTATGCTTATATTATAAGCTTCTTAGCTTTGCTATAGTTGGTAAGTGTATACTTAACCTTCTAGACTTATGCCGTTCTTTGTCTCTTGCTAGCAGCGCAAAGGGTATACTTATGCAGAAGTCTTAATCTAATAACCTCTCGGTTATCATATAAAGGCTCTTTAAACGTATAAGGTAAGTAGCCCTTAGGCAAATCGTTGTAGGGGGGCTTATAAGGGTTGTAATTGAAATTATAAGTTAGGCGGGGTCGGCGGCATTAGTCGCGATTAGGATTATTAAGTTGCTCTTGCATTATTTGACTAAAGGCATTTAAAAGGGTAAAAGGGAGTTTAAAAGGATTAGCAAATGCCTTACGAGACATTAAATTAATAGTAAAAGGTGTAAATGCTATATTATTAGTAATCTAATAAGTTTTAGCTTATAGCAAGCGAAAGGAAGAGTTTTTAATAAACGAATAGCTTAGAATATTAGGCAGTAAAGGCCTTAAACGTACACCAATTAATCCTTATTAATATTATTAAAAGACTCCCAAATCGTTAAAAATTAATATATTAACTGATTAGCTAATATATCTTTAACTAATTAACTTATTTAATATTTAATAATTAACTAAATTATATCCTTAGATATCAGCCAGCTAATCAGTCGGCTTATCAGCTCGCTTATCAGTCGGCTTATCGGTCGGCTGGCTTATTGATCAGGCTGCAAGAAACACGTTATAAGATCTCTCTAACGGAGTCATAGGCAGTAATGTGAACATGCTTATAATATCGCCCACACGCGCTTGTACTGGCAAGCAGCACATGTACACATACACACTTGTAAAATCTAAGACAAATGATATCTTGGTCCCTGCGCTAGATCTTCTAAGAACATCGAAAATGATATAGGAAATGTGTTCGGCCACAATACCCAACAACACGATTGGGTTTGCTGACTTATCCTCTAACATCTTCTGAGGTGCTGGTAGAAGACTTCCAAATAGTTCTGATATGCGCTCGGGTTTACTTTCGAGGTAAGTTTTCATTCTGTCTTTCTCTTGCTTCTTGGATGGTTCCATCAACTCGTCGTGCCAGGTCTCCCGAAAGTGTTGGTAGTGAAAACCATAATAAGCGATCAGAAAATGTATCAGCTCCCGGTCCTGGGGATCAAACATCCAATCCCATATCGCCTTTTGTTCTGATCTGGAGCATTCTTGGTAGGAAGGCAAAAGTTCTGTAGAGAGGATATATCGAACCGTTCCAGAGTGATTTCCTGCGATAACAAGAACGCCTGGAAGTTCGGTAGAACCGATTGCTGGAGGATTTCCTCGAGGGTTTTCGTCGGGTTTTATATGCCGAAGCCAATTTGCTTGAGCTGGATCAGGTTTAACGGACCAATCCGGTACCCAAGTTGGCAGTCCAGAACGACTCTGCAAATTCAAATTCTCAACAAGAATAAGAATCGTGAATCCGCAAGTATTCTTGTATATGTATCGTGCGATCTCCTCATACACCTGTGCTTTTGACTTGGAGTAATCGACAATAATGTCCGATCTCACTTGGAACTCTGCTAAACCAATATGTGCGTAAACCATATCCTTTGGATCCGTGGCCCCCAAGCCCCGCCTTGCTCTCAAGACATCAAGCATGGTGATACTCGCGTCGGGCCTTGTACCAAGATGTATTTGCGCCTGGTACTCGGACCTTATACGACACATGTCCTCCAGATTTTTTCGATTTGTTGAGGTTGATTCTTTGCCTGCTATGATTATGTGCTTGGAGAAGACATTCCATCGGACACAGACGCGCCCGATTTGGACTCTTGGGTCTGGAGAGAGTACCAGCTCTTGGAGTATCCAAACTCTGGTGAACCAAGGATATTCAAGTACCTCATCCGAAATTTTCTCGAGAGCCTCAGTGTCGGTCTTGTCTGGCCCAATCGAACTCAGGCTCGGTCGTAGAAAAAGGTCGTACTTGGAATTGGACGGGCCCAGAAAAATAATAGTATGTTGGGCGGTTGCGTAAATCGTACCCATGATGGAAACCTGCGTATTGCGATCGTGAATACTCATTTGGTTGATGCAGATGCCATCTGCCCAGATACGAAGAACTCTCTTAGGATCTCGGACATGTCGCAAAGCAAGGGCAAGAGAAGCCGTAATCGCAAGAGTTTTTCCATTAATCGATATTGATCCCTTTTGGCTCGAATCGCCCCATACATAAGACAGTGCAACGAAGTGCTCGACAAGATCATTCTCGCATTCCTCCAACGATGTATGAATAAGAGAGCAACTCAGCCCAGCCCCAAGGTCTTTAGACGGCTCCAACAGAATAAGTCTGATGATACCTGGTTGAGCGATCTCTGAATACTCATAAGTATTGCTGTTGTTGGCCATAGTGAAGCAAAATATTAGACGAACTCAATGCACTTGTTTTGGATCTTTGTGGTCATATCTATTCCCTAGCAGAAGGATTTTAAACTTCGTTGCTCATATATTATTTGAGGCGAGCTGTGGGCTTCCGTTTCTGTGATAATGTGTGGCTTGTGTTGATTGGTATCTTTATAGTATTATATGTATTAAAAGCTACCTAAGCGATCGAATGTCCAGCAGGCGCGAGTCCGGCTGGCGCTGCGGTCCGGTTCGCGAAACCGCACCAAAACTGCGCCCGCGGCCGCGCGGGCGCTAGCCCCAAAGGCGCAACTATAGACACCATGTAACGTAGCATAGCTAGTATAGCTCAAATGCCTTAAATGCCTACTTCTTATATGAAGGCGGTCTTTCGGCGAGAGACTAGAAATCCGGTAAGCTAATTAGTATATCCGCTACTAACTAAGGCACTTTCTAATAAAAGACCTTTTAATAAGGGACTAGTTTTTATTAGACACTTATAAACTAGTGTTTACTAGGCTATATTCTTTATCTAATTATATTCTTGTAAAATTCAACTCACTAGGTAATTATATATTATATTTATAAGTCTTTTATTATTTCTAGGTATAATAGCTAAGAATAATACTTATAAACTTATTATAAACCTAGTAAAGAGTGCTCTTAAGGAGCTCTTACTAAAAGACACTATATATTATAAAGAACTAAGCTAAAGGAAAAAGGAGGGCCAAGGAGGAAAAACTCCTTAAGTATATACATGTAATTATATAACCATAAAATTTCCTACGCGTTTCCTAGGCTTGTAACAGATGTCACATGGCAACTTCACATGCCTAGATCACGTGGTGGTAACTCAGAATATTTAGCCGAGAATTCCTAGCCAATCGGGGTACAAGAAACGCGTGG
>Ga0302325_10015906_pt1 | contig 15968 bp, 14 predicted proteins | sample Palsa_T0_2_FD_201948 | JGI IMG/M metagenome (GOLD analysis project Ga0302325, IMG submission 201948) | Peat permafrost microbial communities from Stordalen Mire near Abisko, Sweden - Palsa_T0_2 | ecosystem: Environmental > Terrestrial > Soil > Palsa > Peat permafrost | place: Sweden: Abisko... | reverse complement strand
AAGGCTGCCGTTTCGATTATCCTCGCCATCGTCGCTTCGCTTAGCTTCGGCCAAGAGAAGTTGCTGATTAATACGGACTTCGCCGCCGGAGATGGGGGATGGAAGAGTCTCGGGCAAACCGCCCAAATTGCGGTGACCCATGAGGCCGGAGAGGTGGGGGATGCCAAGGGGGCGCTGAAGTTCTCCTACGGGGTCAACAAAGGCGAGTTCAATGCGTTGATTCTGCCAGCAGAGCCCGGCAGCCTCGCCGGCGCGGCTTCACTTAGCTTCCAAGTCAAGACCGACGCGACAACCCCGATGGTAGTGAGCCTCCAGAAGGCCAATGGCGCCCGGTACATCTCGATCTTCACCGCGCCTAAAGACATCTGGCAGACCGTTGAGCTTTCAATGTCCGATTTCAACCTTTCAGACGGCAAGGACGACCCCAAAGACCCAGAAGGCGCGCTTCTACCTGAGCACATCGCCTCTATTGCGATCGGCGACCTTGCCCAGATGTTTGCCCAGGGGGAACAACCGGCGTTTCTCGACATGGCGGGCATCAAAATGGGTGACCACCATCTGTTGCTCGATCGCTTCGCTGTCTCGAAAGATCCTTTGCCGGCTTCATTTTCGAAGAGCGGTCAGGAGGTTCGGATTGACGACTTGGTTCATCCCCAGGTGAACTGGTTCGGACTCGGCGGGGTCGCGATCTCCAACGCCTCGGGAGACCCGCTGAGTGGCAAAGGTATCAAGGCGCAGTACAACCAGATGCCGGGCAAAGCCATCGTTCTAGCCCACGGCGTGAAGGCGGGCAATCTCAAGGGCGCCCAGTCCTTGAATTTTGAGATTGCATCGACTCAGGCCGCCACGCTGGCCGTTCAGGTCGAGCAGACCGACGGGGCGAAATATAACATGATGGTGACCGTTCCCGCCGGCACGGCCGCCGCAAAACAGGTCTGCAAGTTTTCAGACTTCAAGGTTGCCGACGATTCAGCGGTGAAGGACGGCCATATCGACATGAGCCTCGCAAAAACGATCCTGATCATCGACCTGAGCGGAGTCATCAACCAGGCCAATCATATCAACACGCTATGGGTCGGGCCGCTGATTGCAAAACTCGGAAGCTGATTCGTGCCACCATTGAGGGCCGATGAGCGATCAGCGGTTGCGCACCGATTTGGATGGCGCCGGGGGCGGCTTCGGCAAGTTCAAAGGACTGTCGGTCAAGGAGTTGGCCGACATGTTTGAGCGGCAGCTCTCGGAGCCGAACATGCGCTCGGTCAGCGCGGTTCTGCGGATTTCGAGAGAGCAGGTCGAATCGCGCGGCTCCATCACCGTCGCGCCTGCCATGGCTGCCTTCACCGGTGTCTTTGCGGTAGGGACCGGAATCGCAATGGTTGTCGCCTCCGAGCAGTCCAGGGCGATGGTGTTGCGGGCGTTCATCGCCTGCCTTCTGACGTTCCTCGCCTTTTTATACGGTTGGCTCAGCAATCGCCACGTGCTCGCTGCATCACTCGCCCAGGAGCGGGCCATTCGACAGTTGGCGATTGAGTCCCTGACCAGAGTCGTGGAAGACCCAGCGTTCAAACCCAAAGCTCTCGATTACGACCAAAAGCGGATACTCCGCGAACTGATCAAGAAAACGAAAAACCGGAACCCGGCGGTCGCCGCGTTGCTCCAAGACTGACCGTGCGCACTCGGACTCATCTGCGACACTATTAATTGTGCAGTCTCTGGCGGATCGTTTTGCCTTCCTCAAATCGCGAGAGCAGAAGGCGCTGGTGCTGTTTGTCACGGCCGGAGATCAGCCTCTAGAGGAGCTACCGGAGCTGCTCTCATTTTTGGCCGATGCGGGCGCCGACATTATCGAAGTTGGGATTCCGTTCAGCGATCCGTTCGGGGAGGGCCCCACGATCCAGGCCAGCTCCCTCCGCGCCCTCAAGCACGGTGCAACTCCTCATTCGATCTTGGACGCGATGGGTAAAGCCAAAGTCGGTGTGCCCCTCGTCACCATGGGATATTACAACCCCATACTCCGCTACGGTCTGCAGCCGTTCGCCGAGGCGAGCCAGAAGAACGGCAGCGCCGGCACCATCGTGAACGACCTCGTTCCAGACGAATCGGATGCTTGGTGCGACGCTTGTGAGCGGGCCGGCATCAAGACGATTTTTCTGGTTGCCCCGACCAGCAGCGAGCGGCGAATTCACGAAGTGGCGGAGCGCTCCACCGGATTTGTTTATGTTGTCTCCAGGACCGGAGTGACAGGCGCCGAGAACGCGGTGCCCCAGGACGTCACTGGCCTTGTCCAGAAAGTCAAGAGCCTCACCGACAAGCCAGTCTGTGTCGGATTTGGCATCTCGGCGCCGGAGCACGTCCGAATGGTCTGCCAAGTTGCGGACGGCGCCGTCGTCGGGAGCTCGCTGGTGAAGCTCCTTCACGAGAAATGGTCGACGGATCGGGCAGCCATTCGGGACTACGTGCAGAGTCTCAAGGCCGCGACGCGACCAGGGGTCGCGATTTGATCTCCGCCCACCGGCGGGGATATTTCGGTGGCGTCTGGGCGGCTTTAAGATAAATCGGGAAAAGTCGGATCACGTCGGTTCCAGGGAGCTCCCGCCGTTCGGTGGTGAGCAGCTTGAGGCCAAGCGAGCGGTAATCGGCGCTCTCCGGATCGTCGTTCACCCCCCTCATTGGCACGACCAGCCCTCCGACCTTACAGAACGGGGCTGAAATCTCCAACTGAATGGGCAGGGGAGCCACGGCCCGCCCGGTAACAAAGTCGAACTCCTCGTACCGCCCGAGTTCCTCCGCCCTCGCGCAAACCACCTCCAAATTTGGTAAGGGTTGGCTCTCGAGGACAGACAACACTTTGCGGTTGGAGTCCACCGCGACGACATGCAGGTCGGGTCGCTGCAATGCAAGCGGCCAAGCGGGAAAGCCGGCCCCAGTCCCGAGATCCAGCACTTTGGCTCCCGTGGGAATAATCTCCGCGATCATGAGGGAATCGGCGATATGGCGGACGGCAAACTCTTCCCGAGGAACGCGCGTGAGGTTTGTCACCTCGTTTGCCCGATAGAGCGCCTCCTCGAATGCCGCCAGTTTATCGCTGTCCGCTGCCGCCTCCACGCTCCTCTTCCTCCTTCTCTTCCGGCGTCTTCTCCTCTTCTTGGGTGGTGTCGAGCGTGCCGTTCGCTAGCGGCCGGACGTTCTTCTGCTCCGCCACCAGGAACGCGTTCTCTATGTGGACCGAAGTGCGATATTGTTTGCCGTCCACCGTCAGCACGACCGGGAAGTCGCCGGGTACCGGGCGAGCCCCGACCCGGCCATTAAAGGGGATTACGTTCAACCCGAGATGGTTGGTGGTGTCCAACTGCTGGGAGTCCGAACTATCGGGCAGGTACACGGTGAGCGACACGTTCTTGGCCGGCTTGGAGAGGTAGTAGCAGATCCGGGTGCCGGGCTGGGAGTTCCTCGCGGCAAACACCCGGTCTCCGTCCCAGACTCCGCTGTCGATTCGGCCCGGCAGCAAAACATCCTGCGGCTTGGTGAGGGTGACTTCGTCCTTGATCTTGGTTTGGTCCAGGCCTTCGAGCGCGCTGACGTCCATAGTCCAGAGCGACCGTCCGTGGGTTGCGATCACCAAGTCCAGGTCCCGGGGATGGATGAGCAAGTCATGCACCGCGACAGTGGGGAAGTCGTGCTTGAATCGCCCCCACGTCTTCCCACCGTCAAGGGAGATCCGGAGCGCCATTTCGGAGCCAAGGAAGAGAAGGTCGGGGTTCTTTTGGCCCTCTGCGATCACGTACACCGAGTCCAAATCTGGCAGTCCCGAATTCAGCTTGGTCCAAGTCTTCCCGTAGTCTTCCGTCTTGTAAACATAGGGCCTAAAATCGCCCGTCCGATGGCCGTCAAATGTGGCGAAGGCATGGCTCGCATCCCACTTGCTGGCCAGCACCCGAGAGCACCAGGTGTTCGCCGGGAGGTCCGGAATGTGGCCCGTCACGTTGGACCACGTTGTCCCGTCGTCTTGGCTTACCTGGACTTGGCCGTCGTCCGTGCCGACCCAAAGCACTCCCTGTTTGACCGGGGATTCGCTGATCGTGATAATCGTGCAGTGAGTCTCGGCGCCTGAATCTTCCGGCGAAACGCTGAGCTTGCTCGGACCGTACTCCGCCGGATCGTTCGTCGTCAGGTCGGGAGAAACAGCCTTCCAATGGTCTCCTCGGTCCACGCTCTTGAAGAGGCGGTTTGCCCCGAAATAGAGAGTTTGCGGGTTGTTCGGGCTGATGATAAAGGGGGTGCTCCAGTTGAACCGCAGCTTGGTTCCTTGGAGGCGCGGCTGGATTCCGCGACCCTGACCACTGCGGAGATCCACTCTTGAAGCGGACCCACCCTGGCTTTCCGAGTAAACGGTGCGCCAGTCGAACGGGTCCACTGCGACATGAAAACCATCTCCCCCGCCGAGGCCCACACTGTCGAAGAACGAAACACCGCCCGTAACACCTTGGGTGGGAATTCCCCAGCACTGATTGTCTTGGAGTCCGCCGTAAATCCAGTAGGGGCGTCTCATATCGACCGCGATCGCGTAGTACTGCCCGATCGGCATCCCGTTCAAGTGGTCCCACGTGACACCCTTGTCGTGGCTGTAGTAGACGCCTCCATCGTTGCCGATCAAAACATTATTGCTGTCATTGGGATCGATCCAGACCGCGTGGTTATCAGGATGATAGCGTCCCCTCAGCACGTGGAAAGTCTTGCCTGCGTCGGTGCTCAGGTTGATGTTGTCCCCCATCACATAGATCCGCTTGTCGTCGTTCGGATCGACGATAGGCAGGCTGAAATAGAACGGACGAGGATTGAGGGGGTTTATCTCCTTCCAACTTTTGCCGCCGTCCATGCTGCGGAATGTGCCGCCCGCATAGTAGGGAACCTCTCCCGTATCCTTGGGACGCTTGGCCTTGGGGTCAGGCTTGTACTCGATGGTCGCGATCACCTCGTGTGGATCGCTCCGGTAGAAGCTTAGTCCGACCCGGCCGAGTGGCCCAGGCGGCATACCCTCGGTCACCCGTGTCCAGTGCTCGCCCTCATCGGTGCTGCGGTACAGGCCGCTGCCCGGACCGCCGCTGATGAAGTCCCACGGCTTTCTTATCCGCTGCCACATCGAGCAGAGCATCACCCGAGGGTTTTTGGGGTCTGCTTTCAAATCGATTGCGCCGGTCAGGTTGTCAACGTACAGCACCCGCTTCCACGTTTTCCCTCCGTCCTTACTTTTGAAAAGGCCGCGATTTCCCGGCGCCCAGAGATTGCCGATTGCAGCCACCAGCACGACGTCCGGATTCTTCGGATCGACGAATATCTTTCCGATCTGAAGGGTGTCCTTGAGGCCGATGTTCGTCCAGTTCTTCCCTCCGTCGATCGACTTGTAAACCCCGTCACCCCAAGCGACCGAGTTGCGGGAACTCGCCTCGCCGGTGCCGACATAGATGATGTCCGGGTTCGACGGCGCGACAGCGACAGCGCCGATCGAGATCGTGTTCTCTTTCTCAAAAACTGGCGTAAAGGTCGTACCGGCGTTGACCGTCTTGAACAGCCCACCACTCGCGCTTGCCACATAGAAGATCCGCGGCTCCTTCTCGAACACCGAGATGTCCGCAATGCGACCACCCATGTTGACCGGTCCCAACTGTCGAGGTTCCAGGTAGTCGAGGATGTTCGACCAAGGCTCTGCTCTGGGCTGGGTAACCGTAACCGCCGTGATCGGCTTTGGAGGCGGAGGGTTCTTCTGGTCCTCCTGGGCCAGGGCGGTCAAAGGCAGGCAGGCGAGCAAAACCGCGAGGCATTTCATGTGAAAGTGCAAGGAGTTTAATGTACCTACACGATTTTGGGGCCGGCGCTAGTTGTCGGCCAAGAATGTGAGTACCTGCGAGCCTGCTATCTGGCCCGAAGAATCGGTCACCAGCAGCTCGACCTTCAGTTTTCCGTTCTTAAACTGGGTGGTGTCGAACTGGAATTCGTGGGCGCCGGCTTGGTTGCTTGCCTCGCTCATTCGCTTTCCGTTCACCAGGTACGTCACGGTCGGCCGGTCCTCGTAGCTTCGCACGAGCGAGGACAGGGTAATCGTGCCGCGCACCGTTTGGCCCTGAACGGCGGCGGAAGGTCTTGGAATCGCACCATCTTTGACATCCAAGGTCGCTTCGGAAAGGTAGTAATCCGGCTTTGTTGCGGTCGAATATGCGGCCTCAACACTTGGCGAGTCGGTGAGGCAGAAGTCGTTCAGCTTGCGATCGCCCTCCGCATACTTCTCGGTGTTCATGCTTAACCAGTGGACAGCTTTGATTCTCGGATAAAGCCGGGGTAGCGCAGCATAAAGCTGGCCGATCTTGTCCACCGCAAAGTCACTGCGATCCACCCCGTCCACCACGCTCTCGTGCGTTGCGCCCCACTCGCCGATCATCATGGGATGCCGGGCCGCGAAGTGGTCATACACGTATTTGACCGCGTCGGCCGGGTTACGCCATGAGGCGACTCGGTCTCGTTTACCGTCGTTGTAGACGACACTGTAGAAGTTCACCCCGACCCAGTCGACCGCCTCGTCTCCAGGATAGTAGGAGTCGATTCCCTCCTGTGGGATCTCGTTCGGGCACCAGACCATCGCGGCGTTCTGTGCTACCCGATGCACCTTGTCGGCCAAGTACTGGAAGGCTCGCACGTAGGCGGCGGGGTCTCCATGGTAGGGCGTCCAGTCGCCATTCATTTCGCTGGCGAACCTGAGAAACACCGGGATCCCGCTGTCCGAGATGTCTTTGACAAACTTGTCGACATAGCTGTCATTGTAAACGTCGGAGAGGCTCGCCGGCTCCCAGGCCAATTGCAAGCCCGCATGAAGTCCTCGAAGATCGTCGGCCAAATCCCTGGGGAAGTCGTTCCCGAACTTGCGGTAGATGAAGTAGATCGCCTGCGGCTTGCCGATCTCCTTGTCGAAGTCCTCCGGCTCGCGGGGGCCATCGTTTCGCTCGATGTTCACTCCGAGGTAACAGCCGTAAGCCGGCTCCAGTCGGGCAAGCGGATAGGCGCGTTGTTCGACCTGGGTCGTGTCGACGAACATGGCAGCGTCGGTACGGTATCGCGACGCCTGCGCTTGCAGCACCTGAGCCGCGTTGGGATCGCCGAGCTTGCCGTACCAGTCGGCTGCCTTTTGATAGGCTAGGGAAGCCTTTGGAAACTCTCTGGCCCAGGCCAACTGGTCGGCCAACTGCCTGTAACCGGCCGCAGTTGGCCGAGTGTCAACCTGTTTTGCCAGATCCAGTGCGTCTAGCTGCGCGCAAACGATCAGTGCGGAGAGAGTGAGAATCATCGATCAACCCGGACGCCTTGAGCAACTACGCGCACCAAGGGGTTCGGGTTCGAGCAAAGACTTGAAAATGCCGGTTTTAGCGTATCAGGGACTCTCCCCTGGAGCGCGAGCATCACTTCGATGGCAACTCCGGGAGTCGAGTTTGGCAGTACCGAGGCGACACGATCCAACGCGGCCGGGGTCCCAACCGCGGCGAGCAGGTCGACTCCGAGTCGCTGACTCGGTTCCTCCGATCTGGCCAGCAGTGCGTTGGCATTCGCGATCGCATCCTTCGGGAACTTGGACAAGAGATCGATGGCCACCTTTCTGATCAGTAACTGGTCGGATGAGAGCAGCGCGGCGGCAGTTCCGGCGGCAGTTGGATCACCGATTTCATCCAGCGAAATGATGCTTTCGAGTGCGAGCACGGAGTCCTGCGAAATCGTGAGCGGCAGCAGGTCGTTCACCGCCTTGTCTGCGTGGCATAATCCGGCCGCTCTTGCCGCAAGCCGTTGGCAGCCCGGTACTTTCAATGCGCTAACTATGGCGGAATCCAGACCGGGGCCAGGCGCCGCACACGCCAGCCGCAGAGCAGCCCGCACTCGGCTGGGATCCGATCCTGACATTTCCTGTGCGAGCAGCGCCAAACCTTCCGGCCCCGAGGCACGCACGACATACGCTAGCAATCGGCTAGCATCCGCGTCATCATCCAAGAGATGAGTCTTAAGCAGGAAAGAAACCGCCGGCGCGCCGATCCCGGCCAGTTTGTCACGCGCTTCGATCCCAGGCTGGCCACCAGAACGGGCAACCCGCCAAAGCTCGGCGATCTTCCCGTCACCAGGATTGGGGAAGTGCTTTTCAACGATCTCCTGGGGTCTTCCGGGCGCTTCCGCGATTTCGGCGGCGGAGCTCGGCGCCGCGTAAAAGACTGACCAAGCTCCGTCGACCCGGGCCGGACCCGTTGAAACCGATTCCGAGAAGTTGCTGTTCGCTCCCAGGTCGCAGAAGATCCCGAGAGACCCAGCGCCACGAGCGGCGACGCCGTTTGCAGGGCGCCCCACATAGGTGTTCTCGCTTCCGGAAGCCAAGAAAATGGCGAGCCCGTTCGCGCTCCCGCTGGCGATTCGGGTGTCTTTGCCGGCGTACACGTTACGGCCACCCCGGTCGAGCAGAAAGGCGACGCTATAGTCGTTCGCGCAGGCCTCGCTCGAGCGCTCTTTTGCCACGAACGAGCTTCCGCCACCGTTGTCGAACAGATAGGCTGCCGCTTGGTGATTCGCGAATGCCTGCGATTCCTGCACCGCCACTCGGGAGCCATGACCCCCGTCGTCGTAGAGCGAGGCCACGCCGCCCCACTGAGCGGAGGCTTGGCAGCGGACTTCGCCGCTGTAAATGTTGTTCGAGCCCAGCTCCGTTAGCAGTCCGATTCCACCGCTGAGCAGACCCTCTGCCGTTTGAAATCCTGAGGAGTAGCCTTCACCGGCGGAGAGAGTCACATCCCGGCCCGGAATTTTTTCCAGCCCACCTGCCTTGAACGTCTCCTCACTTCCTGTCGCCGCCAGCCAGCCGACACCCTGGGTTCGAGCCGCCCCGAGGCCGTAGAGCTGGTTGCAGAATGAGCACTCGTTGCCGGTCGTCTTAAGAAGTCCAATCCCGAAGAAGCCGAAACCTTGGGATTCCGATACGGATCGGAACGAGCTCTGAGAAGCTTCCGAGTCGAGCGCCCCAACCCCACCGATTCCACTCCCAAAGCAGAGTGAGCCGCCGGTGAACGAGGACGTGCTCCCGAGGTCATACGCCAGACCAATTCCCAACAATCCGCAGCCAGTCCCCACATCGGGGCTCTTGAAGCGGTTTTGGCCGCCAAGGGCCATGAGAACCGATACGTAGCCAACGCCGGCTCCATAGCGGCCCGTAAAGGAGTTTGAGCCGCCTAGGTCGATACAGAGATTCGTGTCCCGGCTGGAGTGAACGTCGTCCGACTGGCCACCTATCTCGATCTTCAGGCCGTTGATTTCAAAACGATAGACCCCCTTCAGTCGAACTTGGTCGGCCAAGACTCGCCACTGGGGAAGCTGGGTTTCGATCTCTCGGCTAAGCACCAATGCGGCCTGCCGCATTTGAACCAGGTCGACCTTCGAGAGCAGCCCGAGAATCTGGCCCGACGAGAGACCCGGTTCCTTGACAAAGCTGTACCTAACGGCGGGATTTGCCCACTGTGGGAGCGACTCGATGAGGTCCCGCCGCTCTTTGGGGCTGAGACGCTGGAGTGCCGAATGGACCGATTGGTTTGCCTGATAAATCTCGCCCGCCAGAGTTCGGATCGGTTCTCGGAGGGGTTCTGGGATGGCCGCCGGAATGACGCCAATTGCTGCAGGCGCGTTGTCCTTGGGTGGCTGGTCAGCGAAGCCGTTCGTACAACACGCTTGAAGAAGTTGGGATAGCGTGCCGTTTCCGGATTTGTGCCAGTCGAGAAGGGCGTCAGCCGCCGCGAGCGGGTCGTCGAGGGCGGTCTGATTGAGAATCATCCGGTAGGGGTCGTCGGAGATCTTCTTTTCGTAGCCGAGATCTTTCTCAGTCAGGTTCGCGATATAGAGAGCATCATCGAATCCGTGCCGCTCAGCGCGGGTGAGCTGTCCCGGCGCGAAATGAGCGGCGCCAAGAATTACGGATCCGACCGCGGTCGCTCTGAAGAGCCGCGCCCTGGTTGCGTGTAGCCAGCCTATAAAGTGTCCCCTTGGGTTAGAAACCCAGCATTTATATCGGCGTCCAGACTACGTCTCTTTACCGGGTTGTTGACCGGGCGGCCGGAGGGAAGGTGAGACCGGGCAGTCGAATCTCAGAGGGTCACGCAAAACTGCTGACGGCGCGCGAGTTCACGAAGGCGATGAAATCACCAACAAGCCGCCCGCTGCTAAGACTCACTCAGGAACAAGCGTGTCGCCATCTCGGCCCGCCGGTTGACCTGAATATCCTCGACAGCCTCGGACCGCAAAGAGAGGTAGAGTTCGGCGACTCGACCAAGGGCAGCCTTCACCTCGGCTCGGGCCGAGCATGAACTGATCGCTTGCAAATCCGCGAGCTCTGGCGGATTGATCTGCTCGAGTCGTCTTAGTTGGTTGGGTTGGGCCCCGGCTCGGGCTAGGATCAGCGGTCCGATCACCCTTTGCAGGATATAGTCCGCGGACTGCTTGGCGGTGAGCAACTCACCCCGCCGCAGCTTCTGGGCAGCGTAGTGAATCCAAATCCAGATTCGGTCTTCCGCCCATTGAAAGTCGACCGGGGGATACCTACCAGGGAAGTCCCGAACCGTTTCGGCGAGCTTGCCGGTCGGGTCGAATAGTATTGCGGGGTCTTCCACGCGAGACTGGAACCCATCGAGCGTTGTGAACTTCAGGTCCACGTGCAGGAGCCACGGGCTGAAAAGACAGATCAGGAGGCGTGGTTCTCCGACATGCTCTCCGGTGAAGCACGCGATGAGATCCCCGAGATTGCTTGCCATCTCGGTCCGTCTTGGCGTGTCGGTTGGGAGATCTGGATCGGAAACGACCACGGCCAAATCGAGATCGGAATGCTCGTCCAAGCCCGGCGAAACATAGGAGCCCGCCGCCGCGATTCCAATCACGTCGTTCTGGGCCTGCAGAAAGGGAAGCGCCTGCTCAAGAAAAGCTCGATGAGCCTCCGGCATAGGTCCAAATTCCACGCCCGAGCCTACCCCTGGGCCAAACGAGCCATCATCAAACCGACCCTGATGGACTGGCTGATTCAGATCCTGCTCGAACGGCTCTTGCAATTCCGGCCACGCATCAGGAAGGACGGCAACGTTCTCATTGCCGCGTCACCGTGGCGCGCCCTAATTCTGAGCCTGGGATTCGGCGGACGAATGGTGACGATCGATCCCGTGCGCAAGATCGTCCGAATCCGGGTGCGCACCTTCTGGTTTTATACAACGAGCCACCTTTATCCGTTTGATCGGGTCCTCTACGTCCTTAGCGGCTATCGGGATTGGTCGCTCTCGAACCTGTCCATCACCGGCAGTTACCGAGATCGAGGGGTCTTCACGGTCGAACTCCGGCTTACCACCGGCGAGCGAATCGTGCTGTTCCGCTTCTATCACGAGGGCCCTTTCGTGAACGATGGCTTTATGCCAGATTTTATGTATTGGGGCGACTACCTAGACGCCTCGCTCACCCAAGGCAATCAGGGCCGCGAGTCAGAGGTCTTCGCCAAACTGGTGGCGGGCCTGCTGGCAAAGCCGATTCATTCGGATTGAGACGTCCGCGTTTTGAATAATCCGGAGTCCTACCGTGCGGGAATAGTCGTTAACCACTCTAGCCTTAGGAGATTTCGGTCAGCCGTCATGAGCGGAACCTTTTCGTAGTTGGCCGTGCCGGCGATGATTCTGTCAAACGGATCCTCGTGGAAGAATTTGAGAGATCGACTCCTGATCGCGACCTCGTCGCCAACTGCGAGTGGCACGACTTCGCCGGTGCGCAGCCAGCGTCTGACGAGTACGTCAGGTTCATAACTTGTGGCGAATCGGCCCTTCTCGACCACGACCATTGTCTCGTAGATCGAAATCGAGCTAAGCGCGAGTTTTGGTTCGTTTTCGAGCCGCTCACGTGCGGCTTGACAAAGTTGGTTCGGGCTTGAGTTGAGCCAAATCCACACATGAGTGTCGATCAGGATCACAAGTCGCTGCTCCAATCTTCGGGACCGACAATCGGGCCGACGATATCCCCAACGATGATGCCGTCGCCCACAAACCTGCCGAGCGTCCGCTTGGGAGTTGATTCTTCGAGTCGCACCAGCTGTGCAATGGGTCGGCCCCGTTTAGTGATTTGCACCGACTCGCCGGAGATTCGGACGCGCTCCAAGAGCTTCAGCGCGTTGTTTTTGTATTCCGTGGCCGAGACTTGAATCATCATGGCCATTATACATGGCCATATTTACTGTCTTCCGGGATCGTTCGGTTTGAGTTCCTAGGCGAGAAGTCCCCCATGTTCATCTACGTGACACTAACCGTATGGCACGAGGAACGCGCGATATCCTGACGAGAGTGGTTTCTGCTGCAACGATTGCGGTTGTCGCTCTTTTGATGGGGCTGCCGAGGGCCCCGCGGCTCAGACGATACATCCGAAACATGACGGACTAAGGAAAGCCCAGCGTGAAGACGTGACCGGGGCGTCGCAGCTCGCCGCCGCCGGGAAGTTGTATGCCAAGGACCACAACGGCCATCTACCAACCGGCAAGTCGACGACTGAAATTGGCCTCAAGATCCATTTCTACCTTCTCAGCGAACTGTGGCCGCACGACGGCCCTCCGTTCGACCCGACGAAGGCGCTTGTCGAAGGAAGCACGATTTACGCCGAGGACGTGCGAAGGCACTGGAAGTCGCTGAACCCGGCAGGGTCTCGATTCCTGTTCGACATGGCCCTGAGCGGCAAGTGGATCAACAAGTTGCATGTCCCAGACGAGACTGTCAGGATCTTTGCCGACAAGCCTTGGCCGGACGGCTGCCGGGCAGTGGCTTTCTGCGACGGGCGTGGCAGTTTGATTTCTCAGCAAGATTTCGTCAAAGCGATCAAAACACATGTAAAGCTCGGTTCCACCAATTAGCAGTCGCCGTCTCACCCCACGGCGCACTCGGGCCTCTGGATTAGGCCCAAACGGATCATTTCCCGGTGCTTCGGCGTTAGCCAGCGCACTATAATTCGAACATGGAGACCGTAAAGATCGGCGTGATCGGGGATTTTGACCGGAGCAACCCGACTCATCTTGCGACCGATGTCGCCGTCGAACACTCTTGCGCGGCGCTCGGCTATGCCCTGGAGCTCGAGTGGCTGCCTACCGACGAAGTCCACGAGTTGGGGCGGTTCGACGGATTCTTGTGTTCTCCTGGCAGCCCTTACCGAAGCCTGACCGGCGCGCTGGAGGCACTCCGATTCGCCCGGGAGAGAGGCATTCCTGCAATTGGCACCTGTGGCGGATTCCAGCACATGATCCTGGAGTTCGCGAGAAACGTGGTGGGAGTCGAAGATGCGGCTCACGCCGAATACGATCCCTACGCTTCGAAGCTCTTCCTCAGCCGGTTGCCGTGCTCTCTGGTCGGCAAGACGGTCGAGGTCCGGTTCGAAGATGGATCACACTCGGCCCGGGCGCACAAGGCGACATTCGCAGACGAGAATTATTACTGCAATTTCGGCCTAAATTCGGATTACGAGCGGGAACTCGTCGACGCGGGACTCCACGTCATGGGACGGGACGCAGAAGGCGAAGCACGCGTGATCGAACTCCCCAGACATCCGTTCTATGTGGGAACGCTCTACGTCCCGCAGGCGAGATCGACCGAGCAGAATCCCCATCCGCTTGTGTCCGCGTTCGTAAAGGCGGCGCTAAGTTCGCGAGTTGCCACGGCCGCCCGGTAACGGGCCGGTACACTCTCGACTTGGAATGAAGGTCCTTGTCATCGGTTCCGGGCCGATCGTGATCGGTCAAGCGGCCGAGTTTGACTACGCAGGCACCCAGGCGTGCAAATCACTTCGGGAAGAGGGTCACGAAGTGGTCCTCATCAACAGCAACCCGGCGACCATCATGACGGATCCGGGCGTTGCCGACGCACTCTACATCGAGCCGCTCAACGTCGACTTCTGCGAGCGGGTGATCAAGCGGGAGCGGCCGGACGCTTTGCTGCCCACGTTAGGCGGACAAACTGGACTGAACCTGGCGACGCAGCTTTCCGATGCCGGAATCCTTGAGAAATACAACATCAAGGTCCTCGGCACCCCGCTTTCCGCGATTAAGAAGGCGGAGGACCGGGAGAGTTTCCGTTCGCTCATGCGGGAGATCAAGGAGCCAGTCCCCGAAAGCTGGATCATCGGGACCGAGGCCGAGCTACAAGCTGTCTTGGACGTCGTGCCCTACCCGTGCATCGTTCGCCCCGCGTACACCCTCGGCGGCACGGGCGGCGGGATTGCCGACACGCGAGAGTCTCTTTGGGAGATCGGCCGCAAGGGTCTCAAGCTCTCGATGCGTTCCCAGATCATGGTGGAGCGCTCCCTCCTCGGCTGGAAAGAGGTGGAGTACGAGGTGATGCGTGATGGAGCGGGGAACTGCATCACCGTCTGCAACATGGAGAACCTGGACCCGATGGGTGTCCATACCGGCGACTCCATCGTCATCGCGCCCTCCCAGACCCTCAGCGATCTGGAATACCACATGCTCCGAACCGCGTCGCTCAAGATAATCCAGTCGCTCGGCATCGAGGGCGGCTGCAACGTCCAACTCGCGGTAAACCCGGAGAGCTTTGATTACTACGTGATTGAGGTCAACCCGAGGGTCTCCCGATCGTCGGCCCTCGCCTCCAAGGCGACTGGATATCCTATTGCCCGGGTCGCAGCGAAGATTGCGGTCGGCCGCACCCTGGATGAGATCCAGAACCAGGTGACTGGCACCACGAAGGCCTGCTTTGAGCCTGCGCTCGACTACTGCGTGGTGAAGATCCCCCGCTGGCCTTTCGACAAGTTTTCGACCGGAGACAGGTCCCTCTTCACCCAGATGAAGGCTACCGGCGAGGTGATGGCAATCGATCGCTCGTTCGAGGCGGCATTCATGAAAGGCATTCGCGGCCTTGAGGTCAGGCAGAAGGACCTGCGCCACCCCAAGCTTCAGGCCTCAAGCGACGAGGAGCTTCGAACCGCGATCTCCAAACCGACAGACGAGCGTCTTTGGGCATTGGCCGAAGGTCTAAGGCGCGGTTGGGGGGTGGACGAAGTAAACCGGCTGAGCCGAGTCGACCGCTGGTTCCTGCGCAAGATCGACAACCTGCTGAAAGTGGAACAGCGGCTCACTGAGTGCGGGAAGCAGGCTCAAATGCATGACGGGGTCGGCGCCCTGATCGAGGAGGCGTTCCTAATCGGCTATCCGTCTCGCGCCATCCGCGAGATCCTTGGCATCCCCAAAGAGGACCCGGGGTCCGGCTTTGCCCATGAGGTGGGACTTGAAATCGAGCGTCAGAAGGTAATGCCCGTATTCAAAATGGTCGACACCTGCGCCGGCGAGTTCGAAAGCCAGACGCCCTACTACTACGGCACCTTCGAGCTAGAAGACGACGCCAAGCCGGCCGACCTAGGCGTCAGGTAGCCCCTGGGGTACCCTTTTTCATCCGTCGGGGCGTAGCTCAGCTTGGTAGAGCGCGTGCTTTGGGAGCATGAGGCCGCAGGTTCGAATCCTGTCGCCCCGACCAACAATCCATGTTCCAGGGCCGATAGGTCGCGAGTCGACTATTCCAGACACCGGGGGTTCTCGGGTTCTCTCGAAGCAGAATATGAACCCGCAACCTAATTTGATTGATGATCTACCCGGCGAGGTCATGGAATGGATTTCAACCTCTAGTGTCGAGGTCGATCTCACTGAACCCGAGTTCGACAACCTGGTCGAGGCAGTTCGCAGCGAATCGAACCTCCGAGAAGCTGTGGAGACCGAACTCAAGCGAATTCGGGTCATCAGGAAGTCGGCCTAGGGCCGAAATAGAGCCGGTAGGCCGCGCCAGAGGAGAGACATGGTCTCTTCGCCGGCGAATCCTCGCGTGGGGCACTCGACCCCCGGCCAATCTGATGACCACAGGGTGGAGGGGCGACCTGTCTCCTCTACGCTC
>Ga0302325_10015905_pt1 | contig 15968 bp, 12 predicted proteins | sample Palsa_T0_2_FD_201948 | JGI IMG/M metagenome (GOLD analysis project Ga0302325, IMG submission 201948) | Peat permafrost microbial communities from Stordalen Mire near Abisko, Sweden - Palsa_T0_2 | ecosystem: Environmental > Terrestrial > Soil > Palsa > Peat permafrost | place: Sweden: Abisko... | reverse complement strand
GCTCGACTGGCCGAGCCAGCGGCCGAAGTGCCCCGGGTCGCCGGCGGGGACGCTCATGGCCGCCGCGGGGAGGTTGAGGAGATGGCGATCGTCGCGCGTCGAGTACGCGACACCCTCGCCGAGGGCCCCGGAGCGTTCGACGAGCACCACCTCGCGCGCGGCGCAGCGGTTCAGAAGCTCGATCGCCGCGAGCGTTCCCGCGGCTCCGCCCCCGACGATCACGACCCTCTCGCGCGACGGTCCGCGGCGCCTCGCTGCTCGTCCCTGCGGGGTCGAGGTCGCCGTCACGTGGCCACGGCCGGATCCGGGAAGAGCGGCATCACCCCTTCGCCGAAGGCGTAGGCCTCCTCCAGATGTGGGTAGCCCGAGAGGATGAACTCCTCGAAGCCGACGCGCCGGTACTCCTCGAGCCGCTCGGCGACCTCGCTGTGGCTCCCCACCAGTGCGGTGCCGGCTCCTCCGCGCACGAGCCCGATCCCGGCCCAGAGGTTCGGCGCGACCTCGAGCGCGTCGCGGCGGCCGCCGTGAAGCGCGAGCATCCGCTGCTGCCCGACCGAGCTGCTCGCGGCGAGCCGCGCCTGCGCCCGCGCGACGGCCGCGGGATCCATCTCGTCGAGCAGTCGTTCGGCCGTCTGCCACGCCTCGCGGCTGGTCTCCCGTGTGATGACGTGCAGGCGCACCCCGAAGCGGAGCTCGCGCCCGGCCGCCCCCGCCAGGAGGCGCACCCGCTCGACCCGTTCGGCCAGGATGTCGGGCGGCTCCCCCCAGCACAGGTAGACGTCGGCGTGCCGGGCGGCGACGCGTTCGGCGGCCGCGGAGGCGCCGCCGAAGTAGACGCTCGGCGGCCGGGCCGGGGCCCCCGTCACGGTCGCGCCGACGACGTGGTAGTGGGCGCCCTCGAGGCTGAAGGGCTCCGGGCCGAGCGCGCCCGAGACGATCTCCAGGAACTCGTCGCTGCGCTCGTAGCGCTCGTCGTGGGCGAGCCAGTCGCCGAAGCGGTGCTGCTCCTCGTCCTCGCCGCCGCTGACGACGTTGATCGCGAGCCTGCCCGCGGAGAGGCGCTGAAACGTCGAGGCCATCTGCGCCGCGAACGTCGGGGTGAGCATCCCGGGCCGGAAGGCGACGATGAAGCGGAGCCTCGCCGTCCTCTGTGCGAGCGCGCACGACACGAGCCAGGCCTCCTCGCACCAGGTGCCGGTCGGCGTGAGCACGCCCGCGAAGCCGAGCTGCTCGGCCGCCTGGGCGATCTGGGCGAGGTAGGCGAGGGTCGCCGGGCGATGGCGGCGGCTGACGACGCCGGTCCGCGCCCCGTCCCCCACCCCGTGTCCGTCCCCCGAGGTGGGCAGAAACCAGTGGAACACGGGCGCCCCGCTCCGCTCGGGCGCCCCGCTCGGTTCGGGCACCGCGCTCACGCGCCCGGTTTTCCCGCGAGCAGCCCGCGCCACTCCGCGGCGCGGTGGCAGGCAACCGTCCGCCCTCGCCCGTACCCGCTCGGCGCCGGCTCCTCGCGACAGCGAGCGGCGAGGAAGCGACAGCGGGCCGCAAAGACGCAGCCGCCCTCCGCCACCGCGCCCGGGCTCTCGCCGCGCAGCTGCTCGGGCGCGAGATCGAAGCGCCAGCGAGCGCGGCTGATCCGCGGCGCCGAGGCGACCAGGAGCGCCGTGTAGGGGTGAGCGGGGAGGCTGAACACCTCCCCGGGGGGGCCCTCCTCGATGATCCGGCCGCGGTAGAGGACAGCGACGCGATCGACGACGCCGGCGATGCTCGCGAGGTCGTGCGAGATGATCACGATCGCGATCCCGAGTCGGTCCCGCAGCTCGCGCAGCAGACGCAGGATCCGGTTTCGGTTCGAGGCGTCGAGCGCGCTCACCGGCTCGTCGCAGATGAGCAGCTTCGGCTCCATCACGATCGCGCGGGCGATCGTGACCCTCTGGCGCTGCCCGCCCGAGATCTCCCCCGGCCGCCGCGCGGCGACGCTCTCCTCGAGGCCGACGAGCTCGAGTGCGCGCGCGACCTGCCGGGCGCGGCGTTCCTCGTCGAGCCCGCCGCGGATGTCGAGCCCCTCGGCGACGATCGTGGCGACGTCGAGGTCCGGGTCGAGCGAGCGCAGCGGGTCCTGGAAGACGAGCTGGATCGCCCCGCGGCGGCGGAAGGCGCGCAGCTGCCTGCCCCCGAGCGCCGAGATGTCGGCGCCCTCGAAGCGGATCGTCCCGGCGCTCGGGGTGATCAGCCCGAGCACGCTCCGCGCGAGCGTCGTCTTCCCCGAGCCGGTCTCGCCGATCACCCCGACGATCTCACCGGGAGCGACCCGCAGGCTGACGCCCGCGAGGATGCGAGCCTCGCCCGTTCGCCGCGAGGCCCGGCGCCGCGACCGGAGCCGGACGTCGATGCCGTCGACCTCGAGCAACGTCGCGGCGCTCAACCGAGCTCGGCTCCGACAAGGGCGAGCTCGGGCGAGCGCAGGCAGCGCACCCGCCCTCCCGCTGGCGCCGGGGTCAGCCCGAGCGGCCGGCTGCAGGACTCGCGCCGGTGGGCGCAGCGGGGGGCGAAGCGGCAGCCGGCGGATGCCTCGCCGAGGCGCGGGTGGCGCCCGGGAATCACCTCGAGCGCGGCCTCCTCCTCGCTGCCGAGGAAGCCGACCCGCAGGAGAGCCTCCGTGTAGGGGTGCGAGGGGGCCGAGATGACGCTCACGGTGTCGCCGATCTCGACGACCTCGCCGGCGTAGAACACCGCGACCCGATCGCAGAGCTCGGCCACGGCGGCGAGGTCGTGGGAGACGAAGACCACCGCGAGGCCGAGCCGTTCGCGGAGCTCGGAGAGCAGATCGATGACCTCGCGCTGGGTCGTGAGGTCGAGCGCCGTCGTCGCCTCGTCCGCGACGAGCAGCACGGGATCGCAGGCGACCGCGATCGCGATCATCACCCGCTGCAGCATGCCCCCGGAGAGCTCCGCCGGGATCTGCTGGTAGACGTGGGCGGGCCGGTGCAGGTGCATCGTCGCAAGCAGCTCGAGCGCGCGCCCGCGGGCGGCCGCCCGGCGCTTGCCGCCCTTGACGCGGATCACCTCCGCGAGCTGCTCGCCGACGGGAAGGGACGGGTTGAGGTACGAGGCAGGGTCCTGGAAGACGGCTCCCACCCGCGTGCTGCGGACGCTCGTCCAGCCCGACCTGTCGAGAGCGGCGAGATCGACGCCGTCGAGCTCGATCGTGCCGCCGCTGAGCACGCAGCCCGCGGGGAGCGCGCCGAGAACGGCGCGGCAGGTCAACGTCTTGCCGCTTCCCGACTCACCGACGAGCCCGATCGCCTCGCCTCGCCGGAGCTCGAAGCCCACACCGCGCACGGCCTCGATGCGCCCCGAGGCCGTCGCGACCTCGACGCTGAGCCCCCGCACGCGCAGGACGAGCTCCGGACGCGGCTCGAGGCTCTCCCGGGAAGCGCTCAGACCGGGGCCCGGCAGGCTGCCAGACATGGGGTGGCTAGACATACTGCGGTACCCGCGCGCGCTCCGTCAGCTCCTCCTCCTCCTCGGGGCTCGCCGGCTCGACCGCGGCGGCACGGCCGCTGAGCGGAGCCCCGCGGTGGACGGAGTCGGAGAGGGCATTCAGCGCCCAGACGGTGACGAAGATCGCGAGCCCGGGCCAGATCGCGGCCCACGGGGCCTGGTAGAGGTAGGTCAGGTCGGTCGAGAGCATCGACCCCCACGAGGCGGCGGGCGCAAGCTCGCCGAGGCCGAGAAAGGCGAGCCCGGAGATGCCGAGCACCGCGTAGCCCATGGTGGAGGCGGAGATCACGGCCAGGGTCGGGAGGACCTTGCGCCACACGTGGCGGCGGAGAACGTCCGTCTTCGAGGCGCCGAGGAGCGTCGCGGCCTCGACGTACTGCGCCGAGGCGAACGTGAGCGTCTCGGCCCGCACGATGCGGAAGAAGCGCGGCACGAGCAGGATGCCGATCGCGATCACCGCCTGGTCGAGACCGTTGCCGAAGCCGGCGACGACCGCGATCGCGAAGATGATCGGGGGGATCGTCATCAGCGCGTCGACGGCGCGCATCAGCACGTACTCGACGCGCCGCGCGAGGAACACGGATGCCATACCGGGGATGGCGCCGCCGAGAAGACCGATCGCGACCGCGACCGCCGCGGAGAGGAGGGAGGGTCGTGCGCCGGTGATGAGCCGGCTGAGGGTGTCGCGGCCGAGGAAGTCCGTCCCGAGCGGGTGCGCCCAGCTCGAGCCGGCGAAGGCGTCGCCGGCGCCCTGGGCAAGCGGGTTTCGCGGGGCGATCAGGCCGCCGAAGGCGGCGAGCGCGAACATGAACACGACCACCCCGGCGGCCAGCCTCAGGTAGGCCGTCGGCAGGGCGCGACCAAGGAGGCTCATGAGCGCCTCACCCCGGGGCGGAGCCAGCCGAGCAGTGCATCGACCGTCAGGTTCGAGAGCAGGACGACCCCGATCGTGACCAGCAGGATTCCCTGGATCACCGGGATGTCGTGGGCCTGGGCGGAGTCGATCGCGAGCTGGCCGACGCCCGGAAGGGCGAACACGGTCTCGGCGATGACCGCCCCGCCGAGCAGGCTCGGCATGGAGATGCCGATCGTTGCGACGGCCGGCGCCGCGCTGTTTCTCAGCACGTGCTTGAAGAGGATGCGGCGGCCCGAGAAGCCCCGGACGAGCACGCCGGTGACGTAGTTCTCGTCGAGCTCGTTGAGCGTCGAGATGCGCAGCTGGCGGGCGATCACCGCCGCGACCGGCGCCGCGAGCGTCACGCTCGCGAGCACGAGGTGGCGCGCCCAGTCGACGAGGCTCGACGAGGTCGTGACGTACCCGGTCGCCGGGAAGAGGCGGATCTTCACCGCGAGGAAGATCACGAGCAGGATCGCCAGCCAGAACTCGGGGATCGCGAGGGCGATCGATCCCAGGGCGGTGATCGAGCGGTCGAGGAGGCCGCCGGGGTGGGTCGCGGCGAGCAGGCCTCCCACGACTCCCCCCACCACGGAGAAGAGGAGGGCGAAGAGCGCGATCGACAGGTCGACGGGAAACCGCTGCTCGATGCTGGCCGTGACCGGGATCTGGGTGAAGTAGGAGACGCCGAGGTTCCCGTGCAGCGCGTGCCAGAGCCAGCTCGCGTAGCGGTCCGGAAACGACCGGTCGAGTCCGAGCCGGTGGTTGATCGCCGCGATCTGGGCCGGGGTTCCGCCCTGGCCCGCGATCTGGGCCGCGGTGTCGTCCGGCGCGAGCGCCGTGATCCCGAACGTGATCAGCGTGCTCAGCAGCACGACCGGGACGAAGCGCAGGATCTCCGCGCCGAGCCATCTGAACGGCGCGGAGATCCTGCCCTGGCGGAGCGAGAGCGCGAGAACCGCCATCTCGAGCTTCAGCCGACCGAGACCGTCACGCCCTCGAGGCGCGGGACGACCAGGTCGCTCGGCCAGCCCTTGACCTTCGAGGGGTTGTAGGCGTAGATCCGCGGCTCGGTGAAGAGCATGATGTTGGCGCTCTCCTTCACCGCGAGCGCGGTCGCGTTCTGGAGCGCCGTCGCGTACTGCGGGCTATCGGTCGGGTAGAGAGCCGTGGCCGCGAGCGCCTTGGCGAGATCGGCGTCCGCGCAGCGGCACGGGTTCAGGAGCCCGTCGGAGGCGTACTGGATGTCGAGCATCTGCAGCGGCGACTCGCGCCCGACGATCCCGTTCGGGTTGAAGGCCACGTCGTGGTCGACATAGACGTCCTGGCTTGCCTGCGCGAGCGGCAGCACGCTCAGCGTCGTGTTGATCCCGACCGCCTGCAGCTCTCCCTGGATCTGCTGGGCGATCGCGTCGTAGGGGGCGAGCGGGAAGTAGGTGATCGTGAAGCTGAGGTCGCTCGCGTGGCCGTCGGCGGCGAGGATCTGCTTGGCCTTCTGCGGGTCATAGGTGTAGTAGTTGGCGACCGCCTTGCTGTAGCCCACATAGCCCGGCGGGAACGGCTCGTCGTCGACGCCGCCGATCCCCGCGTCGGCGGTCTGCTTGAGCGCGGCACGGTCGAGCGCGAAGTTGATCGCCTCGATCACGTTGTGATCCTGGAACGGCGGCATCGCGGCGTTCACCTCGATGCTCGCGACCGAGAGGCTCGGCACGACCTTGACGTGGAAGCCGTCCGCGATCGCGGCGTTCGCGACCTCGCCCGGAATCATCGCCACGTCGACCTGGCCGCTCTGAAGCGCGGCGAGCAGCGTCTGGGGGTCGGTGATCTGGAGGATGTTCACCCCCGAGAGGTGGATGTCCTTGGCGTCCCAGTAGCCCGGATTGCGCACCAGCGTCGCCGAGCTTCCCGACACGAGGTTGGTGAGCTCGAAGGGGCCCGCACCGACGGGCTGGGTCGCGAGGCCCGCGGCGTTCGAGGTGAACGCCTTCGGGCTGACCATCATCCCGGTCTTGCCGCCGAGCCGCAGCGGCAGCCCGTAGTCCTGCGAGCTGAGGTTGAACTTGATCGTGTAGGGCCCGAGGATCGTCATCGACTTGATCGTGGCGAGCTGCGGCTGGATCAGCGACGAGGGCTGCTGGCCGCGGAGGATGTTGGCCTTGACGGCGTCGGCGTTGAACGGCGTCCCGTCGGTGAACTTGATGCCCCGACGGAGGGTGAACTGGAGCGCGAGGCCGTTGTCGAGAAACTTCCAGGAGGTGGCAAGCGCGGGAACCGGGTTGCCCTTGGCGTCGAGACCGGTCAGGCCCGCATAGACAAGGTTCAGCGCCACCCCGTCGTTGCCAGCGCTCGAGGTGACGGGATCCCACGTCGTCGGCAGGATCGTCGCGCCCCAGTTCAGTACCCCGCCCGTGCCGGAGCTTCCCGACGACGCCGAGACACCGAGTGCGAGCGCGACCGCGACCACCGCCGCGAGGGCGGCAACCAACGACCGGCGCGTCCCGGCCAGCGCTCCCGGCGCCCGGCTCACTTCACGACCAATCGATGCTCCCAAAGGTCTTTGCACGATTCGCTCCTCACTAAGTTGATAACATCGATGCATATTGTTATCTTACGGAAGTGCTCATGTCAACTATCAGCATCGGTTATCGCATCCCGCGGTCGCCGCAGACAGGAAGGAGCGTCCGTCCATGCCCGTCGAGTTCATCGGAATGATCTTCCACCGTCCCGGTTCAGACCTTCAGGCGTTCGGCGACGGATCCGAGATCGATCCCGCCTTCGTGCGCAGGTTCGCCCAGGCCCACGAGGACGCCGACTTCGACCGTGTCCTGATCGGGACCGCGTCGCTCGCACCGGAGGGGTCCCAGGTCGCCGCGTACGCCGCGGCGCACACCGAGCGGCTCAGCTACCTCGTTTCGCATCGGCCGGGGTTCAGGGCGCCGACCGTCGCCGCCCGCGAGCTCGCGACCCTCGACCAGTTCTCGGAGGGCCGGATCGCCGTCCACATCATCACCGGCGGCCACGACGCCGAGCAGCGCCGCGACGGAGACTTTCTGGACAAGGATGAGCGCTATGTCCGTACCGACGAGTACCTCGACGTCGTCACCCGCGCCTGGACGGCACGCGAGCCGTTCGACTACGAGGGCCGCTTCTACCGGCTCGAGGGCTACTCGAGCAGCGTGCGTCCGCTCCAGCAGCCGCGCATCCCGATCTACTTCGGCGGCTCCTCGGAGGCCGCCTACCGCGTCGGGAGCAAGCACGCGGACGTCTATGCACTCTGGGGAGAGCCACTCGCCGAGACGGCCGAGCAGATCGCGAGCATCGCCGCGGCCGCCCGCGCCGCGGGCCGCAGCGAGCCGCCCCGGATCAGCGTCTCGTTCCGCCCCATCCTCGCCCCGAGCGACGCGCTTGCCTGGGAGCGCGCCGAGCGCATCCTCGCCCAGACCGAGGCCGCGTTCGCCGCCGCTCCGGAGGGACTGAAGCGCTTCGTGAAGGGCGGCCAGAAGCCGACCGGAAGCCAGCGTTTGCTCGCGGCTGCCGAGAAGGGCGACCGGCATGATCGGGCGCTCTGGACCGCGATCGCGAAGGTGACCGGGGCGCCGGGCAACAGCACGGCGCTCGTCGGCTCGCCCGAGACGGTCGCCCAGGCGCTCCTCGACTACCACGAGATCGGCGTCACCACCTTCCTCATTCGCGGCCACGACCCCTACAACGACGCAATCGACTACGGCCGCGAGCTGATCCCGCTCGTCCGCGAGGAGATCCGCCGCCGCGAGGCCGAGGCCGCGCCGCGGCTTGCCGCCGCCGGCTAGCCGGCTCCCACATCCACGCTCAGAACGTCAACTCTCAGGAAAGAGAGGCTCACCATGCCAGTCGAGTTCATCGGACTGATCGCCCATCGCCCGGGATCGGAGCTCCGCATCCTCGAAGGCGGCGCGGACGTCGATCGCGCCTACGTCCGCCGCTTCGCGCGAGTGCACGAGGACGCGGACTTCGACCGTGTCCTGATCGGGACATCGTCCTTCCTCCCCGAGGGCTCCCAGGTGGCCGCGTACGCGGCCGCGCACACCGAGCGGCTCTCGTTCCTCGTCTCGCACCGTCCGGGCTTTCGGGCACCGACCGTCGCCGCGCGAGAGCTGGCGGCGCTCGACCACTTCTCCGGCGGCCGGATCGCCGTCCACATCATCACCGGCGGCAGTGACGCCGAGCAGCGTCGGGACGGAGATTTTCTCGAGAAGGACGAGCGCTACGCCCGCACCGACGAGTACCTCGAGATTCTCCGCGGGGCCTGGACCGCGACGCAGCCGTTCGACTACAAGGGCCGCTTCTACGAGCTCGAGGACGCCTCGAGCAGTGTGCATCCGCTCCAGCAGCCGCACATCCCGATCTACTTCGGCGGTTCCTCCGAGGCCGCCTACCGCGTCGGGAGCAAGCACGCGAACGTCTACGCGCTCTGGGGAGAGCCACTCGCCGAGACGGCCGAGCAGATCGCGAGCATCGCCGCGGCCGCTCGCGCCGCGGGCCGCAGCGAGCCGCCCCGGATCAGCGTCTCGTTCCGGCCCATCCTCGGCCCGAGCGAGGAGCTCGCCTGGGAGCGCGCCCACCGCATCCTCGACCAGACGCGCGCCCAGGTCGATTCCGCGGCCAGCCTGCTCAGGCAGTTCCGGCCCGACGGGCAGAAGAGCGTCGGCTCCGAACGGCTCCTCGCCGCCGCCGACAGAGGCGAACTGCACGACCGCGCACTCTGGATGCCTCTCACCCAGGCCGTCGGCGGCGGGGGGAACTCGACTGCCTTGGTCGGCACGCCGGAGACCGTCGCTCGTGCGCTCCTCGACTACTACGAGATCGGCGTCACGACGTTCCTGATCCGCGGCTACGACCCCTACAACGACGCGGTCGACTACGGCCGCCAGCTCATTCCGCTCGTCCGGGAGGAGATCCGGCGCCGTGACGGGGAGACGGTGCCTCAGCTCGCCGCCGCCCGGTAGGGGCGAACCAGCCCGCGACAAGGAGCTGCGACCAGGAGAATGACAACGAGAATGGAGATCGCCATGCCAGTCGAGCTCGCCGGACCGGTACCCGCCCGGGGCCGCCCGCAGCCCCCGACGATCACGAGACCGCCCAACCCCTCCCCGCTCGGGAGCCCGCCCGAGAGCGCGCGCGCTGGCGGGGGTCGGCCGGCGGCCCAGCCTTCCAGGCGGATCGCCGAAAGACGCCGCGCATCGCGCCCGGCGCCCGGCTCGCGCGGGCGCGAGGGACGGCTGCCGTGACGAGGCTGGTGGCGATCGTGGGCAGCGTCACCCCTCCCGGAAGGCTGCGACGGGCAATCGATGAGGCAGTCGAGCGGCTCGGTACCCGGGGCGACGCCGAGGCGACGGTCATCGACCTTGCCGGACTGACGCTCGCATTCGCCGACGGACGCCCACCCGATGCCTTCGCCGACGACACCGCCGCGACGGTCGAGGCGATCGCGAGCGCGGATGCGGTGGTGCTCGCAACACCCGTCTATCGAGGGTCGTTCACCGGTTCACTCAAGAACCTCATCGACCAGACACCCCTCGAGGCGCTGCGCGGCAAGCCGACCGCACTCGTCGCGATGGGCGCGACGGACCACCACTTCCTCGGCGCCGACCGCCACCTCCGCGACGTGCTCGCGTTCTTCGGGGCGTTCGTCATGCCGGTCTCGGTCTACCTGAGCTCCGCCGACTTCGTCGACGGAGCCCCGACCCCCGCCGCCTCGACGGCGCTCGACCTGCTGCTCGAGAACCTCACCGCGATCGTCCCGGCCCTGTCGGACGCACCGGGAGGCCCGGCTCCGCTCGCGGCGCGCAGGCCCTCCTAGCCGCATGTGGCCCGCGGGCCGCCGCGCCATGCACCGTTCAAGAGGGGATTCTCAGGCGGCCGCCACGGTCCCGCGGAGGGGTGCGGCGAGGTCCGCGGGGTCGAGCTGCGCGGAGGCCTCGTGGAGGAGCGTCTCCATGCTCGAGATTGCGTGCGAGTGGACGCCGTCACGACGCGTCACGATCGAGACGACGCAGGTCAGCAACCCTGGCGCCACACGAGTGCTCCCCGCGCCGGCGACCCGTCCCCGGCGGATTGACGCGGCGAATCCGCGCATCGCCGCCCTCGACTCCGCCCGGGTCAAAAGATAGGACGGCCAGAATGCCCCGAACGCGGCCCAACTTCGGCTGATCGATGTTCCGCGATGGGCGACTGCGGCTTTCAGACAAGGACGCGTGATGGCTGTTATCAACGCCGCAGGCATCCGGTTGGGCCAAGACGTGCCCCGAGCGGCACGTAGCGTGCGTTGGTGCCCTGGCCGAGGATGCCGCGATCGACAAACGCTCAGGCGTGTCTGCTCAGGAGCCGGAGGCGCCGGGCTGTGCGCCGCCTACTCACCGCGGTAGGCGGTATCAGAAGCGGGATGATGCCAGGCGGCCAGCGAGTTTTTCGAACTCAGAGTAGATGCTCGGATCAGCCGTACCCGACCGCAAGATGGCAATAGCTTCTTGCCACTGTCGCCACGATGCAAGAACGGCTGAACTCAAAGTCGACGCGACTGATTGGAAGGACACGGCTCCCTGATCCGTCGCGTACGCCAAACCCTCAAAGTAGTTCGGGACGCGTAACAATCTGACCGCCTTGTCAGCAGCGTCAGGACTTGCCGCCTCGGAGAGGTACGCCTCTCTCACAACTTCCCGAAGCTGCGCCGACGTCAGGGCGCCGACGTCCCGCCGGGCCCTGACCATCTGCGGCGCGTCCCAGTCTCGAACGAGGGTCGTTAGCGCCGCGATCGCCTGCGCACGCGCGGACTCTTGGGCCAACCGGAGCTGTGCAAACGTCACGCCAAATGCGGGGACCGCGAGAGCGACGCCGACGATCGTCGCAATCGCAGCGAGGTTGTCGAGCGACACATACCAAGCCTGTCAGGTCGGCAGGACGTTACCCCAGTCTCGCCGCACGTGCCGGTAGGCCGAGTTCGTCCTTGTCGGCTCGAAGCCGGCCGTAGAGCTTTTCGGCGTATTGGCCGAGCACCGTCTGTGTCAGAACGCGGCGTCATACGAGCTTGCGCTTTGAAAATGTCTGCGTTCTGGTCCAATTCGCTTGACGACCTCCTCGAATGAGGGTTCTGTCGAAAACGAGACGGAAGTTCTCGATGCAGGGACGTCGTGTGAGCGGACACGGTGGGCATCAGCCTTGGTCGAATGTCAGAGGCCGACCAAGTATCTTCCCGTCAAGCCACTGAGGAAAGTACGAACACCGCTATTCCTGCGCCAATCCAACCGTGCCACGAGTGCCACGCAAATAGAGGTGATAGTGGAAGCGCTATTGCCGAGGCCGCGACCGACGGCCCACCCACGTGGGGGACACGAATGGCCTTTGCGTCGTAGCGAAGCGAGACTTGGCCCCCGGGGACGCCACACCTCGGCGCATCCCGCTTGTTCGGCTGGTTCGTGGGCCGGAGGCGAGACTGGCTCGAGCCGGCGGACGCCCGGGTGGTCGGCGCCGAGGCCGTCAGGCAGGACTGGGCGCGCGCGAAGGGCATCGATGCGGCCGCGGTCGCCGACGAGCTGCCGCCATCGCCCGGCGATCCGCGGGTCAGTCGCCCGGTCTGGGCGGCACCTGGCGCTCGCTCGGTCGTGTTCTCCTGGATCGAGGGTGGCGGCCACGGCTGGCCCGGCGGCCCGCAGTACCTCCCCCGCTCGACTCATCGGGCCGGTCGCCAGGCACCTCGACGCCACGACCCTGACACTCGACCCGGCATGAAGCTCGCTCGACTGAGCGGAACCCCGGCGGCCCGTCCGACCGAGCGGCCCGCCAAGCGACCGCTGGCGGCTAGTCGAGGCGCACCCGCGACCAGAGCTCGTTGAACGCGATGCTGTCGTAGAAGGCGGTGCCATCGACCACCTTCCCGTCGTCCATCTTCATGATCCAGACGTAGGTGTTCTCGTAGGGCTGGCCGTCGTTGGCGGTTCCGCGGCCGTCCCAGAGCACGATCACCGTGTCCCCGTCGGCATGCACCGCTCGGATCGCGATCGGGCGGAACGGATCCGACGAGGAGGAGAACCGAGCGCCGAACGGGGCCAGGACCTCGTCGATGAACTCCTGCTTGCTCGCGTACTCCCGCGAGGCGACCGATCGACCCTCGATGCGCCAGACCATCTCCGCCGCGAACACCTCCTCGATCGTGCCGGTTCGATCGCTCCACGCCTCGAACGCCGCGCGGATCGTCTGCCGGTTGGCTTCCGTCCGCTCGTAGCGACGCGTGACGAGCTCAGCGCGGAACGGCTCGCCGACGGGCCAGTTCGTCATGGGTCACACACCTTTCCGATCGGAGCACGGTGTCGATCGCACGCCAACCTACCGACCTCGCCGAAGCGGCGGCCCGCACCGAGGCTCGCTCACACGAGGAGACGGGCGCGAGCAATCTTCGCCAGACGCTGATCTGAAGGCCACGCCCGCTCTCGGGACCCCTCGGCGTCGGACGCGCGAGCCCGAACGGCCGTGATCGCTCCCCCGCCCGGAGGGCCAGCAGGTCGCCCGCGGCGCGCGCCGTCGGTGTTCCTCTCCCGCCGGAGCGCCGGTTTGGGTATGACCGTCGTACGCACTGATGAGAGCCAGCAGGGTGATCTCCAGGGGTGTCGCGGGCGCCGGCCGTCGGGTCGGGCGTGGCGGGCGCGTGGCCGGGGACCGTCTCACCCGGGCGCTCGGAGGCGAGCAGAGGACGCGGGTCATCGTCCTGCTCGCGTGCGTCCTCGGCCTCAGCGGCGCCGACACCGCCACGGTCGGTGCCGCTGCGACCGAGCTCCGTCAGGGCCTCGATATCAGCAACACCGACATCGGCTTGCTCGTGGCGGTCACGTCCCTGGTTGCCGCCGCGGCGAGCCTCCCCTTCGGAATGCTGGCCGACCGGATGCGGCGGACGTGGACGCTCGGCGGGGCGATCACCCTCTGGGGGGCCGGGATGCTCTGGAGCGCGGCCGCCGCCAACTTCGACGCTCTGCTCCTGGCCCGCGTGTTCCTCGGGGCCGTGACGGCGGCGGCCGGCCCCCTGGTCGCCTCGCTCGTCGGCGACTACTTTCCGGCGGCCGAGCGCGGCCGGATCTACGGCTACATCCTCACGGGTGAGCTTCTGGGGGCGGGATTCGGGTTCGCCGTCACCGGCGACATCGCCGCCCTTTCCTGGCGAGCCGCGTTCGTCGTACTCGCGATCCCGGCGTTCATCCTCGCCTGGCTCGTGGCGCGTCTTCCCGAGCCGGCCCGCGGAGGTCGCGACGCGCTCGCCTCCGCCGTGGCCGCGGGCAGGAACCGGCTCCGCTCCAGCGCTCGCCGCAGCGGCGCGGGGGCTCCCGAGGGCCACCCGCTCGAGACCGACGCGCAACGCTTGGCGCGCGAGCTCGACATCACGGCCGATCCCGAGCTCGTGCTCGGAGCGGACGCCCGCGGGATGAACATCGTCTCGGCCGTCCGCTACGTGCTGCGAGTCCGCAGCAACGTCGTCTTGATCGCAGCCAGCGCCTGCGGCTACTTCTTCCTCGCGGGTCTCCAGACCTTCGGGCTCGAGTTCTCCAAGAGCCAGTTCGGGATCGACCAGGGCCTCGCCACCCTCGTGCTGCTCGTCGTCGGGATCGGCGCCGTCGGCGGGACGCTGGCAGGCGGCATCGTCGGCGACGAGCTGTTGCGCCTCGGCCGTCTGAACGGACGCATCCTGGCAAGCGCGGTCTCCGCGACCGCCGCCACCGTGCTCTTCCTGCCGGCCCTACTCACACGGAGCGTCGGCACCGCACTGCTCTTCCTGACGGCCGCCGCCTTCGCGCTCTCGGCTCAGAACCCCGCCCTGGATGCCGCCCGGCTCGACATCATGCCCGCGTTCCTCTGGGGCCGGGCCGAGGCGATCCGTTCCTTCCTGCGCAACCTCGCCCAGTCGCTCGCGCCGCTGCTCTTCGGCGTCATGTCCGACCACGTTTTCGGCGGCGGCCGCTCGGCCCTTCAGTGGACGTTCGTCGTCATGCTCATCCCGCTCGCGGCAAGCGCGGTGTTCCTCTACAGGGCGCTTTCGAGCTACCCGCGCGACGTCGCAACAGCCGCCGCGGCCTACCGCCCGCCCGAACCACTACGGCCCGCGGCCGACCCGTCGGGAGAGGGTACGGGAGAGACGGCGCCGCGATGAGCTCGCCGAGCCGCCCGGGAGGCGGTCGATTCCGACCGGTCGCCTCCTCGCGCGAGGGCGCCCCGAGATCGGTCGCGACGATCCACAGCCGGGTCATCGCCCTCGCCGCCCTCCGACGGGCCCGCCGGTCGCCCGGTTTGACAGCACGCCGCCTCGAGCCGAGCCGTGGCGTTGACGGGGGCTGTCCTGCCGAAGGGCGCGCCCGACCTCCGCACCTGTCGGAGACCTCCGCGCGGCTGCTCCGAAGACGCCTCCGGCCATCCGGCGCCATCGAACCGGGAGTCCGCTACGGCGCGCCGCGAGGAGTGTCGGCGACCGTACGAGCCGACCCGGGCTCGGACGGGACGGGAGCATGAACCGGTCTGCTCCGGACCGCCACGGCAACGGCGGGGCCGGCGACACCGTCGACCTCGAGGCGGTAGGCCGTGTCGATCGTCGGACGGACCGCCACCAGGAAGTCGCCGTCGGCCCTCGCGGCCACGGCTCGGACGCGATTCCAGGCCCCGTCGGGCGAGCGTTGCTGGAGGATGACGCCGCTGACGTCGCGGAGGAGACCGCGCAGCACAACGGTCGCGCCCGGGAGCGCCGGGCGGGGCGGAGCGGCGAGCGAGAGCACGGCGACGCTGAAATGCAGCGAGCGAAGCGAGAGCGCCTCGACGAACTCCATCGCCGACATGGTCCGGTCACCGTGGGCGCCGATCAGGGTGACGCTGGTCGCGATCCCGGGGCCGGCATGGGTGACGCGCACGTCGTCGACCGCGATCCCGAAGCGGCTCGAGAGCTCCGTGTCGGTCTGCGTCACGAGCCAGTTGTGGTCGGGAGCGAGCGAGGAATAGGGGTCGGAGACCGAGACGAGGTACGGCTCGGGTGCATGACCGGGGAAGGCGTCCTGGACCGGCACGGTGCGACCGCCGGAGTTCGAGTCGTAGTAGGCGGCGATGACCTGGCCGTCGTAGGTGAGGACTTGACCCGAGGTGAGCGCGACGGCTTCGTCGGTCGCGGGCGTCTCGGCGGCGACGCCGCCGTAGCTCTGGCTGCGGTTGTCCGCGTAGAGGTCGAACGGCTGTCGGGGCTTCAGGGTCGCCAGCGCGTAGGAGCGGGACGCCACCGCCTGCGCCTCGTAGGCCTGCGTGCTCCACCCGGCCGGCATCTCGGCAGGGACGACGCCGCGCAGGTACCGCTCGAGCGGGACCGCGTTCACGACCATGAGGGACGCGCCGCTGCGCAGAAGCGTGAGGCCGCCCCGGTACTCCTTGCCGTCGACTGTCAGTGGCTGCGCTCCGGCCTCGACGCGTAGCGGTGGGCGAAGCGATCGGCCGCCGATGCTCAGCTGCGCTGTGAGCACGCGGGAGCCTGCGGGAATGTGGATGCGGCGGCCGCGCGCGTCGATCATGAGGAACGGCG
>Ga0302325_10015903_pt1 | contig 15969 bp, 16 predicted proteins | sample Palsa_T0_2_FD_201948 | JGI IMG/M metagenome (GOLD analysis project Ga0302325, IMG submission 201948) | Peat permafrost microbial communities from Stordalen Mire near Abisko, Sweden - Palsa_T0_2 | ecosystem: Environmental > Terrestrial > Soil > Palsa > Peat permafrost | place: Sweden: Abisko... | reverse complement strand
TAGTGGCCCTCTGCTCGGCTCCTTGGATTTGTTTCTTCAGACTTCGTTACGTGCCCCTGTCCGCAATCGTGGCTACTGCGGTTTTAGCACTTCCACCGCTGAGTCTTGTGACCGTAGCCCATCCGCTCATCGCGGCAGGCCACTGGTTTCCCGGAACTCGGTGGTTCGGTCTGGGGCTTCCTATCGTGTTGATAGTCGCGTGCAAGCGATTCGGTGCCGCCATGACTCTTGCCGTTCTCATAGCGGCATCCATCTCAACTCATGCTCGATTCCATCGCCCGCTTCCCGACCCGCACATCCTCGCAGTCAACACCCATTTCGGCGGACAGTCGCCTCACGACGATATTGATTCCCGTCTGGACTTCGAGGAGCGGACGATTCAGCAAATTGCGTCGGCCCATCCCGACACTTTGCTGATCTTCCCGGAAACGGTCATTCCAAGCTGGAATGGAATGCACGAGACGCGCTGGGCTCCCGTCTTCGCCCAGCTTCAGCGCCAGCGCACCGGCCTGCTGATCGGCACCACAATCCCCATTACGAACACGGAAGCGAACCGCAACGTCCTTCTCTCCCGTGGTTACACGGAGCGCCTGTCCTATGTCCAGCGAGTACCAGTGCCACTTGGTATGTGGCACCTCGGAGAACAGCGCCGCGGCTTCCCACTGATGCTTGGCTTCCCGCCAACCATCCGTGTTTGGAATCGCCGCGCCGGGGTCCTGGTCTGCTACGAGCAACTCGCATTCTGGCCGGCCATCGAAACTCTCGCCCACAACCCCGACATGCTGCTTGCGCCCTCCAATCTCTACTGGGCCACCAACACACCAATTCCAGCGATTCAGCATGTGGCCGTGCAAGACTGGGCCGACCTCTGGGCCATTCCACTTTATGAGGCGAGCAACCGATGAGGATTCTGACCACACTGTGCCTGCTCTGCTGTACCGCGAATCTATCCGCTCAACGGCTGGACATTCCTGCTCTCCAATCGCGCTGCCTTCCGGCCGTACCGCTCACCACGCTCAGCGCCATTATCCGCGTTGAATCCGGCGGCAACCCGAATGCCATGCAGATCGACTTTCCCAGGGCGCTTCTCAAGCAATGGGATCTACCGGAGGGTACATTGCGGCTCAAACGCCAGCCCACCACCAAACGCGAGGCGTTGCAGTGGCTCGAATACTTCGAGCGCCGCAACATCTCTGTTGACTTGGGGTTAATGCAGGTCAGCACGGCGGAGGCCCATCGCCGAGGGCTTCCCGCCGAATCTCTTTCCCGGTTGCTGTCTGATCCGTGCTTCAATCTCCGCTTGGGTTGGCAAATTCTCGACAGCGCCTACCAGCTTGAGGTCAAAACCTATGGACCCGGCCAGGAGGCGCTCCAGCACGCCATCTCTCGCTACAACACCGGCGACACCCAGCGCGGCATTGATAACGGCTACCTGGCGCGGATCATGGCGGCACTGAAGCACGGTCCCGAGGCAACGTCCATGACGAAAGGAGAAGGCAGAAGATGATCGACGCAACCGATTTCACAATTCCAGGCTCCGGCGTACTCAAAAACAAGCTGGGTATCACCGATTCCGCCGCCCTTTTGAAAGCCACGGCGGATTCGACCGCTCTTCGCCTTGCCGAGCTTCGGGCAACGCCTGTTCGCGGCGGCTTTGACTCCGCGCACCTACAGGCCATTCACCACCATCTCTATCAAGACCTCTACGATTGGGCTGGAGAGCTGAGAACGATCGACGTTGGCAACGTACCCGCATCTCAAGTGGAGAAATCCCTCAACAGCGTATTCGACCGCCTAAGCCGCGAAAACCACCTAAAGGGCTTCAGCGCCGAAGAGTGGGTACGCAGCGGGTCAGCCTACGTCTACGACCTCGGAACGATACAGCCGTTTCTCGCTGGGAACGAAATCGCACTCCAGGAGTTTGCCGTAGAGCTGGCGCGCAAGAACAACCTGAGTCTGCAATGGGACGCGACTCCCGACATCGCCTCCGACTCGATTGCGCTGCTCAGCCACGCTGAGCAGTCTGCCAACCTGCGGCGGCTCATCATGCTTGCGATGGATACCGAACCCATCGCACACCACTCCCAAAGAGGTCGTCCTCTTGAAAAAGGAATTGACATATTCCTGTCCACAGGAAATGCACTCCATTAAAGGAGAGGTTGTAGCGCGCCAGCGAATGAGGTCATTACCGCAATGTGCGTTTCACATGTTGAGAATATGAACTTCGTGTTCTGTTGAGTCAAGAAACAAAGCGGAAACTCTGGCATACTGAAAACCGTAGAATGTTCAAAACTCGAATCATAAGACTGCGCCAAATTCTCTTTTGATTCGTCAAAACAAGCACGCGGTTGCGGCCAGGAAGTTTAAAGCATATCCAGTATCACACTGCGATTGCCCTGTAACCCTTTACCCCTTGTCGGGCTGGTGGCCTTGCGTTTCGTACAGTTATCCGAAACTCAGCGAAAGCAAGGCAGGCTAACGCTTTCCAAACCGCGGACCGCAACGGGAGTTCTCTCTTGACCGTTGCCCGAAAAGGACAATCTTGCAGGAAGAAAGCTAGCGGGATTGCCACGGGAGAGATTTTGCATGAGTGTCCTTATTCAGCGCAAAGCCCAGACTATTTTTGTCTCTGCATCTTCCGTAAAGGTCAAAGGCAGGAATCGCAAAATTGTGATTGAGAGCCGTCCGACGTTCGCCATCGTCAAGCTCCAGGGATCGAGGGAGTGCTTCCCAATCGCCTGGGAATTGATCTATCAGGCGGCCACGCAACTCCACGAACAGAACTTGCGCCTGGAAGCCGAAGCCGAGAGGTCGCATAAGCCGCAACAGGGGAACGCTACCGGCTAATCCGCAGTGTGCCTACACTGTCAGGGGTCTACGCCGCCAGTCGGCTTCACTTTGCGTCGCTTCCACACGCCATTGCGGACATCGTTTCCGAGGTCCGCGCACCACCGGCGGCGCGAACTACTCTATTTGTTCATATTCGCAAAGGGCCGCATGCCCCGGTGGGATCTCTTGAAATCAGCTATCGCCGTCGTCTCGGCGCGATCAGCCTCATCCGCCGTACAGATGCGCCAGCGCACAAGCAAATCGTCACTGTCCTCTAAATGCCACAACAGTCTGCCGCCACGGTGGCCGACTGGCTTTCCAATGCCAAAGTCGATCAATTGACGCAACCGGCCCTTGAGCCCCTTCTGGCCTGCGGCTTTACCGATATAGAGGATGCGGGCACCGCCTACCCATTTTGCCTCGACGATGCACAACGCGCAGTTTGGGTCCTGGCCTTTGAACCAGCCACCAGTACTCGGGATTCGAAATTGGGGAGAACTTTCAAGCTCTCTTTCGATGAGGTAGATGCCAGCATGAGCGGGAACACTCGCGCACCGTGTCTCGCGCAGTTCGACGAGCCTTATGGGTTCAGAGAAGCCGGCGATTGAAACCTGATCAATAGACGCCACGGGTTTAGGACTCCACTCGATTGATGAACGGTCCTCCTCCGTATGATAATCCTGCGTTTCGGGATGTGATTTGCTCATCGCGCGAGTGAACATAGCGTTCACTCGCGTTCGAATCGAAAAATGTTGCGTTGACCCTTGCAGCATGAACCGGTGCCTGGTTTCAAACTGGAGTATCGCCCAGTTCCGCAAAGCAGATTTCAACGCCAAACGTTTTGAGGGCCTCACTGATTCGGATCGCAAGATCGGTGTCCCGCGCGATCCTGTCGATTGAAGTGCAAAGCAAGACATCGAACGGTTTCGGATTGACAGCAGCGATACCCATCAGATCCTTCAGTCCTAAGTTCACGGTTAATCCAGACTGTCCAGAATCAGTGAAGACTGAATCATTGCTAACGATCCATTCTCTTTCTTTGGCGAACCGTTTGCAGCTTTCAACCTGGCGAGTGATGGAGTCGACTTCATCGGGTTTCTTCACGGTGGCGGTGCGAGCGTAGATCGCACAACGTAATCGCTGAGTGCATCGTTTCTTCTTCATGTCGTTCTCCCTGCATATTCGTTCGGATGGAGGCGCTTATCTCGCTTGACCACGGGGCGGGAACAAAGTTCATCTCTCCCGCGGATTCTTAAGTTTATTGGGCATCTAAGGCAGTTTGCCGCTGTCGGCGGCGGCGGACGCGCCGCGCACCTCGCTCTATGCAAGAACAGCGGCTGCGGCATATCCGTCCAATTGAGGCGGCCGGCATCTGAAGAAAAACGTCTCCGGGCCTTCAAAAGCAGTCCTCCATCGCAAGAATTTCTCCAATGCCTGAACAGATCGATCGATTTCATCCTGCGATTTCTCAGCTAGGAGGCGCGCAATAGTCTCTGCCTGAGACTCCAGCTCCGCCAATGCGGCACGACATTCCCAGCAAGTCTTGAGGTGGATTTGAATGGCGCGCATCCTAGTGTTTGACATCTCGCCATCGAGATAGGCCAGCAGGATCTCATCGTTAAGATGCTCGCGTGATCGATTGCTTCGCATGTCTCTTTGTTCCTTCCTCATTGGTGTGCTGCGATGTCACTTCCTGGAGTTTTCGCAAGGCTCGTGCCAGAAGAGTATTGACAGTGTTTATGCTTATACCCAACTGCTCGGCGATCTCGCGATACTTCAGTGTCTCGAGTCTGAGCAAAAGGACTTCCTCTTCGCGCGGTGAGAGCACTGAAAGAAAGTTTCGGACATCCTTGGGGCCAGACATTTCTGTCACAGGTGCTCCTGCTATTTCCAATTCATCAAGCTGCTCATGCAGATTCCGGTACTTCAATTGCCTGTTCATCGCTCGGCGTAATACACAAATCGTCCACGCCTTGGGGTGTTCGATGCTTTTGCCGGCTCTCAACGCCTTATAAAGCTGCATGAAAGTGTCTTGCGCAAGGTCTTCAGCAATTTCGTAATCGCAGGTCGTCCGGAGTGCATAGCGAACGAGCGCCATGTACCAGCGGTCATAGAGCGCCGTTACCAGATCGGTTGCATCAGATTCGTTCACGGCCCTCGCCAGCCGATAAAAATTAGCTGACTACGAGTGGCCGGAAACGCCGATTTTCGCGACAACGAGGTGGAAATATCGCTGTCCAGACCGATCTGCAGATGTCTGGCGGACAGCTTACGGGCATCTCACTGCCGGGAAACACGTCACACTATCGCTGTGGATGAAGGGCCGCGCGAACGATGGGAAATGAACAAGGACAAGCGGACATTCGGCGTCTCATCGATGGCCGCTTTCAGAAACTGGGACCCGTACCCCATTGTCGGACAGTAGTTTCTGAAGTGCCTGAAGAATATCCACGTGATACCGGGTCATATAACGCTCGATCTTGGGATTGGTGAGCAATCGATCAAGATAACCGCACGCCACGGTCAAAGTGAGGACATCCGTACCATAGGATTCCTCCACTGATTTCAGGTCTCTCAAGAGGAACTCATTTTCCTCTTTCAGCATGGATCGGGCTGCCATAGACGTAGCCTGCAGCTTTTTGGAGGACGCGGCGAGTTCTTCAAGCATCTCCGGCTTAGTGACAGCCAAGAGTGCCTTTGCGAAGGGAATAGTATAAGTCCCACCCGCCACCATGTGTTCGGCGGCTTCGATCTGACGGATAGGTTTCATCTTGCGCAGCACGCTGAACACCTTTGGGCTTACGTGCTTGTCAACCAGGATTTGCACAGCTTCTGGACAAATGCCATTGAGCAGATCTCGTTTGGCACGAATGGATTCTAAACTGACGTCCAATGCGGCAGCGATGCGTCCTTCCGTGAGTCCGTTTTTCAGCGCTTCCAACAACATGAAGTGCTGTGCGACAGCGGGAATGTGATTGACGTGACGGTTGTAGGTATAGGCTTCGTCGTCTGTCGAAAGAAGGCATTTGGCCTCGCTTGCTCCTATGGATTTCAAGATTTCAAGACGCACATGGCCGTCGAGAAGAAGGTAGTCGCCGGGCCCTCTTGGATAAACTACCAACGGTTCAATCAAGCCAATAAGTTTCAAGGAAGCGGTGAGTTGCCGGTAGAAATCTCCACCTCGGTGGCCTTTGTTGACCTCCTTCTGAGGCACTATAATCTCAAGCGGCAGCACCACGACTTGTTTCTCGAAAGCTGCTTTGATGGAGTTGATCGACATCGATCGTTCCTCTAATTGAGTCGTGCCTTCAGTTGTTTCGGCATGTCGGCTATACCCTCCGCCCGTAGTAGCGTGACGAAGTTCTCGTCTTCAATGAGTTGGCGCATCACCGATGTGACCAACATAAGCCGTTCCTTTGCCATCTCTGCTTTCGCAATCAGAGCCTTCTGTTCACGAACTCGCTGCGTATAGACCTGCACAAGCATATTTCCCGTCACTTTGCGGCGAACTTCTTCCGCTTTGCCTTCTCTTTGCCTCTTTTCAATCCGTCTTGCTATAAGGCGCCGAGCCGCAGTCAGTTTCGTCCCTCGTAATTGCCCTGTCGCATATGCCTCCGAAAGAGCTTCGGAAATCTCAGCATCCTTCCCGCTTGCGATTTGGACAGCGACGGTGATGGGCAACCTGCCGGCTTCCACGGCTTCAACAAGAGCAATTTCCTGGTGATCTACCAGGTGAACGATCCCGGTGACATACATGCGCTCCATACCAATCTTCTTGGCGATATCCGCAGCACAATATCCCCGCTCGCGAAGACTTCGAACTTCGCGGAGGATATCCCGGTTTGATGGCGGTCGTCTCGCGATATTCTCCACCAGGCTCATAAGAAACTGATCCTCGCGCGATGCCTCAGTAATGACGGCGGGTATGGTAGTTTCACCAAGGGCAACCAATGCTTCGATCCTTCCTTGGCCGCACACAAGATCGAACTGTATTCCATTTGGATCTGGTTCATTTCGGCGAACCACTGTGATGGGCTTCTTGAGCCCGACCTCGCGAATATTGGCAACAAGCATCTGCCATTTTGTTCGGCTACGCCGCCTCGGATTGGCAATATGAATCTGTGCGATCGGAATGCGTTCGATGAGCTGTTCTTTCATGTTGTACCCTCCAGGCGCACTCGCTGCGCCATTTCCAGAAAGAAGTTGAGGTTGTTGAAGCGATAGACGTCGAGCACAAGACCGTTCTCGGGTTGGAGGTTCAGGCGTTCTGTCAGCACATCGATACGCGGCAACAGATAGTAATCCAGAATTTCTTCATTGCCGGGCTGAAGGCGTGCCGCAATGACTATGTCTGGCCGCAGACTCGCATCAAATCGAAGCTGCCAGCGGTGGTTTGCTGAGCGAGTCTCGCGGCATCTTGCAAGGATCAGGGACGCTGTGTATTCGGAGTTGATGGTAAGCAGGTCGTTCCGCTGGTTGACGCTGACTGTTGCCCCAAGGGACAACAGTTGATCAAATATGGAAGCAATGAGATCGGCATGTCTCCGCCGTAGCTTGCGATTGATTTCGATGTAGGCGTAATCCCTGTCGGGAGACCATCCAATGAGCGAATACGCCCGTATGAGGCTGCCAAAGCGCGAGCAGTAACAGGAAGTGGCGGGCATGTCCTCTGTTTCGTCGATGAGGATGCCGGAGAGCCGGCCCTGAACCCGCAAGAGTTCACGCAATCGTTCCAGGAGATCCTCATCCGACAGATGACGGTGACGAGATTCAATAATTACCCTAGCTTGCTCAAAAAGACTGGCCGGGATAATGGATTCGAATGCGCCATCTCGCCAGATCCACATCTGTACCGGATTTTTGACCCGTCTGTGTTTCAGTTTGAAGGAACGACGGTTGTAGATGTTTGCGCCCACATACTTTGGGTTTGTTAACACCTGACGGACCGTCGCGCGCGTCCACTGACGTCCCAATTCACCCAATGTGCCGCGCCCGTTCAATTCCTCCATGATTTCTCGTTCGGTTTTGCCTTGAACGACGAACAGCTCATAGATTTGCCGAACGGTGGCGATTTCCAACTCCGGCCCAGGAACCAAGATGACGCGGTCCGTCTGCAGGCTCTTTCGTTCTCCGCTGGCCAAAAGACCCTTTGGATTCCGGTCCCGGTCGATCAATTGTCGGCGCAAGCCATATCCTGCCGGACCACCCTGACGAAATCCCAGTTCGATCAGACGGCACTGCCCGGAAAAGACTTTGACCGAAAGCTCCCGGCTGTATTCGGCTGCCATCGAACGCTTCAACGTTTTGAGAACGGAAGATGACATGCTCCCGTCGTTCTCGAATTGCTCCGCGCAATAATGCACGCGAATGCCGGCTCTCTTGAGCACGTATTCGTAATAGGCGCTTTCATCTACATCCTGAAATCGCCCCCACCGGCTGACGTCGTACACAAGCAGTGCGGAAAAGTCTGTCCGCTTGCTTTCCACGTCCGACATGAGCTTATTCAGCCCTTCGCGTCCTGCGATATTTAGACCACTTCGCCCGTGATCCGAGTACTCACGAACAATTTCCATTTGGTGGGAGGCGGCGTATTGGCGGACCACCTCCAGTTGGTTCTCAGGGGAGTACTGTTGATGCTCGGTGGACATACGCACGTAGTGTGCAGCTCGCAGAGGAAGAAGCGGGTTCGTGAATGTCGTAGACGTCTTCTCCATTCGTTTGCCACCAACCTGCGCATAATCGAAAACCCACCATGGCGTTCTGCATCTGGTGAGACCTCAAAGTGCTCCATAGAACTAGTGGAGGAACAATGATCTTTTCGCGACAAGGCGGTGAGATTTTTCTTTGGGAGATTTCCATCGGTGTTGGTAGCGTCCGAAAAGTCGGGCCTGAATGCGCGTGACGCAGTGAGGAAGTCTCCTAAATTTCTTCTTTTATCAAGTGCCCCCGCTTCAGACGGCGTTCTGGCAGAGGCGGGAGGAACCTGTAAAGGCTCTCCGCTTCCCTCCGACCGCTGACGCGGCGCCTGCGGCGGCCTTGACAGAACCCTCCGCGCCCCTGACCGCCGCAAAGAGCCATGAAGCGGGGGCACTCAACAAAAGAAATTTGGGTTTGGGTGCTCTTGCTCGTGGACGCCACTCCGCCCCAAGCGGGCGACATCAGGAGCACCGTATGCCGATCATCGACACCGTCAGGAATCTGCTCACCCACAACAAAATTCCCTCTCTCGACTCTCTACAGATGTCGGATCTACTGCAACATCTGTTCACAACTTCCCAGAAGATAGAACGCATTCAGGTTGCCGAAGCCGTGTACCGCCACGATCACGGCCATCCGAGCGCACTGGATGTATTTCTTGCCTGCACGCTTCCCTTGGCTGAGAAGGCCGCGCGCCGCCGGGCGCACAAGGTTTTCATTTACCCATCTGATTGGCAGCTTGAATTGATGTACGATGGCGCAGTCGCGGCGGCGATTGCCGTATTTCAGTGCAACTTTGCCGTGGAGACGGGAACCAATGCTTTTCGACGCTATCTACTTCGTGCACTGGCATTGGGAGCCGTGCGATCGTATTTTAAGCGCGAGGAAAACAACGGCATTCGGGCAGTCGCCGATCTCACCGCGCTTCCCATCCACATCAAGGCGCAGAACAATCAGGCCGAGCAGGACATCATCGCTCGGGACCTACTCGATCAGGTTACCGGCTTCCCGAACTTGCGACCCGATGTGTGCGCAACTCTACTCTGCATTCGAGCCCTCGGCCCGGACGAGGCGCTCAAGGAGCACGCTTTCACGGCATCGGGCGATCCTGACAAATGGAAAAGGGAAAGAGGCAGAAGGCCGATCCTCAACCCGAATGCGATTGCCCAAGCGATGGGGACTGATCGGAGTTCGGTCCATCGTAATCTCCGTGAGGCAAGAATCATCCTCCGCAGTGCTTTCAATGCGGACGGCAAGCTGTTCCTGACCCACTAAAGCACCACCAAGATAATGCCGCGCCAGCCATCGGCTTCGATGGCTGGCGCATTCTTTTGCACCAAATCACTCTCTTGAGGAGAAAAAAGATGAATCGCGAATTTGAGCAGTATCGCTTCGCCCGTATCGAGGGCCGCAACGTCACACGCGCTCGACTCCAAACACAATTCAAGGCTGGAATCAACGACCTTGACGAATTGGAGGAGGCAATCGTTTTGGAGCTAACGATGGAAACGCCCTGCGCGCCATGGCGGAAGTCGGAAATCGAGCAAATGGGTTGTCGCGAGGGGAAGCGGCTGGCCATCCTTGAGTTTTTCGGGGAACTACGCCGGCAAATAACAGATGCAAATCGCAATCGTTTCACTGAATAGCAATTCGTGGGTGGGCCTGCCCGTCTTCCCACCCTCTTGTGATGCTCCTGCCTGTTTTCAGGAGCGCCTGTGTCAGCCCACCCGACGGGCAGCGCCGATACACCACGCGCCACGAGACCGCCAAACGATCCAGCGGCGGGCGGAGGCCCCACTACAGTTGCTGCCACACGTCATGGCACTATTGCGGAATCCGGTGCTCTAAAGCTAGAGATCAGTAGCTCCGTGAAACAACATCCGCAATTCGGCCAGAGGGATTACGCGCCACCAGCGAGGGCTGGCAGCGCCGCGCGAACGATGTGCTCCGCGACTGGCTGGCTTCCGCCGAGCGCTAACACCGGCTTCGTTGGGACGCATAAGGCGCGATCCGTGGCTCGAATCGCAAAACAAGCCGCCAGAGATCAAGCTGGCCGCGGTGTAGCTTCGCGCTTGAAGCGCCCTAACACGAGAAACAATCCCATGTCTCAAATCTAGATACGGGCACCCGGCTCCATACTTCGGGCTATTTCAACGAGCGTCTCGAGGACATCCCGCACGCGAACGATAATGTCGTCAGCTGATTTAGGGTCCAAGAGCCTGATAGCGGTGTCCTTTGAACGCAGATCCTCGAAGCCCTCCGGAATTTCCTGCCAGACCCAGTACGGGTCGCCCGTGCCCGCGCCAAGACTAGACAGTCGCGCCCGGTCGCGCCACCGCCTCAACTCTCCTTTATCCAAACCCTCAATGCTTATACCGATAATGAGATGTGGCCACTGATTCCTGTGAGAGTTCGGTGGGCATCGCTGAATTGCAGCGTAGGTTGACCGATGCTCGCCCGAAATTTGGATCCTGCCCCACTCCTGGTTCATGCCCCACGCATGATCTTCTTTACCATCCCAATCTGCGATCTTGTACTTCAATTGCATTTGTGAAAGGCGAGCGCAAAGGTTGGACTGAAAGGTATTCAATAGCTCGTCGAAAATTCCATCCGAGAGCTCCCATATCGAGAGAAGGGCATTGCGTCTGGCCTTGAGGGGGGAATCGGCCGGTTGTGAGCACAACAATGAGCGGACTGTCGAGTTCATTTCAGGGGTCATGGAAATCGTTCTCCTGTCTTCCGTATCTACAAACGCAATTAGGTCGTCAATAAAGAACCTGATTCTCTCTGCCCCGCATTCTTCTTTGCATGTAGTAAGCCAACGCCGAACGAAACTTGTATACGGCTGTACCTCCACGACGCCATCATGACACGCTTTGTCCCACTCATCGGGTAGAATGCTGTCTTTGCAAGGCTTCTCACCGTCATGTGACAAGTAAAGCAGCTTGTAATTCCTGAAGGCGGAACGAGTTCTTTCCATGTATTGCAAATAAGCAGCGATCTGCCCCGGTTGGTCCGCTGCCCCCTTGGCTTTGCTTTCCATTGCCAAACAAAAATCCCCAACCTGTATCCATAAGTCGATGAATCTCGCCCGTTCGCCGGTCTCAGTATCGAAAGGAATGTAATGGTTTGGATAGACTCTCGCTCGCTGAAGATCTTTGTCTGACCAAGCGTTAGCATGGATAGATGGCCAAACGTTAGTCAAAAGATGGCGGAGGAAAAGGCTTCCCTGGTCGTGCCTTCCGCTCGGGCTTAAAAGCGATGCGATGATCTCGGTCTGCTTTGTTTCATCGTTTTCGAAATAGGCGAGGGCCGAGAACGATTTGGCAGTACGCTTATTCTCACAGACCTTCTCATCGTGCGCCTTCCGGAGTGGTTCTGCGAGGAAATCGAGAAGATCCCAAAGAGGATCAATTGACATGCCAGTCCAATTAGCCAATGTCGCCTCCGTCAAGGTCTGTTGGAATCAGAATCTCCGCGTCCGCCCCCCACCCGAATAGCCAACGCTTTACCTCCCAGAGGCTCGCGACCTTGAGCGACAGAATAACGCTGCCATCTAACTGCGACTCTAACTTCTGCGAATCGTGCCAATGTCGCTCAATGATATAGGGCGCTTGATCCGCCGAAAACCGGATGCGCACCAGTTGCGGTTCGCCGCCATGGACCGGGAATGCCGTTCGCGTGAACGCCTCGAAATCGAAATCCTCCCTGATAGTGAAGCGCTGATTTGTGGTGGCGATGCTGTCAATGCGTTCAACTGCAAAGGTCCGAATTGAATTTTTTGCATGATCGAATGCCACTAGGTACAGCCCGCCCCCCGCGTACCAAAGCCGATATGGGTCCACGGTTCGCCTTCTGGCTTCGGGAGCCTTGATCGGCTTGTGAAAGATGCGGATTGCGAGCCTGTGTCGAATTGCCCGGCTAAGAGCGTTGATCGTTTCTGACGACTTCGTGTAGTCCTTCCATCCCGTGACAGAAACCGATGTCTGTTCTTTCAGGCGGCGCACGAGGTCATGCCCCGAAGCCGGCAGCCTGGCGCCAATTTTCTGCAAGGCGCTGGTCAGAGCTGCTTGCATGGGGCTCCCGTGGAGCACCTGCAATAGATCGCGACTGAAATACAGCGCCATGAGTTCAGCCACGCTAAATGAAAATTCAGCAGGCTGCTTCGTTGCGTCCAGAAGCCGCCAATAGACGGTCCCGTCGCGCGCTTCAGACACGACCGGGAACCCGGAAGCCTCCAGCACCGCAATGTCCCTTTGTATCGTCCGTTTCGTCACACCAAGCTCAGCCTTGAGCTGATCCAACGAAAGACCAAGCCTGCCGGAAAGCAGGCTCACGATTCGCCACTGCCGGGTTAGCTGGTCACCTCTCATGGTTCGGTCAGTCTGCCCCCAATGCGATCCTGGCGCATGGGTATGACAGATCAGGTCGCGCCGCAAATCATTTTTGCAGATGACCCAATGTGTCGTACCGACAGGATTCAATAGCTCCAATGATAAAGACCCTGCGCCTCTCATTGACCAGCAAATCCACGAATATCCGGGATACGTTGGACGGTCACGCATCGTGGGTGAACTCCCGCCTCGCGGATGCCCCATCCAGCATCGTCCAGCTAAGATTTGACAATTCGCTCGTCTCTCTCGCCGCCCACCGCCTGCTCGGCGCAGACTGCCGACCTGGGATTCCGCAAGAAGCACTCGAAATTCTTGAAAGAAGATTAATACGGATCGAATTTCCACCCGAAACTTCGCCGGCAGCCGCCCTCCGTCAAATTTCCTTGCCGAGCGTTTCCGGCCAGTGGTCGGCGGAGTGGCTCGATTGCCCCGTTGCGCTCTACTTCTCCGGTATGGCCGGCCCGGTAATCGCTGCGAATATTCCGAGCGTTGATAATGCCAGCCGCGGCTCGGAATGGCGGGAGGTGACCCTTGCGAAACGGGACGACATCCCCGCTCTGCTGACCCTAATGAGGGAAGCGTTCTCCATGAACCGTACCATGAAGATCATGGGAGAAGGCACCGTAAAAATTCAATCGCTGGGCTGGGATGATCTTGTACTGGAGGACTCGGTCGTTCGTTTGGTCAAGGAAGACTTCCAATTATTTCTGCAACGGGAGACATGGTTCAAAGAGCATCGACTGCCGTTTCGCCGCGGCTACTTGTTCCACGGCCCTCCAGGGAACGGCAAGAGCAGCGTCATTCGAGCCATGCTTTCAACTCAGGGCATCTCGGGGTTCACTCTCAATCCATTTGGGACCTTCTCGGACGACGACATGCTGACCGCGATGTTCAACGAAGCGGCTCAGATGACGCCAGCCATCATCGTGCTGGAAGACCTCGACCGCTGCTTTCCGGTTGATAAGGAGCGGCCGCCTGAGTCTCGGATTTCACTCCAGCAGCTCCTGAACCATCTCGACGGCGTAGGAAGCCAGGACGGGATCATCGTCGTGGCGACAGCCAACAATCCCGGTATCCTCGACGCAGCGATTCTGCGACGCCCTGGCCGCTTTGATCGTGTTGTCGGATTTCAGAACCCTTCCGCGCAACTTCGGCAGAAGTATCTGCGGCGGATGTACAAACCATTAGCGGCGGAAGACCTGACGGAATGCATCCGCGTGACAGCCGGTTTCTCGTTCGCCCAGCTCCGTGAGGCATACATTCTGGCGGGCCAGATTGCCCTAGAAGACGATGGAGAAGTTAACGCAGATTGTGTGTCCCAGGCGGCTCGTGCGCTCAGCGAGACTATGATGGCGGCAGACCGCAAATGGAACTCTCCGGTTGGATTCCGTGAACCCGGATAGCCTAAAACCAAGACTCTGTGTGCAAGCACTACTTTCGCATTGGTATTTGGTCTAGCCGGCCAACCAAGTCCTCAGCCCTTAAGTGTGTGTAGCGTTTCAGCATTTGCATGCTTTTGTGCCCGCTGATGGCGGAGACCTCTTGATCTGAGAAGCCAGCTTCAACGAAACGGCTGACGGCTTCGTGGCGTAGGTCATGAAATCTCACGTCCGCGAGTCCCAGCTCACGTTTGATTTTCATCCATACAGGGTTGAATTGATAAGGACGACGCTTCCCATCGCGTCCTGGTTCGCCGAAGAAAATCAGGTCCGTATCGATGGGGCGGACGGGATGGCTGAGTGCTTCGCGAAAGAGTTCCGCTGCGGTTGCACTGAGAGGCACGGTGCGTGGTGACGTGTTCTTCGTCTCCAGCAAACGTACGATGCGGCGCTTGATGTCAATTTGCATTCGTCGTAATGTCGTTATCTCCGAAGCTCGCATGCCCGTTTCCAACGCGATGCGCACGATCCACCGCAGCATAGGATTTAAGTGCTGATCTATCGCCGTGAGCAAACGCTTCTCTTCCTCAGAAGACAGACGACGATTGCGACCCGGCCCCGGAGCGGGTCTGCGAATGTTCATCACCGGATTGGACGGTAGCCCGATGCCCCACTCCTTGATAGCCACGGAGAATAGATGCCCCAGAAGGGCAAGGTCCAGGCGTACTGTGTCATTGGCCCGTGGGATTGGTTTACCCTTCGCGTCTTTACGATCCTCTCCTGCTAGACGGTGGTCTCGAAACTTGGCGACAATCTCCGGCGTGAGAGCGGCGAGAGAGTATTTGCCCAGGTGCTCAATGAGGATTTTTGATCGGTTATTGTCAGAGACTTGGGTGCTCGGCCGCTTGGTCGGTGTCACCTCTGCGAGGTAGCGAAGAATCGCATCCTCGACAGAAAGGCGGTCCGCTGGCGCTCGTTGAATATATGCGCCGCGCACCATCTCGTCCTCGGTGCGGCGCGCCCAGTCTTCTGCGTCTCGTTTGGTACGGAAGGTCTTCGAGGTGGTGGGCCATCCGGCCTTTCGAATGACGGACTTCCATTTCCCAAGATCAGTCTTGATGAGAGTGGCCACAGGTACCTCCGGTACAGTTCAGCTCATGCGTACTGTACCTCAAGTGTACCTCAAAGCCGCTTGGAGGATTTTGGTGGGCCCACCAGGACTTGAACCTGGAACCAACGAATTATGAGTTCGCTGCTCTAACCAATTGAGCTATAGGCCCTTACATCACACAACCATTTGAAAACCTTTGCCTTCCGCATTCTCAACTGTACCCAAATCCCGTGATGCGTTAGCTGATTATGAGTCCGCTGCTCTAACCATTGAGCTATAGGCCCGTGCCGGAGGAAAATCGGCGCACTTCTGCCAGTCTAAAGCAAATTTCAAACGTTCGCTCAAGCGGAGATCGCCGCTCAAGGCGCAGCAAGCGGCGTCAGCTTTGTATTCGGATAGTAATGCGCAAGAATTTGCGCGAAAGTCGCTCCTTGCCGTGCCATCTCCGCGGCACCGAGTTGGCAAAGCCCGATCCCGTGCCCCACGCCCCGGCCCTGTATCTGGCCATCGCTGCCAGCCGCGCTCGCCGGCAGGCCTGGTACGGCGCCCCAGCCGTGGA
>Ga0302325_10015902_pt1 | contig 15969 bp, 17 predicted proteins | sample Palsa_T0_2_FD_201948 | JGI IMG/M metagenome (GOLD analysis project Ga0302325, IMG submission 201948) | Peat permafrost microbial communities from Stordalen Mire near Abisko, Sweden - Palsa_T0_2 | ecosystem: Environmental > Terrestrial > Soil > Palsa > Peat permafrost | place: Sweden: Abisko... | reverse complement strand
CCGGGAGATGTACATACCTCACTACCGATCCTCGAATGAAGACATTCTTGACCGCGACCTAGACCTTAGGATGGTTCTAATAGGAAGAGTACCAGATGAGGATACTTGTTCTCTTCTAGGACTGTAATGTCGTCGAGTTTGATGTTGAGAAACTGGTCTACTGATTTGAGGATGCCTTTGATGGAGAGATCATTCTTGAGCTCTACAGTGACCTCCTGATCGACGAGAGTCTTGAAAAAGGAGTAGAATACTTATGCATTAGCATTTCAAGGAAGGGTGGACATACACATTGTAAACGGATGGTGGAAGGATCAACAGAATCTTTCTGAATTTCAGGCTAATTTTCACCAAACCCTTCCCGAGAGGCTTTTAACGAATGATCCAGGATCAAACACTTTGAATTGGTCCGAAAAATGCATTTAAATGTGATATAGATTGGATGCTACGAGAATGCGGCTCTATTTAAGAGGATGCCTCAGACTTGCCTTTCCTTCGTCCTTTTGCAGAGAGATTTTTACGCAAACCATCTCTTGCGAGAGGTTAGCGTCTCAGTGCTATCAGAAGTATCTGAAGCTATCATCACAGGCAGAAACATAAAGCAGAACAATCCCTAAAATGCAGAATAATGGAACAAAATAAGTTATGTTAACAAATTGGTGCATTCCATTCACTTCGTTACAGCGTACTGACCAAACCTTGACGACCGTCAAAATCATCGTCTTTCACGCGAATCGAAGATAAACGTAGCAATGCACGTAAGCAAAACACTGAGTTGAGCATCCTCAGATATCTTATGGACGACGCGCCGTCCATCAGTTGAAAGAACCATCTGCGGTGGTCGGAGTTCAGTACGAATGCATATGAATTAGGAGAATATTAGCTAACCGCCCACCATTAAGTTTAGTCAACACTCGACACAAAATTTTAACACCACGGTGTAGATCACTTATTAACCGATCAACTCTCACCACAATTCTTCATTATTGAGAGAACCAGCAACGCTATGAAGTTCTAGACAAATTCATTGGATTCAGCGTGAAAAATAGGTTCAGAATAGCTCTAGAAGGAATGAAGGCTTCAAAAGGCTAGAGTGGTGGGGATGTGGTTGAGATTAGCGCCTTAGTATTATCCTAAGATAGAAAATTTTGCTAGGGTAGGGTCGGGGTTAGGCTAGGGCGAGGGCAGGGTAGGGTAGGGTGGTTAATTGACTCGGTCACTTAGATAATTAAATTTCTTAAGTATGGGAAATCACTCAACCATGAATTTTATATCGAGTGTTGACTAAACTTAATGGTGGGCGGTTTAATGTGGTTAATGAGGAGCAACGTTTCTCTGGCAACGCTCCCCCAAGTTCAATGCTGGTACTTTGCAATGACCTCCAGCTTTCTGAGAGTTGGTTTAATTTCGTGTGCTGACCTAAACGCTCAAAACAATCGAAGCGACAAGCAAGCCTGTGTGTGAGACAGCAACGACCGCCGACGACACGATGGCTCCTCCACGCAAGCGACAAAAGGTGTCCTCCGCCTCTCTTTCCACCGGAATGGCTCTCTCAAGAAACGCCTCTGCCGCATCAACACACTCCACGCCACCACATACACCTCCCAGTCACTCACAAACATCGCCCTTACAGGGGCCAGGAATATTCACACCAAACCACGTCAAACATCTTATCTCCAATCTCGACCAGGAACGTAAAGATCCCTGCACTCGCTCCTACTACCTCTGCTTAGCGCGTGGGAGCTGACATGTGTCTGTAGTCGAGGACCGGACGAAACGGTTACGGAATTATTATAACTTACTTGCTTCTACGTTGCGCATTCGGGGCGAGGCGCGGGTGATGCGAGTGCCTTCGCATTTACGGACGATCAAAATCAAGGAGTTGAGGGAGATGCAGAAACGGGGAGTCACGCAGCAGAAACAATTGGCGGATGTTTTGGGAACGCGTTTGTTGGCTTCTGCCAGTCGGCCGGCTTTGAAGCGGTATCAGCCCTCACTATCCCATGTGTACATCGTCGCAAAACCTGATTGTAGAAAACCATCAGAAGATGAGGCCTCTGATTCAGACAGCCATACAGGTACTCCATTCTATCGTCATGCTAATGGCAGTGAAACGTGTGTTTTCTAATAACTCCGAGCCCGATCGATCGCCACTTAAAAGCCGCACCACGACCTTGCCACGTGTAAAGGGAAGAACATTACAGGCAGGCAGGACCGGTCGGAATATTACTCGCGGAGCCAGTGTAAACAAGAGAGGAAAGAAATAAGGTTAAATATGGTAATATGCGGTACTTGAAGGATATCCGTTACACTGGGCTGGGTACAGCGTATGGGGGATCCGGAGTCATTCTATGCTCAACAATGTACTGATAGGGAGGGTTGGAAACGGTTGATTTACCAAAGAGAGATATTCAGATGTCTTTGTTACTGAATCTATCTGTTTATCGTGGCGTGTGGGGTGGCAAACATTATTGCCGGCAAGTCCGGATATTTCCTGGACGGATATTACCCCAGGGCAAATGCTTGCTAAAATCCGCCATCATTATTCCACTCCACAAAAACCCCAGGCTTGCTGACCTGTCAATGGGAACACAAACTGTAGCTTGTTTGTAATATTCTGACGAAGCAGTTCCTGATCTGACACATCGTATTGACGGTTCATGATCTTGCTCAATACTTAGTAAATCAAGACGCACTCTAGTTCGGTGCAAGACACGGGGGCCGAAACGGCGGGATTACAAACTATGTCCATTAGTAACCTGCCCCTTCCGAAGTCGGGGTTGAGATGAAGGTACCGTATGTGGAAACTCAGTCTTGATGTAATTGCGATGAACTGAGATCCACACAATTAATAGTGGCCCCATCGGAAGTCGGCACACCGATCACGAGACTGATGATTATTCATATGCGTAGCTCCGTAAAATGGATCCTTGCCGAGGAAAATTGTTTTTATCAATCGCAATAAAGACTCCCCTGGGCCATCAGAGTCGAGCTCCAGGACGGTGGTTGCTCGATCTCAATCTCCTCGGCTGACGCTCGTATATGCGCGCGGTGGTTTCCGAATTAAGGTTGTAATTGGAGCCGAAATTTTCGCCAGGAAAACCCCACGGCAACTTCCGCCGGAACCGGCTCAACTCGGCGATCAAAATCGACCACTGAAAACAGACTGCGTCAAGTCATCCCGCCGCGGCCAAAACGGCGACTCCGAACCGGTGACCACAATTATTATCGGGACTCTGCTGCCATATCTGTAGACAGCTCCCCCTGCGCGGAAACCTTACTATACCAGGGCGACAGTCATCTGTTCCCGCAGACTTGTCTTTCACAAGATGACTTCGATTTGGGATCCCGCCCCTGGTGCGCCGCGGGAAGGATCGACTTCCAATCGACCTAGTTTCGATGGAACTGCAAGTCCTACCATGAGTACAACGACTCAAGCTGCTTCAACCGCGTCGCCTCAGAATCCAAGTCCGTTGCACCAGCGAAAAGATGATCACGCCCACAGAAAGCGCAATCGCATTGTGGTATGTGGTGACTTTAGCGTCGGCTAATTTCTCAGCTATCATGCGTGCAGTGTCGGAGAAGGAAGTTAAAGTGCGATAGACAGTTTCCATGCGGCGCGTGTACTAGGCGAGGAGCTGCGGATGAATGTTACTACCAACGACATGACAAAGGGCGGATAGAAGACTCTGGAGTGTTGGAACGCCGGTAAGCGCTTTGTCCGCACTCGATTGATAAATAGCATGGAAACATTGGAGAAATTGGTTCGGGGATTGGTTGGAGAGACTGCTTTGCAACAGATCAGAGAAGGCTCTTTCGACTTGAATCGAGATCACGCCACTTCCTCTGGAGACGAGACGGTCCCGCTTGGGCGAACGACCACCGGCAATGAAAGTGCGCCGGAAACGTTAGATAATCTTAACTTGGCAATGGGTCAATTGACAATTCTCCCCGAAAGCGAAGGCGGAACATTATACGCTGGCGGGACTGCCTGGGATTCTGTCTTTGCGCAATTCGCAGAACTCAAGCAGCTCCTCAAGCAAGCCCGAGATCAGGGAGGAGGCAATATACCGGAAATAGGGCCCCATATGGCGGTGTACACTGATCAAGGCTCTCAGGTCTCTTATCTACCCTCGGAGAGCTTTCATTCCCACGCAGACGACGAGATCGTCGGGACAAATCAACTGGCAAGTTGTTTCCCGTTCAACAATTGTCCCCCTCCATCTATGGCAGAAGTTCACCTTTTACTTCCCTCGAAACCTCTACTCCAGAAACTAGTCGAGAAGTTCTTCAGCTCTCTTCTCCCATTTAACAAGATCGTCCATTATCACACATTCATGAAAGAGTTCGAAGAGTACAAGCGATCGCCATTAGACGCAAAACCAGGATGGATTGCCCTTTTGTTTACGATGCTGTCATCAGCGGTTATGTCATATTCGCCAACAGTGTTTGCGACAATGAATGACAGTGATATATCTCATGAACAAACTGGTCGAAATTTTCAAAGTGGCGCGAAAGCTGCTCTTGTACATGCACAATTCCTCCGAAGTCATACATTACCCGTCATCCAAGCTCTCATTCTCCTGCAATTGAGTGTCAATCCCGATGATATGGCAGGTAGATAACCTTTTGAAATTTCTGACGTTAGTATCGTCTTGGGCTCTCCACGGTGCCACAAAGAATCTTGCTCTCCAAATGGGTTTACATCGTGAACCATCATTATTCAAGATCCCGGAACCAGAAGCCGAGATTCGTAGGCGTGTGTGGTGGTGTATCTACATTCAAGACCGGTATTAGCCGTCATTGAGTCGTACTGACATTAGGCTATCTTGCGTTAACCATGGCATTGCTGTGTCGTGGCAAGACTCAGATGCTGACTGCCGGGAACCGTTGATTGTCAACGACGATCAACTTACCCCCGATCTCGCCGAGAAGCGACATACATATCCCACCGGCACCGATGCTCCTTTTTGTCCCATGACTCTATTCTACTGTCAGATGAATCTTGCAAAGATTCTCACTCATGTCATACAAATAGCGTTCGGACTGAGACGGACGAATTATTCCAAGATTTTGAAACTTGACGAAGAGGTCGAGTCATTCCGACGAAACATCCTCCCCAGGGTATTGGTCCCTGATTCCCCTGGATTCGACACGAATCTCGAGCCTCTTTCAATGATAATGCGTTGCTTCTATCTGAAAGCTATTCTCCTCCTTCATCGACCATTTATTGGCCGAGCTCACGAAAACGCTCAATTCAAATGGAGCCGAGACCGCGCAGTTCAGGCTGCGCTTACGATTGTACGAAACTCGATTCATCTATTTACGACCTCCAATGTTCTTCTTGAAAATCATTTCGCTGCGAATCCAATGCTTGCGCATGGTTTATTCCCTGCACCCGTCGCCCTTGCTCTCGATTTGTATACATGGCCAGATCAACCAAATCCAGAGCCGAGTCGTCAGGCCCTCATTGATATGCGACGAGTGTATCTCCAGCTAGCCGCGACGTTTGTCCCGATGAAACGACTGTACAAAATTCTCAATGTTCTGATGGGGAAGGCTTGGGAGAACGCTGGATTGACGTGTCCGCTAGAAGATATACCTGCGCGATTGGGTTCGCTAAATTCGTCGTCCACTTCGACCCCATCGCCCACCATGGCAAATTACGACAGCTGTAAGAAATGGGGTCCTCAAGGTCTGGTACCTACTTCTTTGCAACAGTTTCATTCCACCACCGACACGTATACCGCCAATTTCGACTGGACCGCGCAAGCGCAACAAGCAATCTTGCAGAACAATATGATGCTTCCGGGATCGACTACCGCGCAGCCGATAACCTGGGATCCCAATTCATTTCCACTGTTTGGCAGTGATTCGTCCTCTTCGCAGTACGCTGCGACGCCTCAATACAATGAAACATACGATCTCGAAAACCCGACCGGTGCGTGGGTATGTATCTCTATTGACAAAACTAATCCTAGAATCAAAATGAATGGGACTTGTTTGTGAATTCGATGGACTTGGATCCTGTTGTGAATGGGACTTCATTTATATAAGGTATACGATCTTGCGGGCTTAATCTCTCCTCGGAGTATGGATGGGTATATGTATCTATAGACAGGATGTAGGGGTCAAGATTTAATACAGACAGTATAATTTGGAAGGAATGAAGATGGAATTTATGAGATGAGATGCGATACATGATTAATTGAAAAGACTCCGCGAAGTACAAAGAAAATGCCCTCATCCAGCGAATGACTATAATAGAGCCAAGGAGACTACACTGAAGCAATTAAGGAATAAGACGCAATAGTATGCCCCCCTCCAACCCAACAGCAAAGCAAATATCAATTCAACAAGTCATATCTTCCTGATCCATCGTAGTCTCATATCGACAGGTTTACAGTGCGACCGGCGCAGGGGTCTCCGGCAAGGCAACGTTCGCAGGATCAACTCTCTTCTGAGGAGTCCCCTGAGGGACATTCAATCCTTGCAGAGTGCTAACTCCACTCGCTTGTCCAACGGGCTTGACACTCGTTGTGGTTGTTTTTGTGGGTGTTGTCGCCGTTGCGGGGGCTCTTGTTGGTGACCATGGCAACTCCACACCGGCCTTTTTGCCCAAATCACTTGTGACGACCCTTGCTCTTTCAGCGACGACACCGACTTTCTCTCCGGCCATGTTCTTTGCGTAATTCGCTTTCTCTGCGGCCATACTTTGTGCTTGGGCGATGTGTTGGTCAATGACCTCTTGATTGCGCAGGTAGAGCGGGGGAAGAGTGAATGCCATGACGGCACCGATAAGTGTAAGACCCCAAAGCGGGATGTATCGTACAAGTTTATAGGCAAGGTAACTGATTAGGAAAGCGACGGCGGTATGGGAGGTTTTCTCAGCAAAGAGAAGACGTTGAAACTCGAGAACGAAGAAATTGGATACATTGGCAATTTCACTGAAAAGAACGTCGAATGTATTCTTGTTGACTTGATAATACTGACGGGGCTTCAAACCGCTAGGAATTAGATATGTCTACGAAGAAGAAGTGATACCTAACAATCCCCCTTCCGGTGACGAGTTTGGAGATGGCCTCAATCGTTGCAGTTGAGGCGAAACTGAGCCATAGAATGCGGAAGACGAAACGGGAGAAGTGGACGAATTGAGATGCGAGGATACCGGACACGATAAGGAAAAAGGCAATCGCACTTGCACGAGGGAATTTCCAGGTCACGGTATCGTAAACTACCCATCAGCCAAGAATCTTATCAGTGCATACCAACAGAGTGGTACTTGGCCAGAGGATGACCATTCGAGTCGTTCACCGCCTGTTGTGCCGAGGCCGAAAGTCCCTGCACATCGCTCATGGTAGCCTGGGCCTGTTGAGCCACGGTGTCCCGGGCAGTCGCAGTTGCGCCAACAACGGTGTCTTTAGCGTTTGCAGTCCTACGAAGCATGAGCAGCTGTTCCAGAAAAGGACAAGGAAAAGTACATCTGAGAGGCGGTGTCGATGTGAGTGTTTATGATTTCAGCGGGGGTTCGTGCACTATCATGAGCACATCACAACACCAAAGCGTGGAGCGTGGAGCGTTATCGACGGGGAGAAGCGAGACATGCGTACCTGTCAGAGGACGGTGCCTGTTCAGGGACAGATGTCGAGGGATCGTTCATAAGCTGCAGGACTTTGGCTGGGGACTGGCTGGGAGATTGAGTGTTCGTCTTCTAAGAGTCGTTGCGTTGGATGATGTTGATTGATGAACGACGGATGACAAGGTTCAAGGAAGAGTCGGACGGGAAGTTTACACCACACACGTAATGCCTGATTCTGTGCGCTCTCTAATATTTACCTAGCAACTTTCGAAATTGCGATTTGGACTTGCCATTCTTGCCTGTGAAAGGATTACGTCATTTCCTTTTGAACGCCGCCCTGAGTATATCCTGTCGAAGCGTCGAGGAGCCCAGACCATGAATCGGATATTCGGAGGATCACAGAAACAAAAGACACCCAAACCAACCTTAACAGATGCCATCACAAACGTACCTCTCCCTCTCTTGACGCACATTCCCAGCTTATTCCCCATACTCTACTGACATGCCCGGCCAGACCGACTCCCGCATCGCCGCCATCGACGACAAGATCAAGAAGCTCGACCGCGAATTAACCACCTACCGCGACCGGATGAGTAAAATGCGGGACGGCCCGGGCAAAAACGCTCTCAAACAACGGGCCATGAAAGTCCTTCAGCAGCGTAAAATGTACGAGGGCCAACGCGATCAGCTGCAGAGTTCGTCGTGGAGTATGGAACAAGCGGCGATGACGACGGAGAATCTGCGCAATGTGATGACTACGGTGGATGCCATGAAGACTGCCAACAAGGAAATGAGACGGCAGTATGGGAAGGTGGATATCAATAAGATTGAGAGGTATGTGGACTGCTTGTGGGAGGGGGTTTGCTGATGGTTAGGCTGCAGGGTTTGTGGACGGTTTGGGTGCGTGCTGAGGGTAGATGAGATGGAGGACTTGGTGGCTATGTCGAACGAGCTGGGAGAGTCGATTGGACGGTCATATGAGGTTCCTGATTGTATGCACTATGAGTGTGTTTGTTTTAACGCTGTAGTTGATGATGAGGAACTAGAAGCGGAATTGGAGGCTTTAGGAGATGAACTTGCTTTGGAAGACGAACTCAAAGAAGAGGAGGGAGCGGTGCCAAGGTACTCATAGATCGAACTTGAATCTGACATTCCAGCTACCTAGAAGGAGTGACCGCGCCCGATGGACCTATCGTGGAGAAACCAGAAGGAGTCAAGGACGGTAAACTTGGTGAGACTGCATCGTGAGTGTTGAATTCAGAGGGATGATCATGGGACTGTAGCGTTGGTCTTGGCGTTTGGTATTGTCATGTAAAGGGGTAGTGAACTTAATCGAGGGGAGATCTGATCATCATCATGTGTTCGACTGCCAAGTCCCATAAGGCTCGGCGAATTAAGGAAACAAGCTATTGCCAAGGGATTGGATATCCATCCCAACCTTGTTTCCCGGCTTGCTGTTCTTCTGGAAATGAGGCGAGCGGTGCAATGATATGCACTTGACCATACTATGTCGGCCACAGAAAAGTGCGGGAATCGCCGCAGAGAGATGGGTCATCGTATCCACCACAACGGGACATCTCGCATAACTCGCATAATTCAAGAATTGCTCGTTAATTTTTCAAGTCACTGACTTTTGCAATTACATAGTTCTATTTACGGTTTACTCGGAATCAAGGTTCGGCCCTGTTGCAGCTCCGACTCGGAAATCTCGCGCAAGGTGTTGACTTGCGGAGCCTCCCCGGTGATGACTCCCTTGGCCAATTCATATGCCTTTGACACCATTGACGCTTTCGATACCATATACGTAGCCGTCGTGGCTTTGACTATGATGACTCCGATACGCTAAGGTTAGCACGTCGTCCATTGCAGACACTGGGATATACTGGATCGTTTGGGCCACCGTCGTGGGTGCCGTCGCCTAAATCCCCGAGCCAAGCTTTCAATGTGGGCGAATAGTATTTATGCACTTTATTTCGGTCATTGCTCAATTCCGCCTGTTCGCTGATCGAGACCCACTCTCCCTACGCGGTTAAAACTAGTTGTGGTCAAGGGAAATACATTGAGTCCATTGTAGAACGAGATATTGACATGTGGTTCCTTGTCCAACTCGGTCGTCTTGTACTCCAGGCATCCTCCCATGCCCCCTGTGGCCCGCCATGGATCAAAAACGCCATGCGGTATTTCTTCGTGTCGTCGAAGGTTTCGGGGAGATACATGAATCCGTGGACACGTGTGGTATTGAACCCGGGGAACCAGAATTCACGGACCGATGACGCGGATAGACCGAGTGATGCGGACGGCGCGAAGAGGGGATGTAGAGTGGACTTCGTGGGTGAGAACAGCGATATGAATGAGGGTGAGGTGAGACTTGATTGGGTTATTAGTAGGGTGGAGGGGGTTGCCCAGAACGCGCCCGTGAGGGAGTGTTTTGTTATCACCGGTTTGGGTGCGTTTGATGTGCTTGTGGTGGTGGAGGGGGACGGGAGGGAGAGGTGGAATAGTTTTAGGTGGCCTTGGTCTTCGGTTGTTAAGTAGAGGGATTTGCCGTCTTGACTCCAGAGGATGGATTGGGGGGAGCGGTCCCAGGTTTCTGTTAAGTAGGTGTATTCGTGGGTTTTCCATTTGAATACGACGACTCGACGACCTACAATTAATGACTAGACAAAAACACAAACAGTAGAAGAAACAAAATGAACATCGAAGGGAGTAGACGTGAAATGCCAATTTGTGGTTTTCAAGGGATTCGGGGGTCCGTACGATCACTTTCATAGCCCCGACACGCATCTCCAAAAACGCAATTTCCTCCCCATCAGAACTCCAAACCGGCGCACTCGAGGCCCCCTGCCCACGATTCACCTGTTCAGTATGCTCCCCATCATCATGAAAATCCTCGCGACCACAGTACCACTCGCATCACTTTACGTATTACTTACAAACCATCCTGCATCGATGAGCGGATCCACAACTTGACAGAAACAATATATTTGTCGGTCCAAGCCATACCGACCTTCAATGTCGTTCCACAACATGAATCCCGCGACCATACCATCAGTAAGAACCCTAGCCATTTCTCTTTTATTTCGCCCCGCAACCACAAGAGGAGTTCCACATACGCCGTCGCGGATTTGTGGTTCTCGAGGGATGATGGCTGAGTTGATTCCATAAATTCCTTCTGCAATTTTGACGTATCGGTGGTCTTGAGAAGGACCTGGAATTGGGTTACCTCCTTCAGTTACTGTTTCGCGCCGGTCAATGCCGGTTCGCACCCCAAGCACTCGGAGAGTCTGTACTCCAGTGAAGCAGGAGTCGATTGCGACAAATTGATTGTACTGAAGCTGAGAGGAATGAAACAGGGATTTGGCCCTTACTTGTAGGTCCGAAAATACATTCGAAAAGTCGCATGTTATCGATGTTAGCCCAATATCTTCACCTAATACATCCAGAATCGTGCCAATATTATGTCCTCTGTGGGTGGGGTGATATACGATTTTCTTATCGACGGCCTGCCACCCATGCACAGCAACTGTCATTCTTTCCTCTCCGCGACTGTTCTGGACTTTGATCCCAGAATTACTCATCACGACCCCCTGCCGGTAATTTCTTTCATCAAGGTATCCTCCACACTCCAGCAATATACCAGGCTTCAGAATCCCACCGTTCTCGGGGGCGAGGTAATCGGTATCATCATATTGACCGTCTAATTCTCGAGGTTGCGGTTTCACCTGACGCGCAAGCTTGGTGGTGAGCATTGTCCCGTTCATATATCCAATATTTAGGCATCCAAAGGAATCTGGGAGCTTGTTTAGAAGACTCTCGAATTGTTCTGTGTCCATTCGTTCCAACTCCACGACGATTTGTTGGGGAAAGGATGAGATATGCGTTGCATGGGGGGAAAAGTAATCATACATCCACGAGTTGAGGGATATGGAAGGGCTTCAAATCCTTCCATACTGATGGTGGTATCTCCTCCTCTCTTAACCCGAACGCACCGCCGTCCCTTCCAATAAATTCAATGCCGAAAGGATATGGCTCGCCTTGTATTACGAAGCACGCAATGAGGCCAGCGACCAGGAAAGGGGTGGTCGAGGGGTCCGGGATTGCTTTGTCGCATTCAATTATCAAGAAGGGTGCGACGGGAAGGATACTTAGGACTCCGCCGAAGTGCTCTCGGAGCACCTTGAGTAGTTGTAGGGACTCATCGTGACTCAGCATTGAAAAGAGCTTCTTATCATCGTCCCAGTACGAATAGGGGAAATTCAGTTCCAGGCGTTCCAACTCTGGACCATTTGAAACTGTTGTGGGAGGCTGGGGATATGGGTCTGATGGTCGGGCGGCTCGTTTGAATTTCGGTTTGCGTGGCGATAAGGAGATCCTTTTGCTGCGACGGGGTCCGACCGGAGTAGGCATCAGAAGGGTAGGACCATCTACGGACTGCATGCCAGTAGAGAGTGTGCGAACCGTAATTTCGTGCTGTTCGGAGGGAGATAAAGCAAGGGATGAAATAGGTGACAATGGAGAACACACCTTTCTGTAAATGCCCGAAGGATTTGGTTTGTTTCCTGGCAAAAAACGACGCCTGAGACATTGATTTTAAAGCCGGGACCTTCGGGTTCCCAGTCTCGGTATTGGTCGTAAAGACAAAGGTCGACGCCATTCTCCCGTCCCGCCACAGCCTAAAGTCATCAATCTCTTTGTAGACACGGTATAGTTACCATTGCTCTCGAGACGAGAAGGCCATCGCTCGTTCGCGTGGTCAGATCTGCGCGTGGTGACCCACCATCTCGCTCGGCGAGCCGCGTTCCAAACCCACGTTCAACCTACAACTCACGAATACGATGTATCTTATCTATTACGATAAGTTTGCATTTCCGGATTGGGGTATTCTTGAAGAGGAAAAGGGCATAATGGAACGAGGACAGGGATCCCGCCTTAGATGAGATATTTGTGCTACTATATCGAACGTTGATCCCCATGGCCACGGTAGTCAAAATGCACGTGTATTTCTTATTCACTTCCACCATACTGGGTTGAAGAAATCAATCCTTCAATCATCTGATCCCCCTCTAAAACTCGAAACATACCGAAATGGATTCTTAGGGTGGATTGTCCTCCCCCAACTAGGTTTCAATTTCCAACTTCGCGATCTTCATTTCAGCCACACATCAACTTGGCGAATAATTTCCACTCCATCACCAAAGACATAATCTTCAAATACCAAGTAGTACATTCAGAAACATCTATTCAGACCCTCAAAGAAACGAGAATTATTTCCGTACGCACGAATCGTGTACTAGTGCAAACAGCTACAGCTACAACAGCTCCATCAATTACATGCGAGCACATATTCCCCAGAACGACCAACTATACGTATTCGCAGAATTCACCCCTCGATAGTACATATCGATGATGGCTCAAACAAAGCCGAGAGAGAAACAATGTTATTCAGAGGCGAAATGTTCTCAAGCGGCATTGCTGCGAGTCTCCGCCGGCTATCATCCCACGGCTCACGAAGTTGAAGTCTCGATTCGCAGGACACAACTTCAGATGTGCAATTATCAGTTTATCTTGGTCAACTGAAACCGTCCGCTTTACCCATCTCATGCTTCTAAAGCGCGAGGTAACAAAAGGGTTCAGAAAAGTATCTGCGCTTCGTGCATTCATGCAACATCGCCGAGAGAGCGGACTATTCAGTATCAACTTTAGCGGAACCAAAGTCCACTAAGAGAAGTCAATTCCACGAACCACGCAAAGACTGATGGGAGATTTATACTATTGTCAGAATTACAATTCGAAGGGGAGGGGCTCTGAGAAGAAGGACAAGAAACGCTAAGACAAGCTCCTTCCTCAGTTGCCCAAGGAGAGATGGAGGAAGGACGACAAGGGCCGCACCATGAGGAGAAAATGCCGCTTGGGCGACAATTGGCACATGGATTACGACTGGTCGAGCCGCCCTGCATCCTACAGTTTGACAGCGATAACCGACAATCAGTACTATTCCTCATCTGACGAAGGAGCGGACGTGCGCGATTCGAACGGCGATGCGTCCTCTTCCACGACATCAAGCTCAGAGGATTCGAAGGCCATCAACCTTACAGAACCTGGCCCCGAAAACGAAAGCTCATCAAAGAGGCCGTCGACAAACTCACCGTCAACATCCGAAGTCGCCTAGCCTGTGGTAGTAGTAGTCCAGAAGGGAAAACCGCGATTTTGTATTGATCTCAGAGAGGTCAACTCAAAGACCGTCGCGGACAGGTACGCATTGCCAAAGCAGGACTCGGTCTTTCGTTCCCTGACGGGTGCCCTTTACTTCACAATTGTAGATGCAAACAAGGGATATTACCAGTTCGGACTCACGGATGGGGGCAAGACGGATCTATATTGATGCGAAAGGAGGAACCGTCAAATAATTCTGCGTCTCATGATTCGACAGTCCCATTATCTTGCTATCTTTTTCTTTCAGATTCGGAATTCAAGCACTTGGATCCGAATACTCTCTCAAAGTTAGGCATTGGCGATTCTCGGATGAGTTCTAGGGAACTGTGGGCATAAGAGTTGGCTTTCTCTTTGAAGTAGGCCGATTTGGGTACTCATGATTCTGTTCGCGGGCGAAGTGTGAAAGGCCTCTGGTCGTCATCTGACGAAAAATCTCTCGTTAATACTGCAGATGATCAATTCGGATTATCAATTCGGAATGTCTCTATTCAAAACACGTTCTTATCTCGAACATTGCGTGGAGTTTGACCTTGGTCTTCCCATTGTCAATCGTCACTCACCCAACTACAAAACTCACAAAGACTGAGAGGAGGTTGTCTACGAAATCCACAACACTAATTCCGTATTCGCCGGCAGTTTCTTAACTTTGGGCCGATCGACGCGCAATAAATATAACAACTCACTACTATATTTTGTCCGACTAGGCTATTTCTCCCGGGTTCTTTGGTTCCGTGCCATTCTACTGTGTCGATTTGTCAATCTCTTAAAGCAAGTTAACTAATTATAGGAATGTGTCAGATATTCAGATAGATCTCGTGCGCCGAGGAAATTATTCCCCCGCTAGGCATCTCTTATCTATCATACGGGAAAGTCGCTCAACTTGTGATCAATCATGGTGATCCAGAAGTGGACAACAAATCACATTGGGACATTCCCTTTTTATCCTCTACTCGGGCCAGAAATACCCTGAGAATCGATCCGCAATCAGGTTGGCTTCGGCGAACAATACAATTGCATGGCTCCGTCAAGAGCTTACAGACTTGGAATCGGATTGCCGAGCGCTCTGGAATAAGTCTCAACGAGTGTACAAGCCCGCCAGTACCAGGCCTGTTGCATCCGCCGCTAATCAGAAACAATCTGACGCTTCCCGAGGAGGACACACAGGATACAATAACAGAGGAAACAGGCCTGTAACTCGTAGAGAGCCATTGGCTATCACGGGGAGCGCGAGTGAAGATCCGCCAAGAGCATGCAGATTCTGCGGAGGTATGCACTGGGGCCGAGAGTGCAGGTACGGGAAGCCCACGGCTATTGCACACCATTGCTACAATATTGAAATGTGCGAGTATTGATAGATCGAGGGAAGAAGGTTCGGTCGTCTTCAAGAACCTTCTGTCCTTCATTGAGTCAGGTCATCTCAAAATTCACGAGGCATCTCGTAGGACCATGGATCTCACGGTATTCTATATATTCTGCCGCTATCATGCCTCAATCGTTGCGCGATGATTTCACACAAACTTCTGCCAGAAGGATACAGGAATTATCGAAGATCGATTATTTCTGATCGTGTGTGGAGATATCCGTAACTTCCATCTCTTCGACATCTTTGGTTCTGCAATGAAGGCGGGACATATTGTGGTCTGGGATATTTTTCTGTATTGCTAGTTAGAGAAATTTTGACAAGACGGAGAAGGTAATAACATTGACCGGTATCCTTTGCTCGGCCAAGGGAAGTTGTTTAAAGAGAAATGAAGGAGAGGTTATTTAAATATTCTAGGCTAAGATGCAAAAGGAGATGAGGGATATTTGACCTGGGTGGACTTGTCTACCAATTGAAGATAAGAACTGGTTATTTAGAAGCGGGAATGCAAAGCATGAGGATTCAAGGTGAGTATGCTTTTAGATGGCCTTTTAAGAAATGGCTTCTTGTGTACAATGAGTGAGATGCAGACATAGTAAACTCTTAAAGACAAAGCAGTGCCAGGAACCAGTCTTCGTATTGTTACAGAACAAACAATGAATCTAAAAGAAGCAATTTACACATTAATCCCAGCAAGCCCAACAAGTCTAGTAAAGCAACACAATGTATACAAGCAAGGACCATCATCCACCAACACAGCATGACACAACAATACTAGAAAAGCAATATCCACATCATTCCCAATTAAGCTGCATCACCC
>Ga0302325_10015899_pt1 | contig 15970 bp, 12 predicted proteins | sample Palsa_T0_2_FD_201948 | JGI IMG/M metagenome (GOLD analysis project Ga0302325, IMG submission 201948) | Peat permafrost microbial communities from Stordalen Mire near Abisko, Sweden - Palsa_T0_2 | ecosystem: Environmental > Terrestrial > Soil > Palsa > Peat permafrost | place: Sweden: Abisko... | reverse complement strand
CCAGGGCAAACGTCAACGCCTCCCCGACGCGCCGCACGCCATTCCAGTTCCGTGCCGCCCACTGCATGGTTCTAGGGTAAACTAACTCTTTGATCCCATGAAAATTCATGAATATCAGGCCAAGGCGATCTTGGCCAAGTACGGAGTCCCTGTGCCCCGGGGCGAAGTTGCGTTTACGGTGGATGAGGCCGAAGCGGCGGCCAAGAAAATCGGCGGCAGCGTGGTGGTAAAAGCTCAGATTCATGCCGGCGGGCGAGGCAAAGGCGGGGGCGTCAAGGTAGCGAAGGACGCGGCCGAAGCGGTGGAGATCGCAAGAAAGATGCTGGGCATGCGATTGGTGACGCACCAGACCGGCCCGGAGGGTCGCATCGTGCAGCGCTTACTGGTGGAAGAGACGCTTCCTATCGCGCGCGAGCTGTATCTCGGCATTGTGCTCGATCGTGCGGCCGGCAAGCCGGTGTTCATGGCGTCGGCGGCGGGCGGGATGGAGATCGAAGAAGTGGCGGCGAAGTCGCCCGAGCTGATTTTGAAGGAAGCGCTGGAGCCGGGCTATGGGCTCGCGCCGTTTCAGGCTCGCAGCATGGCTTTTGGAATGGGCGTGGAATCGGAAAGCGCCTCTGGCGCGGTGGCGGCCATGATCGGACTGGCGAAAGCCTACGATGCGGTGGACGCTTCGCTCGCCGAGATCAACCCGTTCATTGTTTGCGATGACGGCAGGGTGTACGCGCTCGACGCCAAGTTCAACCTGGACGACAACGCGCTTTACCGGCACAAGGATCTGCTCGACCTGCGCGACTTGAACGAAGAGGATCCGCTGGAAGTAGAGGCCTCGCGCTTCAGCCTGAACTACATCAAGCTGGATGGCGACATCGCGTGCATGGTGAATGGCGCGGGCCTTGCCATGGCGACCATGGATATCGTGAAATATGCCGGCGGAAGTCCCGCGAACTTTCTGGACGTGGGCGGGGGCGCGAATGCCGAGCAGATCAAGAACGCGTTTCGCATTCTGCTGTCCGACGCGGGCGTGAAGGCGGTGCTGATCAATATTTTCGGCGGCATTCTGCGCTGCGACGTGCTGGCGACGGGTGTGGTGAACGCGGCGCGCGAATTGAACGTGACGGCGCCCGTGGTGGTTCGCATGGAAGGCACCAACGTCGAAAAGGGGCAGGAGATTTTGCGATCGTCGGGCTTCAACTTCACGGTCGCGGACGGGATGCGCGATGCCGCCGAGAAGGTGGTTCGCGCCGCCCGGGGAGTGCGGGCATGAGCGTCCTGGTGGATCAAAACACGCGGGTTCTGTTTCAGGGCTTCACCGGACGCGAGGCCAGCTTTCACGCGCAGGCCTCCATCGATTACGGAACCAAAGTGGTGGGCGGCGTCACGCCCGGCAAAGGCGGCCTGATGCATCTGGGCCTGCCGGTGTTCAATACGGTGGCCGACGCCGTGAAGCATACCGGCGCCAACGCTACCGTGATCTTCGTTCCCCCGCCTTATGCCGCCGACGCGATCATGGAAGCGGTGGATGCGGGCGTGCCGCTGGTAGTGTGCATCACCGAAGGCATTCCGACCGAGGACATGGTGCAGGCGCGCGAATTCATGAAGGGCGCATCCTCGCGCCTGATCGGCCCGAATTGTCCAGGCATTATTTCGCCTGGGAAATGCAAGATTGGGATTATGCCCGCGCCGATTCACAAGCCGGGACACGTGGGCGTGGTGTCACGTTCCGGCACGCTGACCTACGAAGCGGTGGGTCAACTGACCAAGCTCGGGATCGGCCAATCCACCTGCATCGGAATCGGCGGCGATCCGATTATCGGCACCACGTTCCTGGACGCAATCCGGCTATTTAACGAAGACCCGGACACGCACGCCATCGTGATGATCGGCGAGATCGGCGGAAGCGCGGAGGAGACGGCCGCAGAATACGTCCAGGCGCATGTCAAGAAGCCGGTGGTGGGGTTCATCGCCGGGCAGACGGCGCCGCCGGGACGGCGCATGGGTCATGCGGGAGCCATCATCTCGGGCGGATCGGGAAAAGCGGAAGACAAAATGAAGGCGATGCAAGAGGCGGGCATCACGGTGTGCGCCACTCCCGCCGAAATCGGAGAAAAGGTCAAGAGCCGCCTTTAGCGGCACGACATCGAACATTTCAAATAAAACATGGCAATCGAACAGACATTTGCAATCATCAAGCCGGATGCAGTAGCGTCGGGTCACGCGGGCCAGATTCTGGCGATGATCGAGAAGGCCGGATTCCGCATTCGAGGCATGAGAATGACACGGATTTCCAAGCAACAGGCCGAAGGCTTCTACGACGTTCACCGCGAACGGCCGTTTTTCAGCGGCCTGGTGATGTTCATGACGGAAGGCCCCGTGGTAGTGCTGGTGCTGGAGCGCGAGAATGCGATCAAACACTGGCGCGAAGTGATGGGCGCCACCAATCCGGAGAAGGCGGCGGAGGGCACGGTGCGCAAGAAATTCGCCCAGAACATCGAGCGCAATGCGGTGCACGGGTCGGACGCGCCGGAGACTGCGGCGGTGGAGATTCCGTTCTTCTTCAACATGGCGGAGTTGCTGTAAGCCGGCGCGTCCGCCGATAAGCTCACCATGAGCGAAGCTCCGGCTGACAACGATACAATCTACATAAGCCCGAAGTTGAAATTCAGCCAGGCGCCAGTGGACAGCAGACCAGCCAAAACCAAGCGGAACGACCATCCCCTTCAATCGATGCTCTTCACGAACGGAACGCCGAAGCGCGTCAAGCTTCGCAAACCGGCGCTTTCAATCGAAGACAATACGCCGGAAGGTCTGCAAGCGCTTCTAGAGGCCAATCGCTATTACCGTGGAGTGGCGTGGCCTGAGCCTTACGACCGAACTAACCATCGGTTGCAGCTGGGCGATGCGCGCGACTTATCCTGGCTGCCGGATCGTTCAGTTCACTTAGTGGTTACATCGCCACCTTACTGGACACTCAAGGAATACGCTGCTGGCAACCAGAACCAGATGGGACACTTCGAGGACTACGAGCATTTCCTGGAGGAACTCGATCACGTCTGGGCCGAATGCGCGCGTGTCCTGGTGGGTGGCGGCCGGATTTGTTGCGTCGTGGGTGACGTTTGCATCCCGCGCAAGCAGGGCGGAAGGCACTATCTAGTGCCACTTCACTCGGACATTCAAGTACGGGCGCGCCGGCTTGGCTTGGATTGCCTTACGCCCATCCTGTGGCACAAGATTGCCAATGGTGTTACTGAAGCGCAGGGCAACGGCGCCGGGTTCTATGGAAAGCCTTACCAGCCCGGCGGCATCATCAAGAACGATCTTGAGTACATTCTGTTCCTGCGCAAAGGCGGCGAGTATCGTTCCGCGCCAATGATCCAGAAAGCGCTTTCGATGCTTACGCGCGAGGAGATGCAGACATGGCAGCGTTCCATCTGGACGGATCTCCCAGGCGCTTCTACCCGGGGTGGCCATCCGGCCCCTTATCCCATCGAACTGCCCGAGCGGCTCATTAAGTTGTTTTCGTTCGCAGGCGACACGGTGCTCGACCCATTTGCCGGCACGGGATCTACATCCCAAGCTGCTATCATCGCGGGAAGGAATTCGATCGCTAACGAAATCGAGCCTGCCTACGTTGAGCTGGCGCGGCGGCGGATCATGAGCACCGCTCGCGAACCTCGTCTGGTGGGCGCGACCGAGGCCAAAGTCACAATTGACGCAGACGCTCCAACCAAGCGAGTATCGGCTTCTCAGCGAGTTCCGGCGCCTCTTTGACGGTAAGGTATACAAGCATCGGGCCTCAAATCAAGGCGATTTCGTGGCGATGCATCTCTACGAAGATCTAGTCGCGGTTCAACGATCTCCTAAGCTGATTGACGCGGCCGTCCTTCGTAAGGATCGTGTGTTGAATGTTCAAAATCGACGGCGGGGTATCGACGCGCGGCGCGGCGACGGAACATTTGGCGAGATAATTCCAGGCGAGACCCCGATCTTCGACGCCGGCTATCAAGTTGGAAGAGGGCCGATCGCGACCGTTGAGATTGGCGTGGAAGTGAAGATACTCGCGAAGGCCATGATCAAGCAGATTGATCGCGTAATTAACGACCTTAGAAACCAGGTAGTCCAGTTTCGCCGGGGAGGCGGGAATCCAATTTGCGTCGCCCTCGTAGGAATCAACCAAGCAGAGAGCACAGTTGGCTATGAAGGCGATCGTTCCTTTCCGACGACCGGCAAAGACGGCTTTCTACATCCCGTTCAGGAGGCTGCCGAGGCCGAGCGTCGTCTACGAGCTTTAGCCGCCTCAGATTTCGACGAATTTCTCATTCTACAATTCAAGGCGACCAACCAAGCACCTTATCCGTTCGAGCGGGCTAATTTCCACGAGACGCGCCTCGATTACGCGGCGGCTCTTTCTCGGATTAGCGCGCGCTATCAGCAGCGTTTCTGATATCGAGCGGCCCTTCGCGGGCCGTTCGGTCGAAGATCTTCGACACCGCCAGGGCCACCAGAACCACCACCACGCACCCGATCACGTTGTACCAGAGGAACGAAATGCTGGTGAACAGATTCGCGGCGAAGATGGCTGCTTCACCCGCCAGCACGCCGAAAAACGCGCCGTTCGCTCCCACGCTGCGGAAGAAGAACGCCAGCACGAACACGCCCAGCAGCCCGCCATAAAATAACGATCCGATCACATTTACGGCCTGGATCAAAGCCCCAAAGTTCTTTCCATACTGCGCGAAGCCCATCGCAAAGCAGCCCCAAAAGACGGTAGCCAGGCGCGAGGCGATCAGATAATGACGATCTGAGGCGTCGCGTTTCACATGACGCCGGTAGATGTCGATCACCGTAACGGCGGAGAGAGAATTAATCTCGCCCGAGGTGGATGACATGGCCGCCGAAAAAATAACGGCGACGATCAGCCCCACCACGCCCGCCGGAAGGTAGTGCGTCACGAACGACAGAAAAATGAAATTGGTATCGTCGAATTCTTTTCCCACCAGGTGCTCGCCGGCGGCGTGCGCATCGTTCAACTCCTGCTGCGCAGTGCGATAGCGCTCGATGCTGGCCGTGCGCGCGGCGGGAGCGCCCGCCCGGTTCGCCTGTATGAATCGATCCGCCGCCTCGCGGCGCTGGGCATAGGCTTCCCGATAGCGGCGCTCCACTGCCGGAAATCGCGCATCGCGCTGGACGTTCTTCAGCTCCACGGGCTGGAACAACAGCGGCGGCCTTTCATAATTGAAGAACACGAACACCATGGCGCCGATGAACAGGATGAAGAACTGCATCGGGATTTTAGCCACGGCGTTGAGCAGCAGGCTGAGCCGGCTTTGCGCCACCGATTTTCCAGTGAGATACCGTTGCACTTGCGACTGATCGCACCCGAAGTAGGCGAGCGCCAAGAACATTCCGCCGATTAAGCCGCTCCACACGTTGTAACGGTCGTTCCAGTCGAAGTTGAGGGTAACGGCATTCAGCCGTCCCGCCGCGCCGGCCAGCGAGACGGCGTCGCCGAAGGAGACATCATGCGGAAGCAGGTGGATGGCCAGCACCAGCGCCAGCACCAGCCCGCACAGGATCAACGCCATTTGCTGAACGTCGGCCCACGTGACGGCTTTGATGCCGCCGAAAGAGATGTACGTCATGATGAGCACGCCCATCAAGACGGTGGTCGTCCGGTCGGGCCATCCCAGAATCACGGACAGCACCACGGCCGGTGCGTAAATGGAAATGCCGGCGGCCAGGCCGCGCTGGATAAGAAAAATCAAGCTCACCAAAGATCGCGTCTTGGAATCAAAACGCTGCTCCAGATATTCGTAGGCGGTGTAAACGTTGGCGCGATGAAAAATCGGAACGGCGGTGGCGCACAGGATCACCATGGCGATCGGCAGTCCGAAATAGAACTGCACGAAGCGCATCCCATCGGTATAGCTTTGGCCGGTGGTAGAGATGAAGGTGATGGCGCTGGCTTGCGTCGCCATGATGGAGAGGCCCATGGCGTACCACGGCATTGTTTTTCCCGCCAGCAGATACTTGTTCATGGTGCTGCTGCCGCGTCCGCGGTACAGTCCGTAGCTGACGATGAACGTGAGCCACGTGAACATCACCACCCAATCCAGGGGCCTCATGAAGCAAAAGTTTTCGTGAAAAAGTAGAACCCGGCTATGAGCAACGCCAGGTAACAAAGGACGATGATGTAAAATCGCCGCCAGCTGCCCAGAATGGGCGGCGGCTCATCCTCGCTCGCGTGCGGTATTTTGTGCGGCGCGCCGCTCACTCAGGTCTTTCCGGCGCTCAACAGATTCGCGAAGATGCGAAACGCGCCGGGCACTCCGGCAGGCAGTTCGCGAAACCAGGAGAACGCCGTAAACACGTACGCGCCCTTGCCGTAGCGCGTGTAGAGCGTGCTGCCGGTCTGGGGCTTCTCGGTCGGGTCGTGCGTTTCAAACAGCGGCTGGTAATGTTCGTCCCACTTCGACGCGAAATAGAGGCCCCGCTCCTGAATCCAGCCTTCGAAATCGCGCTCGGTAATTTCGTTGGGCTGGTGCAGCAGCGGGCTGGCGGGTATCAGGAACTGCACCGGCGCTTCTTCCACCGTCACGCGCTCGCGGCCCGTGGTGATGGGGTAGGGGCCGATATTCGCCAGCAAGGTAGTATCGCCGCCGAAAGGATTGCCGCCTTCGGCCACGTTGTATTGCACCACCAGAGTTCCACCGTTCTTCACGTAGTCCAGCAGGCGAGCTTCATTGGCGCGCAGATCGGCACGCACGTTGTAGGCGCGCACGCCGGTGACGATGGCATCGAAGCGGCTGAGATTGCCGCTCGCCAGATCGGCCGCACCCAGCAGCATTACGTCGGCGCCCAACTGCTGGAGCGCCTGCGGGACTTCGTCGCCGGCGCCCTCGACATATCCGATCGTCTTCGCCAGCAGGCGCACGTCGGCCCGCACCAGTTTCGCGGTGGCCGGAGGAAATAAGACCTGCGGAGGAATATGCGGATAACTGATAGTCTCCATCGACGTGGCAACGGCTTGATCGCCGGCCTGCGCGGTGGCGGCCAGCACTCCTTGCCCGTCTTTGGAAGGAGGCGTGAGTTCGAACACTACTTCGCTTTGCTCGCCGCTAGACGTGAGATGGAAATCGCCCGATGGAGACGAAACACGCCAGCCCTGCGGCATCTGAATCTGAACCTTGCCCTCCGCTTTTGCGATATTCGCCTTCACTTGCAGCTCGACGTTTTTCGCCGATCCATTCGGAAACAGGAAGGCGGATTGCGACCACTGCAGCGCCACGGCCGGCTCAACCACAACCGGCCGGGTTAACTCGCCTTGCGCGCGCTCGATATAGCGGTACGCCACGGGACGGACCACTTCAACATCCTCGGACTCGATCCGCAAATGAAAATGCGCCTCGAACAGCGGCGGATTTTCAGGGAGACCGACATCCAGTTGATTCGGGATGGTGTACGTGTCGCCCTGTTTGGGCTCCACCAGCCAGTAGGGCTGCGACAGCGCCTGGTGCTCGGGGATGGTCGTTGTGAGAGCGAACACCTGCGGCTCGTTGAACGGAAGAACGCCGCCGAATTTGTCCTTGCCGGCCGCGGGTGAAATGCCTTGGATCTCGACCGATTTTACTTGCACCGCCATGCGGTTTCGGCTGAGCGCGGTGGCATCAAACTTGAGAGATCCGCCCGGTGTGACGGCGTACTTATCGGAGGCTGCGTCCAGCCACAGTCCGGTGCAAAGCACAATCGTCTCGCTCAATTGACGCTGCTTGAGAGCGGCCAGCGGCTCGTGCAGCGCCGCCATCAGCTTTTGCGTCTTGAGCAGCAGCGGAACGACTCGATCCGGATTCTCAGGGTCGAAAGTTTTCGCAGCTTCAGCCACCAGCTGCCCCACCGGTGCGCCGCCCGGAACGCGGTTCCAGGAAAGATCGATGCCGTCGAAAATATCGTGCGTTGCCACCGGGCCGGACTGGGTGATCAGGAAATCCTTGGCCGATCCTTTGCGCTCCGCGGCGCCCATCCCCTGGCTGCGATGCATACTGCGGGACATGCCTGCGATTTCGGCGTAAGAATGTCCCAGCACGGGATCGTAATCGCCCGGATCCACGCTGATGCGGTTGGGCATTTTCTCAACTTCCTCGCGCTGCTCCTTGGTGAAGGACCCTGGATTCCACATCAGGCGCCTGGCTTGCCAAACCTGTACCCACTGCAACTGCTCCGGAAATCGTTTGGGGTCGGCGGCGGCGGAGTACGCTTCCCGGCCCAATATCGCGGACGCCTGATGCTGGCCGTGTCCGTCGCGCGGAGTGCCGCTGAAGCGCAGGATGATCACGTCGGGACGGAAGCGGCGGACCACCCACACCACATCGCCGAGGATTTTGTCGTGGCCCCACTTCTCGAAACATTCCTGCGGCGTTTTGGTGAAGCCGAAATCGATGGCGCGGGTGAAGAACTGTTCGGCGCCGTCGATGCGCCGCGCCGCCAGCAATTCCTGCGTGCGAATGATGCCGAGCTCGTCGCCCTGTTCAGCGCCAATCAGGTTTTGGCCGCCTTCGCCCCTCGTCAGCGAAAGGTAGCCGGTGCGCACCTTGCGCCCGCGCGCCAGATAGGCCAGCAGCGCGGTATTCTCGTCGTCCGGATGCGCGGCGATCATGAGCACGCTGCCCACCACGTTGAGGCGATCGAGCGACAGCCGGGCCTCCGCCGATCCCGATAGCTCGCGTTGCGCGAGTGCCGGCGCGAGACACACGGCGGCGAGAACGGCTAGGATAGACGTGCGCGCAAAGTCCAAACAAATATGATACCGGACGGGGTTGGGGATTGGGGATTGGGGATTGGGGGCCGAAGGTACAGCTCGGTTGGGGTGCACCTGTCACTGCTGGCAGTGGTGGTTCTGTTTTTCCACCAGCCGCTGTTCAGCGCCGAGTACACGTTTCCATGGGATTTTCGCGCCGTTCAGCTCCCCCTCATCACGTTTCTGCGCGATGAGCTGCGCGAGAATCGCTTCGCGCTTTGGAACCCCTACAACTACGGCGGATACCCGATCTTTGCGAACATCCAGGCATGCTTCTTTCATCCCTTGGTGTTGGCAGTCGCGCTCATCGGCAGCCGGCTCTCCTGGTACAGTTTGCCGCTGCTGCTGGAATGGGTGGTCGTCCTTCAGGTTTGGATGGGAGGCGTAGCGGCGTATCAGTTGTTTCGAGAGCTCAAACTGGGCGGCGCGCCCGCCTGGACCGGCGCGGTGATGTTTGAAACCGGCAGCTACTTCGCATCGCGGGCCGAACACATCGATTCCATGATGGCCGCGGCCTGGATGCCGCTGGCATGGCTCGCGGTCTGGCATTTGAGAGAGAAGCTGCGGGTAGACTGGCTGGCGGCGCTCGCGCTCGCGCTGGGCCTGTCCATTTGGGGCGGATTTCCGCAAGCGACGGTGGCCGTTTTTGGTTCCACGGTAATGTTCGCCGCGCTGCTTGCGGCGCTGCGAATGGCGCGCGCTACTGCGATCCTATGGGCTGGTTGTGGTTGCGCGCTCGGCATCCTGCTGGCAGCCGCTCCGTTTATTCCAGCCGCGCAGCTCACCGAATTGAGCGTGGCCAAGTACCGTGTCGACTGGCTGGGCACCGGAGGCGGACTTTACTGGCAGAGTCTGGTGTCGCTGGTTTCTCCGAATCACTACAACATTTTCGATATCAGCCGTTTTAAGGGACCCTGGGATCCGACGTTCCTCTACCTATACAGCAGCATCGGCGGATTGTTGCTCGCCATCTTCGCATTGTTAGCCGTCCGCAATAGGATCACCGGGTTGTTCGCGCTGCTGCTGCTGTTCGGATCGTTTTGGATGCTGGGCGACAAGACTATCGTCTGGCGAGCCTTGTTCCCGCTGCTACCCGAGCAGGTCCGCATCGGAATCCATCCCGAATACACCTACTGCATTTTTAGCCTGGCCATCGCGGGCCTGGCGGCGATCGGACTGGATTCGTTGCGCGTCGCCAATGGCCTGCGTTGGGCCATCGGCCTGGTGATTGCGGTGGATTTGTTCCTGGTGGGATCGGGACGGCCGATGAACAGCCAGTCGCTCAAAACGGACCCAGGCGTGACGCGCGACTCCTTCGATGGCAGCGCGGCACTCTTGAACGAAGTGCGGCGCCACGTCAATCAAAATACTCCGCCTTGGCGCATCGACACCGTTGACGCGAGCATGGAATGGACCTACGGCGCGCCCATTTTGCGGATCCCGTCGGCTGCCGGAATCAGTCCGCTGGCGCTCGAAAACGCGATTCAGCTCCGCCTGTTTCTACACGACGGGTATCGCTGGGGTTGGAATTATCCGCTCGAAAAAATCGATTCGTCGATTGTCGATTTGCTGAACGTGCGCTACATCGTCACGCGCGCCCAGGACGTTCCCCGCCTGGCCGCCATTCCGAAATTTCGTCATCTCGCGAGCCTGCCCGGCAACGAACTTTTCGAAAATCTAACAGCCTTTCCCCGTTTTTTCCTGGCCCATGAGGTGCGCACGGTCCCCTCGATCGAGGAGTTAAGGAATCTGGTTCAGCGCCATGAGATCGACTTGCTCTATACCGCAATTACCGATCCGCCGATCGATCTCCCGCCGAAACTGTTCGCGCCCCTCGACCAAGACCAGGTGACCACCTTGAAGTACGAACCAAACTTCATTGAACTTTCGACGCAGGCCTCGAGGCAGTCGCTGTTGGTGCTTTCGGAAACCTACTACCCGGGATGGAAGGCATGGCTGGACGATCAGACCACACGAATCTACCCCACAGACGTTGCATTGCGAGGCGTAATTGTTCCGGCGGGCGAGCATCGCGTTCGGATGGAGTTCCGCCCCGTGATCCTTCCAATCTCGCTCGGCATCTCGCTCGCAACCGCGATTCTATTGGCGATTTCGGCGTTTCTGTACAGGCGCAACGCCAGGCGGATACAATTGAGTTAAATGGGAAATAGCCCCTCTACACCGCATGTTCGCGTGCTGGTAGCGGACGATGAACAAAACCAGCGCGCCGGTCTGGCCAAAATGATCCAGTCCTGGGGATTCACGGTGGATACTGCTTTTGACGGCCAGGACGCTCTCGAAAAGCTAGGGCAGACGCCCACCCACGTGCTGGTCACCGATCTGATGATGCCGCGCATGGACGGCTTCGAGCTTTTGAAACGCCTCGGATCGCAGAACGCGCTGCCTCCCACCATCGTGCTGACGGCTTTTGGAAACATCGAGACAGCGGTTCAGACCATGCACGATCTGGGCGCGTTCTGGTTCCTGGAGAAACCCATCCAGCCGAGCGCGCTGAAGGTTCTGCTGGAACGCGCGGCCACGCAGAGCAGGCTGGCTGAGGAAGCGGAACGGCTGCAACGGCAACTGTCGTACCAGGGCGTGCTGGGGGACCTGGTGGGTACGTCTGCGGCCATGCAGCAGGTATTTTCGCTCATCCGGCAGGTGGCGCCGTCCCGAGCCGCGGTCCTGGTGACCGGCGAAAGTGGAACCGGTAAAGAATTGGTTGCGCGCGCGGTGCATCACTTAAGTCCCCGGCGCGGCGGCCCGTTCGTTGCCATCAACTGCGCGGCATTGCCCGAGACGCTGATGGAGAGCGAACTGTTCGGCCACGAGAAAGGCGCCTTCACCGGCGCCGTGGAGCGGCGCGCGGGATGCTTCGAACTTGCGCAGCACGGCACGTTGCTTCTGGACGAACTGGCCGAGATGCCCGTGGGGACGCAGGCCAAGCTGCTGCGCGTGCTGGAGGATTCCTGTGTGCGGCGGCTGGGCGGAAAAAGCGAAATGGCGGTGGATGTGCGCGTAATCGCTTCCACCAATAAGGTGCTCGAAGAGGCGCTGCGCAAAGGCGAATTGCGTGAGGATTTATATTACCGGCTGAACGTGTTCCAAGTGCCGCTGCCGCCTCTGCGGCAACGCGAGGGCGATCTTCCGCTGCTGACCCAGACGCTGATCGAGATGTTGAACCGCAAGCATGAGACGCGCGTGGTGGACGTGAATTCCGAGGTACGGGAGCTGTTCAAGCGATACTCCTGGCCAGGCAACGTGCGCGAGTTGCGCAATGTCCTGGAGCGCGCGGTCATCCTGGCGGGCGAGGGCACCATCGCCAGGCATCATCTGCCGCGCGATTTCGGCGTGCCCGCGGGGGCGCGGCCCTTGCAGCAGGAAATGGAGCCCGACGCCGTGCGGCTGCCCATCGGAACCACCGTCGGCGAGGCCGAGAAGGCGCTTATTCAACTGACGCTGAAGCACACCCGCAACAACAAGACGCGCGCCGCCGAAATCCTCGGCATCAGCCTCAAAACCCTGTTCAATAAGCTCAAGGAGTACGGCGCCGCCGAGCTGGAGGCGGCCACCGAAGCGTAGATGTCTTTGAAGGCCAGGCTGCGCGGCGCGATCGTGGCGTTGGTCACGGCCGTCGTGGTCGTGATGTCGCTGTTGTATCTGTCGGACTTCACCAGGGCGTCCTTCAGCGCGGCGTCGGACCGTGCCGACCTGATCGCCGACCAATTCCGCATTTACCTCGAGAATCATCTGACCCTGGAAACGGCGGCGCACGGAGTTCACCCCGCATCCCAGCGGCAGTGGGAGGATACCTGGACCGAAATCGTTCGCCAGGATCCCGATGTTGCCGAAATGTTAAGCGCCACTTTGGCCAAGGCGGACCTGGCGCTGGCGATTCTCATCACCGACGAGCAGGGAAATATTCTGGCCGCGGCTCCGCCGGCTCCGAGCGGCGGCAACACCTTCGCCGGCGCCGAAGATATCCACCAGATCGAGCGGCGCTGGTGGGCGGTGAATCTCTGGGATCTGATGACCCGGCGCGAAAACTACGCGTCCACGCGGCCCGTCGGGCTCCAAGGGAGCAAGCGCGCGCTGTTCAACATCACGGTGGTCATCCGGTCCGTTTTGTTGAAGCATTCCGTGGAGCCCGCCCTGAAGAACCTGCTGCTGGCGTTCGCGTTGGCGCTGGGCGTCTCCATTTTTCTGGGCGTGGTGCTGCCCAGTCTCATTCTGGATCCTTTACAGCGCGTGAGCCAAAGCATTGATCTGATCCGTACCGGCCAGTTCGGCGCGGGCGTTCAGCCGGAGCGGCGCGAGTCACGGGAGTTTGCCGACGTGCACTCCAAACTGACCCTGCTGGACGAACAGTACCGGGGCGCTAAACAAGACGCCAGTGAATTGCGTACCAATATCGAGCAATTGCTGCAGCGTTTGGAGGAAGGTGTTTTGCTTTTCGACGACACCGGCAATTTGCTCATGGCCAGCGAAGCGGCCGAGAGAATGCTCGACAAGACACGCGACCAGATGGCGGAGCCGGGCTTGATGGCCAAGCTGTTTGACGCCACAGTTCTTGGCGAGATTATCGGACGCGCGTTCCAAAGCGGAACGCCGGTGGAGGAGCAAACGGTGGAGATCCCGCGCGCCGCCCGGCCCCCGCTGCGGCTGGTGGTCAGCGTCCGGCCGCTCCGAAACGGCTCCGGCCCCCAGGACATGGGTATGCTGGTTACCCTGCGCGACGTCGAGAGCCGCCGGCAACTGGGACAGCAGCTCGATCTTTCTTCGCGTCTGGCGGCTATCAGCCGGCTCACCGGCGGCGTGGCGCACGAGATCAAGAATCCGCTGAACGCCATGGCGCTGCACCTGGAGGTATTAAGAGACAAGCTGGATGGTGAGCAGCCGGAGATCGAAGTGATCGGCCGCGAGATCAAACGGCTGGACTCGGTGGTGAAGACCTTCCTGAATTTCAACCGGCCGGTGGATCTGAACTACAAGCCCATCGATTTGAATGAGCTGGTCAAAGAAGTGCTGGCGCTGGTTTCCGTGGACGCTTTCGCTAAGAACGTCGCCCTGAAGACGGTCCTGCAGCCCGGCATGCTGTGGATCAATGGCGATGCGGATCTGCTGAAGCAGGCCATCCTGAACGTGATCAACAACGGGATGGAAGCAATGTCGGACGGCGCAAAGGCCGATGCCGGAATTCTGACCACCAGAACGGCGAGCGATGGCGGCCAGTGCCAGCTCACGGTGACCGACGCGGGGCCCGGTATTGCGCGCGAGATCCAGGCCCGGGTGTTTCAGCTTTACTTCACCACCAAAGAGAACGGCTCCGGAATCGGTCTGGCGACGACCTTCCGGGTGGTCCAACTTCACAATGGTACAATCGACTTTACCAGCGAGCCTGGAAAGGGCACCACGTTCAGGCTGCGTTTTCCAAGAATGGTCGATTACCAGGGTGAAGTCTTTACTTCGGCATCCACTGGTTTCTAGCCCGGCTGCTCGGTGATCCCATGCCACGCTTTTCGCGCTTGCAGGCGATGGTATTGTTTCTGGTTTGGGAAACGGCCTGCCACAAGCGGCCAGTGGCTGTACCGGTTCCGCCACCGCCCGCCAGGAACCAGCCCGCGCCTCAAACAACGGCGCCGGCGGCCGCAAGTTCCGAGGTTCCCAACCCGGCCACAACCACGCACGCCCAGGAACCGAGCCCCTACCAAGTGAATAAACCGCCGCCGGCTCCAGCCGCCAGGAAGCCGGCTCGTTCAGTGGCGACCCCCGCGCCCGGACCGGCAGCCTCGCCCGCTCCCGCCGAATCTTCACCGAAGCTGGGCGATATCCTTTCGGCCGACCAGCAGAAGCAGTACAGCGCTTCCATCGACCAGAGCCTGTCCCACGCCCAGGCCAGCCTAAATTCCATACGGGAACGCCAATTGAACAAGGATCAGCAAGCGCAGCTGGAGCAGATCCGGAACTTCTTGCAACAGGCCCAGGCCACGCGCGGTTCCGATCTGGCCGGCGCCAAGAGTTTGGCCGAGCGGGCTGAAGTGCTGGCCCGCGATCTGGCGGCCAGCTTCCACTAGCCGGCCGGTGGGGCGCTATGGAGTCAAGACCGCGTCGAACGGCTATTTCTCGGCATAGAACAAATACGTAGCGGCGTACTTCACGCGCTCTTGATCGCCGGCGTGCTGCAGATCGCACAGTTTGTCGGAAGGCGGAAGGCCGCCCGCGGTATCGATTCTATGAATCACTTTGACCATCGCAAACTGTTTGGCCGAAGCTTGCGCTGGTAATTCCAACCAATGGACCGCTTCTTTGCCGTTCGGCAAAAAATGCTTTGCCAAACTCCCATCGCTCCGCACGACGCTGCCATCGGTCGCCTCCCAGGTCAGGCGCGCCACCACCAGCGCGGACCGGACAAAGACGAGCTGAGGTCGGTCCCTGATAGTGATGCACGGTTAGCGTTTTCTCGTCGTTCATCAGGATCGCATCGGGGTCCGGCCCGGCCCAAACGAAGGCTTGATCGGTTTGCCTGCAGGTGTAGATCTGAACGCTGCCAGGCAGTGTGTGGAATTTGAACTGAACTTTTTGCCCGTCCGGATCTTTCATCGCCGAATTCGGCAGCGGATGCTGCGCGGTCTGGCCGGCTGGCGGCAATGCTGACAAAACTAACCGCGCTAGAATGCTCCTCCGCATAGTTACGGAGATTCTAGCAAAAAGAGAGAGCGAGAGGGTTCAGCCGCGAGCGGCGAACACCACGATATGGCCGCTGGGTTCGTGCACCCCGATTTCGCGCATTCCGTAGAACGTCGTTCGTTCCGGCAGCGCCGTCGGGTAGCCTTCCAGGCGCTTCAGGATGTCGGCAAAATCCTCCACTTCGATAAAAAGTCCCACGTCGTGCGACCGGCTCTGGGGCGCAAACTGGGGGGCGTCCTTGCGGACGCTTTCGACGGTTTGCAGCATCAGCTCCGCTCCGTCCCGCACCAGGATGGCGAAACCCAGATGCTCGCCTTCCGGCACGTCAATTGTTTTTGTGAAGCCCATCCGGTCGATCCAGAAGGGCAATGATTTCTCAATCTCTTCAACCATGAGCACGGGTGTGATTTTCATGCCGGGGATGTTCATACAAGAGATACTAGTGTAGTGTCCAACAAATAACTAGACAGAACGTGCCGTGACGCGTTA
>Ga0302325_10015898_pt1 | contig 15970 bp, 16 predicted proteins | sample Palsa_T0_2_FD_201948 | JGI IMG/M metagenome (GOLD analysis project Ga0302325, IMG submission 201948) | Peat permafrost microbial communities from Stordalen Mire near Abisko, Sweden - Palsa_T0_2 | ecosystem: Environmental > Terrestrial > Soil > Palsa > Peat permafrost | place: Sweden: Abisko... | reverse complement strand
TACTGGGCGGGGCGCAAATGCATGTCAACCCTGAAGACCGCGGGGAAGAACTGGCGGACGTGGCGATCTGCCTGCTCGGCCCAGCAATGACCGGCGTTGATCTGCAGGACGAGATCGGATGTGGCCAGCTATAGAGGGCTCTGCGCTAGGCCCTCAGGACATTGCCCGGTAGATCTCCCGGCGATGCCCCACCCCCACGACCAAGATGATGAGCTGGCCGTCCTCGACCTCGTAGATGACGCGGTAGTCCCCGGCGCGCAGCCGGTAACGGTCCTCGTACCCGGCGAGTTTCTTGACGTTGGCATCCGGGCGGCGCGGATCGTCCCCCAGCGGCGTAAGCGCTCGCAAGATCGTTAGCGCAGCTGGCTGCGGGATGGCCCGCAGCTGCCTGACGGCCCGCTCCCGCCGCTATCCGCCGTCGGCCCGCCTTCGTCTTCACCGTCCGCACGTACGGCACCCGGCCGACTCTACGAACCACCGAGAGGGATGGAACTTCGGACTGGGCCGCTGGACTCACGATGTATCAGAACGTTGCGGGACTGCTCCGTAAAAAGGAAGGTTGTCCCTGAGCGAGCTGAAGCTGGTTCATCGGCGGCTACGGCGATTGAACCGGTACGTTCTTGGGCGCATGCTGTCAGTAAGCATCGTCGGCGAGTAAGGGGTGGCCGATGGACGTGGAGTTGCGCCTCCAGCTATCCGAGGAGGAAGCAGACGCCGCCCGACTCGCTGAGCTCACTGGCTACCTGCGGGCAGAACTCCTCCAGCTTGATGTCGAGAATGTGACCACGCCGCAGGCTGGCGACGTGCCGCCGGGGGCCCGCGTGGTCAGCGTGGCCGCTGTGGGCACCCTGCTGGTCGCCCTGAGCCAGTCTGTTGACGGCCTGCGGTCGGTGGTGGCTGTGATCAGGGACTGGCTGCGGCGAGGCGAGGGGACCCGGCGCACGGTGCGGCTGGAACTCGACGGAGATGCGCTGGAGCTTTCGCAAGCGAGCGCGGCCGACCAGGAACGGCTGATCGAGCTGTTCGTCAGCCGTCACACCGCTCGGTAGGCGGGGACCGTGGCCGGCCAGCGGAAGGCCCTGATCATCGCCAACGACACGTACGAGCAGGAAGCGCTGGGGGATCTGCAGGCCCCGGCGGCGGACGCGGAAGCGCTCGGACGGGTACTCGGGGACCCGCAGATCGGCGACTTCGCCGTGCAGGTCGTGCACAACGAGGCCGCTCATGTCATCCAGGCGCAGATCGAGGAGGTGTTCTCGGACAGCCGGCCCGACGATGTGCTGTTGCTGCATTTCTCCGGCCACGGGCTGAAGAGCGAGTCCGGGGAGCTGTTTTTCGCCGCCGCCAACACGCGCCCGAACAGGCTCGGCTCCACGGCGGTGTCCGCAGACTTCGTGCAGCGGTGCATGCGGACCACCCGGTCGCGTAGCGTCGTGCTGCTGCTCGATTGCTGCTACGGCGGCGCCTTCGCCCAGGGCGTCAAGGTGCGGGCGGCCGGGGATGTCAACGTCCTTGACAGCTTTCCGCAAGGAAGGACCGGCGGCGGACGCAGCCGGGCGGTGATCACCGCATCGGGCGCGATGGAGTTCGCCTTCGAGGGAGACCGGCTCGGCGACGACCAGCCACGCCGGCCTTCGGTGTTCACGACCGCCCTGGTCGAAGGGCTGGCGACCGGGGAGGCGGACCGCGACGAGGACGGCTGGGTCTCGCTGGACGAACTGTATGACTACCTGTTCGACAAGGTGCGTGAGCAGAACCCGAACCAGACCCCGAGCCGCCAGTTCGAACTGGAAGGCGAGCTGTACCTGGCCCGCAGCCAGCGGCGGCGCATCCGCTCGGCGCCTATCCCCGCTGACCTCCAACGCGCGATAGCCGACCCGAACATGTACACGCGCCTCGGCGCGGTCGGCGAGTTGCGGACTAGGCTAGCCAGTGATGACATGGCCGTCGCCACCGGCGCCTGCGAGGTGCTGGCCGAACTGGCCCGCACCGACGTACGGTATGTCGCCGAGCCCGCGGCGGCCGCACTGGGCGAGGCCGCTGTGCGACCGGACCAGACGGAACTGCACTTCGGCCGGGTAGAACAGGGGGCATCGCCACCACGTCAGAGGGTTCAGCTGCTCGGTCCGCTCATCGCCCGGAGCTGCGAGCCTTTCCCTTCGCACGACTGGATTCACGTCGACCAGACGGCCACGAGCCTTGACATCTCGATCGACACCGCCGGCACAGGGACCCGGCACGGCAGCGTGGGCCTCAAGGGACCCGCCGGCGAGGCGGCCATCGCCATAGACGTCGATCTCGTGCCTGCTCCGCCGCAGGCATCCCCCTTCCGCACCCAGGCCAGGCCGGCTGGCCGGCCAGCCCTGGACCCCGCAACCCGCACCAGCGCGTCCGAAGCACCTGACGCGATACAAGCCCCCCGTGAGCCCTGGTGGTTCACTCAGCCGCCCGCGCAGGAACAGGCTGACCGCAAGCCGGCGCGCTCCTCAGCCGCCCCGAGCCTGGATCCCGGTTCCCGGCCGGCATCGCTGGCCAGCCCGGCCGGGCCCCGAGGTTCGGGCGATCAGGTGACCACGGGCTCGGAGCCTGACCACGCCGGGCCGGATGTGAGCCGGCCGGGCACGCGGCGGTCAGAGCGCAAGCGGTCCCGCAGGCACTCAGCGGTCCTGCTCTCGGTCGTGCTGGCTGCCGTGACCGTGGTGGCCATCGCAGCCGGAGTGCTGCTGACCCGCAAGCCGCCCGCGCAACCGGTCACCGTGCCGGTTTCCTACAGTTTCGCTGCGGATCACTACGACGACGGCCTGGTAGCGGTGCGTCGCTGGACGCTAGACGGCCGGGACGGCTCACTGCTCACCGAGACCATCACGGCCAGCAGCGCCTCCGGGAAAGCGCTGCAGGTCCCGTTCCAAGAGCCGATACCATCAGCGATCGCAGCCAGCCTGAAGACGGTGCGCTTCACCCCGGCTCCATCCAAGATCCTGAACGCGGACCCCGTGGTGGAGTGGGAAATGCAGGTACCAGCGCACGGCACCATCACCATCGGCTACCAGGCCACGGTTGCTCCCGACGGGGCGACCAGCGCCCGGCTGGCACAGTGGGTGACGGATTTCAACCAGCTGGCAGTGACCACGAAACCCGGCCCCGTCCAGAGCTCCGGCTCGGGATCAAGCTCGGGATCAAGCTCCGGCTCGGGATCGAACTCCGGCTCCGGATCGAGCTCGGGCAACACGGTGATGGTGCCGGACGTGACCGGGCACACCCAGAGCAGCGCCACGGCCACCTTGCAAAACGACGACTTTACCGTGAATCCCGCGACCACCAGCAACTGCGCTGAGAGCTCGGCCGGCCTGGTGGTGGGTCAGAACCCCTCGGGTAGCACACCTGTCCAGCCGGGCTCCAGCGTCGTCATAACTGTGTGCCAGCCACCTCAGGTATCAGTTCCGCCCCTCATCGGACTGACCGAGAGCCAGGCAGAGGCCACTTTGCAGAGCGACGGGCTGGTCCCGGCCCCTACGACCGTCCACCCCTGCCAGTCAGGTGAGCAAGGCCTCGTGGTAAACCAAGATCCTGCCGCCGAAAGCAACGTAGCGCCCGGCGCCACGGTCGGCTTCGGCGTAGCCGAGTCGTGCACCATCAGCAACTAACTCCCCGGTGCGGCCTCCGCCCTGACGCCGAGCCCGCTCGGGACGTGGTCGGGCGCACTAGGACGATGCGGGCCAGGGAGCGGGAGCGGCTCGATCCGGCTGAAGGCTGCTGGTCCGAGCCGCTTGCCATGCGTAGATGATTGATATATATATATGACGTGAAGAAGCGGAGCATGCAGGAGCCCACATTCCTGATCTTGACCGCGCTGGCGGCCGGCCCCCAGCACGGCTACGCGATCATCGCCGACGCCGAGCGCATCTCCGGCGGCGCGACCCGGCTGCAGACCGGGACCCTGTACATGGCCCTGGACCGGCTGAGCTCGGCCGGGCAGGTCGAGCCGGACCGGGAGGAGGTCGCCGACGGGCGGCTGCGCCGCTACTACCGGCTCACCGACGACGGCGCGACGGTGCTCGCGGCCGAGACCGAACGCCGCCGCGCCAGCGCCGCCATCGCCGCGCAGCGGCTGAGCGCGCGGCTCGCCGGAGGCATCGCGTGAGCGCGGGCCGGGACCCGGCCCAAGCGGCGGAACTGGAACGGCGTTACCGGCGCCTGCTGGCCTGCTACCCGCCCAGCCACCGCGCGGCCCACCTGGGAGGAGATGCTCGGCGTGCTGCTGGCCAGCGCCCGGCCCGGCCAGCGCCGGCCGGGCGACGCGCAGACGCTCAACCTGATCGCCTGCGGGCTGGCGATCCGGGGCCGCCGGGCCCTGACCGCCGAACCCTGGCAGGACGCCCTGGCCCCGGTGAGCCTGATCGTCCCGGTGCTGACACTCGTCTTCGCCGCCCTGGCCGTCGCCTTGTCGGTCCGGCAGGTCGCGACGCCAGATCACGCTTATCCGTCGGCGCCTTCGTTCTGGGCGCTCACCCTCAGGCCCGATTTCGAGGGTCCTGCCGCGGTGATGGGCTGCTGGCTGGCGGTGGTGCTGCTGGCGCTGGACCTGGCCGTTCTGCTGAGCCTGGTCATGCAGCGGACCGATGCCTGGTCCGGAGGGCTGCTCACGTTCCTGTGGACGGCCGGCAGCGGCCCTCCCGTCCTGGCCAGCCTGGCCGTCTGCTCGCTGGCCTTCTCGGCCGGCCCGCGGCGGGGCCTGGCCATCGCGGGCAGCCGACGAGCCTGGCTGATGACCGCGGGCCTTTCCGTACTCCTCGGGTGGCCTACCGTCGTCATCCTGGCGAACCCTGCCGTGCAGCTGCCGGATTCCGTCTTCGGGCTCCTGGACGTCCTGGCGGTCGCGGTCGTGATAGCCCTCACCCGCAGACGCGGCATCGCGAGCGGGCGGGTCGCGGCGCTGCTCGCGATCGGGTTCCTGCCCAGCCTGGTCGGCGACTTCGCCTTCCCGGGCAACCAGACGGTTTACGCGGTGTTCCTGCTCGGCAGCTCGCTGGCCACCGTGCTCGTGTGGCCGGTGGCGATCACCTCCTGGACGAAGCGGGCCAGGCGGACACACCAGGCGTGATCCACGATGTAGCCGATCGCCGTAGCACCACTGCCCGGCCTCAACACGTGAAGTTCCGAACGAACCGGCGTGCTTCAGGTCCTGCTGACGGCGGGCGCCGGTTCGGGGACTTCGGCCGCGGGACTCGTCGTGGCTTCGGTCGTGATCATCTTGCGCTGGTCCCGCAGCACATCAGGCCCGGGATTGCGTCAAGACTAGATCACAACAACTTCCTGTACGAGGAACAATCTCCGGGCCGGGCCGCCGATGGCTAGAGGAGGTCGGCGAGCAGGCCCGCCGCGCGGGCGGCGCCGTCGGTGGCGACCGGGCGGTAGTCGACCTCGCGGCCGATCTCGCCGGCGATCGCCGCCGCGATGTCGGCCGGTCCCGCGGTCTGGTAGTCCATGCAGCGTCCGGCCCGGTAGCGCTCCAGCCGGTGGCGTACGTGGAGGTTCTGCTCGAAGTGGTGGCGGAGCGGGAAGTACAGGAACGGCCGCCGGCTCGCGGTCAGCTCCATCGCCGTGGTCAGCCCGCCCTGGACGATCGCGAGATCACAGGCGGCCAGGTGCCGGTAGAGCTCGTGGACGTAGGGACGCACTTCCAGGCCGTCGTGAGCCGGGAGGCTGCCGGGGTCGATCCGTGGGCCGGTCACCACGATCATCCGCAGGTCAGGCACGCGCTGCTTGGCTTCGGGGTAGGCGGCGATCACGCGCCGCAGCAGGTGTCCGCCCACCCCCGAGCCGCCGACGGTCACGATGCAGACGCGTTCGCCGTCGCGGTAGCCGAGTGCTTGCCGGTCCTCGAGCTGGCGCGGGTCGAAGCCGGTGATGTAGCCGGCGAAGTCGTAGTGCTGTTCGGTCCAGTCGCGGATCAGCGGCAGCCCGGGGCCGAACCCGTCCGGGACGATGTCGCCGGGGTCGCCGACGAAGATGGCGCGGTCACGCACGCGAGGGTAGCGGTCGATGTGCTCGATCATCTCGGCGTTGTAGTCGGCGGTGAGAAACGCCTCGCGGTCACCGCCGTCGGGCATCGGCAGCCAGCCGACGAAGTCGGTGAACCAGGCGTAGGCGGCGTGCTTCTGCTCGGGGTTCTCGTGCAGGTAGTAGTCGAGCTCCCAGGCTTCGTCGCCGATCCACAGGTCGTAGTCCTCGTCGCGGGCCAGGTCGTGGAAGACCATGAAGTTGGCCAGCAGGATCTCATCCATCCGCCGGATGGCCTGGAAGCAGTGCAGGTCGTGCTCGGCCGACTCGGACTCGACGTGCCCGGACTCACTGGCCAGGTAGGCGCTGGCCGGGTGAACGCGCTCACCATGCGCCTCCAGCACCCTGGTGACCGGATGCTGGGCAAGCCAGTCGATCTCCACGCCGGGATGCAGCCTGCGCAGCTCGGCGGCGATCGCCACATCCCGCTGAGCGTGACCGAGGCCGATCGGTGAGGAGATGTACAGGACACGCTTGGGGCGCGCCTTGCCGCGCACCCAGCGCGGGCGCGGTCGCGCGGGGACGGCGAAGTCGCGCAGCAGCAGGTTGACCTTGACCGGGTCGCGTACGTGCGGGCCGTGACCCGAGCCCTCGAGCAGGACCAGCTCGCCGCCGGTGGCCTCGGCGAGCGCTATCCCGCGGCCGGGCCCGGTGACCGCGTCCGTGGTGCCCTGGATCACCAGCACAGGGCAGCGAACCCGGGAGCACAGCTCGCGCGCGGTTTCCTCGTCCAGGCCGTTGCCGATTTCCGTCGCGATGATGGTCTCCGCGGTGGTCTCCAGGCCCCAGCCGATGCAGTCCTCGGTCGGCTTGGTCGAGTGCGGCTCGGTGAAAAACTGGGAGAAGAAGAACTCCAGGAAGCCGCGGTAATCCCGCAGCCAGCCGGAGAACTTGTCCTTCGGCCAGCCCTCGTCGGTGGGCAGCACCTCATCCCACAGGTAGCGCGCGTCGTCTGCCTGCGGGGAGGCGAGCGGCACGGCCGGGCAGATGAAGACAGCCCCGGTGATCCGGTCCGGGTGCTCGGCCGCCAGGATGAGGGCGCGCTGCGCGCCGACCGAGAGCGAGACGATCACCGCGTGCCCGGTCGCGGTGGCATCCATCACCGCCAGCGCGTCGGCGGCGAACTCCGCTTCGGAGTATCCGGCCGCCGGGCGGTCGGATCGGCCGTTGCCGCGCCCGTCGAACGTGATGACCCGGCAGTGCCGGGCCAGGTAGGGGATCTGCATCTTCCAGTGCCGCGAATGGATGATCGACCACGTCGGCAGGAGGAAGACGGTCGGCTCGCCCGAGCCGTACACCTCGTAGTACAGGCGCACGCCGTCGCGCTTGAGGTAGCCGAAGCTGTCTGGGTACCGTGCCCGTGACTGCTCCCGGACAGGCTCAGTTACCGGGAAATCCATTGGTCGATCCAATCCAGTAGCTCGCGGTGCCCGGTGTCGATGCCGCCCAGCCGCTCGACGATGATGCCGAGGTTGAACGTCATCACCAGCGAGACCAGCGCCTCCAGCGGCAGCCCGATGCCCAGCTCGCGGCGAGGCTGTTCGAACGCCTCGGTCAGCACGGCCCGCCACTCGGCATTCACCCGCGCCAGCCGTGCCCTGATGTCCGGGTTGTTCCAGGCCAGTGCCTGCAGTTCAAGCCAGATCTTCTGGTAGCTGACATCCTCGCTGACCAAGTAATGCATCGCCGTGCGCCACTTGTCCGCGAACGGCACGCCGGCCGTGTACAGCTCCCGCTGACGGGCGATCAGCCGTCCTGTGAACCGTTCCAGCGCGTGCACCAGCAGGTTCTCGTTTGAGCCGAAGTAATAGTGGACCAGGCCGTGGTTGACGCCCGCCTCCTTCGCGAGCCGCCGCGTGGTGATGCCCGCACACCCGGCGTGGGCCAGCAGCCGCTCCGCCGCATCCAGCAGCGCCTCCTCGGCGGCGGCGCGGGCCGCCGTCTTCGGCACGGCCGGGCTCACCGCCGCCATGACACGCTCTCTCCCTGTCAGCCAGGTGCTCAGCTCACTCGGTTAGTCGTACGCCTAAGTCATTTGACCTAATAGAACGATCGCTGTCAAGAGACTGGTCCACGGCTGGAGCGCCGCCCTGGCCGCCGACCCGGACCTGGCCGTTCTCTCCCAGGCGGTCGACGAACGGATCCGGACCCCGGCAGCGGCCTGCCCCGAACGCCGGGACCTGGTACCCGGCGATCTCCTGCACGGCAACGTGCTGTTCAGCCCGGACGCCGGCCGGGTCGAGGCGGTGCTGTCCTGGAAGTGCTCGGTCCGCGGCGACTTCCTCTACGACGCCGCCCGCCACCACTGGTACCAGCTGCACATCGGCTTCATCCACCTGGGCTGGAACCTGTGGACCGGAACCAGGCCGATCTCGCCACCGCTCGGCGCCTCGCCGAGGTCCTCGAGCGCGGCCCGCTATCTGCCCTCGCCGCTACAGCAGGCGCGATCACCCCGCAAAGTTCAACGTGCCGACCGGACCCCGGAAGCGGCCAGCCTGATCAATCCCGGCGGGCGCAGCTTGCTGGTCGCCGCGCTCGTGAGTCCTCTCAGCGGTGCCCGGCTTGACCCGGCCGCTGCGTTTGTGCCCCAGATGGCCGGGTAGCAGTCAGCGCCCCAGGCCGGGGCGAGAGCACCACTACGTGAGGGAAACGATAGGAGACGATCGTGGCGAATGAGTCTGGACCCAACGCAGGCGTCAAAGGCGTCGCCGAAGACGTGAAGGGCCGAGCCAAGGAGGCGGTCGGGGCCGTAACCGGGAACGAGTCGGTGAAGCAAGAAGGCCAAGCTCAGCAGGACAAGGCCGCCGCGGAGCGCGAGGTGGCGGCCAAGGAAGCTGAAGCGGAGAAGGCCCGAGCGAAGGCGAGCGCAGCTGAAGCAGAGCAGCGGTCGCATCAGTAGAGCCTGAGCTGAGGCTCCCGATCCCGAGCGGGATCGGGAGCCTCTTGCTACAGCCAGCGCAAGCTGAAAGAGCGGCCCGTTGTGGCAGGTGGCATAGCAGGCCGGCCAAGCCGTTACGGGCCCGGGTACTGACATTGACCTGAGGCGGAGCGCGAGTAGGGACGCTGACGGCGGGTAGGCCGGGCCCATGACAACACCCCCGCTTGACCCGCCTCAACCGAACCCGCCTCTGCCTCCTGACCCAGGTCCGCCGTCGCCTTCCCCCGTGCCGCCGGAACCACAGCCGCCAGCCCCCTCACCGATCCCGGAACCCGGGCAACCGCGGCCGGAACCGCCGTTTCCGGGCCAGGGCGCTTACGACCCGGCAGATGCCGCGGTGAACCGTCACCAGACCCCCGGGCCGCTGGCCGTAACGCCGTCCGACAAGATGCCCCGGCCGGAAGGCCTGGCCTTCGACGTGGAGCCAGGCGCCGACCTGACCGGCATGCCCGTAGGTGACCAGACTCCCAGGAATCCCGATGCTGAGCACATCGAGGAGACGGTCAGGGAAACGGGCGAGAGCATCGGCCTGGCCATCCCCGCTAACCGGCCCGGGCCAGGGGAAGAAGATCGCTAAAGCCCCCTGTCAAACGAGCGCGTCGGATACGTGACCGCCCTCGGACGCTCGCGCACCTGCGAGCGCCTCGGCGCTGCGACCCAAGACATGCGGCCGGGTTGATGCCCCGTTTGGCCCTGGTAGCGGGCCCGCCATGACGGGACCGAACCTGCCCAGGACAGCACGCTGTTGCTCCTCGGTGCGGCACCCCACCCGCCGCGGTGATGATCGGCTGGCTGGCGGTGATGCTGCTGGCGCTGGCCGGCCGACGGGGGCCGCCGCGGCGGTCGCGTGCCTCCCGCTGGTGCTGGACCTGCTCGTTCTGCTGGCCCTGGTCATGCAGCAGACCGGTGTGTGGTCCGGAGGGCTGCCCCTGCTCCTGGTGACGGCCGACAGGGGTCGCCCTTGTCAGACCTTTCTTCAGGCTCCTGAACGTCCTGGCGCTCGCGATAGTCCTCACGCGCATACGCGGGACCGCGGGCGGGCGGGTCGCAGCGCTGGTCGCGACCGGGCGCGCGGGCCACGCTGTAGCACCGCTGCCCGTCCGCAACACCTGAAGTTCTTTCCCCGAACGAACCGGCGTGCTTGCCCCCGGCCAAGGATCTCAGGGTCCACGGGATCGGCAAAGTCGGGCAGGTCAGTGTCTAGAGCGGGATGACGTCGAGGATTCGGGGTGTCGCGACTGTTTCACCTTGGGGTGTAGACGAGTACGACGACACCGTTCCGGAACCGTGTGACATCGGCGAGGTTCAACGACGGGGCCGTGTCGATGTCCTCGAACAGATGTTGACCTTTGCCGACGGCGACCGGCGTGAGCAGCAGGTGGAACTCGTCGATCAGTCCATGCTCCATCAGCCTGACATCGAGAGGACCGTTGCCGTACTTGATGATGTTGCCACCGGGCTGCTGCTTTAGATCCTCGACGAACGAGGCCACATCTCCGTCGATGACGGTGGCGTTCCACGTTGCCTCTCGAAGGGTGGTCGATGCCACGTACTTGGGAATGGCGTTGATGCGTTCGATGAACTCAGTGAACATTGCGGAATCGCCTCCGCTCATGGTCGGGTACGCCGCGGAAAATCCTTCATACGTCATCCGCCCGAGCAAGAGGCTGTCCGCTTCACGCAGTTGCCGCGCCGTGTAGGCCTTGTGTTCCTCATCGAGATAAGGGAACACCCAGTCGTCGATTGATCCAACCTCTCCGCCAAGAGACACGTGGGTGGTTTCGATCAGCTTCCTCATGTCGTTCTCACCACGCTCCGCGCGCCGGCCCTTCCGATAGATGATCCTGACGAGCCACACGCTAACATCGATGGTAGCTAAAAACAACTTCAAGGTAGTAAATTACTACCATGGATCGAGTTGAGGGAGACCATGCCGACCAGTCGTAGTTACCAAGACCTGTGTGGGATCGCCCGTGCACTCGACGTCGTCGGTGAGCGATGGGCACTCCTCATCGTGCGTGAGCTCTTGTTCGGCCCGCAGCGCTTCTCCGAGCTGCGTCGTGTGCTTGCCAACACGAGTTCGAACGTCATTGCCGACAGGCTGCGAGAGCTTGAAGCCAACGGCGTCATCCAGCGAAGACAGCTATCCGCACCGGCGGCGTCTTGGGTATACGAACTGACCCCCTGGGGTCGCCAGCTGGAACCGGTCCTATTGACGCTTGGGTTGTGGGGACTCCAGAGCCCGCTACCACCTGAACCTGCCGTCATCGGGCCCACTACCGTGCTTTTGTACCTTCGATCCCGGGCACACCCGGATCCAACTGAGTTCCCAGCTGTCGTACGTATCGAACTGGACGGTCAGAGCTGGACGGCACTCATCCACGATGGGCAACTCGAAATCCAGGTCGGGGAAACGGCGAAACCTGACGGTTCGATCCGTACGGACCCGAAGACGTTCAGAGAACTCATCGGAGCGCCTTCCCAGCTCCAGACGGCCATCTGCGTTGGGGCCGTTGGCGTTGACGGCGACCAGAAGGTCATTCGCCGGCTGCTGGAACAAGTCGTTCCGGCAGACCAGATCAGTAGTGAACGTACATAGGCATGCCCGGTACGTGCCTGCCCAGTGCAAGCCCCAACGGTACGCCTAGCAGGGCATGGAGATTGCCGCACGCAGTCTGCGGCCTCTCATCCTCACCGAGGCGACGGAGACGCGCAGCCCCTGACGTCTGGCCCACGCTGGCGTCGCACGCTGACGATGCGCTTTCGCCCTACATATACAGTCCCGGCATCCGGCGTGAAATCGCCGCGGGCGTACGTCGCGACAACCTTACCTCGCGGATAGTTCTTCATACCTTTTCTGTTCGTCGTTACACTATGAATAGGATTTAGGATAAAATGTTCGAATAAGGATCTTCATTTTCCTCTCAATAAAACGCACCGCACTAGTCGCTCCGGAGGGAGGCCGCCGTGGACCCCGAGTCGCCGCAGCCACCCCCGGGCGATGCCGCTTATAGCGGCTCGGATGGTCCGGGTGTGTCTGCGGGCATCGGGTTGCCGTGGTGGGTGGATGAGGCCGAGTGGGTCCGGCAGAACGGCGACCGGTGCGAGGAGCGAGAGCCGGAGGATCCGGTATCCGCGTTCTACGACGATCCTGATGTGGGGCCCCCGCCGGACAACGAGCAGGAGTCCTGGGAGATCCTCACCGCCCGCGCGGAGCGCGACGGCGCGGAATACCAGGAGCTGATCGCGCGGCTCGCCGCGGCGGGGCAGTCGGAGTCCGCGCATGTCAAGGGCGATCCGCCGGTGCCGGGCATTCCGGAGGGCCCGGCGGCGGGGTTCGGGCAGGGCCGTCCCCTCGACCTGGCCGCGCCGTCCACCGTGATGTCCGGCCTGGCTGATGAAGCCTCCGGCGAGGACCGTTCCTTCGCCGACGTGACGGATGATCAGCTGATGGGGCTCGTCGGGGCGCGGCAGCGGCTGATCTCACGGCAGCACTGGGAGGAACTGACCGCGGTGGCGGAGTTCATCCGCCGCCGTCCCCACCCGGACGCTGATCCCGCGCTGGCGGCCTACGGGATGCCGGAGGCGGCCAGCGAGGACGCGGCGGCGGACCTGGCCGCTCAGCTGCACGTGACCGCGAGCGTGGCGGCGGGGCTGGTGCACCTGGCCCGGGACCTGGTCGTCAAGCTCCCGCTGACCCGCGCGGCCTTGCGTGACGGGATCATGGACGTGGACAAGGCCCGGGCTATCTCCATGACCTGCCTGATCCTGTCGCCCGAGGAGGCACGGCGGGCGGAGCGGATCCTGTTCGGGCGCGGCGACGTGGAAGAGATGACGAGCGGGATGATCCGCGACCGGATCGCCCGCGCCGTCATCGAGGTCAACCCCGAGGCGGCCCGCAAGCGGCGGGAGGCCGCGCAACGTCACAAGCGGGTCGAGATGTTCCCGGAACTGTCGGGGAACACCTGCATCTCCGGGCGGGAGCTCCCGCCAGAGCTGGCCCTGGTCGCGATCGGGAATATCGAGGCCCGCGCCCGCCAGCTCCGCGCCGCAGGGGTAGCAGGAGACATGGACTGCCTGCGGACCCTGGCCTGCCTGGACATGCTCGCCGCCCCCGACCCCGCCAACCCCCCCCCCGCCACCCCCGGACCCGGCGCCACCCCCGCCACCGAGAACGACGCCGGCACGGCAGCAGACAGCACCGGGAACGGCGGGAACCAGCCTAGCGGTCCCAGCAAGCCAAAGCCCGGTACCCCGGACGGCGGTACGGCGCCGGGACAGGTCCCGCCGGGTTTCGCGGCCAAGGTGAACCTGACCCTCTCCCTGCCAGACCTGACAATGCCGCTGCTGACCTTCCTCGGCCTAGCCGAACGGCCCGGCACGATGTCCCGCATAGGCCCGGTCGACCCGGACCTGGCCCGGACGCTGGCCGCGGCAGCCGCCCGCAACCCAAGCTCCACCTGGTGCATAACGGTTACCGGCACCGACCACCGGCCGATCGCCCACGGCTGCGGACGCCCACCACCCCGCGACAGAAAACGCGACCGGGGTAAACGTGCCGCAGCCCAGCCCGGCGGCGGCCTCGATCCAACCGGAACCATACGGCTAGACATCGCCGCCCTCACCGGCAACACCACCGGTACTCGCGGCGCGGGCGACCTCGAGTTCAGGCTGGAGAACCTCACCGGGCCGTGTGATCATAAGCATCAGGCCGCCGGGCACGATCCCGGCGTCAAGCTGAAGCATTTGACCGGGATCCTCAACCAGTGCTGCACATTCCTGACGTGCCGGCGTCCTCACCCCACCTGTGATTACGAGCACAGCACACCGTTCGAAAAGGGCGGGCGGACCTGCTTGTGCGAAGGCGGACCAGTCTGCCGGCACCATCACCGCGACAAGCAGACACCCGGCTGGCACCTCGAACACGGCGAAAAGCGCGGCTGGTTCCGCTGGACCACCGCTTCCGGCCGCACCTACACCACCAAACCCACCCAATACCCAGACTGAGCGAGCCCGCTCGGTGGCGGGTAGAGGACGTAGTTGCCGTTATGGGAAGACTCCGGATCCTCGGTCAGCCGGAAGGGTGTCAAGAGTGAGCGGAGATGTAGGTAATGACAGTTTCGCTTCCTCGGGTGGGGGCAGCCTGGTCATGTGCGTGTTACCAGCTAAGGGTGGCCCAGGCGATACGGCCGCCAGCGCCCCCGTCGACGCCCCAGTTCTGCGGGCCAGCAATGGCGGCCACCACGTCGAATCCGTGCGGGCGGTCGTCATCGCACGGGCCTTCGGGCCACGGGCCGCCGGCATCTTCCACTTCGATCCGGAGGCGGCCCGGCTGGACTTCGGCGCGGAGGGTGAATTCGCCGCCGCCGCGGGATGCGCTGTGCACGATCGCGTTGGTGACGTACTCCGAGGCGACCAGGATCGTGTCGTCGGCTCGCGGGCAGTCGCGGAGCAGGGCGGCGAGCACGATCCGTACCTGCCTCACCTGGACCGGCTCGGCGGGGTAGCTGCCGGTGTAGCGGCACGTGCCTGCCGTCGTCGCTGTCGTGGTCACCAGATTCTCCCAGGCCGGGTTATTTGTGTTTCCTAGCCTGTCCGGCGGGGCTACCGTTGGGAACGGAATCGGTCCGGATGCCCACTGATGGCCGGCATCCGGCCGTCTTTCCCGAAGGGATGCCGATCAGATGCCGAACGATGCCGAACGGGCCGGGACGCCTGCGGGCGTGTTCGGCGCCGAGCTCCGCTACTACCGGACCCGGGCAGGCTTGTCGCAGAAGGATCTTGCGCCGCGGGCCAATGTCTCGCATGACGTGATCAGCAAGATCGAGACGGGAGAACGGCCGCCCGCCGAGGATTTCCCGCCGCGTCTCGACGCGATACCCGAACTGGACACCCAGGGTGCGCTCACCCGGCTGTGGAGCCATCTGAAGAAGAGCCTGAAGCAGCGCGCCTACGGCTGGTTCCAGGAGTGGGCGGACATCGAAGCCGAGGCGACCGCGCTGCGCTGGTACGAGCCGCTCGTGGTGCCCGGGCTGCTGCAGACGGAGGAGTATGCGCGGGCCATTCTGAGCGCCCGTCCCGACGGAGATCTGAACGACCTGGACGAGCAAGTGGCCGTACGACTGGCGAGGCAGTCAGTATTGGAGCGGCCGGGTGCACCCCAACTCTGGTGCGTCCTGGACGAGGGCGTCCTGCACCGGGCGATCGGCGGTCGCAAGGTCATGCGAAGCCAGCTCTACCGGCTGGCCGACCTGGCGGATCACCCGAAGACTTCACTTCAGATAATTCAGGCCGGCGGCGCCCATGCAGGGCTGCTCGGCGGATTCATCATCGCGGACCTTGACGGTAAGCCGCCCATGGCGTACCTGGAGACCGCGGCGGAGGGGCAGGTAACGGATAGCCCTTCCGTATCAGGTCATATCGCTCTCCGTTTCGATAGACTCCGCGCGGAGGCCCTGCCGTGGGCGGCTTCCCGCGATTTGATCAGGAAAGTGGCCGAGGAACAATGGACGTGACCGACGTCAGCTGGCGCACGAGCAGCTACAGCGGCGACAACGGCGGAGCCTGCGTCGAGGTCGGGACCGCTGGTTCGGCTGTGGCCGTCCGTGACAGCAAGGATCCGGACGGGCCGCGGCTGTGTTTCGCCGCGGACGCGTGGCAGGCGTTTGCCGAGGACGTAAAAGCAGACATCTGATCCGGGGACTAGTGACGCCTGGCCCGGCCCGGCCAGCACTGCGCTCGCCCGGCTGAGCGGATCGGCGCTCTTGCTCGCCGTTCCGGCTGTGCTGCAATCAGACCGGTGATTCGTCCGCCAGTTTCCCTGTTCCGCCCCGATGTCCGGTGAATCCTAGGTGGCACATCGCCGATGTCCATCACGATTCATCTGCTGGCTATGGTCCGGTCATACCGCCTTCGGCCAGCTTGTGCACGATCAGGCCCGCGAAGGCCGCTGACCCGCCCCCCAATTGGGCC
>Ga0302325_10015896_pt1 | contig 15971 bp, 15 predicted proteins | sample Palsa_T0_2_FD_201948 | JGI IMG/M metagenome (GOLD analysis project Ga0302325, IMG submission 201948) | Peat permafrost microbial communities from Stordalen Mire near Abisko, Sweden - Palsa_T0_2 | ecosystem: Environmental > Terrestrial > Soil > Palsa > Peat permafrost | place: Sweden: Abisko... | reverse complement strand
TCAGGACCACGGCGAAAAACACCAGGCCCTCGCGCGTCACCCGGTAATCGATGTGTACCGCAAGCCAGCGCAGTTGCGTGCGCCGCGCCAGCCGAGGAACGATGGCGATGGCCACCCACGCCGCCACTCCCAGGGCCGCCAGCGCCGACGCGCCCGCCACCCAGACTTCGCCCCGCTGCGCGGCCGCGCTGGAGTAAAGCGCCAGCAGCAGCGCTCCGGCCAGCGCGCCCATGGCGATGGCGAAACTTTTCCATCCGGAGCGGTCGCTGCGCGCCCACGAAGGACGTTGGCGCCAGGTCTGCGACACCGTCCGCGTGGCCATCAGATGGGAACGCGCGTGGCTTCGATGATTTCGTTGAGGATGGCTTCGGCCTGGGAACCTTTATTTTGCGTGGTGGCGTAGCGCGTGTTCACCACCACGCGGTGCGCGAACACCGGCAGGATCAGTTGCTTGAAGTCGTCGGGCAGGCAATAGTCGCGGCCGGCGATGAAGGCGTGCGCCTGCGCCGCGCGCTGCAGCATCAGGGAACCTCGCGGGCTCACACCCAGCGCCAGGCGTTCGGTGTTTCGCGTGCGTTCCACAAGCTCCAGGGCGTAGTCGAGCAGACTTTCTTCCACGCGCACGCGCTCCACGGCCTGCTGCATGGCCAGCACGTCGGCGGCTTCCAGCACCGCCGCGACGCTTGCGCCGGTGTGCGGATTGGCGTGGCTGCGCAAAATCTCCTTCTCGCTTTCGCGCGAGGGATAGCCCATGCGGATGCGCAGCAGAAAACGGTCCAGTTGCGATTCGGGGAGGGGATAGGTGCCGTGATGCTCCACGGGATTCTGCGTCGCCAGCACCATGAAGGGCTGCGGCAGCGGGTAGGTGCGCGAGTCCGCGGTCACCTGCGCCTCGTTCATGGCCTCCAGCAGGGCCGATTGCGTCTTGGGCGTGGTGCGATTGATCTCGTCGGCCAGCACGATGTTGGAAAAAATCGGGCCGGGCTTGAATTCGAAGTGCTGGTCGATCTGGTTGTAGACGCTGATGCCGATCACGTCGCTGGGCAGCATGTCCGAGGTGAACTGGATGCGCTGGAAGGAGCAGTGAAACGAGTGCGCCAGGGCCTGTGCCAGCGTCGTCTTTCCCACGCCGGGCACGTCTTCGATCAACAGGTGCCCCCGCGCAAGCAGGGCGATCAGCGCGAACTGGATGGCTTCATCCTTGCCGCGGATCACCGTGGCGATGGCTCGCTGGAGTTGCCCGATCTGCGCGCTGCCTGTGGTGGTCATGGTTTGTGTCATGGCTTGCGTTGTTGGGCCTCCGTCAGTTGACGCTCTTGGGCGCATCTGCTACAAACGATTCAACTGGCTTTGGGCGATTAGCTCAGTTGGTTAGAGCGCCCGCCTCACACGCGGGAGGTCAAAGGTTCAAGTCCTTTATCGCCCACCATTCTCCTCCAATTCTCCTATTCTTTGTCGGAGGGATTGAAATGATGTTTCCCTCCCTGTGTTCAAAAATGACGTATTCAGAAAGCTGCGTAGCCGTGGATTCTTCGCGCCGCGAGCCTTGCCTGGATGCTTCTGAGCAGGTGCGCCAAGGGCAGCGCCGCGGTCAGAAGCGTCGTCCAGTAGATGGGATAACGGTAACGCGGCTCCGCGGGCACAAAATAATAGATTGCCGGGAACAAGAGCCACGTCACCGCCATCAGCCATGCCGCGGACGGATTATCCCGGAAGAGAATCCACATGCCCGCGAGGGAAAGCAGCGTCACGCCCCATACGGAAAACATCTCCCAGCGGTTGTCCAGTGAAGGGAACCAGAACTGGCGCAATCTTTCCCAAGTGAGCGCCAGAAAAGGTTCGCGGTTGGCGTCGATCCACAGAAAAGCCTCGCGCAGCTTGATCTGGCTGAAGCGATATTCGCCCACGGCCGCCAGTTGCGCGGCCACCGGTGTGCCCGAATTTGGATGCGTGGCGGCGTTGCAGCCGGAGGCAACATTTTCCTGCAGCGTGGCCTTCGCGCAGGGGTTGTTGCCGGAATACAGCTCCAGCCCCAGGTTGTCGCGCACAAACATCCACGCGCCCAAACGCGCGTGGTCTCGAACGATCCAGGGGAAGATGGTGATCATCGCGGCGGCTGCCAAGACAGCAAATCGCCCAGCCAATCGCCCGCGGTTTTCGCGCGCTTGCGCGAGATAAACGATGGGCCATGCGAGCAGCAGCAATACGGCCACGGGATTGGTGAGGACCAGGAAACCCCAGAATATTCCGGCCAGGGCCGCTTTTCCCAGGCTCAGCCGCTCATCGGTCAGCAGAAAAGCCCCCAGCAGGAGAGCACCGGTCAGAAAACACTCCCAGTGCGTGTCCACCGCAACGTGCAGCGAAACGCTTCCTAGCGCGGCGGCCAAAACGCCAGAAAACAGGCCCAGATGCAGGCGTACCGAGAGCCACGGCAGCAGAGCCATCTGCAGCGCAAGAAACCCAATATTTAAGGCCCAGAGAACCAGCAAGGCCGTGTAGCCGTCTCCCATAAGTCGCAGGACCACGGCATAGAGCGCCGGATATACCGGTGCCACGTGCGCCGTTTCTCCCGTCTTCATCATCGCAAACGGATTGGCAAACGCGCCATTTGCGGCCAGCGAACGCGCCACGCGCACACTTTCGCCGCCAAAGGGAACGCTCAGGTCTTGCAGCCGTCCCTCTGGGGAGATTGCAAAAAGCAGGAAGCTGACCGCGAAGATGACGATGCAAATCTTCGCCAGCGAAGCGGGGTCGTGGTCGCGGGCGGTGCGATTAATTTCCAAAGTAGGAGGCATTTTTGTAGCCGGCCCGGGCCACGCTGTTTTCGAAGGCTTGTGCTACTCTGAGCGTGCTCCGGAAACACTTGGCGTCATTTATTTATGGCCGCCGATTTTCGTTCCGTGGCGCGGCCTGTCGCAATTCTAAAGGAATTTTCGATGACCACTGTGATTCGTTTCCTGCAGTTTTTCACGTTAGGCACCTGGTTGGGCAGCATTCTTTATTTCGGGGCCGTGCTGGCTCCGGCGGCCTTCACCGTGCTGACCACGGACCAGGCCGGCGCCCTGGTGGGCTTGACGCTGGGGCGGCTGCATCTGGCCGGAATCGTCGCGGGTGTGATCTTTCTGATCGCCACGGTTGCGGGGGAGCGCTCGCTGGCGGCGCTGGTGCGGCCCGCGCCTCTTCTGGTGCTGGCCATGATCCTGTTGACGTTTGTCTCGCAATTCTGGGTCACCGGAACCATGGAAGCGCTGCGCGCGCAGATGGGTTCGGTGGCCGCCACGCCGCCGACGAATGCGCTTCGCGCCTCTTTCGATCGCCTGCACGTAATCTCCGTTCGCCTCGAAGGCGCCGTGCTGGTTTGCGGGCTGGCGGCGCTGGCGTTCATCAGCCGCAAGCCCGCGCCGTAAAGCCGCGCATCGTCCTGGTCCGGCGCAGCCGATGTTTTCGCCGCGCGCGCGTATGCTAGTATGCGCGGACCATGCAAACAGGAATCATTGGATTGCCTCAAGTTGGAAAGACCACGCTATTTCGCATTTTGACCAAGGCGCATCTCGATGAAAAGGCCGCGCGTGGCGCGACGCACGTGGGCGTGGCGCGGGTTCCCGAGCCGCGCCTGGCGCAACTGGCGGAGCTCTATCATCCCAAGAAGATCACCTATGCCACGGTGGAATATGTGGACGTGGGAGGCATGGCCCGCGATCGCGCGCGCGATTCCGCGGTGCTGGCGCCCCTGCGCGAAGTCGACGCGCTGGCGCACGTCCTGCGCGTGTTTGACGATCCCGCCGTGCCACATCCCGCCGGAAGCGTGGACCCGCTGCGCGACGCCGAAACCCTCGATCTCGAGCTGATGCTTTCCGATCTCGATCAGATCACCCGCCGTCTGGAGCGCCTCGAAAAAGACCTCAAGAAAAAGGCCGATCCCGCCGCCGCGAACGAGCAAACCCTTCTGCTGCGATGCCAAAAGGCCATCGAGTCTGAAAAGCCACTGCGGGAGCTGGAATTCACTCCCGAGGAAACCAAGACGCTGACCGGTTACATGTTTCTCTCGCAACGCCCCATGCTCTACGTCCTGAATCTGGGCGATGAGGAGGTGGCCGAGCTGGATTCGGCCATCGAACGGCATCATCTGGAAAAACTCGCCGGGCGCCCGCGCAGCGCCGTGATCGCCGTCTGCGGACGCATCGAAGCCGAGCTTGCCGAACTCGACGACGCTTCGGCCGCCGAAATGCTCACGGCCTACAAGCTCAAGGAGTCCGGGCTGAACCGCCTCATCCGCGCGACCTACGACCTGCTGGGGTTGATCCAGTATTTCACCGCGGGCGAGCCCGAGGTGCGCGCATGGACCATTCGCCGCGGCATGACCGCGGTGAAGGCTGCCGGCGTGATCCATTCCGATATCGAACGCAATTTCATCCGCGCCGAAGTCGTGCGTTGCCAGGATCTGCTGGCGGCAGGCAGCATACCCGCCGCGCGGGAAAAGGCCCAGGTGCGCTTGGAAGGGAAGGATTACATCGTGCAAGAGGGCGACGTCATCCTGTTCCGGCATGGCGGGTGAACGCGCATGACGCCGCTGCAGCAGCGAATCGCGCTAGCCATACTTCTGGGGCTGGCGGCCGCGGCGGGCAACGTCCTGGGCGGTCTGTTCGTGGTTCGCCGCAACTGGTCGCGCCGTTACCTGACCTACTTCCTGGCTCTCGGCGCGGGCTTCATGCTGGCGGCTTCGGTGATGGATATGCTGCCGGAGTCCATCCGCATACTGGGTGATTCCGCTCCCTTTTTCGTTCTAGTCGGCTATTTCATCGTCCACTTTTTTGAACATACGGTGGCCCCGCATTTCCACTTCGGGGAAGAGACCCATGAAGAGGAAATGCATCTTCATCATGCGGCCTATTCCGCGCTGGTGGGCCTGGCCATCCATACCTTCTTCGATGGTGTGGCCATCGCTTCGGCATTTCTGGTTTCCACCTGGCTGGGGGGCGTGGTGTTCCTGGCCATTCTTCTGCACAAGCTTCCCGAGGGTTTTACGGTTTCCTCGCTCCTGCTCGCGGGAGGCGGCAGCCGCGGCAAAGCCCTGCTGGGGGCGTGCCTCCTGGGAACCGCCACCATTTTCGGCGTCCTGCTAACCGGCTTGCTGCACACCGCGGTCCGGTATACGTTGCCGATTTCCGCGGGCGTCACCCTCTATGTGGCGGCTTCGGACCTGATTCCCGAGGTCAACCGCGAATCCGGGGTAGTGGTCTCCATCCTGGTTTTCTCGGGAGTGGCGCTGCTGTTCGGCTTGCACAAATTGTTCAACTTCTGACTGTCTGTTGCGCCTTAGGAAGCGCGCAACTTTTTGACAGCATTGGGGTTCGATAGACTGTGGAGGCCATGGCCAGGTCCGACGTCCAATTGATGCTGGACGTGAAAGCCGGGGACGATTCGTCCTTTGAGCTTTTGCTGCGGAAATACCGCGGTCCGCTGGTTAATTTCCTCTACCGCATGGTCGGCGACACCGGGACCGCCGAGGATCTGGCGCAGGAGGTCTTTCTGCGCGTGTATCGCGCAAGAAAGCAGTATGCTCCCAGCGCCAAGTTCACCACCTGGATGTTCCGTATCGCTACAAATGTGGCCCTGAATTCGCGGCGCGACGGCCGCCACCGGCAGCTCGAGGTTTCCCTGGACCATTCCCCCGAGCATGCCGAGAAGGACGACCCGCCGGCCATGGAAGTCCCCGACCGGCGCCCCGGGATTGAGCAAGAGCTGATCGTGCGCGACCGCGCGGCATTGATTCGACGCGCCGTCGAGGCCCTCCCGGAAAAGCAGCGCGCCGCCGTGCTGCTGCACAAATATCAGGAGATGGATTACGATGAGATCGCCGCGGCCCTGGAATGCTCGGAAAGCGCGCTGAAGTCCCTGCTGTTCCGCGCTTATGAGACGTTGCGAATTGAGCTGGCGCCCCTGGTCGGCCACGTCGCGGGGTCGCCCAAGCGAACCGAAGAAGTGAGGTCATCATGAACTGCCAACGAATAGAACAGGATTTGGTTGCCTATCTGGACGGCAGGGCCGATCCGGCCAGGCGTCGTCAAGTGGATGAACATCTTCTCGCGTGTCCCGCGTGCCGCGAACGCGCGCTGGAGTTCCGCGCTCTCTGGAGCGTCCTGGATGAGGTGCCGGCCATTTCGCCTTCGCCGGCGTTTGACGCTGCCGTGCGCCAGCGCGTGGCCGCGGAACCGCGCCGCGCCAGCCGCTGGGCCTGGCTGGTGCCTTCGCCGCGTCTGGGTTTTGCGCTGACCGCGGTGCTGGTCCTTGCCGTATGGCTATCGTCGGTACGAGCGCCCCGGCAGCCGCCCGTTGCTGCCGCGCCCCAGAGCAGCGAGACGGAGTTCGCCATGATCCGTGAGCTGCCGGTGCTCGAGGACTACGATGTGCTGCAGGGTTTCGACGCGCTTTCGGAGTTGCCCGTGCAGCAGGCTGTGCCGCAGCCCCACGCGCAGAGGCAGCCGTAGGGCGCCCCAGGAGCATTCGAGCGAAATCGAGCAATGCGCAAGCGTCTGCAATTCGCGGGCATGGTGGCGGCGCTGGTTTTGGCCGGCGGCGCGAGTGCGCGTGCGCAGCGCAGGTCGCCGCCCCCGTTCCGCCCGCGCGTCATCCTGGTTCAGCGGACGCCGCGTCAGCCGCCACGTCCGCCAGCGCCGCGTCCGCCGACGGCCCAGGAGCGCAAAATGCTCGATCTGCCTTCGCGGTGGGTTGAGCGTCTGCAGCAGATGCCGCCCGGGCAGCAGCAGAAATTCCTGAACAATAATGACCGTTTCCTCAGCCTGCCGCCTCAGCAGCAGGCGCAAATCCGGCAGCGCTTGCAGCAGTTCAACCGCTTGACGCCGGAGCAGCAGCAGGAGGTTGTCAAACGCGCGCAGGTCTGGGATCAGATGACCCCGGAGCAGCAGCGCTATGTCCGCCAGACGCTGATGCCCGCGTGGCAAACTCTTCCGCCGCGCCGCCGCCAGATCCTCCTAGGGAAGCTCCACGACCTGCGCAATCTCTCGGACTCCGAGCGCGCCGATAAGCTCAACGACGAATCGTTCTTGGGCGGTTTGAGCCCCGACGAGCGCCAAATGCTGCACGACCTCTCGAACCTCCGCGTCACCGGATCGGAACCCCCAGGGGATTTCTGATCGGTTTCTCCTTTCTTTCGTTGACTGATAGGAATCATGTTTCAATTCGGAAGGAAACGAGTTGCTACCTGTCCGTGGCAAACTCACCATCACCACTACGCCTAGTGGTTTTGAAACGCTTTTGAAAAATCCTCGACGCGTTCACAATTTTTCCACAAGATTCTGCGAATAACTGAGATTTCCTGTTGACAAAAAAAAGTCCGCGACTAAACTCGTGGCACTAAGTGGGACAAAGTGGTGGACAGTGAGAGCAAGTGGCGGTCGGACGTCGGAAATCCTATGCTTTTGAGCTTAAGGCGCGTTCCTGAATGCTTCGTGGCAACTATCAAGCGCGTGTCGACGAAAAGGGCAGGGTGAAGATCCCCGTGGCTTTCCTGGAAGAGTTACGCGAGAACGGCAGCAAGTTTTATGTCACCAGCGAAAACGGCGACTTCGCACGGGTATATCCCATGAAGGCCTGGAACGAGATCGAGGACAAACTGGCGCAGCTCCCTTCATACAACCGCGCCAAGCAGAAGTTCCTGACGCAGACGAACTACTACGGGCAGGTTGTTGAGTTGGATGGTCAGGGGCGAATCCTCATGCCGCCCATTCTTCGCGATGCCGCGCAGACCAAGGGCGATGTGTTCGTGATGGGCAGCCTCAACCATCTGCAGATTTGGAACAGCGCGCGCTTTGCGGAGATGCGCAAGGCCAGCCCGATTACCAACGAGGACTTGAGCGAGCTTGGCATTTAGGTGGGCGCGGCGCACACGCCGGTACTGCTGGAAGAGGTTGTGCGCTGGTTGCGGATCAGGCCCGAGGGGACTTACCTGGACGCGACAGTCGGTTTAGGCGGGCATGCCGTGGCGATTGCCAGCCAGTTGACCACCGGCCGTCTGGTGGGAATCGACCAGGACGCGCAAGCCCTGGAAATCGCGCGGGAGCGGCTGAGGGATTACGAGGGGAAGGTAACTCTGGTGCAGGCGCATTTCTCCAAGATTGATGAAGTCGCCAGGCAGTTGGGACTGGCGCCGCTCGACGGCCTGCTGGCCGACCTGGGCGTTTCGAGCCTGCAACTGGACACGCCGGAGCGCGGTTTTTCGTTCCGCTTCGCCGGACCGCTCGATATGCGTATGGATTTGGGAGAAGAAGATACGGCGGCGGACATCGTGAATCAAACCGCGGAGTCCGAGCTCGCCGACCTGCTCTATCACTTCGGTGAGGAGCGGGACTCCAGAAGAATCGCCAGGGCAATTGTTCGCGCGCGGCCCATCCGCGGCACCGAACATCTGGCAACGGTTGTGGCAGGGGCACGCTCTTCAAGGGGAAGGCAGAAACTGCATCCCGCGACAAAAACGTTTCTGGCGCTGCGGATTGCGGTGAATCGAGAGCTGGAGGCACTCGGGCAGTTTCTTAAGTGCGCCTCTGCCACATTAATTCCCGGGGGAAGATGGGTGGTGATCAGTTACCACTCTCTGGAAGACCGCATGGTCAAGCAGGAGTTCCTGCAGGGCGCCCGCGATGGGATGCTCCAGGTGCTCACACGCAAGGTCCTGCGTCCCTCCGACGCCGAAGTTGCCGCCAACCCGCGGGCGCGCAGCGCAAAAATGCGCGTCGCGGAAAAGCTCGCGGCGGCGGAGTCGCCGGAGCCCGAGTGGGAGAAAGAGCCCGAGTGGAAAAAAGAGTTGGCGTCATGACCGAATTTCACACCATCCGGCGGATCGATAATTCTCGTCTGGTGCGCGTCACCGCGCCCGACCGCGTGCGCGAACTCGCGCGTTTGCTGGCCTTGGGCGTTCTGATTGCCGCGGGCGCTCTGTTCTATGCCTGGCAGCATTTCGCCTGCATTCAACTCGGATACCAGCTCGAATCGCTCAAGACCGAGCAATCCCAGGCCACCGACCTCAACCAGAAATTGAAGCTGGAAGTGGCCGGCCTGCGTTCCCCTTCGCGCATTGACGCGATTGCCCGCAATCAGCTCGGCCTTACCGTTCCGGCGGCGGCCCAGATTGCGCCGTTTGATGCCCCGAGCGAGGCTGTGCTGGCCGAATTACATGCCGCTGCCGCGGCTCCCGCTCGCGCGCGCTAAATTTTGCGTAAGCTCTGGTTCGCCTCTGGAGAACTGAATCGGCACCCAAGAATGGGAACCTCTGGCACCGGCAATGGAGTGCGCGGTCCTCTGAAACGGCTTGTGATTGTGGCCGTGGTTCTGACGCTGTGGACGGGCGCGGCGCTGGGCCGCCTCACCTACCTGCAGCTCTTTCGCTACAGCGACTACCTCGCCCGCGCTCAGCGGCAGCAGCAGCGCATCGTCGAGATCAGCCCCAAGCGCGCCGATATCCTGGACCGCAACCTGCATGAGCTGGCCATGAGCGCCACGGTGGAGTCCTGCTTCGCGGTGCCCTCGGAAATCGCCGACCCCGAACTGGTGGCGCATCTTCTGGGCCCCGTGCTGAAAACCTCTTCCGAAGACATCGAGACCCGCCTGGCCGCCTCGCGCTCCTTCGCATGGATTGCGCGCAAGCTGCCTCCGGAAACCGCCGATCGCATTCGCGCCCTGAATCTGAAAGGAATCTACTTTCAGGAGGAGGACGAGCGCTTTTACCCCAAACGCGACTTGGCCGCTTCCGTGCTCGGCTACGTGGACATCGATGAAAAGGGCCTGGGCGGAATCGAATACGGGCTCGACCGGCAGATTCGCAGCAAGCCCGGAAAAGTGATGATTCTAGCCGATGCCCACAGCCGCTGGTATGACAGCACCGAACAACGCCCCGACGCCGGTTCCAGCGTCATTCTCACGTTGGATGAAAACATCCAATACGTGGCCGAAAGGGAATTGGCCGCGGCCATCGCGCAAACCCACGCGCGCGCCGGCACGGTCATCGTGGAAGATCCCTCCAACGGCGAAATCCTGGCCATGGCCAGTTGGCCCACGTTCAACGCCAATGCCGCGGCGGACGCCCCTCCCGACTCCCGCGAGAACCGCGCCGTGGCCTCCATGTACGAGCCCGGCTCGGTCTTCAAGATTGTCACGCTTTCGGCGGCCATCGATCAGGGCGTCACCAACCCCGATGAAGTAATCGATTGCCAGATGGGCGCGATCTATATTGCCGGCCATCGCATCCGCGACCACAAGGCTTACGGCTTGCTGACGGTTTCGCAGGTCCTCGCCAATTCCAGCGACGTGGGCGCTATCAAGATTGGCCTGCGGCTGGGCGCGCCCAAGCTCTACGACTACATCCGCTCCTATGGTTTCGGCAGCCCATCGGGCATCGATCTGCCGGGAGAGACGCGCGGCCTGGTTCGCAGGCTGGATAGCTGGACGGCGCCTTCGGTGGGCTTCATCTCCATGGGGCAGGAGATCGGCGTCACCCCCATTCAAGTGGTCAACGCCATGTCGGTCATCGCCAATGGCGGTCTGCTCTATCGCCCGCACGTCGTCCAGGCCTTGCGTCAGCCGTCCGGGGAGCAGGCCATCGCTCAGCCGCCGCCCACGCGCGTGATTCAGGCCACCACCGCCGCGACCATGCGCCGCATGCTCGAAGGCGTGGTCCTCAACGGCACGGGCAAGCTGGCGCAACTGGATGGCTACACCACCGCGGGCAAGACCGGCACCGCGCAAAAAATCGATCCCGCCACCGGGCGATATTCCACCTCCCAATACATCGCTTCCTTCGTGGGTTTTGCGCCGATCAACAATCCGGCCGTCACTATTCTGGTGCAGCTCGATTCCCCCGAGGGAGCCTCCGGGCATGAGGGCGGCGGCGTGGCCGCGCCGGTTTTCCAACGCATTGCCTCGCAGGTCTTGGCCTACCTGAATGTTCCGCGGGATGTTCCCCTTATAGCCAGGGACGCCGCGCGCGGCTCGAAGGAGGTTTCCGCCGCCGATGTCTCCGACTCGGACTCCGCGCAATTTGAAGCCTCCGAGGACTCTCCGTTTGACGAGCCGGCGATTGTCCCGGCCCGTCCGGCCTCTGTCTCCGTAATGCCCGCTTCTCTCACCATGAAGCCCGCTTCTCTCAGCATGAAGAAAGACCAGCCCAGCCAGCCGCCGACGGCCGAATTTGCCGAGGGCGACGGAATCGTAGTGCCCACCCTGGAAGGCAAAAACGTTCGCGAGGTCACCGAAATCAGTCTGAAAATGGGGTTCACTCCGGTGCTCGTGGGGACGGGCATCGTCCAGGAACAGGAGCCCGATCCGGGCGCCATAGTGCGCCGGGGCGGCTCAGTGACCGTTCATTTCGGGCAGCCGCTTCCTCCCGCCCCAGTCCCTAGGAAGAAACAGGCAACCGCGAACTTTTCCAGGAGTTCACCGTGAGTGCCACGATCGATTCGCCAGGCGCATTGAAATTGGCGGGGCAGCATCCTATTCTGTTAGGTAAAGGAATGAAACTGAACGAAGTGGTTGGTGGACTAGCGGTAGGGGAGGTTCTCCCCGAAACCGAAATTTCTTGGGTGGTTTACAACAGCCGTCACGCCGTTGCGGGTTCGTTGTTTGTCGCCATTCAGGGAGAAAAACTGGATGGCAACGAATTTGTCAAAGACGCCATCGCGCGTGGTTCCCGCGCGGTTGTAAGCCAGTTGCCACGTCCGGTTTCGCTTCCCGGCGGCGTGGCGTGGGTACAGGTTCCCGATGCGCGCAAGGCCCTGGCCGCCATCGCGGCGAATTTTTTCGGCCGCCCGGCGGAGAAGCTGCATCTGGTTGCCGTTACCGGCACCAATGGCAAGACGACTACAAGCTTTCTGATTGACTCCATCCTGCAGGCGTCGGGGAAACAGACCGGCTTATTCGGCACCATCGTGCATCGCACGCCGCTGGCCAGCCACCCCGCCGAGACCACCACTCCCGAATCGCTCGAGCTGCAGGGTTTTCTTTCCGAGGTTGTGCGCGGAGGGGGCACGCACACCGTGCTGGAAGCCAGTTCGCACGCTCTGGCCCTCGATCGCCTGTGGGGATGCCCGTTTGACGCGGCCGTTTTTACCAACCTGACCCAGGACCACCTCGATTTTCACAAGACTTTCGAGGATTATTTTGCCGCCAAGCGCACGCTGTTTGAGGGCACAGGGGCCGGCGCTCCCCGCGTCGGCATCGTCAATGTGGACGATCCTTATGGCAAGCGGCTGGTCGGCCTGGCCGCGCGCACCGTTACCTACGGCCTGGAATCCGGGTCCCAGGTGACCACCAGAAAATTCCTCGCGCAGTTGACCGGCCTGGAGTTCCTCGCCGAAACCCCCGCCGGAAAAATCGAAGTGCGCTCGCATCTGGTGGGGCGCGTCAACGTCTATAACCTGCTGGCCGCCGTGGCCGCCGCTCAGGCGCTGGGTCTTTCGCGCGAAGCCATCGAAACCGGAATCCGCGGCCTGCGCGCCGTGCCGGGCCGCTTCGAGCGTTTGCTGTGGGGCCAGCCGTTTGAGGTGGTCGTGGATTTTGCCCACACCGACGACGCGCTGCGAAATTTGACCGCCACCGCGCGCGAGCTTCACCCCGGAGGCCGCCTCATCACCTTGTTTGGCTGCGGCGGCGAGCGCGACCGTGCCAAGCGTCCGCTGATGGGCGAGGCCGCCGGCCGCGCCAGCGATGTGGTCGTCCTTTCCAGCGACAACCCGCGCAGCGAGGATCCCTTGCTCATTATCAATGATGCCCTGGTGGGTTTGCAGCGCACCCCGGCCAAGGTGTTGATCGAGCCCGACCGTGTGCGCGCCGTGGAACTGGCCATCGATGAAGCGCGCCCCGGCGACCTGGTCTTGCTTGCCGGCAAGGGGCATGAAACCACCCAGGTTTTGAAAGACGGGCCCATCGAATTTGACGATCGAGAAGTCGCCCACCGCGCCCTGCAAAGGCGCGGCTACGGAGACTAGACCGGGGGAACGCCAGCAACGGTGAAACCCGGCCTACTGAGGACGCTGTGCAGTGGACAGTTCAACAAGTCGCCCGCGCGCTGGGTGTTGCCGAGCCCGCGGGGCTCGCTCCGTTGGCCCGGCTGGCCGGCGTCTCGATTGATTCTCGCACCGTGGCTCGCGGCGACCTGTTCGTCGCGATCCTGGGTCCCAACCATGACGGCCATGCCTTCGTGGCCGCTGCCCTGGAAAAGGGAGCGCTGGCTGCGATCGTGGATCGCGCCAGGATCGCGGAGTTTCCTGAAACACTCCGCGGAAAACTCCTGGGCGTCGCGGACACGCTCCTGGCGCTGCAGGATTTGGCGCGGGCCGTGCGGCGATCCTGGGGCCGGCGCATTGCCGCGGTTACGGGATCTGTCGGCAAGACCACTACCAAGGAAATCCTGGCGGCGCTGTTGGGGACGAAACTTCGGATCTTAAAATCCGAAGGCAACCTCAACAACGAATACGGCCTGCCCCTGGCTCTGCTGCGGCTGGAACCCGAGGACGAGGCTGCCGTTGTCGAGCTGGGCATGTCCCATCGCGGAGAGTTGCGGCGCCTCGCGGAAATCGCCGAGCCCGAGGTCGGCGTGGTCACGCGCGTGGCTCCCGTGCACCTGGAGTTTTTCTCCTCCGTGGATGAGATCGCCCTGGCCAAGCGGGAACTCATCGAGGGGCTGGCCGGGCCCCAACCGGTCGCCGTGCTCAACGCCGATGATTTGCGCGTGAAACAGTTCACCGCCGTGGCGCGCGGCGCCGTGCTGACGTTTGGATTCGCCGCCGGGGCGCAATTTCGCGCCGAGAAGATCGAGGACCGCGGGGCGGAAGGTTCTAATTTCGATTTTGTCTGGCCCGGCGGACGCGCCCGCCTCGCGCTGCCGTTGCCGGGCCGCCACAACGTCTCCAATGCCCTGGGGGCGCTTGCCGCCGCCAGTGTATGGGGCATCGGAGCGCCGGAGGCCGCGGCTGTTTTCCCCAAACTCCTGCCCGGAGAGATGCGCGGCCGTCTGTTGCGCTTCGCGGATGGTTTCGCGCTGATCAACGACAGTTACAACTCCAATCCTCTGGCCCTCGAGGCCATGACCGAACTCCTCGCGCGCACTCCCGGTTATCGCCGGCGGATTCTGGCCGCCGGCCAGATGCTTGAGCTCGGTCCGGATTCCCCGCGCTTGCACCGCGAAGCCGGCTTGGCCGCGGCGTCCTTGAATCTCGATATCCTCGTGGCTGTCAAAGGCGATGCCGCCGACATTGCTGCCGGCGCCATCGAGGGCGGCCTGCCCGCCGAACGCGTGCATTTTTTCGCCACCTCTTCCGATGCCGGCGCGTTTCTGAGCGAGAGCGTCGCACCGGGCGACCTCGTTTTGGTGAAGGGTTCCCGCGGCGTCAGGATGGAGCGCATCGTGGATGCGCTGCGCGCCCGGCATGCCTTGTCGGAGTCCGCGGAAACGCCCGCCGCTTCGCCGGGAAACCGCTGAGATGGTTTACTACCTCGTCTTCCACACCCCTCAGCGAATCGCCCATCTGCTGAACGTTTTTCGCTACATCACCGTCCGCACGGCCATGGCCAGCATTACCGCGCTGCTGCTCGGCCTGTTGCTCGGTCCCTGGGTGATCGGCCGTCTCCGCCAGTTGCAGATCAAGCAGTTCATCCGCAAGGAAGGTCCCAGCAGTCACCAGTCCAAGGCCGGCACGCCCACCATGGGCGGTGTTCTGATCGTGGCCGCCACGGTGTTGCCCACATTGATCTGGGCCGATCTGGAAAATCCCTACGTTCAGTTGGCCACCTTTTCCATTTTGACTTTCGGCGCCATCGGCTTCATCGACGATTACACCAAGGTCGTCGAGCGGCAGAATCGCGGCCTCACCGGCCGGGCCAAACTCTTTTTGCAAATCGTCGTCAGCTTTGCGGCGGGTCTCGTTTTGCTCCTGATGATGGATCAAAACATCTATTCCACGCAGTTGAGCGTCCCCTTTTTCAAGAATTTCCATCCCGACCTGGTGATTCACTCGTTGCTGGAGCGGCATTACATCTGGCCCCTGGCCTTTTTCCCTTTTTTGGCCTTCGTGGTTTTGGTCATGGTCGGTTCTTCCAACGCCGTGAATCTCACCGACGGGCTGGACGGGCTGGCCATCGGCTGTGTCGTCGTGGCCGTCGGCGCCCTCACTGTGCTCACCTATATCACCAGCCATGCCAGCTTCAGCGCCTACCTGGACATTCAACACCTGCCGCAGGTGGGCGAGCTTACCGTCTTTTGCGGGGCTCTGGTCGGCGCGTCGCTGGCTTTTCTCTGGTACAACGCCCATCCCGCGGATGTGTTCATGGGCGATGTCGGATCGCTGGCTCTCGGCGGGGCCATCGGCCTGATCGCCGTGGCCATCAAGCAGGAGATTTTGCTCTTTTCGGTTGGCGGAATTTTCGTGGTCGAGGCCCTTTCCGTCATCCTGCAGGTGATTTCTTTCCGCCTGACGGGCAAACGAATTTTTCGCATGTCGCCGTTGCATCATCATTTTGAGCTGATCGGCTGGAGCGAATCGAAAATCATCGTGCGCTTCTGGATCGTGGCGCTGGTTTTTGCGTTGTTTTCGCTCACCACGCTGAAACTGAGGTGACGCAGTTGGGACCGGTCGTCCATCTCGAAGGCAAGCGCGTTCTGGTGGTGGGATTGGCCCGCACCGGCGTGGCCACCGCGCTGTTTTGCGCCGCTCGCGGCGCCCGCGTCACCGCCACGGAGGAACGCACCGCCGCCCAGTTGGGTGTTGCGTTGGAGTCGCTGCGCAAAGCGGGCTGCGTCCTGGAACTGGGCGGCCACCGCGCGGAGACATTTCTCCAGCAGGATTTGATTGTGCCCAGCCCGGGGGTTCCCGCCAATCATCCGGGGCTGGCGGCGGCCAGGGCGGCGGGCATTCCCATTTGGAGTGAGGTAGAACTGGCATCGCGCTTTTTGCGCGGGCGTTTGG
>Ga0302325_10015895_pt1 | contig 15971 bp, 11 predicted proteins | sample Palsa_T0_2_FD_201948 | JGI IMG/M metagenome (GOLD analysis project Ga0302325, IMG submission 201948) | Peat permafrost microbial communities from Stordalen Mire near Abisko, Sweden - Palsa_T0_2 | ecosystem: Environmental > Terrestrial > Soil > Palsa > Peat permafrost | place: Sweden: Abisko... | reverse complement strand
TCTTCTCCTGCCATACTTTCACGATCGAGCCACCTCCACTGATCAGCCTCCCACCAACGTCAAATCCAAGCCCAACCACAGACTCAACTTCATCGTGTCTCAATGGCTCTCCAATCACCTTGTTCGGCCCCAATTGAACAATTCTGATGGTCCCATCTCCAACACCAACCACCACGTTCTTTCCTCCATCTCCCACGCCCTCAGGCATGACAACTAAAGAATCCAAGCTCTCACCGCCACCCCTTCCCCCATCGACAATAATTCTCTCATCTTGATCGTCCCAAACTCCCTTCTCCCATAACGTCAGGACGCCATTGGAGCTTCCAACTAGCACCTTCTCGCCCTTACTGCGTCCCGGTTTTGAAGGCAGACCACCTACAAAAACGCTGCTTAGCAATTCCTCTTCCTGGTCTTCACTCTTGACCAAAACTCCTCGTCTGAGATCTGTGACAGCCAGTGTAGTTCCTCCCGTCGTAACCCATTGCTTACTAAACCCGCTTGTGCTAGCTGCGGTGGGTGGCAGAGGTGTCAGAGAAGAGATGTAGTCGTCGTGTGGACGATGCGTCTGGCCGGGCTTCGAGCTCAATGTTGAAGGGGCGCGTAAATCGAAGATATGTAGCGCCCCCGAATCTGTCGTAAGGAGGAGGGTTTGGGGAGACAGAGCGTGTAGAAGAGTCGGTGGATCGGTGGAGCCAGAAGTGTCGAACGGGACAAGGATTTTAGACACAACTTGGCCTGTGGACGAGGACGCTGCTTTCAGAAGGCCATCCGTGCCTGCAGAGTAGAGAACTAGAGGCCAATTGAGTCAGTAAATGCTCGGAATTCCGAAGGGGGACCCAATAAGACCTTCGCCGTCATTACTGTATGCAAGAGTTCGGCAGCTTCCTTTATGTCTTCGCGTACGCCATTCCGTATCTATCGTGCTTGTGCCAGTAGAAAGCACGCTCGCATCGCCATCTTCGTCATCGCTCTGAACTCCAGCTACGGGTGGAAGTCGAAAAGACTGTACATGTCCGCCCGATAGCCCGACTGCGAGGATGGGCTCTTTAGGATGGAGAACTTGAGTGAAGAGCTCGGACGAGAGCGGGAGGGTGCAAAGGTTTTCGAACATTTCTGCCGTCAAGACATGATCCAATGGATGGATGTTGATGATGGTCAAGGTCTGAAATGACCCCTGCAGAAAATTGGCGAGGCGGAGATCTCTTGGGGATCATCTTGCAGCCTCACGCACTCATCCTTCCTTCCCAAAAATGACATTAAAAAGGAACGAATGAAAAACCACGATTTGTCTTTGCGTACCGACATCAAAGGGCCCAGTTTTTAAACCAGGAACTGGAGCCCTCCTAGAAGTGAAGGTCACCATTCACGATATATTTCATGTAAAATGTACCAAGCCTTAGAGTTTGTCAATGGTGAAGGGGTAAGGCGCTATCAGTACTCCGACACTGTGATGTTTAAGCTCTATTATTTTGTCATGGTAAGATCGGCTCCGGCGATTACAGCGGAAGGGATATCAAGTAAATGTCTGAATTCGGTTGGGCGATTGAAGCGTCACGAAAACCAGAAGGCACGAGACAAGATGATGGTAATGAATATTATTCGTACCTAGGAAAGCCGTCTGAGAAATATTAAGTGCTACTCTCAAACATCGCCCTCAAGAAGTGAAAGAAAACAAACTGATAGGACAGATTCCGAGAACGCTCCTTTTCCTAGGCCATCATCCTTTCAAACACCATCTACTTGGTTCCCTTCTTCGCCGGGCTTTGTCTTCCCCGCTTGGCAGGGCTTCTAACAATCTCAACCTCCTCCTCCTCTTCCTCCTCTTCCAAGTCATCCTCGTCTGCCACCGGTCTGCCCCTCGGTCGTCCAACTTTCCTGGCAACCGGCGCCGGCGCCGAACCCACACTCGGTCCAGGCGTCCCGCTCGTCGCTCTCGTCGTTCTTCTCACACCTACAGGTTTAGTACCAGTCTCTCTGCCCATCATATCCCCATCTCCGCTATCATCACCGCCAGCACTGCTCGCCATGCCGAAGCTCTCTTCTCTCATAACCCGCTGTCTCTTTCCGGTCCCGGGGGTCTTCGCGAATAGGAAGCCGGGATGCTCTCCACTTCCATCTTCCTCGTCGTCGTCTATAACAGCCTTCTTGCGCTTAGATCCGGCCGTAGTCTTGGCTGATGCCTTTCTTGGGGAAGCGGTGGTCTTGCGTTTGCGGGCGAATCCTGTTGTGGCAGATTGGTCAGTCTCGGTGCCGCCCTCGGTGACAGGATCTGCATTTTTGTCTCCGTTTGGTTTTGGCAGAGGAGCCAGGGGCTTAGGGGGTTTAGGGGGAGACTTATTTCCCTTTCCTGGCTTTGGAGGCGCGATGATGGGATCCTCTACAGCTGCGCCTAGCCTACTAGAAGTAGCTCCTGGAAATTCCCTAGCGTTATCGGTCCTTGCTTTATCTGCTGCTGTCTTCATCTTTTTGCTGAAAGCCTCGTATTCTGGAAGTCTTCTAGCCAGCTCTTCTAACACAGCGCTGCTACCTTGTTGAATGGTGGTTAGTTGAACAGTACATGGCTGACAATTGTGCTGGAAATGAGCTTTAAGCGCTGTACCACAGGGTGTGATATCGATTGAATTGTTGCATAAGTTACCGGAGGGCAGGAGGAGAGGGCAGTTGAAGCTGGAGGAAGACACCTGAGGGGACGCGCCAATCTTAACATGTTTCCCAAAATGTGCCACAAGATCCTTCCTACACAACTGGCTGATATTTTCGTTGCACTTCCCGGCCTTGCTGAATGGGCACGGCCCGACACTGACGTTGGCAGCGTCCTTCAATTGCTGAATTTGGTTGTCCTTTGCTCTTTCCTTGTCCTCCTTGTCCTCGATTTCACCCTCTCGCTGGTCGAGCTCATCTCTTAGCATAGCTAGACGGGCAGACTCTGCAAAGTTCTTCGCGTTCAGTGCTTTTGACTGGGCAATGCGTCTTTCGAGTTCTTTTAAATGTGAGTTAGCACTAAAAGAGTTTTGTACCAGGGGATCGGAGCAACTTACCCTGAATTCTTTCTTTCTCATTTGGACGTGGCTCTCTCAAATAACACTCTTGCTTGTGAGAAGCACGCTCAAGGCAATCCATTGTATTCAGATTCAGACGACACCGTTGGCAAAACCTCTTCCGTGGACCTCCTGGGGCAACGCAACGTGTCTTGTGCAGTTGCGCACCGCGTCCTTGAAATTGTGATCGGTCAATGCCGCATACCTTGCAGTGATCTCCAACTTGGGAGCAAATCTTGTTATGCTCTTGCCGCTCTTTGTCATCCTCATTGCTTCTGTCTTTCCCACATCCATTGCAATACAATCGTTTCTTATCACACTCAGTCTCAACACAGAACTTCTTGTGATGGTCGAGTTCGGCTGGGAGACATGTTGAGAGATCTAGACTGCATCGATCACAGAACTTGAGAAGCCCTGGAGGGTGCTCAGCCATGTGATATAGGATCTCATCTGTCTGAAGAGGGTCGAATTCCTCATCGCAAACTGGACATTGGAAACCTTGCCAGAAAGTTCCCATCTTAACGGTCTCGTCTTCCTCTTGATGATGCCAAAGGTGCTGCTTCCTCTGATCCTGATCCCACGTGATCCAAGGACACGCGCAAAGTGGGCAGACACCTACAGCGAGCTCCGCATTTCGATGGGCTTGGATATGTTCCGTTATCTTTTCTGGTTCGTATTCGGGGAATGCGGCGTCACAAATCGTGCACTTCGTCATTCTTTCTAAAACATGGTTTTGGAGGGCTTGGACTTGGTTTGCTTTCATCGCATGGTCGGTTTGGGTAAGGCCTGGTAAAAAGACTTCTGGCATGTTTGGGCCAACGCTAAGTGACAATTCTTTGCAATCGCCATAGAGGGGAATCTCAGGTGCTTGCCCAGGTTCAATAACAGATTGGTCCTTGTAGTAAGAAGCTCGCTGAAGAGCGTCTTTGCGATTTTGCTCTTTCTGCCAAGTATAGTACTCTGCAGGCGCGGGTCTGGCAACTGGAGACCTCTTGTAATGTTCTCTGGGAATCCGTAGCACAGTAGGTTTGGAAGCCGGCCGAGGAAGTTGGCTTGTTGGTATGGTTGCTTGCGGAGTCGGTAGCTTTGTAGTAGTGGGCGCAGTAGTCTTAGGTGGAAGATTCGTGGTTTGACTCTGGTTAACTTGGGGCGTCTTGGAAGTGGTAATGTCTGTTGTAGATCCGTCTGCCGGCTCAGGAACACCCCAGGGCGGCATCTTCTCGACCTCTAGTAAAAACGTTAAAACGAGGTCCACGACACAAGTAATAATAAAATAACTTACGATAGATGATTTCCTGGTCTCGCCGCACCATGATCGTTGCACTTGAGAACCAATCATAGATATGCTTGCGCCATTGGGATTCAGGTGTATCATGTGAAAAAATGAATCTGAATTGTCCGTCGGGATCAACGATCTCAATGTTCTTTATTTTGTCGAGATCAGGTTCTTTCACCGCCTTCCCCAAGGCAGACTTGAAGCCATCAAAACCTGTATCAACGTCTACATCCCATCGAGCTGTGGTCACCCCGATGCCGTTACCGTTGGTGATGTCCCTGATAGAAATCCCTGGCCACTCGGGTCGAAACCATATGCAATTGGTAGTCCCAGGGGTATCTTCGAGGAAGCGCTTGATAAGCCGTGCTGATTCTTTTGCTGGCGCATAAGGGATAACCTTGGAATCATCATCGTTATCCCTGGCTCTGGCACCAGCGGTCTTCCAGAGCTTGAAGTGCGTTGGATGCTCGCGATTCTTCAGGAGTGTGTTCGACAAGTCCAGAATTTCATTTTGTATTGTGGCGTAGTCCATGGGCAGCGCGGACGCATAATCCGTATGGCCAGCCATGCGAATCCCTAAGCGCTGACTTGAATTCTCCAGGCCTGACGCATTGCCTTGATCAACAAGCTCCACTGTATACACCAGACCGCCTTGGTTTGGACTTTTGAGATCACTTGCTACTCTGTCCCAGAGCTCGTGGGTAACCTCCATTCCACCAAATCCAAGGTCAACGGAAGTTGCGGTACCAATGTGAATGTTCCATGGAGGGGGAGCCTCGGTCGGAGGGAACAGAACACTCATAGCTCTGAAAAAATCATCCTGTACCTGGTTTATACCATAATATGTCTCTGTGTTGAATGGGATTTTCCAATATGTTGTATCATGACCGTGACGGATCCTCACAACATTTCTTCTGCTATTATCAGGCTCCATATGTACTGGCAGGCTGCTTATATTTCGAAGTGAAACAAATATCTCCCAATCGCCAACCTTGGGTATCCGTGAACGTATTTGCCTCTGGAATGTCTCCGAAAAGTTGCGACTATCTACTTTGACAGTTTCGGACGGATTAAAGCCCCCACGAGTCCGCATACAGAAATAAAAGCTCCAGGCACTTCTCGGATCTAAGCCGAGCAGTCGTAAACCAGCTTTCTGGAAGCCAGCAGCAGTGTTTTCGACATGAATTATTCCAGAATATCCATGTATGTAACCCCGCGTGGCTGTCGCAGCGGTCGAGTCCGGCCTTATTGGTGATATCTTCTGACCTTGTGAAGTACCTTTCTGCCCTTGCGGAGTGCCTCCTTGGTTTGTAGGCGGCTGATATCCATCCACGTCAACCATTTCTGATGAACTTCCAGATGGCCAGAATTTTGGAACCTTAGGCTGTACAGGATGGGCGACAATTATCCAATTCTTCCAATAGTCTGGATTATCTTCTTTGAACATAATATCCGCAACAAACTTGGTGTAGAAGTTCCCATTTCCTCCGCTTGGCCATCGAGTAGTGCTAACATACGCAGCCTGTCCTGGTGGGGCCTGTCTGACCGGCTCCGTGCTGTACTGTGATACGCTGAACGCAATGCTGAATAACTTTTGGTCCGTAATACGGCAAGCAGCTTCGAAAAATGACTGATGATCATCTGTAAAAAGCTGCCACTTCTTTTTATCGAGGCTATAGACAACTCGCTGGTCAGGACTTGGATTTGGTTGTGTCTTATTGGACGAAGTCGAAGTCTTTGGTGGACTCTTAGATGGCAGAGACTCTGGCGGTGTTAAGATTGGGAGGTTGATAGTAGTTGGTGGATCCTTCACCGTCGTAGTCGTCGGGGGAGTGAGCCCTGCTCCAGGTTTAACTCCAGGTTTGACAGGAGACTTTTTCGGTGATTTCGAGGGTAGCGTCGTGGTCGGTGGGGTGGGAGGTATCTTAAGCTTCTTCGGAATGGAGAAAGTAGCAGCCATCTTATCGGTCTTTCTTCGAACTACCATAGGCCAGTCCCTTTGTCGGTTAAATAATCGAGATTTCAGGTATTGATCGTATATATGAGCAAAGTTCGACTGATTGACAGGGAAGGATTTCACATGCTCTTTCTCTGGGATATTCTTGTGAGATTCCTGATTGCGGTATTGATCGACCACGAAGTCGTAGGTGGTGGTGTTTGATATGCCAAGAAGTTTCAACGTAGCTTCCAGGAATGGCACGGCAGAATTCTCCCTGTCGTCCTCAATCTCAAATCCAAATTCATTCAGTCCGTACACTATGACTGAGGTTCCCTTTCCGGCGCCGCCACGCATGCTGACGCTTGTGTTGCTTGGAAAGATGGGTCTCAACGGAGGATTCCCCAGCAAGCCCAAGGTCATTGAACTCGTCCCCACTTCGTCTGGATCGATGACGAGTGGTTCGGCCAGCTGAACTCTACGTTGAGGTCCTAAAGGTGTCAGTGCGAACTTAAGAAGGTATTGACCGACGTCACTTACTGCGAAGAATTGGGAATCCATAACTTCGCTCATGATACACGTCCAAGAATTCCAGAGGCTTCTCAGCAAACATAATTCTTTGAACCCTAGGAAGATCCTCTAGAACATCATCTTCATCGTTTTCGTCTTTGCCAGCATTGAGAATATTGTTGAGTATCAGTGGCTCAACGGGTAGACCGAAATGCAACATCGTAAACTTGGTTATGATGTTGCTTTTCTGGCCTTTAAGTTGTCCGTTCAAGAGTGCTTTGAATTCTTCCGTGTGCTCGTTTTGGATATCAAGGATAATTCCCTGCGTTGGCGGCGGTAGAAAGGCGAGCTTTTGGCCTTCTTCGAAGTGCTCGTCGAGAATTGCTTGGACGGTCCCCTCCAGTACCTGCTTTTGAAAGAGCGTGTGCCATTTCTTCCATTCAGGATCATCAGGCTTGATATCTAATTGCAAGTCGAGCTTTTTCTTTCGTTCTGGGCATCGTAGTCGTGCTTCCGCTTCCTTTTCTCTGTGCTCTGCCATTATTGCATCGATACGATTAGCGGTAGACATGGTCTGCCACTCTGACGAATTTTGTATCGCACTTTTTGGCGGACCTGTAGTCGCAGCCATCTCATGGTCTGCAGCAGCCGACGTTGCTTTCCCTGGCGATCTAGAGTCACCGAATAACCATGGGAATCTCGATTTCTTTGGGTCAGGAGCTTCAGCAACTGCTGGGGGTGAACGTTTCTTGCAGTTCTTGGTGGTGTTTGCTTGCGCAGGATCCGGTGCAGCCATGGTCACTGGTATTGGGAAGAGAAAGGAAGTTGTTGACAGGTTGGAAATATGGAGGGTGGGAACAGAGAAAAGGGAGATAGCGCGTAACATTCTTGAAGGCTCCAACGAAATTCCAATGCATTCCACACCTCATTGAATTGGACAGCTCTACAGAAAAACAATGCGAACATCTTGAATAGAGAGATTCATACAGCGATTAATCAAATAAAAAGAGCGTCGTACTTTCGCGCTCTCATGTGAACTGTTGCAATGCCTGATCTTGGTCTTGACCCTAAACATGAATAAAACCGGTCAGAGACCCGTGTAGGTCGCTTTGGTGGCTTCATTCCTGGCGTTGCCGACCGTGGAATTCTCGAACAAGAATTAGCTCGGTGCACTTGCAGAATATCGATTCCAGGGCGGGCGTCCAGGCCCCCTGCGCTATTCTCTCGCCTGGTGGGACATGTCGAGTGTAGAGAAATTTTCTAACAGAAGATGACGAGAATTGTCAAACACGTGACTACATATCTGCCTGCACGATCACTTCCAGCTCGGATTTTGGCTGAAATGGATTGATTCCCTTCAGTTTAATAAATCATGATAGGGATTAGCATTAAACTCGGTTTGCCCTCCGCCTCCTCAAATTCCGTCAATCTCCCACTGTCTGCGGGTTCAAAAACAATAAGTTCGGATTCACGTCTCAATCTTCACTACCACATCACAACGATGCAATCAATATCTCTCATGCGCTTCTTCTTTACTCAGCGTCAAGTTTGCAATATATTATAATATATACTAAAAGTAATGTTACTTTCTGCAGCTTCGATGTCGGAGACAAAGGATTTAGCCAGGCGGTCCCTTCTTCGTTGGGGTACAGAGGAAACAGCGTCGACGAGTTGCCATTCGTAAATTGAGTTTCTGTGTGCATATGAAGTTTGCCAGGTTGGGGCGGTAGGGACTATAGAAGTAGATCCACCCTGAGCTGCGATGATAAAGTACCAGGCCTGTCACGTGTTATAGAGAGGTTGGGACCTACTTAATCAGCGGACTTACTCTAGCATGTATTGGCCCTGTGGTATAGAGACGATTAATACATGCATCCGTTCCAGCAGGCATCAAATTATTAGTCATTAGACTTTTTGCAAACTATGTTCGCCAGTAGGGAGATCGGTGTGGGGAGAACTCACCAAAATGGCGTGCTAATGCTATCAATGCCAGTGGGGTTTTTAGATATCGGTGGCCTCGACTTACTGCCGTGTAATTTAGAGGGGCATCTAACATCTGACTATTATCTCAATTGCTGAAGAGCCCATTAATATTGGCATAGAGAAGACTATCGAGCCATCCCAACTGATGAACCCCAACGCCCCGAACAGACGCTTGAAGCCCTCCAATCGCGTCCAAAGCATTCAGAAAAGGAGCAATAGCGTCCAAAAAGTCCTCGCTAGATCCATGCTACATGCGTATATAGATTATTATGCGCTTTAATGCGCATCTCAAGAGTTAGGGAGCCGCTGAACTCCCGAGATAGATTTCGAGAAACGTGCTCTTACTTGGTTCCCATGAAGTAGTGAAATTAAGGAGAAATATAATTTACATAAGCATCTTCCTGCAATAATAATAAGTTATTTCCCGAGTCTTTTCCTATTACCCAGCGAATATTTGAGGATCGGTATAACCTCCACAATAATCTTGCCAAGCATCCCAGCCCGCTCGTGCTTGAGTTTGATTCCAACTATAAGAATAATAAAACAAGACACTTTGAGGTGGGGCTGCAACTGTACAGAACTTGAAATTTGTTACGATGCCGAAGGACATGCCTGCTCCACGAAGTAAGTGCCCAGAAGACGTCCGAGTTCTCATTTTCGGAAGCTGTGATTACGCTACCATCTGCTGTCACGGGCTCAGCTTCAAACAGAAAGTCCAGGAGAAGACCGTAGGTATGAGAGCCATAACCTTGGCCTTCATGGAAGATGTGGCCCCAAATGCCGACACTAGAATTTTCAGTAAATATTCATCATTGGTGGACACAAAGCTTACTCAGGACAGATACACGAGCCATAGCACGGCCAATTTGATTGAACAAATCAAGAGCAATATTTCCAAGTCTTGCACTTGGGCTAATGCTTGTAACATATGTTGACGGATCGACTGTAGTCTCACGAAAGTATTTCAGATCGATTTCCGTCCTCCCCACTAATGCTGTGAGATGCATAACTGTGACCACCGGACTTGGGATTGACTTTGATTCCTAGCTTAGACGTACATATAACTGTTATTTGTACTTGGGGAATGGTTGTTAATACTACTAATGTAATTGGAGTGAAGTTTAGGCGTAGGTTGTAGGGGATGACATTCTGAGAGAAATCCGAAGAGCCGGGATAATCTTGTGGAACACCTTATGAAGCTAGGCAGTTGATGATGTTGTTATATATTTGAGGTGCAGCTTGAATGCAACGAGCACTCAAGGCGAGTGTGAGGGTCAGGGATTTAAGCATGACTTTTATGAGTGGATTTTGATGATGCAGCTGCTGAACATTCTGGGAGTGACCAGAATTTGCACGTACTTATAGAATCACTGAACGTGAATCTGATTCTGCACCTCGTCTTCATTTTAGCTTACTCCAGGGTTCAAAACCTGGAAATAACTGCTCTACCAAGGCTGAAACTTCTCTCAGAAGACCTGATTGGAGCAAAATGCATCATCATATGAGAAGTCGCGCAATCTTTCCGTAAAACCAACAATAACCCAGAAGCTGACATGGCCCATGTTGAAAAATGCTACGTCGGTGCTTGAAAGATCTCAGCGGCTTAAGCACTTCCGAAGTAAAACAAGCCGTACGTTAAGAAAGTAGCATTCAATAAAACAACCTGCGGGAAGACTTCTGCAAGCAGGAAGTCCCATAAAAAAAATGAACAATTGAGATTGCCAACTAAGCATCAGAGCATTGATGAACCTCCACTCAGAGGTCTGTGATCGTAATTATATGCCTTGTATGAGAGAGGGTTGACATGATATGGCTACTGTCTGAGGGAGCTGGTTAGCAATGATCTTCCTGAACCTAGTGCCGGGTGTGATTTCCGTTTAGGCAGGTGAGCCTTCTTGCACTCACAACGCCGTCCACTTTTCCGACTGAGAGCAAAAGATGAAGGTACATAGTGTCTCGTTACTGAATATTTTCTACGCCCACCATCAGAACTCATTCCCAGGTTCGTCATGCAAGAGCAGGCCGAGCAACCAATGCCAATCATGCCTCCACAAACCATTCCCAAGGACAATATGCGAGAGCTCGATGTCCACAACAACTGCTGTGGAGCAGCAATGTCATGCTAATCCTTGAAAAGCCACAATGGAGATGATATCTTTTTTCTCTTTGCCGGGGTTCACTTTCTCAACAAAAGCATCGAAATGAAAGCTACTTCTATCGTGAAAACACATCTGCCTCAAATTCAGATGGATTAGTATCATTCCCATAGATTTCACAGCATTGTCGATATACATGCTCAACTATGCATGGGGATCAGTTGGATGGGCCGTGTATCTATTCAGCAGAGCTGCGAATATATTGATAGATCTGCGAAACTTCAGCTTCGATGTCTATTAACCCCAAATCTAGGAAGGCCATTACTCACTCGACACCTGTGAAGCATTTCAGCGGAGCACGAGCAACGGACTGCAGTTCCAGTGCGTCTTGATTCTGTATGAAGAAAGAAACCTGGACGGCGAATGCTGCCCAGTATCTATTGAATTGAAAATACATGTAAAGCATGGAGATTTGTTTCTTCTCTTGAACCCCATCTTTCATTCCCAAGGGCAAATGTGGTGCGGGAGTAGAATATTGTTTTTGCTTCCGCGTGAATCTGCTTGTTGACCCGTAAGAGACAGCCTAAGTTCGTCCGTGGAAGAGACTTCTTGCGGCGGTTGAGGGGTGAGCTGATGACGATCCGGCGGTTGACCAGGAGGGGCTCGTGGATACTGTTACGGATCTCTGGAGGAAGGCGGGTGAAGTACTTGAATTCTGCCATAGCGACGTCGTGTCGAGGCGTTAGGGGTCATGATTGAGTGTAGTTGAAAATTTTATACTCCAAGTCGACCATGATGCGTGGGTCACCGTTTTGATAACAAAGTTGTAGGTGGAGCTGAAGGCTTTAGCTCGCAGAAGTAATTGTTGAGTCAGAGTTCAGCGCACGACTGATTGGATGTCATGCATCCCTCTCGCGCAAAGCTTACCTAGGCACTAGCTTGGTTTGCTCACATGCCGCTCGCACAGTTATCTAGGAACGGAAGGCTGCAAAGTAATGTTATTAAAATCTTAATTACCTTCTCTACCAGGTCAAAGGACATCTGGTAGTCTCCAATTGTGTCTCCCACTCTTTCTTTTTCCGCTGTTATTTAATGACCTTTGACTTCATACTTCCCTTTGCCAATTCTTCTTTCACAATCCCTTTACAGACATGTTTGATAGCTTACGGACATCTCCGTATAGTTATCTTTCTTAAATGCGGAAGTTCCACTAGAGTTCGAACAATTTTTGTAAACTCCCGGAGCGCATCTCCTTGAGACAGCGGTTTCATCTCTACAGCGTTGGAGGTCCAATATGAGGCGAACTGGATGTCGATCGCCTTTAAACTTGTGAAATACTTCTCCAACATTCGACACATAATTCGGAGATCTGATTCGTCGCCGGATTTGCAAAAGCCCCCTTTGCATTTTCGAATTGCGCTTTCAGGCCAGAACCCATGACCTTTGCGGCCTGGTAAATGCCGCCGCCTTATTGCTTGAGTAAAGACATTATAGTTCCCCTTATAAACAATCAGGTTTATTTCCGAGATCAAAGAAATGTGGGAGCGAGGGACGTGGGCAATGAATGATTTGAATGCGTGTAGGTTGACGTCTCCAGAACTTCTGTACATCCCATTTCCAATGGAGAACCTCGCGGAACAGATGAAGACTCGGAAGGCTTCGGCATGGATTTGCTTGTTGACGTAGAGGATGCCCGTAGTAGATTTAAACCATATAGCCTTCGTAGTGGGGCTTCGACGTGGAGAGCAAATGCGGACGGGTCTCTCCCGGGAAAGGACCAGGTGATATATCTTGTTGCGGATTTCCAAAGGAAGTGCCAAGAAGGTTATCTCGGAGGGATGTTCCATGATGAATGGTCGTGCAAGAATCAAAAGGCCTTCATATCTCGACTGAGGATTATATATAGCTCCGGAAAGTAGGTATGACTCTTCCCCCCAAGGAAGGGCGTGATCTAGGCAGCTGTCAACAGGTCCCCATGTTCGGCCAAGGATTTACCAATTGTTTTGCGTGTTTACGCTCTCGAAGTGCCTGTTGCCTGATCACATTTCAGAAATTTCAAAAGCCTCGTGTCAAACTCGAGGCTGAGTTCGGTGAATACTTGTTTGATCCAGTGATGTTTCGTGGGGGTGAGAGCGCAGTTTAGGCGTGTTTCATTGCGGGGAAGCAGCCGAAGCTTTTTGTGGGGAATCTCAAAACCATCACCAAACCAAGCCACGAGCATTCATCGACACCACTCACTCAGCACACAGCACACCACCGCCACCGCGTGCAACGAAGCACCACCGCTCCAGATCGATGGGGATGGGAGGATAAATCGGCAAACAATGACTTTCTGATACCATACAGCGCTGGCATTCATCATGTCACTCGTCCCTTACTCCTCTCGCGACAGCCGCGACATCGTGCTGTAAGCATCTCCATTCTCCTCTGTTCTTGGTTTCGGAGGCTCCGGAGATCTGGCTTTTCAACAGCATAATGGTCTGTCCTTTAGAAGATGGTACTAATTACTCTTCCAGTCGTCACAATGATGCAATTGTGGTCCGCGATCCTCAAACCAAACAGCTCGTCCTCCGCGGCGCAGCTCATTCCTATCAAGACTGTCCTACATGCCACCGTCCCTTCCAAGCCTCTTCTCCGGATCGAAATTCTTCTCCCCATCGAACTACACCCTTCATTAGTCCTGAATACTTTCGCATGCTCCAGGCTGCCAATAGCAGATCAGACGATCACGTTCCTCCTTCCAGCCCAATCCGAAGGCTTGTAGAACCCGCATTTCCTTCTGGAGGCAGCAGTACGGGAGGTTCTGTTTCAGATGCGGAGTTTGTGACAAGCACGCCGGTCCCACAAAGTGGGCACAGTATCAAGAAGGAGGCCTTCAGTCCGAATTACTTTAACCGTTTCTTCATCGAAGAGAAGGAGCTTGGCAGGGGTGGGAAAGGTGTGGTTTTGCTGGTCCGCCATGAGCTAGATGGCGTCTCTTTGGGTATACTTCCTGGATGGTTTTAATATCCTGTGCTGACCGGTGCAGGTCAATTCGCCTGCAAGAGAGTGCCGGTTGGAGACGATCACGGATGGCTAGAAAAAGGTACATATTTTCGGAAGAGTGGTTATTACATTGCTAACACGTAAAGTCCTCATTGAGGTGCAGCTTCTGCAAGGACTCTCGCATCCTAACTTGGTATCATACCGGCATGTCTGGCTGGAGGACGCCAATATCAGTCGATTCGGTCCCTCGGTAGCATGCGCGTTCATCCTTCAACAGTACTGCAACTCTGGAGACCTGCTGCATTACATTATCGGCGATACACCACTCGTGAAGAGTACGAAGGAGCAGTTGAAGGAACAGATGCGTCGGAGATCAAGAGGACAGGCGGAGCGTCCGGACCTGAGGGCGTCTCAGAGAAAGCTAACTTTTGAAGAGATCTATTCCTTCTTCAAGGACATCACGTCTGGCTTAGCACATCTTCATAATTCGAATTACATCCACCGAGATCTCAAACCAAGCAATTGCTTGCTTCACAAGGATGGGAACGAATTCAGATGTCTGATCAGCGACTTTGGAGAGGTTCAACAAGAGAACGTTGCCAGGAAATCAACGGGATCTACAGGAACGATATCGTACTGCGCTCCCGAGGTGTTGAAGCAGGACGAATTTGGCCGATATGGTAATTTTACTACCAAGTCCGACATTTTCAGTCTCGGGATGATCCTGTATTTCATGTGCTTTGGCCGGCTTCCGTACAAGAGTGCAGACAGTATTCAAGAAGAATTTGAGGATCTGGACATGCTGAGAGAAGAGATCAGTGCTTGGTCTGGATTCCAGGACGAGCGCCGCGAGAGACCTGAATTACCGAATCAACTCTACGATTTCTTGAAGCGGCTGCTGGCCTTGAACCCAGCTGATAGACCAAGTGCGAATGATATTCTGAATGCTATTCGCACAGAGAAAGGACTTGAAAATCCTCCTCGAATGAGAAATGGAAGTGGTGCTGGGCTTGGTGGCCGCATTATCCAAGCTATAGATTCTCCGGTGCCACCAAATACACCTGTAAACGGTAAGTTTCCTCCCCAAGATGTGCGTACTTACTAATCCAACTAGAACCGAACAAACGTGTTAGATCCGCAGCATACCTTGAAGATGCCTCCACGTCTGACTCTAAATCCTCGTCTCCGGATCCATCGCCTAGTACTCAACTCATTATCGATCCGTCTCACTCACGGTCTAGCAGCCGACATGTTCATGCTCGCAATGAGTCTATGGCTCTGAATCCAACGCTGAACACTCCGTTATTGATGCCACCACCATCGACTCGTATGTCTGCGTTTAAGCATCACATAATTCTCCAACGCCACTACTTGAACGCTTGGATTAGAAGGAATCGGCAAGGCTTGCATTTGATCCTTAAACTTTTCGTCTTCCTGATCAAGATGTTGAGCATTACCAAACCTTGTACGCCGTTGGTCACGAGGGAGGTGGTGTGGTGGCCACTAATGTCTTTGGCGGCATTGGAATTGGCTTTGGGCAATAAAATTGGGTGGGGAGGGATGGGGATTCTCGGACTTGTGCATGCATTGGTGTTAGGAATCGTGATGCGGTTTGGCGGAGGACTTTGTGTCAGCCAAAGAGGGTTGAATTGGGGCTGGGGTGAAGATTGATTTCAAGAGCATTAATGATTTCTAGGACTGCATTGGCACTCGGCGTTCTGCATTGAAAATTTCAGTACGCGGTTATCTTCGTGTATATACCCTGGGATATGAGCATGATGGATGGCAACGGAAAAGGCTACGAGGAATGACAAATGAAGTGCGCTGGAACTCGCAGATTTTGTAGAAGCTGGCGAGGGCAATTGCCCAGTTCTCGTGTCCTCGATTACACGACATCGTCTGCTCTGAGATCTGCAAGGAAGTGATAGCGCGAGGTGACGATACACAAAGGCAAGCAAGATCATGCACAGGCAAGTCTGCACGTTGCCGTCGTGATCGAAGATCCGGGAACACGGGTCTGGTGATGTTGGTCACCGGTGAGCTGGGAATTGATTGAAAACTATATTGAGTTCAAGGAACGGCTGCGAGGTCCCGGTCCCGGTCCCGGTATATTCGAGGCTCACTCGATAACTAACGATATTGATGTC
>Ga0302325_10015894_pt1 | contig 15971 bp, 9 predicted proteins | sample Palsa_T0_2_FD_201948 | JGI IMG/M metagenome (GOLD analysis project Ga0302325, IMG submission 201948) | Peat permafrost microbial communities from Stordalen Mire near Abisko, Sweden - Palsa_T0_2 | ecosystem: Environmental > Terrestrial > Soil > Palsa > Peat permafrost | place: Sweden: Abisko... | reverse complement strand
GCGAATGCCTGGAGCCGCGGGGTCTCTTCGGGGGTAAGCGTTGCCCAGGGTACGATCGGCCCAGAGAACTACATCTCCAGCGAGAAGCTGCCTGCAATCCAGCGGGCTTCCCTGGCTGCGTGTGACGCTTCGGATGGCGTGAAAGACGGCTTCCTCAGCGATCCGGCAAAATGCCACTTCAATCCAGAGGTACTGTTGTGCAAGGGAGCAGATTCTCCGGACTGCCTCAGTGCGCTTCAGCTGCAATCGCTGAAAAGGTTATACGCGGGTGGTGTCAACGATGCGGGCAAGTCTCTTTTTCCGGGTTTTGTCATGGGCGATGAGGAAGGCTGGCGCGACTGGATCGTGGGCAAAGGTCCGGGAACAGGGTCCGGAGTGCAATACGTAAAGAGCTATTTCCGCTACATGGTAACCGGCAACCCGGACTGGAATATCTTGACTGCGGATGTAGATGCATCTTTTCGCGAGGCAACCCTGAAGACTGCAAACGCGCTCGACGCCACCAACGCCGACCTGAGCCGGTTCCGAGCCCGCGGCAGCAAATTGATTCTTTATCACGGCTGGAATGATCCTGCCATCTCACCCTGGAACACCATTGCTTACTATCAGAGCGTGCAGGACGCGATGGGTGTTCCACAGACCGAGTCGTTTGTCCGGCTCTACATGGTGCCCGGCATGGAACATTGTGTCGGCGGACCTGGCCCCTCCGCATTTGGCCAACTGGGAATCCCCACCACCGGCGGACCGAAGTACGGAGTCTTCGATGCGCTCGTCGCTTGGACAGAAAAGGGAGTGCCCCCGAAGAAAGTGATCGCGACCAAATATGATGCCGACAAAAAAGTCACGATGACACGGCCTTTGTGCCCCTACCCGGCAGTAGCGAAGTATAAGGGCACGGGCGATACCAACAATGCTGCTAACTTTGCCTGCAGCAAACCGTAGAGATTGAGCATGCCATATATGAGCACCTGCCGCCTCTTGCCGCTCGTCCTTACACTGTGGGCCGCACCGCATCTGCTCTGCGCGCAAGCGCCTGCAGCACCGCCGTGGGCGCAGCCTGGTTCTGCCACCCACGCGCAGGTAGCACCGCCGCCGGATTTTCATCGGCCCAGCAGGAATTTCGATACTCCGATCGGGATCTTTGAGGGCCAATCCGATATCGGCAGCGCGTTGGTTCCTGGCAGCGCCAGTTACGACGCCGGGCGATACACCATCCACTCCGCGGGCTATAACGTGTGGTACACGCGCGACGAGTTCCGCTACCTGTGGAAGAAGATGTCTGGTGACGTATCGCTCGCGGCGGACGTCATGTTCCCTGACCCGAAGGGGTACGGGGATCGCAAGGCGGTCCTGGTTATCCGCCAGAACCTCGATGACGATGCCCAAGAGGCGATCGTCGCCCTGCACGGTGCGGGCATGATCCAACTGGCGCAGCGCGCGGAAAAAGACGTTCGGGTTAAGGACATGGAGTTTCGTGTTGGCGGCCGCGGCCGACCTGGCGGCGCGAGTCCGGATAGCCTGGTGCCGGTGTTCGCGAAGCGCGTTGGCATCGAGAAGCAGGGGGACTCTTTTGCCCTGTTCGTAAGCCTGGAAGGCGAACCGATGCACCAGTTCGGCCCGCCGATCCACCTGCACCTCGACGGACCCTTCTACGTAGGCATCGGCTTCTGCTCGCACCTGCCGGAGACTTCTGATACCGCGGTTGTATCCGATGTGGTTCTGGAAAATTCGGCTGGGAAAGTTCACTAGCTGCTGTCACCGGGTTACAACTGAACAGGCTGTGGTAAAAGAAAATCAGCCGATCTTCCCCTAGGGCCGACGACATCAAGTGGGTACCACAGCAAGGTCCTGTTCTCGGGCCCCGGTGGTCGAAAAGCTCCGAACAGCATGGGCAAGATAAGCACCCTCGGGGTCCTTCGACTCCGCGCCACCAAGCGCTGTGTCATGCGATAAATCTGTGAGGCGCTGCGCTCAGGATGACGTTTTTGTGGGAGCTTTAAAGAAAAACACCCCAAACAAGTTAGCGCTTATGGAACTCCGTCCTGGGCTAAGTTCAGCCGTGTGGCGGGCCCGCCAGGTGCGGGCTTCCGTGGTTGAAAAGGTGTCCGAACGGCATGGGTAAGATAAGCACCCTCGGGGTCCTTCGACTCCGCGCCACCAAGCACTGTGTCACGCGATAAACCTGTGGGGCGCTCCGCTCAGAGCTTGTAACTTTATTGATTTTTTGAAAAATCGAGTTCTCAAATCAAACGGGTTATAGTTAGAAATTGTCTAAAGTATCCAAAAAAGTCACAGGCTCTCAGGATGACGTTTTTTGTGGGAGTTTTAAACAAAACATCCCAAGAGCTAGCGCTTATGGGGCTGCGCCCCGTCTTTTTCGGCCCATGTACCCGGATTTCCTGCACGGGGCTCCACCAACGGATGCGTGTGCGGCTTTCATTAAGGAGAGCCGCATGAAGTTCGCCAACGCCAGGGAACTCGACAGGAAATCCGGATGTACGCTGGGGCGAACATTGAGGGGCATCGTCCAGGGAAGAGGGCTTCGTTCTTTCTTCCAACGCAGCACCGACTCTGGGCTGTCCCGGAACCAGGTAGCGCATAGGACAGGAATAGGGGAGACTTCAAATGCCGACTGGGGATACACAAATTAAGCTGTCACAAAAGCCGACAGTTGCACTCACCCTTGGTGACCCGGCCGGGATCGGTCCCGAGTTGATGGCCAAGTTGTTGGTTCGGCGCGACATCGTCGAGCGTGCAAAGGTGGTTCTCGTCGGTGACGCCTGGTTGTGGGAAGAAGGGCAAGCCATTGCCGGAGTGAGTGTCGCCACGCGTAAGGTCGATGGCTTCGACCAGGTAGGCTCGTTGCCCGAGGGTTCTCCCTTCTTTGTTCCCGTGGAGAGCGCACGCAAGGAGGAGGTCCCGCGGTCCACCAGCTCCGTCGCCAGCGGCGCCTCGGTGCTCAAGGTGTTATCCATGTGCCTGGATGCCGCAGCGGCGGGCCAGATCGACGCCATCTGTTTCGCCCCTCTGAACAAGTACTCCATGAAAATAGCCGGCATGCAGTTCCCGGACGAGCTTCACTTCTTTGCCGACTATCTCAAGGTAAGTTCCCATCTGGGCGAGTTCAATACGCTGGGTAACCTGTGGACCGCTCGTATCTCCTCGCATGTTCCGCTGAAAGACGTTGCTGTCTATGTCACCAGGGAGCGGATCTTGGACGTGGTCAAGTTGCTCTACGAGGCCCTCCTCATGGCTGGGTTTGAGCATCCGCGGGTGGCCGTGGCGGGGCTGAATCCCCATGCCGGCGAAGGTGGCTCCTGCGGACGCGAGGAGATCGATATCATCGCCCCCGCGGTGAGGGAGGCCAATGCGCTCGGTTATCCCGTCACCGGGCCCTTCCCGGCCGATACCGTTTTTTTGAAAGCTCGCGACGGCCACTTCGATGGCGTCGTCACGATGTATCACGATCAGGGGCAGATTGCGGTGAAGCTCCTGGGATTTGAACGGGGAGTCACGATCCAGGGCGGCTTGCCGATTCCCATTACGACATCAGCGCACGGCAGTGCGTTCGACATCGCGGGTCAGAACAAGGCCAATGTCGAAGCGACGGTGCAAGCGTTCCTGATCGCCTGCCGCATGGGTACGTTCCATCGCACTAGTCGAGCAGGTCGGGCTGCTCCCTGACAATCAAGTCCCAAAGGGGCTGGTATTGGAACCAGGAAACGCGCGGGTTGCCAACCTGCTTTCGCGCCACAATGGCAGCCTCATGGGCGATAGGAATTGGCTTACCGGCTGCTTCCGCCATCAGCTGCGATTGGCAACTACGGTCCATGGTGATGTAGTACCAGGCCGCTTCGTCCACGGTGCTGCCCACGGTGAGATTCCCGTGGTTCTGCATGATGACGGCCTTGCGCGGTCCTAATGCCTGGGCAATGCGATCGCCCTCTGACATGTCGTAGACAACGCCGGTGTAATCGGCAAACAGGCTGTGGTCTTCATAAAACGCGCAGGCATCCTGGGTGAGCGGATCCAGCAAACGTCCGAGGGAGGACCAGGTTTTTCCATAGAGGGAATGCGCATGGGCCGCCGCTACCACATCGGGCCTCGCCGCATGCACCCGCGAATGAATGGCGAACGCGGACTCGTTCACTGGCCGATTGCCTTCCACCACCGCACCTTTTTCGTCCACCATGACGAGATCAGAAACGCGGATGTGCGCGAAGTGCATGCCGAAAGGGTTGACCCAGAAGTGATCCGTCAGTTCCGGATCGCGGACCGTGATGTGGCCGGCAACACCCTCCACGAAGCCGAATTTCGCGAACAAGCGGAATGCCGATGCCAGCCGCTGTTTGCGATGCAGCCGCTCTTCACCCACCGTCTTGAAGGTGGGCATGGGTGGCGTCTGGGCGATCTTGACTTCGGAGGGAACCGTGGTAGCGGCCATAGTTTCTGGTCCTTTCTCAATCGACCCTATTTTACTCCCGGCTATGCGTCCGCGGGAGGCGCCAGCTCATTGCGCAACATGTCATCCAGGTCGCCAAGCTTGTCCGTCACCAGGTTCAGCTTGCGCGAGAGGTTCTGGATTTCCGCTTCGGCGCGGCGATTCACGTCGAAATCTAACTCGCTGCGCAGACGGTCCTTCTTGTCCTGGCGGTTCTGGCTCATCATGATCACCGGCGCCTGGATGGCAGCCAGCATGGATAGAAAAAGATTGAGCAGGATGAAGGGGTAAGGATCCCAAGCTCTATTTCGCAAGGCAACGTTTAGGGCGGTCCAGATGACCAGCACGATGCCGAAAACAATGATAAAAGTCCATGAACCACCGAAGCTGGCAACGCCGTCGGCGACGTGCTCACCGAAGGTGTACTTCTCTTCGATCAACTCGTTCGCGTTGCGGCTGGCGCGAATCCGTACCAGTTGCTGCGACGCATGGAATTGATGTCCAAGGACCGTCAGCATATCCATGCCGGCCATCGGTTTGCGTTGCAGCAGTGTGGCGATGTCGTCGCGGCTGACCTCTACGCAGGTCGTCTTCTCAATGGCGAGGGCGCTGGTCTGGTGGGGCGTTTGCTCCAGCATGGAGGCAAAACCGAAAAACTCGCCGTGGCCGGGTTCGTCGACCACAACCTCCTGCTGGTCTTCGTCGACCGTACTTACCTGGACGATGCCGGACAACATAATGTAAGCGTGCATGCCTGGATCGCCAATCTTATAGATGCGCTGCCGGGCAGCAAACACCTTAAGGTCGACCTGGGCAGCCAGGACCGCTATTTCATCATCGTCAAGCAAGGCAAAGAGCGGGACATGTTTGAGCTCGATTGGGTCGCACGGCATGGTTCACCTCAAAGGCGCTGAATGGGTTCTGACGGAACTCCGAGAGACGATAACATAGTCGGATGAGCCTCGTTCGCAGCTTGTCTCTCGTGGTGTTGGCTTCTTTCGCGGCGGCCACCTGGGCACAAACTGTCGCATCCAAGACCCGGCCGATGACAACGGAAAGTACGGCCGAACTGATCAAGGTCTCCGCGGAGATCAGGCAACTGCAAAAGCTTTCCACCAGCACCGCGCCGGCGGACCGGTGGCAAATCCTGTGGCTGCACCAGCACATCTCCGAACGGGTAATGGCGGCCTCACTCCAGGTGGACGCTACGCTGGCGCAGATCGATAACGAAATCGCACGCGCCAACGAGGTGCGCGGATATCTCGCCGACCGCCGCGACCGCGCGGTAAGCCGAGCAAATCTGCTCAGCGTCCTCGTCGGCGGAGCGGTCGGTGCGACTGCTTCCGGACTTCAGCTTTCGTCCAACCTCACCAAACCCGCCGCCGGAGTCGGCATCGGCGCCGGCACTCTCTCTGCCGGACTTGCCCTGGCTGGAATTCACCAGGAAAAAGGGAAGAGCAGTCCGTTCGACTTCGACTCCAATATGCTGGCCGAATTTTTCGACCGGCCCGCTCTGGCCAACAGTCAATATCCAGCGACGATATGGATCTTCCTCAACGAAACCAGCCCCTCGGGCCCGCCTGGTCTTACGCGCAAGGAGCAATTGCTGCAGACCTGGGTTCAGGTGAAGCGAATCGACTCGCTGTCGAGTAGGGATAAGATTGGGCGGCTTACCAGCCAGCCGTCGGAAAACCTCCACCTCAGCATCGATGATTTTGAAGACCGCGGGGCCATGCTGCAGGATGTGCGGGCGAGGATCTCCTACCTCAAGCGCGACCTGGGAGCGCTGCTTACTTCGTTGCCCGCGGTAAACGACCAACCCTAAGACTGGGGAAGAAATACGCGCAGAACCACCAGGGTCATGTCGTCATGCTGCGGCGCGGCGCCGGCGAATTGGGTAGCGGCGGCGAAGATACACTCCAGCACTTCCTGCGCCGTTTTTGCGTGGCAGCCTTGAATCACGTCGATCAGCCTTTCCTCGCCCCATTCTTCATCCGCGAGGTTCATGGCTTCGCTGATGCCGTCGGTAAAGGCTACCAAAACGTCGCCCGGGCTGATCCGCACAGAACCCTGCAGGTAGTGGGCGTCTTCGAGGAGACCGATCACTGTGCCTCCGGGTTCCAGACGGGTGACCGTGCCGCCGTCGGCGAGACGAAACAGCATCGGGGGATTATGACCCGCGTTCACAAAGTCAAATTTGCCTTGCGCGGGATCGTATTGGCCATAGAAGAAAGTCGCGTAGCGATTCGACGCAGAGGCCTCATAGACCAGGCGATTAATATTGGCGACGGCGGCGGCGAGATTCTCAGGAGCGCGCGTTGCTTCGCTGCGCAGCGAAGCCTGCAGGCTCGCCATCATCAGGGCAGCGGCAATCCCTTTTCCGGAAACATCGCCGATGGCGATGCCAAGGTTTCCCCGCGGCAACGCAAGAAAGTCGTAGTAGTCGCCCCCAACCCCGAGTGCGGGCCGGCAATGGCCCGCGTAATCAAGGCCGGCGATGACTGGTAGCTTCTGTGGAAAGAGCCGCTCCTGCACCTCGCGGGCAATCTCAACTTCGCGGTTGAGCCGCTCGCGTTTGGCCACTTCATCAGCAACGGTTTGCAACAGGCTGGCATTCTCTAGCGCCAGGCCGGTTTGCGCGGCGACCGACTTGAGCAAGCGCACGTCCGAGCCGGTGTAGGGTTCTTCTGACCGCTTGGGGCCAAGCGAAATAAAGCCCAGCAGCTTGTCCCGGACCGCCAGGGGCAGCAATAGTTCGGACTGTAGCGTAGCCAGCTTACGACGCTCGTCGTCGCCGATGGTTTGCTCGCGGTAGACCCAGGAATCGCGATCGTTCAGGAAGACCCGGGCGGGCTCTTTCTGGCTCTTCAAGACCATGGCGGTGCCAGTCTTACTGGGGAACATGACCGTGGGAAGGCTGGCGTAGCCCATGGCAAATGCCGGCTGGTAGAAACCGCCTCCCCCCAGCAGCACCGCCACCTGCGGTACGTGCAACGTCTCTGAGATGCGGGCAGCGACGGTCTCCAGCAAGGACTTGGTTTCAACCATCGAACGCACCTGGTCGCTCAACTCAGTCAGCACGGTTTCGGTGTTGTAGTTCTCGCGGAAAAAGCGGCGATCCACCCAGGTGCGCAGCCGGTCGCTAAGCCTGCGAATAGTGAAGTAAGCCGTGATGCCGACCAGGATGACAATGGTCTTTAGCGGAAGATCGTGGCTGGCGTTGCGCGCCATAGCGCTGGCAGCGACGACGACCGCCCCCACGGCAATCATCTGCAGGACGCGTATCCCACCCCTGGCAAGGGTGTATTGCAGACCCTGGCGCAAGGCAACGCCGACGCCCATCGCCTTTTGTACCACGATGACGTAACTCAGGCTGAGCGGAAACAGGAGGAGCGGGATGAGAACGATGGCGATTAACCACGCCGGGAAAATTTCGTTTGGATTCTTGCCCTGAAGGCGCGCGTACAAATTGATCACGAGCGCCGGAGTGAACGCCGCAATGGCTCCCCAATAAAGAAAACGCAGTCTTCGTTTGGCGTCGGGCGACTGGCTCAGGCCGAGTTTAATGCCCATGGCAGAGAAGAAACTACCGATCAGGATGAACGAAAGGATCTGAACAACGGGATCAAGAGGCGCGAGCACGCGCTGGAGGCCTGCAACCGATCGATAATCACTCAGTCCGCCCACGGTGACGATGAGTGCGAACCCTTCCAGGATGGCAAAGGGCAGCGCACAGAACCACTGCAGGGCTCGCCACACCAGGTCGGTCTTGCCGCCCCGGGCAAAGGGCTCAGGAAAGAAGCGGCCAAAAAGGAAAATGATGATGGGGAAGGCCCCCTCAAGGGCGCTCTCGTAGAGCACGCCTGCCTCCCGCCAGCCGGGCGGCCAACCGTACACGATGAAGGTTTGCAGGATGTGGGGAAAGCTCAGCATTAACGCCAGCAAGAGCCACGCGAGCGGATCGCGGGGACGGCGGAAGGCGACCCAGAAGCCGAGCACCAGAGACACCGCTGGGAGCAGGAAGCCGATCACCAGGTCGCTGGCAAAATCCCAGGAGCGAAACTGCGATTTAGTCACGGGCAGGGAAATGCTTTGCCGGGTTCCGGGGGCGTTTGCGGGAGCAATGGTCACCAGCAATGGCGTCCCTGCTTGAGCCGTTGCAAACGCGTGGCCCAGGCCCCCGGTTCCCGTATAGGCCTTTTCATCCACGCTAAGCAACTGGTCCCCATTGTGGATGCCAAAGCCAGACGTTTCACGATTAGCCAGGAAAATACGATTGCTCCCGGATTCAACAAAGAAGAAAGGGAACTTTCGTTGTTCTTCATGTACAAAGCCAGGAAGGTACCGTGCCTGATAGAGCAGGGTGATGGCAAAGAGCGCAGTCAAGAGGGCATAGAGGAAGATGGGGCGCTTGGTGGGCACGGGTTGAGGGCGTCTCCTGGCGGCCAGTCCTAGCCGGGAACCATGATTCTATCTCGTCGCCTGGGCGCGATCAGTTGTGGTTTCGGGCTGAAGCAGAAAAGCGTGAATATACCCGTGGAAATATCCCCGGCCCAGGATTTCGCCCTTGTTGTTGATGCGCGAAGCAACCAGTAGCGTCCACCCGGAATTGGGCGCGATCAGCTGGTTCAGATTGATCATCTGCCCCTTCTCCCAGAGGAAGGCCCTGAGCTTGCCGTCTCCCGCCTCGGAAGTACCAACCACCTGTGCGTGGGCGTTGATGTCCAGGGCGGTGCTGGGCGCATCCTCATCGCCCAGCGAGCCAAGATCCTCGACCGACTCATGTTCCCAGATCACACCGTGAGCGGCGCCGTTGGGCAGGTCGCAGGATCCAATAATCTCGCCGCTATTATTCACCGCCTGGGCGCTGCAGATGGTGCCGCCGCCCAGGTTCGGCAACGGCCGCATCTTGCCTGCACGCCAAACGAAGGCCCGGGGCTTGCCGTTGGGAACAAGATTCGCTTCTCCGACAACGTCGCCGTGGTCGTTGATGTCGCGAGCGCTGCTGTAGTCTCCCTGGGCCAGTAGCCCCAGGTCGCGGGGTTGTTTGGCACTCCACAGAACCGCGTGCCGCGCGTTACCAGTGGTCTGTGCGGCGCCCACGATGTCGCCCGCTGAATTGATCGCGGTGGCAGAGGCATAGGCCCCTCCGATTGACTGCAGGGTTTCCAGATGACCATTGCTCCACTGAAAGGCGTGGGTGAAGCGCAGGTCCTGCGGTTCCTGCATGCTACCCACTACCGTGAGGCGGTCGTTGATATCGATCGGGTAGACAAGGGAGAAATCCTTTTCACCCTCGATGGTGATCGTTTCGTTGCCACGAAAGACCACGCCCGGCATCACGCTCGCGCTGACCGAGTGCCAGATGGCAATGTCGCCGTGATTGTTCAGCCCCGGAGTGTCGGTCAGTGTGCGCACCAGGGAGAGTCCACGATCCACCACGATGTAATGTGGGTGGGCCTGCTGGGAAAAAGTCATTGGAGCTAGGAGGGATACAATCCCGAGAAAAATCGTGGCCGCTCTCACCAGCGGGTAACACTCCGCTGCTGGGCATTCGAAGGTGCGCATTAAGGTCTCGTTCATGGTACGCAAAAGACAGCGACCTTTACTGCGTGATATTGACAGCGAGGATCAAGCTCTGGGTGGTGACATTGCCGCTCGAAGTCCCTGTCGCCACCACCATCACCTGCGCAGTGGTCGTTGCGGATGTTGCGTGTGACTCATAGCCACTCATCCCGCAGCCGGACAGGCCGGCGGCAAAGGCCAACGTGCATACCAGCAGCAGACAAAGCCGCCCCAGTCCCTGCTTCATCAACTTCCGTTTGCGTGCAAAAACCGCCCATCCGGTCAGACCGCAAGGACACCAAAACGCCAGGGCCAGAAGGGTCGGAGCGATAGGAGTCGGATCTTGCTTTGCTAGCTGCGGCGTAGTGGTCTGAATCGTGAGGCCCACAGCCACGCTTTGGTTGTTGCCACTCAGCGTGACCTGATTCTGGCCAAACACACACGTTGCGTACGAGGGCAGGCCGGAGCAATTTGACGCGATCGTCCCGCTGTAGCCGCCGGTTGGGGTGAAAGTGAGCGTTGTGGTGGTAGAAGCTCCTGCTGCCACGGTGAGCGAAGTTGGGTTCGCGGCTACGGTATAGCCAGGCGTCGCACCTGCGGGCGCCGCACTTACGGTTACGGTTACTGCCGAGGAAGTGCTGGCAGCAAAGTTGCCGGCGGCCGCATAGACAGCAGTGATGGTATCGGCCCCGCTGGACAACGCGGTCGTGCTCAAGGTGGCTGCACCTGCCCCATTCAGGGTGCCGGTGCCGAGGTTCGTCGTGCCGTTGTAGAAGGTCACCGCTCCGGACGGCGCGCCCGCGGTGGACGCAACTGTTGCGGTCAAGGGCACGCTCGCCCCGTAAGCGGCAGTGGCCGGGCCGCTCAATGTGGTCGCAGTCGCTGCCGGGGTGACTGTCAACGTGCCATTGACGGCGGTGACGGTGTAGTTCGCCAGCTCTGCGCCGGTGACCGCAGGAACGATTGGATAAGGGCCGACATTGCTGCTGGCCGTGGCGGGGGTAGTGAAGCTTTCACTGAAGTTGTCGCCGCCCACCGCGCCAGTCACGGTTCCGCTAAAGGCCGGGTTGGCTCCAGCATACGTGCGGGCCACATTATTGGCGGAGATGGTCAACGGGGCGGGAGTGACCTGGAAGCTCTGGGTGGCCGAGGCCGGCCCGTAGTCCGCATTACCCGCCTGGGTGGCTTGTAACACGACAGTGCCTGCGCTGGTAAGGCTCACCATGCCGCCGGCGATTGTTGCCGGACCGGACGTTACCGTGATGGTGACGGGATAGCTGCTGCCCGCGCTGGAGGTTGCCGTAACGGCAAAGGGCGCGCTACCGTAGGCGCGCGACGCTGCAGCGGGAAAGGTGATGGTCTGCAAAGCCTGATTGATGGTGACGCTGCTTGCCGGTGAGGTGCTGGTAGAAAAGTTTCCGGCTGCTGCATACGTGCCGGTGACGCTGTCGGTCCCCACAGGGAGCGTAGTCGTGTTCAAGGTGGCGACCCCGCTGCCGTTCAGCGTCCCCGTACCCAGTGCGGTCGATCCGCTATAGAAGGTCACGATGCCGCCAGGGGCACCCGCAGTTGAGGCGACCGTCGCCGTGAGGGCTACGCTGGAGTTGTAGGTAGCACTTCCAGGCGCAGTGACGGTTGTAATGGTGGATGCGGCCGTAACCGACAACATCCCGTCGATGATGCTGACGTTGTAGTTGCCCAGGTTTGCTCCGCTGGCAGCGGGCACAATCGGATAACTGCCTACATTGCTGGTGGTTGCCGCTGTAGTGCTAAAGCTTTCCGCAAAAGTATCGCCGTTGCGGGCGCCGGTGATTGTTCCGGTAAAGGTTGGGTTGGCTGCGCTGAAGACACGGCTGGCATTGTTGGCGGCAACGGTCAGCGTCTGGGCAGAAGCCGGCGAAATGGTAAGTGTTCCAGCGTTCACGATCACCTGGTAATTGGCAGCGGAGGAACCAGTTACTGTTGCCGTAATGGGATAGCTACCGGCTGGAGAACTGCTGGTAGCTGTGGTGCTGTAAGTCACGATAACCGTTGTGCCCACCGTGTCGCCGTTTACCAGCCCGGTCACTGTTCCGGCCAGTGTGGGGAGAGCGGCACCCGCCGTCATGGTGGCGTTGGCTACCGCAACGGTCAACTGAGGTTTGAGCAACCCGTAGACGGTCAGAGCGCCGGAACCGTCGCTGGTGCCCAGCGGGCCGAATGTCGCCACGTAGACTTTTCCGTTGGCTATCACGGGTGGAACATACTTCGCAAAGTAGCCGACTTCATCGCGCGCGTCATTGGTCTTATCGCTCCACAGAGGACTGAGTGTATCCGCGTTAAACGCGTATAGAACACCCTGTACGGTTGCAGGTGAGGCGTTCGCGTTATAGGGGGTCGAAGCCCAGACAATGCCGTTGCTGTTACCGTTGGCTGAGATCGAGAGAAAGCCCCCCGGCATGGCGCCATCGTTGTTGGTCACTGGGGCAGTCATGGTGCTGGTGGCGAACGGCGTTGTATTCAGAAGTCCGGTCGTTGAATTAAACAGGAACCCGCGCAGTACGTCGTTTTCTCCCCAGAGAAAGATGGTGGGGCCATTCTGGTCGCCGTTGAAATACACTGGGCCGCCATGGATGTGACTGGTCCCTTTGCCGTAGACAGCCTGGAACTCCTGCCTTACCTGGTCGGTCGAGGAATTGAACTCCCCCATCCCGTTCGTGTCCACAAGGTAGAGCACACCTTCCTTGCCACCACCCAACGCATAGTGAGTATTCGGAATCAACAGCAATCCGGCTGATCCCAAATCCATGTCACCTGAATTCATCGTGGCGCTGTTGTAGGGTGTGAAGTAATCCAGCAGTTCCAGAGTGGGTGACAACTTGATGAAGCTATTGCCTGTCTGCACCAGCTTGTTGGGAGTCGTGCCGAAGCCCCCGTTGCCGGTCGAGATATAGACGTTGCCGGCGGCATCGACCGAGGGAGCCTGCCCTGCGTTCCAAATGCCTCCCTGTTTACCCGTCGTGGTGTCGGAGTAGACGGCAGTCTGCGCCAGGGTCGAGGTGCTGTATGCCAGTACGAAGCCGTGGTAGTTCTGCTGGTCCTCGTGGGAGGCGAAAGCGATGTAGACGTTCCCATTCGCCAGGGCCAGGCCAGGACGCGGATTCTGAATCTTGGGGTTGAACACCAGGGGACTGGTGAGATCGGCTGTGGAGTAAGTGGCGCTTATATTTACCGGGCTTCCGTGAACCGGGAGCCCCGTCGTGATGTCAATGGCATTGAGATTGAATGCGAACTGACTTCCGCCGTTTGGCTGTGAGCCGGAGACGAAGTACATGTAGTTGGTCGCCGGATCGATGACCGGAGTCCCCAGAACACCGAGCCGGGTAGCCCAGGAGATATTCTCATCGACCTCCACATCCATGGGAATGATGGGCGAGCCAAAATTCTGTGTCCACAGCGTTGCGCCAGTGTCGGCGTCCAACGCGTAGACGGTGTTCAACATGCTGGCTACGAAGACAACATTGTGCGTGCCGCCCGCGATTGCAAGGTTCGATACATACAGGGGCTGGGTATATATCTGGCCGTCGATGTGTACGGAGAAGAGCTTTCCGAAGTTGGTCGGGTTTACGTTTGCGGGAGTAAGAATGGTCTCCTGCAGATTCGCGCCCGTCCGCGAAGGGTCGTTACTCCTCGTATAGACATTCACCTGGGCCATCGCTGCCAGATCGAAGGACAAAAGCAGCAAGAGGCAAAACCATGCTTGAGCGGGAAACCGCTTAAAGCGTCTGCCAAGATGGGAAAGAGAAGCCGGTTCCGGCGAAGCCAAAATATCCTCAACTAAATACCAGCAAGAAGATGAATGCCCTGCCACTAGACCCCCAAAAAAATGAGCTATTTGCCACACAGCCAGGCACGCGCTTACGCCGGCTTAAGGTCTTCGCAGGCCTATCCAGCGTTCGGAGAGTTGCCGAACGTTCGCGAAAATACAAAATGTCCGTGGGAAAAAACAAACAACCCGGGGAGTTACAAAGAGACCGTAGCAACAAACATACAGCAAGCCAAGCCTTACGGGCTAGGCAGGTTAACGCGCTTTTTGCTTTTAGCAATAAGGGATGAAAATAGGTTATCGATAAAAAACGAAAGTTACTCAGTTCCCTCCCAAAGATGATTACCAATGCCACCGTGGGAACGCCTTTCATGATGCCTACGCTCCCGTCGCTCAAGGTAGCTAAGAAGGCGATGGTGCCGAAATCATTGAGATCGGGCCTGACGAATCTTAGGGAACCGAAGGCAATAGAGAGAAAATGCGATCGCCGTCAACACAGATTTCAATCTGGAACTCCAAGGGTTTTGGCCTCTTTAGCGAAGCACTAAATGGGCGGACCGATTCCATCTGGAAAACGACTTTCGCAATAGTAATCTTGTAGCCCTGCCGGCATAAATCTGGACGCGGTTACTTGGGGTTTGCTTTGTGAAACGGGATAATCGACTTAGGAAAGAAGGTGAAAGGTGGGAGTGACGCGAAGGGATGTCTTGCTGGGTGCAGGTGGACTGGCTTCCGCACTGGTCTTCGGGGTAGCGGTAGCCGGTGCACTGGGTGAAGTTCAGGCAGCAACAGACGAGTCCCCTGTTCGGAAATTAAAGGTAATCGTTGCCGGAGGGCATCCGGGCGATCCGGAATACGGCTGTGGTGGTACCGTTGCCCGGCTCACCAATCTCGGCCATCAAGTGGTTCTGCTTTACCTGAACAACGGAGAGTGGCCCCCCACCGGCGCATCCACACGGATTGCCGAGGCCAGGAAGGCTTGCGAACGATTGAAAGCAACGCCGGCATACGCGGGTCAGATCAACGGCCACGCCGTGGTGGACAGTACGCATTATGAGGAGTACGCCAAACTCATCGAAACCGAGAAGCCGGACGCGGTCTTTACCCAATGGCCGATTGATAACCACCGCGATCATCGGGCAATTACGATGCTGACCTACGACGCATGGCGGCAATCAAAAGAGAAATTTGCTCTTTACTATTACGAGGTTTCCGATGGGGAGGACACGCTGCAATTCTCTCCCACGCACTACGTCGATATCACCGAGACAGAACCGATCAAGCGTGCCGCATGCTATGCCCACGCCAGTCAGACCCCTGACCGGTACTACGCGTTGCAAGACCAGGTAGCCCTGTTTCGAGGAGTGGAAGGCGGCTACAAACGTGCGGAGGCCTTTGTGCTCCAACGGCAGAGCCCCGCTGATCCTCTGCAGGCTATTATGCGGCGCTAAGTCCGAGACCCGTTAGGAGACGATCTTTTGCGCCATCTCGATGGCGGGAGCCGTGCCCTTCGACCAAAAAAGCCGCCCGTTGTCTGTTAACGCCGCCGTTGAATTCAGGGAGGTACGAGACCCGCGCTAACCACTTGCGGTAACCTGTGGGGCCAGGAGAGATTTGATGTCCACGGACCTATCTGCAGCGCACGCACCCATTGGCCAGTTTCTTGAGCAGCCCAGGAACTTTGAGGAATGGCAGAAGTTTCGGCTCAGCGATGGACAAATCTCAAGATTTAACGAAGAGGGGTATGTGGCCGGTATCCAGGTTCTCGACGATCGGCAAGTCGAGACACTGTGTTCTGAGCTCGCCGGTTTGATGAAGAAGTCGCACCCCGGGAATCACCTGTTCCACGAGTATCACTCCAACGAGTCGACGGATCCGAACTCGGTTCTCTTTCACGCATTGGGAGCCTGGCGAACTGGACCCGGATTCCACGATGTGCTTTGGAGTCCTGCCTTCCTGGTACCGGCGTCGCAACTCCTGGGCGGCGCGGTACGCTTTTGGCACGATCAGCTTTTCTGCAAACCGGCGCACCACGGGGGCGTGGTTGCGTGGCACCAGGACTATTCATACTGGACCCGCACCGAACCCATGTCGCACCTTACCTGCTGGATCGCGCTCGACGATAGTGACCGCGATAATGGCTGCCTCTACTATGTTCCC